>Ga0209802_1003857_pt1 | contig 9945 bp, 6 predicted proteins | sample GraSoiAngelo_129_FD_185886 | JGI IMG/M metagenome (GOLD analysis project Ga0209802, IMG submission 185886) | Grasslands soil microbial communities from the Angelo Coastal Reserve, California, USA - 14_0927_12_40cm (SPAdes) (version 2) | ecosystem: Environmental > Terrestrial > Soil > Grasslands ... | reverse complement strand
AAGCAAGATGCGCTTTGCTTCTCGCCAACGTGAAGTTCCTTACTATACAGAATGGTTTCGCACGCATGGATACGGAATCATCGCCGTGGATCTATCAAACGAATACCTCGAAGGTCACGGCGACCTTATCTGGCATCCCGACCGGTCGAAGATTTGGGCAGGCTACGGTTTTCGCTCCAGTCTTGGTGGTTTAGAGAAATTCTCCGCGGCAATGACCGATTTAGGCTTTCCTGTAAGCATCTTGGAATTAGTCGATGAATATTGTTACCACCTTGACACTAGTCTTTGCCCCCTGAATAACGACGCAGCACTTATTTATCCCGGCGCCTTCTCTCCGCAGTCTCTGCACGAGCTCCGCAGAGGCTGGAAGAGGGTTTACGACCTAACCCGCGACCAGGCCGTGCAATTCATGTGTAATGGCATTGTCGTCAACCGGCGCTACATCACCTCGCATATCACCAGCAATCTCAATGACATATTGAATACGGAGGGACTCGAGCCAGTCATCGTAGATACTTCGGAATTTGAGAAATCCGGAGGCGGGCCCTTCTGCATGAAGTGCTTTCTAGAGTGAGGTTTAGCTGGCCGGCACAAAACTAGAACCCTCCATAGTGAAGCGAGCGAACTGGGTCGGTCAGTCCATCTGTGAACAGGCTGGAATTGCCGTTGCGAGTGCCTGGGAGTAAGATGCCGCACAGCGGTTGAACGCCTTTTTCCAGCACGATCTGGGCTGGGACATCTTTAAGAATTGCTCGATGCCGCTGCACTGGGGAGATCAGAGTGCAGGAGCTGCAGCCTACTTCGCTAACAACGACTCAGACGCGCGAATTCCTCTCGGGGACCATAGCCGGTCGCTTCGTGATCGGGGCGCGGCTGGGCAAGGGAGGCATGGGCGAGGTCTATCGCGCTGAGGACAGCAAACTTAAGCGCATTGTCGCGTTGAAACGCATGGCTCCTCATCTTCGCGCTGATCCTCTTTATCGTCGCCGGTTCCAGGAAGAAGCCCAGCGCGTTTCCCGTTTCAGCGATCCCCACATCGCGTCGGTTTATGACGTTCTTGAAGACCGGGGCGAGATATTCCTGGTAATGGAATATGTGGAAGGCCAAACGCTGCGAGATCGGCTGCGATCTCGCGTGACATTGGACGAATTTCTGGACATCGCCATCCAGTGTGCGCAAGCGCTCATCGCGGCCCACGAGCGCGGAATTGTCCATTGCGATATCAAACCTGAAAACATCATGCTGACCAACTCCTGCCAGGTGAAGATTCTGGATTTTGGCATCGGCAAGCACCTGCCGCGCTCCGATCAGAGCTCCACTATCGACCGTTCCGGCAGCTTGGCCGGCACACCAGCCTACATGGCACCTGAGGTTCTGCTGGAGAAGTGTCCCGATGGCCGTGCCGACATTTTCTCGCTCGGCATCGTGTTCTACGAGGCCCTCACAGGTCACCATCCGTTTCTCGCCGACACCTTCGTAGGTACGATCGACCGCATCCGTCATGAAACGCCGGCGCCGATGCGAATCTTCAATTCCAAAGTGCCGGAGCAACTCGAAGCCGTGGTCGGCAAGGCGGTCGCAAAAGATCCATCCCAACGCTACCCGAATGCTCGCGATTTGTTGCAAGACCTGCGGCTGGTGCAGAGCAACCTGACAGCCGCGAAGCTGCAAATCCTCCCACATTTGCAGGCGCGAAAATCGAGCCGTCTCGCGGTCGCTGCAATCGTGTCGCTGTTAGTGCTTGCCGGAATTTTTGCTGTTTACCGCAAGGCGCATAGCGAGCCGATCCTACATGAGCGCGGGTGGGTGCTAATCAGCGATTTTGGCACTCGGGGAGACGATCCTTTCCCCGACATGGGAGTTCGCGAAGGACTGACAATTGCCTTGCAGCAATCGCGATATGTAAATGTCTTCCCACGAACCCGGGCGTACGATGTGCTGCAACGTATGAAGAAAGGAGATGTGGCGCGAATTGATGAAAACCTTGGCCGTGAAATTTGTCAGCGCGAAAACCTGCAGGTGCTGCTCAGCGGAAGCATCGAGCATATTGGACAAGTTTTTCAGATCACGGTGCAAGCCATCGAGCCGACGAACGGCAATATGTTGTTTGCCGAACGGGAGCGCTTCGATCGCAAGGAACAGTTCTTCGAGAAGGCGGACGATTTGGCGAAAAAAGTGCGCAAAGATCTGGGCGAGTCGCTGGCCAAAATCGAGGACACTAGCCGTTCTCTGGCGAAAGTAACCACTAGCTCGCTGGAGGCTTTACAACTCTATTCGCAGGCCAAGGATGCCAAGGACCATGGAAGATGGGAAGAAGCGCTAACGCCTTTGCAGGGTGCTCTCCGACTAGACCCGAATTTTGCCATGGCCCACGTCGAACTCGGGAATTATTATGCGGCCATTGTTGGCAAGAACGAGAAAGCCGTTGCCGAGTTCCAGCGTGCTTACGACTTACGTCAGGGCGTCACTGATCGAGAACGCCTGTGGATTGAGGCTAATTACTTTTCGCTGCAGGAGCGATACGAGGATGCGGTGCAGTCCCTAGCCGTACTGGTAAGCCTTTACCCCGACGATCTCGATTCTCACTTGACCTTGGCAAATGCGTATGACAATGTTGCGCGGCCGGACAAGACGATTGCAGAACTCCGCGAAGTTTTGCGACTTAATCCCCAAGCCCTCGCGGCTAGCGGTTTTCTCGTTGTTTACCTAGCGCGTAGTAATGCTAATGATCAAGCTATCGGGGTGTACAACGAAGCGCGGCAGCGGGGCCTTGATTCGCCGCAATTGCACCGGGGTTTAGGTTTGGCGTACCTCGGACTGGGTAGGTTGGGAGAAGCTCGAGATGAGTTCCGGAAAGTAGAGCGGAGTGGGCAACCTTATCAAGACTTGGGTCAGTTCTATCTTGCCAGGACCGACATATACGAAGGTAAACTATCCGCTGCTCGCGCGCATCTGGCAGCCATCTTACAAAGGGACGAATCGACTCACACAAAGGGTTTGCAACCGGAAAGTCACAACCTCCTGGGTCGGATTTACATAGCGGAGGGACAGCCTATCCTCGCTCGTCACCAGGCGGAACAGATCTTGGCTGCTCCAGAACCGGATCTGCAACTGTTTGATCTGGTATCGGCAGGCATTCTCTATGCTCGTTCTGGGGACTTGGCGCCATCCCTCCGAATATTGCATCGTTTGGAACGCGCGAGCCACGAGACCCCGACCGCTTCAAATAAGAGCTTTCTACTGAGCTTACAAGGGGAAATTGCCATCGCCGAACAGCAGGCAGCGCAGGCGGCCACAGCATTCCGCGCCGCCGATGACGTGTACCCCGAGGCTGCTAATCATATAGGGTTGGCCCGTGCCTACGAGGCGCAGCGCGAGTGGCGAAGTGCGATCGAGGAATGGCAACACGTGCTAAGTGGACGGGGAGAGATTTTGGAGCAAGCATTTCCTGCTGATCTGGTCTTGGCACACTTGTACTTGGCACGTAATTATGTCCGGATGGGAGATATTTCTGCTGCCCGCGAGCAGTATGTCGAATTTTTGCAGCTCTGGCAGCAGAGCGACGATCTTCGCGAAAAACGTCAAGCCAAGAGTGAGCTGAAAATGGCGATAGAGCAATCAAAGAAACAAGTTTTGCTGCACAAAACAAACGACTGAAGATATGAAGTTTACTTCAACGAGTGGAGGATAACATGAACCTGATTACCTTGTTAGGGGCCGCGGTTGGGAGCGCAACAATTTGTAATCTGTTGTTCGAAGATCCAGTGAAAGCGGCTCAGCTGCTAGGCATAGTCCTGACGGAAACCGAACTCAGCGAGCTGAAGAGATTCTTCAGTGAAAACAAGCAAGAGAAATTCTGTGGCCAATTTAGTGAGCTGAGAAACATGCTTTGTCGTAAACCGCCGTGCCCGTTTGCTGTGGTCTTGCCGGGCCATGCACAGGGCGGGCGCGCGGCCGCCTGACATCGTCGTGTCAGAGCATTTCGTCATAGCATAGCAGAGGGAGTAGTGCGCCCATGCCGTGCAGTAGTTCTTGTCCTTAGAGGCATGGGGGACAGGACTTCGGGCTCCTTGATCGCCGTCACCTTAGAACCGGTAACTGACAGCGAATTTCTTTACTCTCCCATGACCTTCACAATCACTCGCTTGTCGCGTTGGCCATCGAACTCCGCGTAGAAGATTCGTTGCCATGTTCCAAAGTCGAGTCTGCCTGCGGTGATCGGTGCAATTACTTCGTGGTTGATAAGCAGCGCCTTGAGATGGGAGTCGCCATTGTCTTCTCCAGTATGGTGGTGCTTGTAATTCTTGCGAAATGGCGCAAGTTTGTCCATCCACTCGTCGATATCTTCGATCAAACCGGACTCATCATCGTTCACATATACTCCGGCCGTGATATGCATGGCTGAAACCAGCACTATCCCTTCTTTCACTCCGCTTTTCTTCACAATCGCTTCCACCTGCGGAGTGATATGAATATAGTCGCGGTGCGTCTTGGTGTGAAACTTGAGATATTCGGTATGGTACTTCATGAGTCCTCCCTGGAATTAATGTGGGAATTGTCGTGAACGAGAGACCAGTTTCGCAGATAATGCCCTAGAAATCAGCTTTGGGGTGCTTTTGGATACTGACCGCAGCCAACTGCAGGAACTCCAACAACTGGTCCGCGAGCTGACCAGTCGCATCTACCGGATTGAACGCGCCATGGGCCTCGAACCTGCGCCGGCAGATGTTCAGCCGGAATCTTCGGTTCAGTCTCCACCGCCCGCACCAGATCAAGGACAGCCGCAACGGTTGTCGGAAGTGAAGCCGATGCCGCATATTCCGCCTCCGTCTAAGCGTTTGGTGGAAGCAATCCCCGAAACCGGTCTGGAATCTCGCATAGGCTCGCATTGGCTGAATCGCATTGGCATTGCGGCGGTGCTGATCGGCGTCTCTTACTTCCTGAAATTCGCCTTCGACAATGACTGGATCGGACCGGCAGGCCGGGTCAGCATTGGGCTGCTGGCCGGAATTGCGGTCGTGATCTGGAGCGAGCGATTCCGCCGCCGCGGCTACAGGGCCTTTTCTTATTCGCTAAAAGCGGTGGGCATCGGTGTTCTCTACCTTTCGTTATGGGCCGCGTTTCATGTTTACGGTTTGATCCCGAGCGGGGTCGCCTTTGTGGCCATGTTCGCGGTAACTTCGGCTACGGCGATCATGGCGCTGAGCCAGGATGCCGAAATTCTTGCCTTCTTCGCGCTAGGTGGAGGTTTCAGCACGCCGCTGCTGCTTTCAACCGGCCAAAATAGAGAGGTACAGCTTTTTTCGTATCTGGTGATACTTAACTTTGCCATGCTGGTGCTGGTCGCGATCAAGCCCTGGCGACGTTTACTGATGCTCAGCTATGTCGCGACGGTACTGCTGTACATCGGCTGGTATTCCAGTTTTTACGATCGCGGCCAACTTCGTCTGACCCTGGGCTTCGCCACCTTGTTCTTTGCGATCTTTGCCATCGCTCCCCTCATCGCGGGCCAACCGGAAAACGAAATTGCAGCCTTTTCGGCGGTGCCTCTTTTCCTTGCCTTGGTTAACGCGGGCGTGTACTTCCTCCAGATTTATGCGATGTATGAGGAGATTGATAAAAATGTGACTGCCTGGTTCGCACTGGCTCTGGCTGCGGTCTACATCTTTCTCAGTAGACAAATGAGGCGCCAGTCCCCGGGCGGTGGCGTAGCCGGCTTACAGCTCCTTCATCTCGCATTGGCGATTGGATTCATCACCATCGCAATTCCTATCCGCCTGGCTGCGCACTGGATCACCATCGGATGGTTTGTAGAAGCAGGAATGCTACTCTGGGTCGCCAATCGAATTAGATCCGAGTTTCTCAATGGCTTTGCGGCCGGGGTGCTGGTGCTAGGCATTGCACGCTTGCTGTTATTCGATAATTTTTATTCGACTCGTCTCATCTTCAATTCCAGAATGGCGACCCATGCCGTGGCAATCGCGGTTCTGGCAGTGGTGGCGCGGTACGGGTCGAAGCGCAACGACGAGCGCGGACAAATCGCTGCCGCGTCAGCGATCGTAGCTTTGAATGTCTTGGCTTTGGTGGCTCTAAGCCGGGAGGTCTCGGACTATTACGCGCAAAAGATGTCCGCGGTGAGACCGCGGCTGGGGCAATGGAACCGCTCGGATCGGCCAAGCTTCCGCGAGATGGAGATCGAACGAGACTTTACTTACTCGGCGCTGTGGATGGGCTACGGCGCAATTCTTATGGTCATAGGTTTCTGGCGCCGATCAGCGTTCGTTCGCTGGCAGGGGCTGCTGCTGATTGCCGCCACTATAGTTAAAGTCTTCGTTTATGACGTGTCCCAACTCGACCGAGGTTATCGCATCCTGAGTTTCATTGTGCTGGGTGTCTTGCTGCTGGCCATATCTTTTGTCTATCAGCGTGACTGGTTACAGCTTGGTGGCGCAAAACGCGCTGGCAGAGAAGCGGGCGACGCCTGAAGTCTTTTCCTTGTATAACCGCTACTAATCCCATTACTACACAATTCCCAGTATGGCCCCACTCCCGTTACTAAAGTGACAAAATCTACTCTGGTCTTCGGTTACCTTTTCGATAAATTCGTTTCGGGTTTCAATATACCCGCACCTCAATGTGCCGAGTCGTCCTCCACGCAAGGCCGGTCGGAGACCTCCCCAGGTAGGGGCGACGTTCCGTCCCACACGCGATTGAAGGTGTCAACTTTAATCAAGGAGTAGGATGAAATGAGAAAATTCGTAGTTGTTGCCCTGTTTGTTTGCCTGGTTGCGTTAGCTGGTGTTGCCCAAGAAACTCCCAAACCGGAGGTCTTTGGCGGCTATCAGTTCACGACTCTGGACCATACACCCAACGCGAATGGTTGGAACGGCGCGGCCAGCATGTACGTTACTCGCTGGCTCGGCGTTACCGGCGATTTCAGCGGTGCGTATACCTCGGGTCTTCACTTTATGACCTATACGGCGGGACCAGTGGTCTCCACTCACAAAGGTAACTTTTCCCCGTTCGCTCATGCCCTCTTCGGCGGCGCGCATGCCTCTGTTAGCAGCGTGAGCACGAACGGAATCGCGATGCTCTTCGGCGGCGGCGTCGATATGGGACACAAGCAAGTCGCCCTGCGTCTCGTCCAGTTCGACTGGATGATTACGCGCTTCAACGGTTTTAGCGACAACAATAACGCTCGTCTTTCGACGGGAGTTCTGTTCCGCTTCTAACGGCAGCCGTGGATAACAACAATTAAAGGCGACCGAAAGGTCGCCTCTTTTTTTGACTGCGACTTGTCGGGAGCACTTAACGCATCGACTGCTCCACTTCGGAGAGCCACCCTGGACGCTTCAGTACCTCGCGTGGCTTCGGACCGTCGGCTGCCCCCACGATACCGTCGTGCTCCATAAGGTCGATAAGATGCGCGGCGCGCCCGTATCCGATACGCAGACGGCGTTGCAGCAGGGAAGTGGACGCCTTGCCAAACTCCACCACTAGCCTGACGGCATCCTGATAAAGCGGATCATGTTCGCCTTCCTCTCCGCCATCCTCACCCGATTCACCGCCCCCTCGTTCTTCTATCGGCGCCTCCAGGAAAGCTTGCTGGTATTCTGCGGTGCCCTGCGAGCGCCAGAATTCAACCACGCCGGCGATTTCCTTCTCCGTGACGAACGGTGCGTGTAACCGGTGCACACGCGCTGACCCCGATGGCAGATACAGCATGTCGCCACGTCCCAACAGGGCTTCGGCACCGTTGGCATCGAGAATAGTGCGTGAGTCTACTTTTGTTGCGACGCGGAATGAGATGCGAGCAGGAAAGTTCGCCTTGATAAGACCAGTGATCACATCCACGGAGGGGCGCTGCGTAGCTAGCACAAGGTGGATTCCCACGGCCCGCGCCATCTGTGCTAACCGCGTGACCGATTCCTCGACGTTCCCGGAGTCGAGCATCATAAGGTCGGCGAGCTCGTCGATGATGATGACGATGTAGGGCAAGGGACGTTCTTCGGAGTTTTCTCCAAAGAGATTCAAAGAAGCATCTTCGTCAAACAGGCGGTTGTACTGGTCAATATTGCGCACGCCTTTTTCCGCCAATAGCTTCAGTCGCCGCTCCATTTCACGCACCGCATTGCGCAAAGCATTCGCCGCCAGCTTTGGTTCAGTGATGATAGGCGTGTACAGATGCGGCACTCCCTCGTAGTTACCCAGTTCGAGCCGCTTGGGATCGACCAGGATCAGCCGGACCTGATCGGGTGTCGACTTATAAAGAATCGACATGATCATGGCGTTGATGGCGACGCTCTTACCGGCGCCGGTCGAGCCGGCGATCAACAAATGTGGCATGCCGGCGAGGTCGGCCACTACGATACGTCCGTTGATGTCTTTGCCCAGAGCCAGCGTGAGCTTTGACTTCGAGCCGATGAATTCCTGCGATTCAAGGTTCTCGCGTAGCCAGATGATCTCGCGCTCGCGGTTCGGTACTTGAATGCCTACCGTCGACTTGCCCGCCATGCGTTCAATCAGAATGCTTTCGGCTTTCAATGCGAGGCAGAGATCATCGGTCAGATTCGTGATGCGGCTGTATTTGATGCCTGCTTCCGGCTTGAATTCGAATGTTGTAACCACCGGGCCGGGATTGATCTGGGTCACTTGCCCGTGCACTTCAAATTCGGCGTATTTCTCGGTCAGCACGTGCGCCAGCAGCTTGAGTTCTTCTGCGTCAATCGCCTGTTGTCCATCGGGACGGTGCAGCAGGCTGCTGGGAGGAAGCTTGTAGCTGCCGGCGATGCGCGGCATGGTGGTCTTCGCCTTTAGCCCGCTGTCGGCGCGTTCCGTAACTTCGGGGGTAGTTGTCGCTAGCCCGGGACCCATGGCTGGTCTGGTGCCGGCATTAATCCTTCGTCGATTTCCTCATGGCCCACGGCCATGCGCTCGATGCCGGTGCGCACGGGCGCTCGCGGCTGTGAACTGAAGGGAACTCTCTCGTATTGTGGTTGCGCACTGACGACGGGCCGGGCAGCGCGCCGCCTCTCCAGTTCCTTCTGCATCTTCTTCTTTGCCCGAACTTGCTGCCAGTCTTCCCATTTGTCCCAGAGCGCGATGGCGAAGGCGAACCTGGTGGGAACCCACACCTGCAACGAAGAGAAAGAGAAGGCGGTCGATAGATACAGCGCAACTGCCAGCACGGTTGCGCAGACAATGTATGCACCCGCGGCATTGAAATAATGGATGAGAGCGTCGCCTACGACTCGCCCCAGCAATCCCTCGACTGGAATCAGGTCGTACCAGCGAAGATGTCCCGGCACGAGCGCGAGTAGCGCCGGAACGAAGATTATCAACCAGATTCCTCCCAAGGTCTTAGCAACCGGGGATTGAACTCTACGCGAGCGGAACCAGCGCGAACCGAGGAGTAGAGAAAAAACCGGTAACAGAAATGCACCAACACCGAAGAATTGCAGCAGCAAATCAGAAAGGACGGCTCCGACAATGCCAATCCAATTGCGTGCCGCGTGCGAGCCGGTTAGTACCGAGGCACTGTTCAGCGAAGGGTCGAGAGGAGAATATGAGGCTAGCGCCAGGAAAAGAAGGAGCGCGGAAACGCACAACAGAAATCCGACCAGCTCATTGAGCCGGCGGTTGTTGGTGGGGACGAAAATGCGCGCAAAAAACGTCATGTGGGCGTCTTCAGTATCATCACTGGCACCAAACGACACCCGTACCCGCGATGCCCGAAGCACACCAGAGCCAGTCGATTATGCCAAGAACAACGCGGCGCGACAATCGAGGATTTCGGCGGCGGGTATCGAGTTGGTTTCCGGGCGAATGATGAGCAAAGGTTGCAGCCTGCCGATAAGCGCTTGGTCCGTACGAAATATCCGCTATCCGGCCCTGGACATCCACATTAGGACGGCGGTTCCTAAAATAATCCGATACACCGCAAAG
>Ga0209802_1003853_pt1 | contig 9947 bp, 10 predicted proteins | sample GraSoiAngelo_129_FD_185886 | JGI IMG/M metagenome (GOLD analysis project Ga0209802, IMG submission 185886) | Grasslands soil microbial communities from the Angelo Coastal Reserve, California, USA - 14_0927_12_40cm (SPAdes) (version 2) | ecosystem: Environmental > Terrestrial > Soil > Grasslands ... | reverse complement strand
TAGACCGATCAGGAATCGAGAAGCGCCGGTTACCGAGCGGCCGACGCAGGAACCAGTGAGCGCGTGAGCCTTGCGTGCACCTGTGCAGGCGCCCCGCATGGACTGAAGCGGTGCCGATTACGCCTTAGTCGTGCTCCTGCGGCGCCTGCGACCGCAGGCGCTTGACCATTTCCAGCAGCATCTTGTACGAAATGCCGGCGTTATCCATCAACAACGGCTTGATTTCCCAGGAAATCAGGGTCAAGCAGACAGTCTCGGTGTCCGCCTTGACGTCGGCGGTCCTGGGGCCGCCGTCGAGCACCGAGATCTCGCCAAAAAACTGACCCGGTCCCATCGCCGCGACCTTTTGACCGTCGCGGACCACCGAGACCTTCCCTTCTTTGATGATGTAGAGGCCGTGCCCGCTGGCGCCAGACTTGACGATGGTGGCGCCCGCCTCGTAGCGCTGCTCTTTGGCGAGCCTGGCGAGGAGCTCCAATTCTTTGCGGTCGAGGCCGGCGAAGAGCGGCACCCGTCGCAGCGACTCAGTGGGATCGGTCTTGACAGCCATCGCTTCCTCCTGCGTTCTGGACGCGACCCTACGATACCGCACCCGGTCGCTAGGCGCCGAGGTGCGCGGCCTGGAACTGGTTGCGCAGCCCCCAGATCCCGTTGACATAACCACGGCTGCTGGGATAGATGCCGTGGCGGCGGACGCCGGTCAGCCCCTGGTAGTAGGCGGCGAGGGCAAGCTTTGGATCATGGAGCTGGTCGAGGTAAGTGCGAAGCAGCGCGGCGCCCAGCTCGGCATTGTCGACCGGATTGTTGAGGTCGACGCGACGGTGCAGCAGGGCGGGGCCCGCCCAGGCGGCGGTATAGGGTTCCACCTGCATCAGGCCGACGGCGCCGGTGCGCGAGAGCGCCGACTGCTTCCAGCCGCTCTCCCAGTAGGAGACGGCGAGTACGAAGTTCGGATTCAGATTGTGATGCCGGGCGGCCCGGATAAGGATGGCGCGCGCCTGCGCGGTGGTCAGCCGGGCGGGCGGGGTGGCGGCACGATGAACCACACGCGTCACCGGCCGGGTGCTTTTCTTGACGGCGGCATAGGCCGGCTGGCCGGCTAAGGCAACGGTCAGGCTGGCGGCGGCCGCGATCGCGACCACCAGGCGGGGGAGTTTGGGCATGAGACGGAAACGTGACGGGGGCGGCCCGGCTTGCTCGTCCGGGCGCAAATTGTTGTTAAGGGCCACCGGTCCCTTGACTTTGGGTGGGGTCGGGCATCAAATATGAGCAGCCCGAATTGGGGGATCGAATTTAGCTCGGGCAAAGGAAGGCATAAGCATGCCGACAGTGACCAAGGAGGAGCAGATCCGTGCCGATACGGCCCGGCTGCACCAGATGGGCTACGCCCAGCAGCTGTTCCGCGACATGGGTGGCTTCAGCAACTTCGCGATCTCGTTCACCATCATTTCCGTTCTTACCGGCGGACTCACCCTCTACAGCTACGGTTTGAACCATGGCGGCCCTCAGCAGATGGGGATCGGCTGGCTGGTCGTAGGCGTCGCGGTGCTGGTTGTTGCCGCCGCCATGGCTCAGCTCGCTTCGGCCCTGCCGACAGCGGGCGCGCTTTACTACCAGGCGGCCAAGCTCGGCAACAAGCACTGGGGTTGGATCACCGGCTGGTTCAATCTGATCGGCCAGGTCACGATCACCTCCGGCATCGTCTATGGCAACGCCATCTTCGCCGCCGCGTTGTTCAACTCGCTCTGGGGCTACCCGAGTGATCTGACGACGACCTCGGGCAAGATCGGAGTCATCGGCGTCTTTGCCGTGCTGCTGGTCGTCCAGGCGACCATCAACCATGTCGGGGTCAGGCTGGCGGCCCGAGCCGCCGACATCAGCGTCTGGTGGCACATCGGCGTAATCGCCGTGCTGCTGGTGGCGGTCGGCCTCCTGCATCCCCTCCACCCCCTGAGCTACGTCTTCACCCAGTCGTATAACGCCTCGGGCTTCGGCTCGCCGCTCTATGCGTTCCTGGTCGGCATGTTGCTGGCGCAGTGGACGTTCACCGGCTACGACGCCTCGGCACACGTCACGGAAGAGACGGTCAACCCGGCGCGGCGAGCGCCCTGGGGCATCGTGAACTCGGTCTTTTGGTCGCTGATCTTCGGCTACCTGATGCTGCTGGCGCTCACGTTGGCGATTCCCGATCTCGCCAAGACGGCGGCCAGTTCCAACCCGGTCCTCGACATCGTCAAGAATGCGCTCGGCTCAACCGGCGGGTTACTGCTCTTCACCGGGTTCGTCGTGGCGCAGGCCTTCTGCGGCTTGAGCTCCATCACCTCGAACTCCCGCATGCTGTTCGCCTTCAGCCGCGACGGCGCCCTGCCGGGCTCCAAGTGGCTGCACGTTGTCAGCAAGAAGTACCGGACGCCGGCCCGCGCCATCTGGGTGGCGGCGATCATCGCCTTCATCCCGATGGTCGCGCAGTTCCCGGTACCGGCCATCTATTCGATCGTGGTGTCGATCTCCGTCATCGGCCTCTACGTCTCCTATGTCATTCCGGTCCTGTTGGCCCTGATCTATCCGGATCGGTGGAAGCCGGGGCCGTGGAACCTGGGCCGGTACTGGCCGATCGTGGCCTGGGCGGCTGTGATCTGGGTCGCGTTCATCAGCGTCATCCTGATGCTGCCCGAGTACAGCGCGAAGTACACCGGCGACGTCATCGGCTGGCTGACGGCGACCGGAACCTGGGCAGGCCCCGCGGTGGCAATCTTCCTGATCATCGGCGGTCTCTACTATCTGCTCTGGGGCAAGAATCACTACAACGGGCCCATCATCATGGGCTCGGAAGACGACATGCGCAAGCTGGAGGCCGATGTCGAAAAGGGCTCGATCTACCACGAGCCGGCGGTTACGGAGCCTGCGCCAACGCTCACGCCACAACCCGTTTAAGCAACCGATAGCCTGATGCGAGGCGCGAGCCGGGCTCGCGCCTCGTGAATTTGACGGGAGGGGAGATGGGACGACTCGACGGAAAAGTCGCGCTGATCACCGGCGCCGGCAGCGGGATGGGCCGGCTTGCCACCCAGATGTTCGTTGGCGAAGGGGCCCGCGTCGTGGCCGCGGACGTCAACGACAGGGCGGTCCATGAAACCGTGGCCGGCCTGCAGGGACAGGCGGTGGCGGTGGTCGGAGACGTGACCCACGATGCCGACGTCGCGGTCTTCGTCGAGACGGCGGTCGGTCGATTCGGCAAGCTCGACGTCCTCTATAACAACGCCGGCATCTTCGACGAGGCCGACGAGTCTGTCCTGACGACGACCGACGCCATCTGGGACCGGACCATGGCGATCAACGTCAAGGGACTGGCGTTCTGCTGCAAGCACGGCATTCCCGAACTGATCAAGGCCGGGGGTGGGTCCGTGATCAACATCGCGTCCTTCGTGGCGCTGGTCGGGTGCACCGTCCCGCAGGACGCCTACACCGCCAGCAAAGGCGCGGTGATCGCGCTCACCAAGTCGCTCGCGGTGCAGTTCGGCCCGAAGGGGATTCGCACCAACGCGATTTGCCCGGGTCCGATCGAAACGCCGCTGATGCGGGACTTACTCAAGGATGAAAACAAGAAACGGGTGCGCCTGAATCGGATCCCAATGGGACGCTTCGGCCACGCCGACGACGTCGTGTCGCTGGCCATCTACCTGGCGTCCGATGAGTCGAGCTGGACTAACGGTGCCGCCCTCGTGGTCGACGGCGGCATTACGTCAAACTACTTCTGATGGTCACGGTCGAGAGTCCCACGCGGCTGCTGATCGGCGGCGAATGGCGCAGCGGGCAGGAGGAGAAGACCTTCGACATCGTCGAGCCCGCCACATCCGAGGTGATGGCCCGGGCGGCCGTCGCGTCCCCGACCGACGTCGATCGCGCGGTCAAGGCCGCGCGGGAGGCGTTCGAGGGCGGCGCCTGGAGCAACGCGGCGGCGAGCGCGCGCGCCAAGGTTCTCTACAAGATCGCGGAGCTGATCCGCGCCGATGTCGACCGGCTGGCGACGCTCGAGGCGCGCAACGCCGGCAAGCCCATTCGCGATGCCCGCGACGAAGTGCTGGGTGCGGCTCAATGCTTCGAGTACTATGCGGGGGCTGCGACCCGAATCTTCGGGGAGACGATCCCGGTCACGGCGCCCGGTCTCGACTTCACCTTGCGCGAGCCGGTCGGCGTGGTCGCGCTGATCGTGCCCTGGAACTTTCCGTTGACGATCGCCTCCTGGAAGGTGGCCCCGGCCCTGGCCGCCGGCAACGCGGCGATCCTGAAGCCGGCGAGCTACACGCCGCTGACCGCGCTCGAATTGGGGCGGATCGCGCTCGAGGCGGGACTGCCGGAGGGCGTGCTCAATGTCATCACCGGGCCGGGGGCGACGACGGGCAACGCGCTCGCCGGCCATCCGGGCGTCGACAAGATCGCCTTCACCGGTGAGACGCTCACCGGGGTCAGCATCCTCCAGCAGGCGGCGCCCAACATCACGCGCGTCTCGCTCGAGCTGGGGGGAAAGTCGCCCAACATCATTTTTCAAGACGCCGACCTGGAGAAAGCCGTGCCCGCCGCGGTCAACAGCGTCTTTGGCAATGCCGGCCAGGACTGCTGCGCGCGAAGCCGTGCTTTCGTCCATCGCTCCATCGCCGAGGAGTTCGACCAGCGGGTGGCTGCCGGCAGCGGGCAGCTGACGCTTGGAGATCCACTCGATCCGGCGACCGAGATTGGTCCGCTGATCTCGATGAAACAGCGCGAGCGGGTGCAGGCGTACGTCGAGGTCGGACAGCGCGAGGGCGCGCGGATGCTGTCGGGCGGCTCGGCGCCCGGCGGCGCGCTGGCGCGTGGCAGCTACCTCGAGCCGACGGTATTCGATCGCGCCGACAACCGAATGCGGATCGCCCAGGAGGAGATCTTCGGCCCGGTGCTAACTATCATCCCGTTCGATGACGAGGACGAGGTCCTGCGGTTGGTCAACGACACCCCCTACGGACTCTCGGGCTCGATCTGGACCCGCGACATCGGTCGTGCGCTGCGGGTCGCCCGGGGCGTCAAGACCGGGGTGCTGAGCATCAACAGCAGCCGGAGCGTCCACCAGGAGGCACCATTCGGCGGCTACAAGCGCAGCGGCATCGGTCGCGAGCTCGGCATGCACGCGCTCCAGCTCTACACGGAAGTCAAGAACGTCTTCGTCAGTCTCGAATAAGCAGGAGGGATTCGACATGGCGCGCACAGGGACCGCGACGCGGGAGCGATCGACGACGACCCGGGCCGACCGCACCAACGGACAGTCGCGCCGGCAGGAGAAGACCGCCAAAATCACGCTCGAGGAGCTCGTCCGCCAGACCAAGGCGGGCGATGTCGACACCGTCATCATCGCGATCGCCGACCTCCAGGGACGGCTGATGGGCAAGCGGCTGACGGGCCCCTACTTCCTCGACCACGTCGACGAAGGGCTGCATGCCTGCGATTACCTGCTGGCCATGGACGTCGATAACGAGCCACTCCCCGGGTTCAAATTCACCAACTGGGGGACCGGCTACGGCGACATGCACGGGCATCCCGACCTGTCGACGATTCGGCGAATCCCGTGGCTGGAGAAGACCGCGCTCATCCTCTGCGACGTCGAAACCATGGATGGCAAAGCGGTGCCCGTCGCACCCCGCCAGGTGCTCCGTCGCCAGATCGATCGCGCCCGCAAGCTCGGATTCAACCCCAAGACCGGCTCGGAGCTGGAGTTCTATCTCTTCAAAGACACCTACGAGCAGGCCGCCGAAAGGGACTATCGCGATTTGCAGCCGTACGGCCGCTACATCGAGGACTATCACATCCTGCAGGGCACCAAGGCCGAGTGGTTCAACCGGCTGATCCGCAACGGGATGGAAGGCGCCGGCGTGCCGGTCGAGAACAGCAAGGGGGAATGGGGCTTCGGGCAGCAGGAAATCAACCTGCGCTTTACCGAATCGCTGGAGATGGCCGACCGGCATGTCGTCTACAAGAACGGGGTTAAGGAGATCGCCGCCCTCAACCAGGTGGCGGTGACCTTTATGGCGAAGTGGTCGATGGCCCAGGCGGGCAGCTCCTTCCACCTCCATTCGTCGCTATGGGACGTCAAGAGCGATAAGGCGCTCTTCCATTCGGCCAACGGCGGCCCGCACGGCATGTCGCCGCTGTTTCAGCACTACCTCGCCGGGTTGATCGCGCTGGCCCGCGACTTCTCGCTCTTCTATGCGCCCTTCGTCAACTCCTACAAGCGCTACCAGGCGACCTCGTTCGCGCCCACCTCGATCGTGTGGAGCTGGGACAACCGGACCTGCGGTTTCCGGATCATCGGCCACGGCTCGGGGCTGCGGGTCGAGTGCAGGATTCCCGGTGCCGACGCGAACCCGTACCTGGCGTTCGCGGCCACCATTGCCGCCGGTCTGCACGGCATCGAGAACAAGCTCGAGCTGCCGCCCGAGTTCCACGGCGATGCCTATACGGCCAAAAACCTGCCGCGCGTGCCCGGCAACCTGACGGAGGCGATCAATGCCCTGGAGAAAAGCGAGGTGGCCCGCGCGGCCTTCGGCGACGAGGTGGTCGAGCACTACCTGCACTCGGCGCGGCTCGAGCGGCAAACATTCGATAGCGCGGTCACCGATTGGGAGCTGCGAAGGAACTTCGAGCGCATCTGACCGCCGTCCTCCGTTAGGCTAGATCGCGATGGCGAAGCAATCCGCGGTGGAAGCGCCGCCGGTCAACGTCTATGAGGCGAACGATCAGCTGACGGTCGCGATCCCGATGCCGGGCGCGCATCACGACACGGTGGCCGTCAGCCTGGACGGACGCCGACTTACGGTGGACGCGGAGGCCCGCTATCCGCAGGAGCAGCAGCATTATCTTCAGCACGAGTGGTCGGTCGGAACTTCCCATCGCGAGGTCATCCTGCCCAAGCCGGTGCGGTCCAACGGAGCGAAAGCGATGCTCACCCACGGCATCCTGACGGTCTCCCTGCCGATCGCTGAGGACGAGGCCGCATCACGAACGCGGATCGCAGTCACCGAGCCGCCGACCCACCAGGGCCAGCCGCACTGACCGGGCGCGCCGCTGCGGCGCGGTGGACGCTGCTCGAGTTGCTCCACCCGATTCCCTCCCTGCTCACGACGCTGGCGGCCGCCGGCTTTGCCTTGATCTTCGGCATCGGGCTTGGCGATGCCCGCTTGTGGTGGATCGCCGCCATCATGCTGCTGGTCCAGTTCTCCATCAGTGCGTTGAACGATTGGGCCGACGCCGACCTCGACCGGCAGGCGGGCCGCCGCCGACCGATCCCGCTGGGGCTGGTGCCGCCCAGCACAGCGCTCATCGTGGCCGTAGTCTGCGCGGTGGGTGCCTTCCTGCTGAGCACGCTCGCCAATTTCGGGACGGTCGCCTTGCTGCTCGTCGGGATCGGGCTCGCCTGTGGCTGGGCCTACGACCTTCGTTTCAAGGGGACCCCGCTGAGCTTTCTTCCCTTCGCGATCGCCTTTCCCTTGATGCCCTTCTGGATTGGCCTGCTTGCCGGCCGTCCTGCGAGCTCGCTCGGCGTCCTGTTCCTCGGAGGCAGTCCGCTGGCGACCGCCATCCACCTCGCCGACGCCATCCCCGACCGTGAGCGAGACCGGGCGGCGGGACTCCGGACGCTGGCGGTGGCGCTGGGAAGGCCCGGCGCCGAAATGGTGGCGGCGGGTTTGCTGCTGGTGGGGACGCTGGTCTCGATCGTTCTCGTTGTCCGTCACGGCTCGACCTCGATCGTGGGCATTTCGCTCGTCGCGATCGCCGCGAGTCTGCTGGTCCTCAGCGTGAGCGCAACGGTTGGCCGTGGCTCGTCGGCGCTGCTCGGCAAATGGATGCTGGTCGCGGCCGCCAGCCTGAGCGCCGTGCCGCTGGTAGTGTCGGCCAGTGGCCGGTAGCAGGAAGCGGATCGACCAGGACGCCGTCGGTCGAACCTATGGCGAGTGGTTCAGCCGCGGCCTGCGCGGGATTGGGATGCGCTACGTGTTTTCACGGCGCGGACTCTGGGTCATCAATACACCGTACCGCCGCATCCTGGCGGCGGCCGGGATCACGGCGCAGGATCGCGTGCTCGACCTCGGCTGCGGCATCGGCAATATCCTGGTTGCGCTCTCCGAGGGAATCGCCTTTACGCACCCGGCGGTGGGCGTCGATGTCTCACCGTCGCTGATCGAGCTCGGTCGGCGCGAGATCCAGCGAGCCGGCCTCGACGGTCGCATCGAGCTGCGGGTCGGCGCGGCGACCAGTTTGCCCTTCGAGGACGCCAGGTTCGACGTCGTCGTAACCTCCCACGTCATCAAGCACCTCGATGACAATGCCCTGAGCCGAGCGTTTTCCGAAGTCGCACGGGTCCTGCGTCCCAGCGGGCGCTTTCTTCTGTGGGAGTTCAAGAAAAGTCCCTTGTCGGCGCCGCTCTTCATCAGCGCCCGTGCGACCGGACTCCCGCCGCCCTTTACCTTACGCACCGAGGACACGCTTCGATCCGCGCTGCTGGCGGCCGGCTTTACCGGCGCGACGCGCGTGGCCACAGGAGCGTTTGTGCTTCCACCGGTTCCACGCCTGGCGTTGTTAGCGATTCGCTAGGCCGCTTCCTACTATTAGGACGATGCCCGCCACGTTGACCGCCACCATGCGCGCGGTGGCCGTGACTCCCAAGCAGCCAGGCAGTGCCCGGCAGGTCGAGCTTCCAATCCCAACGACCACTCGCGACACGGCGTTGATGCGCGTGCTCGAGGTCGGCATCGATGGCACGGACACCGAGATCAATCAAGGGCTGTACGGCGAGCCGCCGCCTGGTTCGAGCTTCCTCGTGATCGGTCACGAGGCGCTCAGTGTGGTCGAGGCGGTGGGGGAGGGGGTCTCGGGTTTCAAGCCTGGCGACCTGGTGGTCTCGACCGTGCGTCGCCCCGACGACTGCCCCAACTGCCAGGCGGGTGAGAGCGACATGTGCCTCTTCGGCACCTGTACCGAGCGGGGGATCAAGGGGGCGCACGGCTACATGGGCGAGTACTACAGCGAGACGCCGGCCTTCATGGTCAAGATCCCGCCGCCGCTGCGACCCTTCGTCGTGCTGCTCGAGCCACTGAGCATCGTGGAGAAAGCGACCTACCAGGCATGGAAGATCCAGGAACGGATGCTGTGGCGGCCGACGCGGGCCGTCGTGCTGGGCGCCGGACCCATCGGCATCCTGGGGACGATCCTGTTGCGGCTCCGCGGCCTGGAGGTGCACGTCTACGCCAAATCACCGCCGGAAAGCCTGCAGGGCCGCATCCTCCAGGACGTGGGCGCGACCTATCAGAGCGTCGACGACCACCCGGTGACGGGCATCAAGGACGAGCTCGGACAGATCGACTTCATTCTCGAAGGCACCGGCAACAGCGCCGTCGCCTTTGAGGCGATGGCGCAGCTGGGGACCAACGGCGTCCTGTGTCTCACCGGCGTGTCGGCGGGCAATCGCAGTATCGAGATCCCGGCCGACGTTATCAACCTGCAGATGGTGCTCGGCAACCGGGTGACCTTTGGATCGGTCAACGCTAACCGCCGGTACTTCGAAATGGGGCTGGAGCATTTCCAGCAGGCGGAGCAGAAATGGCCTCGGATCTTCGAGCGGTTGATCACCCGCCGGGTACCATTTGGCGACTTCCTCTCGGCGCTTGATCGGCGGCCCGAGGACATCAAGACCCTGCTGACGATCGCCACCGCCTAAGCCACACCGTGACGCTTCAACTCGACCCGGAGACCTTTCGCCATCTCGAGCCGGCAATCCAGCGCGAGTGGTTGGTGACCAACGGGCTGGGTGGCTACGCGTCGGGAACCGTGGCCGGCGTCAACACGCGTCGCTACCACGGCTTGCTGGTCGCCGCCCTGAATCCGCCGGTCCAGCGCATGGTGCTCGTGGCCGCCCTCGACGA
>Ga0209802_1003849_pt1 | contig 9951 bp, 9 predicted proteins | sample GraSoiAngelo_129_FD_185886 | JGI IMG/M metagenome (GOLD analysis project Ga0209802, IMG submission 185886) | Grasslands soil microbial communities from the Angelo Coastal Reserve, California, USA - 14_0927_12_40cm (SPAdes) (version 2) | ecosystem: Environmental > Terrestrial > Soil > Grasslands ... | reverse complement strand
CGACTCGCGGTCACGGTTTGGTGGGGGCCGTCACGCGCATCACCAGCACGTAGAGCGTGCACAATAGGATGGCGAAGCCTCCGAACAACCACGAGCGCTCGCGCAGCACCTGCACCAGGACGGCCGGATCGTTCAGCAGGTCCGGACGGTCGCCCAGCAGGTGGCCGCCGAACCAAGCCAGCACCCAGCACCACAGCCCTGCCCCGAGAATGGTCACCAGGCTGTACAAGCCGAACGGCATGCGCACGAGACCGGCCGGAATCCCGATCAGGTGGCGGACTACCGGCACCAGTCGCGCGAAAAACACGCCGCCTGCCTCGTACCGGGCCAGCCAGCGCTCGGCGCGGAGCAGCTTGGCCTCAGGGCAGAACACATACCGCCCATATCGTACCAGCAAGGGACGCCCCAGCCATCGCGCCGCCCAGTAGGTCGCGGCGGCGCCCAGGTAGCTCCCGGCCGTGCCCGCCAGCACGACCCCGCCGAAACTGTACCGGCCCTGCGCGGCCCAGTACGCCGCAGGCGGGATGATGATCTCGCTCGGAATCGGGATCACGGAGCTTTCCATCGCCATCAACATGACGATGCCGGGATAGCCCCACTCGTTCACCCACTGGAACCAGACGCCGACCCACTGCTGCATAGAGATCCGACTCCTCAGCGCGCGGCGATCTTACCTGGAACTTCGCCCTAACTCCAGCGCCAATTGACCGATACCAGCCGCACTGCTACCATCTTCACCCATGCGGACCCTAGTAGTTGACGATTCCCCGGACATGCGCAAGCTGATCCAGTCCATCCTGACCACGAAAGGCCAGACTGAAGTGCTCACGGCGGAATCGGCACGTGATGCCTTCAGGCACCTCGCCATCGAGGATCACGAAAGCGGCGACGTGGCCATCGACCTCATCCTGATGGACATCATGATGTCCGATATGGACGGCATCAGGGCGTGCCAGCGGATCAAGGCGGTGGAACGCCTTCGTGAGATCCCCATCATCATGGTGACGGGGAGGACCGATTCCGAGGACCTGCGGGCGGCCTTTGCCGCCGGCGCAATGGACTATATCACCAAACCGCTGAACTCGGTGGAGCTCCTGGCCCGGGTGTCGTCGGCCCTGGCCTTAAAGCGTGCGATCGACATCCGAAAGGCGCGCGAACGGGAATTGGTGGAGAGACACGGGCAACTAGAGCAGGCCCTCAAGGAGGTCAAGGTGCTGCGGGGACTTATTCCCATCTGTTTTTCCTGCAAGAAAATTCGCGATGACCAAGGGTACTGGCACACCATTGAGGCATACATCCAGGCCCATTCCGAAGTCGATTTCAGCCACGGACTTTGTCCGGAATGCATGGACAAACGCTTTTCGGTCTAGTGTTGCCTATGAAAATCCTCATCGTTGATGACTCCCTGGACAACCGTCTGCTCCTCCAGACCCTTCTGAAATCGGCTGGGTATGGCGATGTGCTCATGGCGGCATCGGCGCGCGAGGCCTTAAGTCGGCTCGGAGTGGAGGAGGGCACGCCGGTGTCCTTCCGGAACCTACGCGAGAACGCCGCCCACGCCGGGCCCGAGGACGTCGACCTGGTCCTCATGGACTTCATGATGCCGGAGATGGACGGGACCGAAGCCTGCCGCCGGATCAAATCCGTCGAACGGCTTCGGGACATCCCGATCATCGTCGTAACGGCCAAAACCGAACCTGTGGACCTGCAAGCGGCGTTCGACTCCGGCGCGATGGACTACATCACGAAACCGGTGAACAAAGTGGCGCTCCTGGCGCGCGTGGCGTCGGCGCTGAACTTGAAAAGCGAGATGGACACCCGGAAGGCCCGCGAGCGGGAATTGGCCGAGAAAAACCGGGATCTGGAACAAGCCCTCCGCGAAGTCAAGGTCCTGCGGGGGTTCATCCCCATCTGCGCGTCCTGCAAGAAGATCCGGGACGACAAGGGCTACTGGCAGCAAATCGAGACGTACATCCAGCAACGGTCAGAAGCCCTGTTCAGTCACGGCATCTGCAAAGACTGCATGAAGAAGCTTTACCCCGACTATGCCGACGAGTGAGAGCGCGACGGTTCCCTAAAGCGAACGGGAACGCAGAGTGTTCAGACTTGTGGCTCGCTCACATCAGAAGGGTTCATGGAATAAACAGTTTTTGACTGCCTTGTCACGATTTCCCTCACGACTTAGCTCAAGTATTAGGTTTTCCCCGATTCCATCTATGTGCATAAAGTGTTATCCTTACTGACCTCAAAGCCTTCGTGGATGCGTGAGGGGCCCCAATGCGGTGCCGGCGAAAAGGCTTTCCTGAAGGTCGCTTAAGTCTATCCAGATTCAAACTGCGTCCACGTGACTATCCCATCAAGGCAATACATTCAGCGCATGCTTCTTCCAGTACTGGAGGAGCGTGATGGCGCAGCCTCTCCCAACCTCGGACTTTCAGGCCCTGTTCGAATCGGAACCAGGGTTGTATCTCGTCCTGACGCCCGCCTTGACGATCGTGGCGGTCAGTGATGCGTACTTGAAGGCCACGATGACCAAGCGCGAGGAAATCCTCGGCCATGGGCTCTTTGAGGTCTTTCCCGACAACCCGGATGATCCGACCGCAACGGGGGTCCGCAACCTGAAAGCCTCCCTGGACAGGGTGCTGACAAATCGCGTGCCGGATACCATGGCCGTGCAGAAGTACGACATTCGCCGGCCCGAATCGGAGGGAGGCGGATTTGAAGAGCGATATTGGAGCCCCGTCAATTCGCCGGTCCTGGGAGCGGACGGCAAGGTCGCCTACATCATCCACCGCGTCGAGGACGTCACGGAGTTCGTCCGCCTTAAGCAGGAGGGGAGCGAGCAACACCGGATCATCGAGCGACTGCAAACGCGCGCGGCTGAAATGGAAACGGACATTTTCCGGAAAGCGCAGCAGATCCAGATCACCGAGCGACTGCGAGCACGCGCGGCTCAAATGGAAGCGGAAATTTCCCGGAGAGCGCAGCAGATCCAGGAGGCCAACAACCAACTGCAAAGGGAGTTGGATGCCCGCAAGCGAGCAGAGGCGGCGCTGCAGAAGAGCGAAGAAGGGTTCCGAGCCGTGGCTGAGACTGCGACCGAAGCCATCGTGTCCGCAGACAAACGTGGACACATCACCTACTTCAACCCAGGGGCGGAGCGGATTTTCGGCTATGCCGCACGTGACGTCATCGGCAGTCCGCTCACTCTCCTCATGCCTCAAAGGTTCCACGAGGCCCACCGGCAAGGGCTGTCACGGTTTCTCTCGACGGGTCAAGCCCGTGTCATCGGCAGGACGGTCGAGCTGGTGGGGCAGAGAAAAGAGGGAACCGAGTTCCCCTTAGAACTTTCCCTCGCAAGCTGGAAGGCGGGCGGGGAGACCTATTTTACCGGCATCCTCCGCGACATCACCGAGCGCAAGCGGTTGGAACAGGAAGTCCAGCAGCGCAGTGCCGCCTTTGAGGCCGCGAACAAGGAACTGGAGGCGTTCAGCTACTCCGTCTCGCATGACCTGCGCGCGCCCTTGCGGGCGATCGACGGGTTCTCGCGCATTCTCCTGGAGGATCACATAGCACACCTCCCTGCGGACGCCCAACGCTACCTGCACGCGGTGCGCAACAACAGCCAGCAGATGGGACGGCTCATCGATGATCTGCTCACGTTCGCGCGCCTGAGCCGCCAGCCGCTCAGCAAGCAACTGGTCAGACCGACCGATCTCGTACGCCAGTGCGTGGACGAGTTACATGCCGAGGAGCAAGATCGACGGGTGAAGATTGCCATCGGCGACCTCCCCGCCTGCCAGGCCGATCCGGCCCTGCTCAAGCAAGTGTGGCTGAACCTCATATCCAACGCGCTCAAGTACACCCGTAAGCAGGAAATGGCGGTCATCGCGGTGGGCTGCCAGGAGCAAGACAGCGCAACCGCGTACTTCGTCAGGGACAACGGGGTGGGGTTCGACATGCGCTATGCCGACAAACTCTTCGGGGTGTTCCAGCGTCTGCATCGCGCCGAGGAATATGCGGGAACCGGGGTCGGTCTCGCCATCGTCCAGCGCATCATCCACCGCCACGGCGGGCGCGTCTGGGCGGAAGCGGCCGTCAACCACGGCGCGACCTTCTATTTCACTTTACAAGGAGCAGCTCTCCATGCTTGAGAATACCGTCGAAATCCTGCTGGTCGAAGACAACCCGGACGACGTGGAATTGACCCTCCACGCCTTCCGAAAGCACAACCTCGCTAACCGCGTTCATGTCGCGCGTGACGGGGCAGAAGCGCTGGACTTTCTCTTCCGCACGAGCGCCTACAAGGACCGACGCATCGAGGACAGCCCTCATGTAGTGCTCCTCGATCTGAAACTGCCCAAAGTGGATGGGCTGGAAGTGTTGCAGCGCATGAAGGCGGACCCACGCACCCGGATGATCCCAGTGGTCGTGCTGACCACTTCAAGAGAGGACCGCGACATCACGGAGAGCTACCGCTTGGGCGTCAACAGTTACATCGTCAAGCCGGTGAACTTTGAGCAGTTCACCGAGGCCGTGCGGCAACTCGGGCTGTATTGGTTGCTCATGAACGAACCTCCGCCCATCCCGAGAGAACCTCGATGAGCAGACCCCTTCGCATCCTGATCGTCGAGGATTCCGAAGACGATACCCAGTTGCTGTTGCATCAACTGCGACGTGGCGGCTACGACCCCATGCACGAACGCGTGGATTCCGCCGCCACGATGGAGCAAGCTCTTGCTCGACAACAGTGGGACCTGGTGATCGCCGACTACGGCATTCCGAACTTCAATTCGATGGCCGCACTGGCGCTGCTGAAAGAGCGGGGACACGACCTGCCGTTCATTATCGTCTCCGGCACGATCACCGAAGAAACTGCGGTGGCCACCATGAAAGCCGGAGCCCACGACTACCTTTTGAAAGGGAATCTCAAGCGGCTGATTCCCGCCATTGAACGGGAGTTGCGTGAAGCGAAAAGCCGTCGGGAGCGCCGGCGGGCGGAAGAGGCGCTACGGGAAAGCGAGAAGCGGCTGCAGGCGATTTTAGACAACAGTCCAGCGATCATCTTTCTCAAGGACACTGAGGGCCGTTATTTGTACGTCAATCCCCAGTTTGGGAAGCTCACCTCTTTAGCCCCTGAGCAAATCCTGGGCAAGACAGACGACGAAATTTTTCCGCCGGAGCAGGCAGCCGCGTTTCGCGCGAATGATCTCAAGGTGCTCCAAGCCGGCGTGGCGCTGGAATTCGAGGAAGTCGCCCGCCACCAGGACGAACTTCACACCAGCATTGTTTCTAAGTTCCCGCTGCGCAACACAGAAGGGAAGGTGTACGCGATTTGCGGGATCGTCACCGACATCACTGAGCGCAAGAGTCTGGAGGCGCAGTTGCGCCAGTCCCAGAAAATGGAGGCTGCCGGTCAGCTCGCCGGCGGCATCGCCCACGACTTCAACAATCTCCTGACGGTGATCAATGGATACAGTGAACTCATGCTCCTCTCGCTTCCTGTCGAGCATCCCCACTGCGCCACGTTTGAGCAGATCAGGCAAGCCGGAGAAAAAGCCTCGAGGCTGACCCGCCAGCTACTGGCCTTCAGCCGCCAGCAAGTCCTTCAACCCAAAGTTCTGGACCTCAATGCCGTGGTTGCAAACATTGACACGATGCTGCAGCGGGTGATCGGTGAGGATATTGATCTCCTGACGATTCTCAGCCCCGGTTTGGCATCTGTGAAGGCCGACCCAGGGCAGATCGAGCAGATCCTGATGAACCTGGTGGTGAATGCTCGCGATGCCATGCCCGCGGGGGGCCGTCTCACAATCGAGACAGCGGACGTGGTCCTTGACACGGATTATGCCAGAACACATGTTGCCGTCAACCCTGGCCGCTACGTCATGCTAGCCGTCAGCGACAACGGGTGCGGGATGGACGCAGAGACCCAGGCGCGTATCTTCGAGCCGTTCTTTACGACCAAGGAGCCGGGTAAGGGCACGGGGCTTGGGCTCTCCACGGTCTATGGAATCGTGAAACAGAGCGGCGGCCAGATCGGGGTTTACAGTGAGCCGGGGCGTGGGACCACGTTCAGGATCTATCTGCCAAGGATTGAACAGCCCGCTGAGGCGGTCGAACCAGGCAAAGCCCGAGAGCAGTTGCCCTGCGGCTCGGAGACCATCCTCCTGGTGGAGGACGAAGCCGGGGTTCGGACCTTAGCGAAGACGATCCTCCAAACCCAGGGTTACACGGTGCTGGATGCGGCGCAGGGGAAAGACGCCTTTCTTCTCTCCGGGCAGCACGAGGGACTGATCCATTTGATGGTTACCGATATGGTGATGCCAGAGATGAGCGGGCCCGAGGTGGCGGAACGTCTGAAGCCCTTGCGTCCCAACATGAAAGTCCTCTTTATGTCGGGCTTCACCGACAAGGCCATCGTCCATAATGGGGAGCTGGACCCAGGCATGGCGTTTCTGCAGAAGCCCTTTACGCCGCAGACGCTCACGCGCAAGGTACGCGAGGTGCTGGACTCTCCTGCGAATGGAATGGCCTGAGGACCTCCTCCTTGCCGATCAAACCCGTCATTGCCTGCCTGGACATGGAAGGGGTGCTGACCCCCGAGATCTGGGTCAACGTCGCGGAGAAGACGAAGATTCCCGAGTTGCGCCTGACGACCCGGGACGAGCCGAACTATGATACGCTGATGAAGCGGCGGTTGAAGATCCTGGAGGAGCGCAAGCTCACGCTGAAGGACATCCAGAGGGTGATCGCCACGATGACGCCGCTGGACGGTGCGAAGGACTTCCTGGCGTGGCTGCGGGCGCGCTGTCAGGTGATCATCCTCTCGGACACCTTCGAGCAGTTCGCCGCGCCCCTGATGAAACGGCTCGACTACCCGACGCTCTTCTGCAACACCCTGGAGGTCGCGGTGGACGGGCGGATCGTCAACTACCACCTGCGCTTGTCCGATCAGAAACTGGCCTCGGTGCGGGCCCTCAAGGCTCTCAACTTCCACGTGGTCGCAGCCGGCGACTCCTACAATGACACCAGCATGCTCAAAGCCGCCGACGCCGGCATCTTCTTCCGCCCGCCCCCCAACATCGCCAAGGAGTTCCCGGAGTTCCCCGTCACGCAGACCTACGCGGAGCTCCGAACCGCCTTCTGCAAAGCCGCTAACCTGCCCGCCTGAAAGGGGCATGACGCACATGAAGAAGCTCCTTGTAGGGGCCGGCCTGGTACTCTTCCTGCTGGTCGCCCTGATCATTCTCCTGCCGTTTTTGGTCGATTTAAATCGGTACCAGGCGCAGTATCGTCCCATCGTGGAAAAGGCCTTGAACCGGAAAATCGAGTTGAAAGACATCCGCCTCACGATCTTCCCGAGGGTCGGCGTGCGCGTGGCCGGCTTCATCGTGCTGGACGACCCGGCCTTCCGTGCCGGGCCGTTCGCGTCCCTCACCTCCCTGGACATCGGCGTCAAGCTGGGCCCCCTGCTGAGCAGACGCGTCGAGGTCGAGGAGATCAACCTCCGCGACCCGGTCATCACCATTATCAAGAACGCACAGGGCATCACCAACCTGTCCACGTTGGGCAAAAAAGGCCTCTGGGCGCCGAAGGCAAACGAGCCGGACCCCCCGGCGGCTGAAGGACCGCTGCGGGCACTGGCGTTGCTGCTAGTAGATCGCCTCGCGGTGACCGGTGGGAAACTCACGTACCGCGATCAGGCCCCCGCCAAGCCTGCCGAGCACGTGCTGCAGAACATCGAGGTGCTGCTCAAAGATATGGGGCTGGGCAAGACACCGACCATTCACGTGGCCGCCAGCGTCCAGCCGCAAAACCTCCCGATCACAATCGACGGCAAGGCCGGGCCCCTCAAAGAGTCGCTGGACATCGAGATGATCGACTTGATCATCGGCCTGGGGAAAATCGCCCTGTCCGTCAGGGGAAACGCCATCCGCGGGGACCTCAAGCTCGCGGTCACTTCGCCGTCGATCAACACCGCCGACCTGCCCGTCGCGCTGCCGCTGAAAAAACCCTTCGAGGCCAAGGAGCTGAAGCTCGCCGTAACAGTCAACGGCCCGCAAGCCCGCCTGCAGAGCCTGTCAGTCAACCTGTTCGGCGGGCAGTTGACGGCGCGGGGCGGGCTGACGTACGGCTTGCCCAGGCCGCCGTTCGACGGCAACGTGGAGTTGCACGGCATTCAGCTCGGCCCGGTCATGGAGGCAGTCGGCACCGACAAGGTGTCGATCAGCGGCGTCGCTGCTTTGGATCTCTCCTTGCGTGGGGCAGGCCTCGCCCTCCCCGACCTTGCCAAGACGCTGGAAGGCCCCGGACGTTTCCAGATCAAGGAGGGGAAGATCGAGGGCGTCAATATTCTCAAGGAAGCGACGGCCCTCCTGAAGCCAATCGGGGTCGCGCCGGATGCGGCCAACGCCACGGTGTTCTCGACCATCGAAGGCAACCTTGCCATCGAGCAGGGCGTCATCACCTTCGAGAGATTGCTCATGGACAGCCACGACTTCCAAGCCACCGCAACCGGCACGCTCGGGTTCGACAAGACACTCAATCTCAAAGCCACGCTCAACCTCTCGGAAGCTCTCAGCAACCGCATTGCCGGCGCCTCCCCGACCGCCAAGTTCGCGATGGCAGGAGGCCGGCTATCGGTGCCGCTGGTCATCACCGGCACCACGCAGGCGCCTTCGTACGGTCTCGACACCAAGGCCGTCGGCGCCAAAGCGCAGGAGCAGTTCAAGGAACAGATCAAGGAGAAACTGGGTGAGCTCCTGAAAGGCAAGGGCACTCCCTCAGGCGGCGCCGGCGCCGACAAAGGAAAAGACATACTCAAGGGATTATTTGGGCAATGATGCGTGCCGCAACATCCCTAACAATTCTTCCATGTCCGCCGGGGGCGGGACCGTGTATTCGAGGGACTTGCCGGTCGCGGGATGGGTGAAGCCGAGCGTCCGGGCATGCAGCATCGGCCGCTCGATGGCCAAGTCGCCGATCGCGCAGACCTTGCGCCCGCCGTAGGTCTCATCGCCGAGGACGGGATGGCCGAGCGAGACCAGGTGGACCCGGATCTGATGTGTGCGGCCTGTCCGCGGACGCACCTCCACAAGAGTTGCCTCATCGCCCGATCTCTTCGCCCCGAAGCGCTCCACGACTTGGAACTCCGTGACCGCGTCGCGCGGCGCGGTCGTCCGGGCCGAGAACTTCTTCCGGTCTTTGGTGTCGCGTCCGATGGCCAGCTCGACGCGGCCCATCGTGCCCTTCACCGCCCCCCTGACCAGCGCCAGGTAGACCCGATGGATGGTGTGGGCCTTGAACTGCTTCGAGAGGCCCTGATGCGCCGCGTCGGTTTTGGCGATCACCATCACGCCGCTCGTGCCCTTGTCCAGCCGATGGACGAGGCCGGGCCGCTCGCGCCCGCCGATGCTCGCGAGCCCACCTGTCCCTTCCGTCCGGAAGTGGTGCAGGAGCGCGTTCACCAGCGTCCCGCTCCAGTGCCCTGGGGCCGGATGCGCCACGAGACCCGCCGGCTTGTTGAGGATGAGCAGGTGCTCGTCCTCGAACAGGATCTCCAATGGGATCGGCTCGCCGACGATCTCAAGCGGAGTCGGCTGCGGCATGTCCCACTCGATCGCATCGCCCGGCTTGATTTTGAGCGAGGGTTTGGCCGGTCTCCCGTTGACTGTGACGACGCCCTGCTCGATCAGGCGCTGGGCAGCGGCGCGAGAGAGGCCAGCGGTGTGGGTGCTGAGGAAAATGTCGAGGCGTTTGGGGGCCTCGCCCGCGGAGACGGTCACGCGGCGCGCCACCGCCTCACCCGCCCCTCTCCGGGATACCCGTTGCTCTTAAGTTGCAACGGGTCATGATAGAGGGCTGGAGTGAGGGGAGTCCCCCTTGTGCCTGAAGAAGTGCATGATCAGGAAAGCCACGCCCACGGTGATCGCCGCGTCCGCCACGTTG
>Ga0209802_1003830_pt1 | contig 9972 bp, 9 predicted proteins | sample GraSoiAngelo_129_FD_185886 | JGI IMG/M metagenome (GOLD analysis project Ga0209802, IMG submission 185886) | Grasslands soil microbial communities from the Angelo Coastal Reserve, California, USA - 14_0927_12_40cm (SPAdes) (version 2) | ecosystem: Environmental > Terrestrial > Soil > Grasslands ... | reverse complement strand
GCCAGAAACAGCTCGAGCTCGGGCTCGCGCTGGCGCTGGAGCCCGAGATCCTGCTGCTCGACGAACCGACGGCCGGCATGTCCGCGACCGAAACCCGCGAGGCGATCCGACTCATCGAGCGCATCGCGCGGGAGCGCGGGCTCACCCTGCTCTTCACCGAGCACGACATGGAGGTCGTCTTCTCGATCGCGGAGAAGATCACGGTGCTCCACCAGGGCCGGGTGATCGCCGACGGTCCGCCGGCCGAGGTCCGACGCGACGAGGCCGTCCGCCGCGTCTATCTCGGAGAACGGCACTGATGGCCGCGAATCGGGGGCCCATCCTGGCGGTTGAGGACCTCCACACGGCCTATGGTCTGTCGCGGGTGTTGTTCGGCGTCTCGCTCCGGGTCGCGCCTGGCGAGTGTGTGTGTCTGCTCGGCCGGAACGGTGTCGGCAAGACCACGACCATGCGATCGATCATGGGGCTCACGCCGCCGTCGAGCGGCCGCGTCGTGTGGAAGGGTCGCGACATCACGCGCGAGGCGCCCTTCCGCGCGGCCGCTCTCGGCATCGGGTTCGTCCCGGAGGACCGCCGGATCTTCGCCGACCTCACGGTGTGGGAGAACCTCGACGTGGCCGCGCGGCGGGCGCGCTCGGACGGCTTCACGATCGAGCGCGTCTTCGATCTGTTCCCGGCGCTCCGCGAGCTTCGCGACCGCTCCGGAGGCTTTCTGTCCGGTGGCGAGCAGCAGATGCTGACGATCGCGAGAACGCTGATGGGAAACCCCGAGCTGCTCCTGCTGGACGAACCGTCCGAGGGGCTGGCGCCGCTCGTCGTGGATCACCTGCAGGAGCAGATCGCACGGCTCAAGTCCGACGGGCTCACGATCCTGCTCGCCGAGCAGAACGTCGACTTCTCGCTGAACCTCGCCGACCGCGTCTACGTGCTCGAGAAGGGTCGTATCCGCTACGAGGGCAGCGCGCGCGAGTTTCGCGAGAATGACTCGATCCGCCAGCAGTATCTGGCGCTTTGACCCAGGGCGCTCAGCCTATCGGGCGCTACCGTCAACATTCCGAATCGCCGCGCGCGCCTTCTTCTCGACTTCCATCGAAATCGCCGCCATCCGGTGAACGCTCTTGGCGTGCTCGGCCGTCTTCTTCATGACCTCGCTGTCATCGTTGCCTTGCGCCACGAAGTTGCACCCGGGCATCAGATCGGCACACCTGAGTTCTCTTGGCACGTGAAGACCTCCCTGAACGGTCGACGACGTTCCCGAATCGAAGGCGCTCGGCCATGCTGGCCCGCTAGCGTCCACGCCTGCGTCGCCTTCGCGCCGCGGTCCTACCCGGTGACGCGGGTGTGCCCTGACCCGGCTTCCTGCCGTATAGCCACGGTTGCACTCGTTGCAGAATTTTTGCGCGTCATCCTTGAGCTCTCGCTTGCAGGTGAGACACCGGACCATGGCCATCCTCCGCCGGGCAACCGCACGAGACTTCGCCCGCGAGCCAGCAATTCGATAAGTCTTATTTATTATATAAGTTATACTCCGCCGAAGCAATGCCCCGGCCGAAGCTGGAGGTCGAGCGCATCACAGCAGGACGAGAGGTCCAGCTCAACCGGGTAGCGCTGAAGGCATCCCCATGCGCCGCAACCAGCGGAAATGGGCCATCACGCCTTCCCGAAACGACCGGTGCTCGGTGTAGGCCACGCCAAAGTCTCGACACGTCTGTTCCACCACCTTCGAGATCGCCGGGTAGTTGACGTGGCTGATCCTCGGGAACAGGTGGTGTTCGATCTGGAAGTTCAAGCCACCGAGGAGCCACGCAGCGACCCGGCTGGGGCGGGCGAAGTCGACCGCGGTCTCCGCCTGGTGGATGGCCCAGGCCCGCTCGATACGCTCCGTGCCCGCGGAGGGCAGCGGGAACGCCGCCTCTTCGACGCAGTGGGCCACCTGGAACACCACGCTCAGGGCGGTCCCAAGCACCAGCGCCGCAACTGCGTAGTGGAGGAGAACAGCATGCACGGAGTGGAACAGCAACGGGATCCCGAATGCCCAGGTGAAAAAGATCGCCTTCCCGGCTACCAGGAGAACCAGATCTCCCCCGGTGGGGCGGCGGACTCGATAGCTGCCGATTCGGCCGGCGATGAGCCTTCGGAAATCATCGACGAGCTGCCACCGGATCGCCAGCAAGCCGTAGAGCGGCCAGAGGTAGAGGTGTTGCCAGCGGTGAAAGGCGAGCCGGGGCTGATGTGGCGTGACCCGGCCAAAGATGCCGAGGTTGAGGTCGCTGTCGTGGCCGGTGACATTGACATACGTGTGATGGATGACACCGTGCTTCCAGTGCCACATGTACGAACTGCCCCCGATCAGGTCGAGCGTCATTGCCATCAGCTTGTTGATCGAGGGATGGTCGGAATACGCGTGGTGGCCGCCGTCGTGTTGAATGTTGAATCCGATGCCGGCCGCGGCGAGCCCGACCAGGACGGCCAACGGCACGCTCTGCCACCACGCCTGGGCCGCGAACACGAGCAGCAGGTACGAGACAGCCAGACCAGCGATGAGAATCGCCGTCTTCAGGTACATCTGCCAGCAGTCACGTTGCCGCCGGCCCGTGGCCCGAAAATACTCGTCGACTCGCCGCCGGAGCTCGAGCTGGAACGCGCTGTCCGTCAAGAATTTGAGCGCTCCTCCCGAGCCCGCGGCGCCGTAGCTTCGCCCTGAACGTGTCATCGAGCCTGCTCTCCCTGGTGGTGCGGGCTGGCGGTGAGGTTGCGGTTGAGGTCTTGGACCTGTGAGTCGCCGGGATCCAGCGCTTGCCGCTGCAGGTACTGGTCGATCCCGTCCTCGATTTCGCGAGGGAACGAGGGCGCAGATCCGACGAGCTCCTGCTGGTAGGTCAGGAGCATGATTTCGCGGAAAATCGGCAACGCGGCGCGGCCCCCGGTCTCCTTGTCACCCAGCGTACGGTTGTCGTCGAAGCCGATCCGGACAGCCACCGTGACGCCCTGCGGTCCATAGGTGGACCCCACGAAGAGCGCGTCACGAAAGTCGCTCGTCGTTCCGGTCTTCCCCATCACCGGGACCGGGAAATCGCGGCCGTGAAGGGAATGGGCAGTGCCCTTCGGAATGCGGACCACTCCCCGCAATCCCTCCTGGATCAGGTTCAGGTGGCTGGAGTTGAACGCGAGGGCGGCTCGGGCCGCCTCGTAGAGCACCTCGCCGGATGCGTCGGTCACCCGATCGATGATGTATGGCTCCGCCAGGATTCCCGAGGCCATCGCGCGATAGGCGCTCGCCAGCTCGAGCAGCCGCACTTCAGACGCCCCGAGGGCCGTCGTGATGTATGGCTGGAGCGGAGTGCGGATCCCCAGCTCTCGAGATGTCCCGATCACTCTGTCCAGGCCGATCTCACGGGTGATCCACACGGCCACGGCGTTGCGAGACTCGGCCAGCGCCTGACGCATCGGGATCGGCCCCTTGAACTCGTGGTCGTAGTTGGCGATCCACTTGACCGGACGGTCGGCCCCCATGGGTACCGCGATGGGTTCGTCGGGCACCGCGGTGTCGAGCTTGAGCCCTTCACGGAACGCGGCAAGGTACACCATCGGCTTCCACGCCGAGCCCGCCTGCCGCAGCGCGCGCGTCGCGCGGTTGAAGTCGGAGTAGCGCGCATAGCGATTCTTGTAGAAGTACCGCCCGCCCGCCTCCGCCAGGATCGCCGCGTCCGCGTTGCGGAGCACGACCACCGAGCCCTGGATCAGTCCCTTCGCCTGTGGGTGCCGCTTCTCGTAGTGGCCGAGACCGGTTTCGAGCGCTTCGTTCACGATGGTCTGCATCCGCTGATCCACCGTAGCGTGGATCACGATCCGCCCCTGGAGGAGATCCTCGACCCCGAAGCGGCCGGCACCGCGCTGTCTCAGCTCGTCGAAGACCGTATCGATCGCAGCGGGGGCCTGCGTCTTGACCGGGCTCGTCGCCTTCGCGACGAGCACGGGCTCGGCCTGCAGGCGCTGCGCGAGGTTCTCGGGGATGTCGCCGTTGCGCGCCATCAGGGCCAGGATCTCGTTGCGGCGGCGCAGGGGCCGCGCGTTGCCGGGCACCGGAAGATAGTCTCGCGGCGCCTTGGTGATCCCCGCCAACAACGCGGCCTTCCCGGCGTCCTCCATCGTGTAGCTCGACAACGGCTTGCCGAAGTAGTACTGAGAGCCGGCGGCGAAACCGTACCGGCCGTTGCCCAGATAGTTGAAGCTGGCGGACCGCGCGAAGATCTCGCGTTTCGCCTGCTCTCGCGATCCAAAGCGATTGGTCATCTCCTCCTCGAGCCAGAGCGCCAGCCGCACCTCCTCCAGCTTCCGGAAGAGTTTGTTCGTGGTCGGGACGCCCACCATCACGGAGAGGAGCCGCCACGTCGGGTTGTCGCGGAAGAGAGTCACGTCGTTCTCGCGGCTCCACCGGTCCCGCAGGAAGTAGCCGCGGACGAGCTGCTGGGTGAGCGTCGAGCCACCCTGGGGAAGACGCAGCCGGAATCCCTTGCCGGTCCACCATGCGCCCACGGAGCTCATCGCCGCCTTGTAGAGCACGCGCGGCAGCACTCGATAGTCCACGCCGGAGTGGGTGAAGAAATTCTTGTCCTCGGCCGCCAGGATCGCCTGGCGGAGGACAGGCGGCACCTCCTCGTAGGAAACGACCTGGCGGTACTCCCGCGCCAGCTCGACCAGTACCGTGCCCCGTGCGTCGTAGACCTTGCCGGTCCTCGAGAGCTCGAAGTGAATGAAGGGCTCGAGGTCTGGAACGCCACTCCGGTCGAAGTAGATATGATGGGCGAGTCCCCACGTCGCGAGCACGAGCGGGAGCAGCACCACGAGCGTCACCCCGAGACACACGCCACGGGGCGAGCATGTGGACCGCACGCGTTGGGCAACACGGGCGACGGCGGCAGCATAAGGGCTCATCGGGCATTGCGGTTGCCGAGGCCGCTCCATCCCTAGTCCCTCGCGAGACGGCGACGCATCCGACGGACGCGCCCGAGGTCCTCGTCGGCCGCGGCGCGCTCCTTCGCGAGCTCAAAGCGCGCCTTCGCGTACGGCGCGGCCGCTCGCCGTCGCTTCACCGGCTGGGCCCTCCGCCCCGGAGGTTCGCCGCTTGCCGGCGAAGGGGCGTCAGCTGGCAATCGACGATCTTGTTGAGCAGTGTCTTGTAGCTGACCTTGAGGATCCGGGACGCCGCGGCTCGATTCCACTGCACCCGATCGAGCACGTCCACGAGAGCCTTACGCTCGGCCTCTCGCGCCGCCCGGCGCCCGATCTCCCGTAAGCCCTCCGCGGGCAGCTGGACCGGGCCGTCCCGGTTGCGACCACGGGCCACCAGAGCCTCGATTTCGTGGTCGACATCGCTGAGCACGACGAGCCGGCGAACGATATTCTCCAGCTCGCGCACGTTGCCCGACCACGAGTGCTGCTGGAGGTGGGTCATCGTCTCGGGTGAGAGCTGCGCCTGGCGCCCGTACTGCGCGTTGAATTTCTCCAGGAACCACGACGCCAGAGCCGGAATCTCTTCTCGCCGCTCTCGCAAGGGGGGCACCCGGATCTCCACCACGTTGACCCGGTAGTAGAGGTCCGCCCGGAATTCACCGCGCGCCACCGCCTCCTCGAGGTTCCGGTTCGTGGCGGCGATCACGCGCGAATCGACATCGACCCACCCGCGACCCCCGACGCGAGAGAAGCGAAAGTCTTGGAGCACGTGGAGCAGCTTGGCCTGGAGCGCCAGGGGCAGCTCTCCGATCTCGTCCAGATAGATCGTGCCGTTGTGCGCATGCTCGAACTGCCCCGCCTTGCGCCGGTGCGCGCCCGTGAAGGCCCCTTTCTCGTGGCCGAAGAGCTCGGACTCGACGAGCCCGGCAGGGATCGCGGCGCAGTTGATCTTGACGAACGGCCCGTGACGCCGAGACGATCTCGCATGGACGGCTCTGGCCACGAGGTCCTTCCCGACGCCGCTTTCGCCTTGGATCAACACCGTGGCATCCGTGTCCGCGACGTTTTCGATGAGCGTCCCGATGGCTCGCATCTGGGAGCTGCCCTCAGACAGTGAGGCGTGCCTCTTCGGATCGGCCGTCGGCACAGAACTCACGAGCACCTCCTGGCCCAGCGTTTGGTGTCACGTGAGCTCCCGCGAAGCGCCGAAGGCCCCGCCGGCGACGGCGCGCGTTTCCGCGCGCCGTTGTCCGGTCATCGCGGCGAGGCTTAAAACTCCCCACCGTGCCCCATGGCGTGGTCGGCCTTCCCGGCTTCGGGGCCGTCCGCGACGATCACTTCGGTCGTGAGCAGCAACGACGCGATCGACGCCGCGTGCTGCAACGCGACCCGCTCGACCTTGGTGGGGTCGATGATCCCCGCCACCATCATGTCGACGTACTCGTTGGTTTCGGCGTCGAAGCCACGGTTGAGCGGGACCGTGGCCCTGACCTTCTCGACGATCACGGACGCCTCGAGTCCGGCGTTCTCGACGATCTGTCGAATCGGCTCCTCGAGCGCACGCCGCACGATGCTGACCCCGGTGCCCTCATCACCGGAGAGCTTGAGGCTGTCGAGCGCGTCCGCCGCGCGGAGCAGCGCGACGCCGCCTCCCGGCACGATCCCCTCCTCGACGGCCGCCCGCGTGGCGTTGAGGGCGTCCTCGACGCGCGCCTTCTTCTCTTTCATCTCGGTCTCGGTGGCCGCCCCCACCTTGATGACGGCGACGCCGCCGGCGAGCTTCGCGAGACGCTCCTGGAGCTTCTCCCGATCATAGTCCGAGGTCGTCTCCTCGATCTGCGCCCGGATCTGCTTGATGCGGCCCTGGATCTCCTTGGTGCTACCGGCGCCCTCGATGATCGTGGTGTTGTCCTTGTCCACGACCACCTTCTTGGCGCGGCCGAGGTCATCGAGCTTGAGGTTTTCGAGCTTGATGCCGAGGTCCTCCGTGATCGCCTTGCCCCCGGTCACGGTCGCGATGTCCTCGAGCATGGCCTTGCGGCGATCGCCGAAGCCGGGCGCCTTGACGGCGCAGCACGCGAGCGTCCCGCGCAGCTTGTTCACCACCAGGGTCGCCAGAGCCTCGCCTTCCAGGTCCTCGGCGATGATGAGAAACGGCTTCCCGGCCCGCGCGACCTGCTCGAGCAACGGCAACATGTCCTTCATCACGCTGAGCTTCTTCTCGTGGATGAGGACGACGGCGTCCTCCAGCACCACTTCCATCCGCTCCGGATTCGTCACGAAGTAGGGCGAGAGATAGCCGCGGTCGAACTGCATGCCCTCGACCACCTCGAGGGTGGTCTCCATCGCCTTGGCCTCTTCGACGGTGATGACGCCGTCCTTGCCGACCTTCTCCATGGCCTCGGCGATCAGGTTGCCGATCGTCTTGTCGTTGTTCGAGGCGATCGTGGCGACCTGGGCGATCTCCTTCTTGTCCTTGGTGGCCTTGGACATGTGCTTCAGTTCTTCGACCACCGTGTCGACCGCCTGCTCGATCCCCCGCTTCAAGGCCATTGGATTCGCACCGGCCGTCACGTTCTTGAGACCGCCGCGGAAGATGGCCTGCGCGAGGACCGTCGCGGTCGTCGTGCCGTCGCCCGCGATGTCGGAGGTCTTGGAGGCGACTTCCTTCAGCATCTGCGCCCCCATGTTTTCGTAGGGATCCTTGAGCTCGATCTCCTTGGCGACGGTGACCCCGTCCTTGGTCAGGGTGGGGCTACCGAACTTTTTGTCGATGACGACGTTCCGCCCCTTCGGACCGAGCGTCACCTTGACGGCGTGCGACATCGTGTTGATGCCGCGCAAGAGCGCGGCCCGGGCTTCCTCGCTGAACAGCAATTGCTTGGGCATGACGACCTTCCTCTCGAGTGTGCGCGTAATGGTTGACGGCGGCCGAGCCGCCCGTTCAGGAGCTGACGATGCCGAGTACGTCCTCCTCCTTCATGATGAGGTACTCCTGACCGTCGAGCTTGACCTCGCTGCCGGAGTACTTGCCGAAGAGGATCCGATCGCCCTCCTTCAGGGCGAGGGGGAGCTTCTTGCCGTCCTCGGTCACTCGGCCGGTCCCGATCGCGATCACTTTGCCCTCCTGCGGCTTCTCCTTCGCGGTGTCGGGAATGATGATGCTGCCGTGCTTGTCGTCCTGCTCCTCGACGCGTCTGACGAGCACGCGGTCATTGAGCGGGCGCAGTTTCGTCGTCGGCGCCTGAGCCGTCGGGCTGGCAGGAGCGCGGTTCGGAACCGGCCGCAGCTTCGTCGTGGTTGCCTGAGTCATGGTGCGGGTGCCTCCCTCGTCGTCCGGGTGGGTGGTGCGCGCGGCTGGTGGAATTGTCCCAGCGGAGCCAGTGTACCACTAATGTAGTACACATTGCCGAAATTGATCTAGTGTACTATTTTAGTGATACAGACGCCTTCGGGAGGAGCATACCGATGCCCGGGAAGCCGACAGAGCAGGAAGACGAGTACTTCGCCCGACTCGAGTTCGAGCGGAAGCGGAAGATTCTTGACGAACGGGAGGCCCGGGCGGCCAAAGACGAACCTCGCACACTCTTGCCGTGGTGCGGGGCCGATGCCCGAAATGCGGCGCGGAGCTGATCCCTGTCCCGTATCGGGGCATCGAGCTGGACAAGTGCTCGCGCTGCCAAGGGCTCTGGCTGGACTTCGGTGAGCTCGATCAGATCGTGACCGAGGAGGCGGGCCTGTTCGGCAGCGTCCGGCGGATCTTCAGTTGACCCAGGTGGGCCGAAGCAGCGCCTCGATGACGAGAAGCAAGAAGGCATCCGAGCGACAGGCGTCGCCCGAGCAAGCCGCCGCCGGTCAGCAGGCCGAGGCTGGCAAAGCCCAAAGCCAGAAAGCCACGAGCGCGGCAGCGAGCGAGACGCGGAGCGCCCGGCAGTTCACCAAGACTCGCGCGAGCGCCATCCAGGCCCACAGCCGCGCCCGTGGGCAGCGACGGCAGGCGCGACGCGATTCCCGCTGACGACGATCGCGACGGCGTAGGGAGATCGGGGATGAGGTGGCTCATGGAGTTCTACAACGAGAGACGGGGGATGGTGGCGCGGTACGGCATCGAGGCGCCGCTGCCAGCGGCCGCGGCCGTGTTGGGCCTGAAGGCGGTGCTCGAGGACTATCCGTCACCTCCGAGAAAGGGCCGGCTGAGCTTGTTCGAGCGGGCCGAGCGCATCGGAGGGCAAGACGCCAGCGGGTGGGTCCTGCACCGAATCGTGAAGGAGAGCGCGCAAGAATTGCCCGTCGCCGTGCCGGCGCACGCGGCATAGAGGCCGCGAGCATGGACCTCAAACAGCGGAAGTTCGCGATCGGCTATCTCGCGATCACCCTCATGGCGATTCTCGTGTTTCAGCTCCCGCTCTTTGGCCCTCGGGCCGCGAACCTGTCGTACAGCGAGTTCAAGGCGCTGGCCAAAAAGGGCAAGGTCAGCAACCTCACCGTCGACAGAGAAACCATCAGCGGCACGCTCTCAACCGACGGGCTCGAGACCCTGCTCCCGAAGGAGAAACTCGAGGAGCTGAACCGGCTGGGTGGTGGACCGCATCGCTTCGTCGCGGCGCGAGTCGAGGATCCGGGGCTGGTAACGGAGCTCGAGCAGGCGAACGTCAAATTCACGGGGCACGTGGAGAACACCTGGCTCTCCACCCTCCTCTCCTGGATCCTGCCCGCCGTGGTGTTCGCCGGCGTGTGGGTCCTCCTCATGCGCCGCTTCGGCCCACAGCAGGGACTGATGACGATCGGCAAGAGCAAGGCCCGCGTGTACGTCGAGCACAAGACCGGAGTCACGTTCGACGACGTCGCGGGCATCGACGAGGCGCGGGGTGAGCTGATGGAGGTCGTGGACTTCCTCAAGAACCCCGATCGCTACCGGCGCCTCGGCGGGAAAATCCCCAAAGGGGTGCTCATCGTCGGCGCGCCCGGCACCGGCAAGACGCTGCTGGCCAAGGCCGTCGCGGGGGAGGCCGGCGTGCC
>Ga0209802_1003829_pt1 | contig 9974 bp, 7 predicted proteins | sample GraSoiAngelo_129_FD_185886 | JGI IMG/M metagenome (GOLD analysis project Ga0209802, IMG submission 185886) | Grasslands soil microbial communities from the Angelo Coastal Reserve, California, USA - 14_0927_12_40cm (SPAdes) (version 2) | ecosystem: Environmental > Terrestrial > Soil > Grasslands ... | reverse complement strand
CGTTGCTCCGTCCGAGCGCGAGATATCCGCCCGCGGCGATCCCCGCCACGACCACGGCGCCGACCAGGACGCCCGCACGCGACTTACGCTTCGGCGCCGGCAGCGGAGTCGTCGGGGCGGCGGCCCCGCTGATCTCGGTCGGGGAGTCGGCCGTGACTCGTGCGCGGGGGCGCGCGGCCTTGCGGCCCTTTGCAGGAGCGGCGACGGGCTGCTCGGGCCACACCGCGGTGGCGAAGTCCTCCATCGTGGAGAACCGCAGGTCGGGATCCTTGGACATGGCGCGCGAGACGGCGGTGGCGAGGAACGGCGGCACGGCGGCGTTCTTGGTGCTCGCGAGCGGCGGCTCCTCGAAGATCTGCTTGTAGAGGATGGTGTGCACCGAGTCGCCGCTGAACGGCAGCTCGGCGGTGATCATGCGGTAACCCACCACGCCGAGCGAGTACTGGTCGGCGCGGCCGTCCACCGGATGCCCTTTGGCCTGCTCCGGCGCCATGTAGTGGGGCGTGCCGATGATCATTCCGGTGGCGGTGAACCCGGTGGCCGCCTGCAACGCCTTGGAGATCCCGAAGTCGGTGAGCATCACGCGCCCGTCGTGGTCGAAGATGATGTTCGCCGGCTTCACGTCGCGATGCACCACGCCGCGCTGATGCGCGTGGCCCAGCGCGCAGGCGGCCTCCCACAGGATGCGCTCGATGTCCGCGACGGCGAGCGGCTCCTTCTTTTCCAACAGGTCCTCGAGCGACGTGCCCGCGATGTACTTCATCACGAAGTAGTTGAGCCCGCCCTCGCTCTCCACGCGGTAGATCGGGATGATGTTGGGGTGGTCGAGCTTGGCGGCGGTCTTCGCCTCCTGCTGGAAGCGGCGCACCACCTGGTCGTCCTGGGCCACGTCGGGCGGGAGCACCTTGATGGCGACCTCGCGCTCGAGCGCCATGTCGTGGGCGAGGAACACGGAGCCCATCCCGCCCTTGCCCAATAAGCGCTCGATCCGGTACTCGCCCTCGATCAGCCGCTGCAGCCGCTCGCGCAGCGCGTCGATGCTGCCGGTGTTGGGCGCCCCCTCGGCGCCCGAGACATCCGCGCCGCACGACAGGCAATACCGGCTCTGTTCCGGAATCGGCGTGTGGCAGCGGTAGCATTCGACGACGCCGTTGGTCACGGGCGCCGGCCCCGTATGAGGGGAGCGAGCTGCGAGGTCACGCGGCTGCGCCGGGGCCAGTGCTTGGCGCGCGGCGGCGCGGGCGCGGCTTGAACAGTCGCGCTTCCAGCGGTCGGCGTGGCGCCGGGCGGCGGCGCGGGCCAAGGGCCGGAGCCGCACGTCGTGGTGCTGATCCCCGGCTGCGCGCAGACCACGTAGTAGGTCGTCGTGCCCTGGAAGTCGAGGACCACCGCGTAGTAGTCGCCTGGGGCGAGCAAGGCGGTGCGGTCCACGTCCGAGCCGGTGGCGGTGTCGGCCAACACCAGCTGCAGCGCCGTGTCGCCGGGATTCGGCGCCTTGAGCACGTAGAAGTCGAGATCCTTCAGCGAGTCCGGGTGGACCCCCGGAAGAGCGCGCAAGCGGAACTGGACGGTGGTGGCGACAACGCCTCCGACGTGGAAGCGGATCCAATCGATGTCGTGCGGATTCTCGATGGCGAGTGTGTCTCGGAACGGCAGCGTCACCGTGCCGCGCACGTCCGCGGCGTTGCACGAGTTGTCGTCCTCGTGCGCGTCGGGTGGAAGCTCGCTCACATAGGCGTCCCACACCGTGAGTCCGTAGGGAGCCGATTGCGTGTAGATCGCGATCGCGTGCAGCACGCTGTCCGGGAGGCTCTTGAACGCGACGACGGTCGAATCGCCGTTCGCCTCCGAGGGCCCGAAGCCGAGGCCGTGACAGTCGTGGGAGCCGGGGCCGAATGTCCAGGAGTCGGGGCCGATCACGTAGTTCTGTTTCGCGACGTCCCATCCAAGCGAATCCGTCACGAAGGTGAAGAACGTCCCGGGCACGGATGGCGCGGTGATGACGACGGTGAGGTCGCGCGCCGCGCTCTGGCGGAAGCGGTACCAGTCGGCCCCGAAGGTCTCGCCGCGCTTCAGCGGCTCGAAGAATAGCGCCGGGTTTACGACCAGCAGATAGTAAAGGAAGCTCGTCGGATACGGGAACGGACGGGGGGCATCCAGGTTGAAGTGGTGGGGCGCCGTGTCGTTCGGCTCATAGACGTCTCGCCTCACCACGTGGGTCGTGTCGTGGTTGAACGTGACGATGCCGTTGCCGATGAACGCGATCGAATCGGTCTCGGCCGGCGGTGGAAGCCAGAAGGTCTTCCTGCCGTAACCGGTGCTGTCGCGGCTCGCGGAGAACGGGTAGGGGAACAGCAGCTGGACCCCCTTCATCGTCGCGAGCTGCACGTCGTCGGCTCCTGGGCCGAAGGCCGTGATCAGCTCGCCGTAGCGCGCGCTGGCCGGCACGACGCTGTCGATCTCGAGCGGCGCGGCCACCCGCACCGTATCCACCGCCGACCGCGCATCCTTGTCGAAGTTCGCGGCCGCGGCGCGAATGTCGACGGTCCCCGACTTCACGCCGGTGATGTGCCCCGCATTGTCCACCGTCGCGATCTTGGGATCGCTGCTCGTCCACACGAACGCGACGTTGGGGATCGCCACGGAGTCGCCCGGCCCGCGCACCTGCCAGGCGGTGGCGGTGGCGACGGTGTCGTTGCCCCGGATCAGGATTTTGAGGGGGGTGATGCTCACGTGCACCGAGCTGTCGCGCTCGGTGGGGAACACGCATCTCCCGACGGTTACAGACGTGAACAGCAACGCCAGGGCGCCGAGGCCGCGATGGTGTGGCATTCGCCCAGTCCGGCGGAGTTGGCCCTCAATCTAATATGCTCAGAGCCGCCCGCGGCGCTTCAGGTCGAGGTAGCGCGCCACGACCGCCTGCGCCGCACGCTCGGGCGGTACGTCCAGCACGAGTACACCGGCCCGCCGCATGTAGCCGAGCGCCTCCTCGCGCGCGCGCAACAGCTCCTCGGCCGCCGCCTTCCGGAACGCGTCCCGCTCGGCCGTAGGACGCAGCGCGGCGACGTGGTCGAGCTCCGGGTTCCGGAGCGTGACCGCGAGCGGCAGGTGGCGCGGCCGCAAGGACGCGACGTTCGCCACCAGCGCGTCGGACGCGAAGCGGTCGATCACGTCCGTGAAGAGCACGGTGAGCGCCCGTTTGCGATTGCGGGCCGCGAGATAGCGGAACGCGCCCGGGTAGTCCGACTCGACGAGCGTCGGCTCGACGACGGCGAGCACGTCGAGCGCCCGCTTCAGGCCGACCCGGCCGCGCTGCGGCGCGACGAAATGCTGCACCCCGTCCGCGAACGCCATCACCCCCACGTTGTCGTCGTGCTGCGCCGCGGCATAGGCCAGCTCGAGCGCCGCCTGCACGACGTAGTCGAGGCGCGACACGCCGGCGATGTCCGCCGTCAAGAGTCGCCCCGTGTCGAGCACAAGCAGCACGTGCTGGCGTCGCTCGGCCTCGTACTGGCGGGTGATGACCTTGCCGCGCTTTGCCGTGGCCTTCCAGTCGATGTGCCGCAGATCGTCCCCGGGCACCCACTCCCGCAGCGACTCGAACAGCCGGCCCTCGCCCAGGCGGCGCAGCGGCGTGATCCCCTGCTCACGGCGGCGTCGCGCCTGGGCCACGGAGGCCCGAAGCCGGACCGACACGAGAGGCGGATACACGGCGGCCTCCCACGGCAGCGCCACCACGCCGCGGCGCAGCCCCAGGCCGAGTGGGCCGATCGAGTCCACCACGAGCGCCCCCCCCTCCGTGCCCGTTGCGCGTCCGCGCCGCACGGGCGTGACGGGGAGTGCTTCCCGCGTCTCGCCGCGGGGTGGGACCGTGAGCCGGCGGGGCGGCTGGGTGCCGCCCAGCAGGTCGGGCCGCACCTCGCGCACGCGCAGCCGCGCGCGCCGCCGCGTGGCGTTGCGCCAGCGGTAGCCGACCTCGCCCCGGCTGCCCACCGAGAACGCGGGCGGCGCCTCGCGCGCCACGCCGAGTCCCCCGGGGCGGGGACGCACCGCGAGTGCGGCGTCGATCCACACGGCGCCGAGCAGCGCGACGTCGGCGAGCAACATCGCATCGAGACCCCACGGCACCCAGAACCCCAGGACGCCGAGCGCGGCGACGGCGGCGCCGGCCCAGAGCGCGCGGCGCGTCAGGAGAATCACGCCGTCGGCACTTCCGTCTTGTCGAGGATCGTCTTGAGCGCCGCGTCGGCCGTGACGCCCTCGAGCTCGAGCTCCGGGGCGACGCTGACGCGGTGCCGGAGCACCGCGGGCGCGAGGTGCTTCACATCGTCGGGGATCACGTAGTCGCGCCCGTCGAGCAGCGCCGTGGCGCGCGCCGCCTTGAGCAGCGACACGCCCGCCCGCGGGCTCGCCCCGAGCGTGAGCGACGCGGCCTCGCGCGTGCCCCGCACGATCGCGGTGATGTAGGCCGAGATCTGCGCCTCCACCCGCACCGCTTCGACGGCCCGGCGCAGTCCCTCCAGGCCGTCCGCGTCCGTCACCGGCGTGACGCCGTACGTCGCGGGCCGGTCGGCTTCGAAGCCCGCCACCGTGCGCGCGAGAATCCCCTGCTCGTGCTGGGCGTCGGGGTACCCCACGAGCACCTTGGTCATGAAGCGGTCGAGCTCGGCCTCGGGCAGCGGATAGGTCCCTTCGAACTCGACCGGGTTCTGCGTGGCGAACACCGTGAAGACGGCCGACAGCGGGTGGCCCACGCCGTCCACCGTGACCGTGCGCTCCTGCATCGCCTCGAGCAGCGCGGCCTGTGTCTTCGCGGGCGCGCGGTTGATCTCGTCCGCGAGCACCAGGTCCGCGAAGATCGGGCCGGGCCGGAAGATGAACTCGTGTGTCCCGGTCAGCAGCGTGACGCCGGTGATGTCGGCGGGCATCAGGTCGGGCGTGAACTGAACGCGCTGGAACTTGACGTCGAGCGCCAGGGCCAGGGTGCGCACCAGCAGCGTCTTGGCGGTCCCGGGGACCCCTTCGAGCAGCACGTGTCCCCGCGCGAGCAGGCACACGAGGGCCTCCCGCGTCGCCGCCTCCTGGCCGAGCACCACGCGTTGCAGCGCCTCTAGGATGCGGCGCGCGTCCGCTGCGGGCGAAGCTCCTCCCACACGTCCTCCACGGCTTGGGCGGCCGCGAGCGCGCGCTCGGGGCCGCCGGGTTCGGTGATGATGCGCTGCAGCCGGCGCACGGCGTTGCGGCCGGCGGCGGTGGGGAGCGCGAGCTCGAGCGCCGCGAGCCAGGCGCGCTGCTCGTCGGGGTGCAGCACGCCGGCCCGACCGAGCCGGCGGCGCAGCCCCGCGACGGTGAGGCCGATCGACGTGTCCACCCCGACCGCTCCCTCGAGGCCCGCGGCGAGCGCCTCGAGGTGCTCGAGCGGCGACCGGCGGCGCCGCTCGAGCACCGGCCGCGCCGGCCCGAAGCGCACCGCCGCCACCGCCAGCCCCGCGAGCCCCACCGCCACGAGCTGCAGCAGCGCCCACCCGCCGGGCGTCCCGGCGAGCCAGCCCACGAGGACCCCGAGGATTGAGCGCTCCTTGCCGAAGCCCTGGTGGTATTCGTCCCACGCCACACGTCCACGCCGGCCAGGCACGAGCAGCGGCGCGATGAACTCGGGGACCTCGGTGGTGCGCCACGTCCGGTTGCGGAAGTAGCCGACGTCGGCCACCAGCGTGACGCTGCCGCCCCCCCCGTCCCCCCCGCCCCGCGCCGCGAGGCGCACGGCCGCGGGCCGTCCGTCGCCCAGCCGCAGCAGCGTATCCTGCGCCACGAAGCCGAGCGTCTCGCACTCGTTCTCCTCCACCTCGCCGCCGCGCCACCGCCGGCGCGCCTCGTCTCCCGGACCGCCGACCGGCTTCAAGTAGTCCGCGACCGGTGGCAGGACGAGACTTCCCTCGCTGAGGGGCGCCGTCACCGGGAAGCTGTCCGTCGCCACGAACCGCCTCGCGTTCGCAGTGCGCCACCCCACGCAGCGCGTGAGGCCGCCGCCCGTGCCCGCCACGACGACGGCGCCCCCGCCCCGGACGAACCGCACGACCTGCGCGAGCTCGGCCGCCGCGAGATCGAGCGGCGGGTCGAGCACCACGAGCACGGCCGGGCGGTGCCTGGCGTCCCGCTCCAGATCGAACAGCGGCGTGCGGCGTCGCTCGACGGGGATCCGCAGGCGGGCGAGCACCTCGTACGTCGCGCTGCTCCCGCGGGGGCCGCTGAGAAACGCCGACGCACGGAAATCGAAGTCGGGCGTCCCGCCGCCGCTCCGGTTGCCCGCCCACACCGCGACCCCCACGGCGAGCGCCAGGAGCAGGACGAGCCAGATCTCAAGCCGCCGCAACATGCTCGAACACGAGCTCCGCTTCGGCCGCGAACTCGTGGTACGCCCGCTCGTCGCACGGGACGGCGCCGAAGAGGTGGCGGTACAAGCGCCCGACCAGATCGGCGAGCGACGCGCGACCCGAGGGGTCGAGGCGCGCTTCGCCGACGTACTCCGCGGGCGTCTTGGATGGATGGAACTTGATCGCCTCTCGGGCGTCGAGGTCGAGCACGACGGCCACGAAGCGGTGCGCGAGCGCCTCGGTGTAGCGCCCGGCGCGGGCGAGCGCGTCCGCGCGCTCCCGGTGGGCGCGGGCATCCTCGAGCCGCAGTCCCCCAACGGCGCCGCCCGGTGTCGGCGTGCGCGCGGTCGGTCGCGTGACGCGCCAGACGACGTAGGCCATGTGGGCGAGCATCGCGATCAGCGCCAGGCTCAGCACGGCGACGAGCAGCTTGAACGCGGCGGGATGATTCTCCTGGGTCCGCCCCAGCCAGTCGAGCACCCGCCCCACCAGCTCGAAGAGCCACTGCAGCGGGCTCCGACCGGAGACCCAGCGGTACTCCGGGCGCGCGAACACCTCCGCGACGGCACGCCGCAGCGAATCCGGCGCGACCGCCTGCGCCAGGGCGGCCAGCTCCGGCGTCAGACGATCCCCAGCCGCTGGCCCAGCACCTGCAGATCGAACGCCTCCCGGCGCACTCGCAGGTCGTAATACATCAGGGTGATGACGGCCGCGATCACTGGGGCCAGGATCAGGGGCAGGATCACCGCGGCCACGGTGAGCACGATGCCCGCCACTGGCGCGGTCTTCATCACCACGTTGGCGATCCCCTGCAGCACCTGGGACGGCAGAATGTTGCACAGCAGGAACGCCACCACCGCGAGCCCCAGGACCTTGAGCTTGAAGTTGCGCGTCAGCTCCCACGATCGCCCGAACGCGTCGAACGAGCTGCCCAGCTCCTCGAGCACGACCACGGGCGTGGTCACGCCGTAGCCGCAGGCCACGAAGATGGTGAACCAGAGGGCCGCGCACGCGAGCACGAAGACCAGCAGTATGCCGACGCCGCTCCCCTTGAACACGGCCCCGGAGATACCCACAACCACACCGGCCCCGATCATGATGAGTCCCAGCACGATCGCCTTCCCCAACCCGACGGCGATGAGGGGCAGGATCTTCGAGAGCCCGAGCGCGAGGGCGTCATGCAGCCGGGGGTCGCGGCCGAGGTAGGAGTCCGAGATGATCCGGATCGTGCCGGCGGTCAGCACCAGCGTGGCGGCGTAGTAGACGATCACCACCGGGACGAGGTACAGCAGCGTCCGCAACGCGTTCGTCAGGTCGCCGAGTGCCCGCAGGTCGCCGAACGCCCGCAGGCCGACGTACACGAAGAGCACGACCGGCACGGAGAGGGCGACCAAGGCGAGCTTCAGAAACAGCCCGAAATGACGGCGGTAGATCATGAGGGCGCCGTCGAGGATCTCCCCGAAGTTCATGGGACGGATGTCGGCCATCTGCCACTCGCTCCGATAGCGGGGTGGCGATAAGATGGGGACGTGAACGCGCCCGCGCGAGACCGGCCGGAGCCGGCGGCGACCCTGCGGCAGCAGCTCGGCATCGAGACACCCGAGCATGTCGCGGTCCACTTCGAGCTCGCGGGTGTCGGGTCGCGGACCGCCGCGGCGCTCCTCGACACCGTGGTCGCGGTGTTCGCCCTCGTGCTGCTCGGCTGGGCCGCCGTCGCCCTCCTGAGCGGCGGGGGCGGAACGCTCGCGCGCTGGGTGATCGCGCTCCTCATCCTCGCCTTCACGTTCGGACTGCTCGGCTACTTCGTCCTGCTCGAGGCGTTGAACGGCGGCCGCACGCTCGGCAAGCAGGCGGTCGGGATCCGCGTGGTGATGGAGACCGGTCACCCGGTCACCGCCACCGCCGCCGTGGTGCGCAACCTGTTCCGCCTGATCGACTGCTACCTGCCGGTCCTGCCGTTCCTGCCCGGGCTCGCGATGATCTTCCTGCACCGGCGCAACCAGCGGCTCGGAGACGTGGTGGCGGGCACGATCGTGGTGCGCGACCGCCCGACCGAGTGGAGCCTCGGTGCCGTGCCGGCCGCGCCCGACGAGCCCCTCGAGGCCGGCCCGCCGGACCTGTCCGACGACGAATTCCGCCTGCTCGACCAGTTCCTGGCCCGCGCCGGCGAGCTCGACCCGGCGGTGCAGACGCGGCTCGCGACCGAGCTCGCACGCCGCTTCCAGGAGCGAGTCCCGCGGCGCACCGCCGACGCGGACGCCTTTCTCGCCCAGCTCCACGCCGAGGAGCAACGCAAGCGACGCAGCCGGTTCGGCACCCGGGCGCAGGCGGGCGCCGTCGGCCGTACCACCGTCACGGCCGAGCGTTTCGTCGAGCGGAAGCGGGAGGCGTGGGAGCAGTTCTACCGTCTGGCGAGCCAGGTCGAGCGCTCCGGCGTGAGTCAGCTGGCGTCCGATGAGATCCCGGCGTTTTCCGCCCGGTACCGGGAGGTCGCGGCCGACCTGGCGCGCGCCCGCACCTATCGCGTGGACCCGCGCGTGATCGAGTATCTCGAGCGCGTGGTGAGCGCGGGCCACAACGCGCTGTACCGGACGCGGGGACGGCGCCGGGCGCCCCTGTTCCGCTACCTGGTCCGGGATTTCCCGGCGGCGGTGGTCCAGTCGTGGGGCTACGTGCTTGCCGCGTTTCTCCTGTTCGCGGTGCCCGGGGCGATCGGGTACGCGATCATCCGCGCGCACCCGGAGCAGGCGGAGGAGTTGCTGCCGCCGGTGATGGTCAGCCGCGCCGAGCAGGCGGCGGAGCGCCAGGCGAAGGGGCTGGGGTACGCCCAGTCGCGCGAGGAAGACCTACCGGTGATCGCGTCCGCGATCATCAGCAACAACATCAGCATCGCGTTCTGGGCGTTCGTGGGCGGAATCCTCGCCGGGCTGCCGACGGTGCTGGTGCTCGTCACCAACGGCCTGAGCCTCGGGATGGGGTTCGGCCTGTTCGTCAACTATCACGCCGGCGGCTATCTCGCGACGTTCGTGGCGGGGCATGGCGTGCTCGAGCTGACGGCGATCTTCATCGCGGGCGGGGCCGGGTTCCGGGTGGCGGGCGCGTTGCTCGTGCCCGGAGACCGCACGCGCCGGGACGCGCTCGTCGTCGAAGGCCGAATCGCCGCGCGCATGGTCGGCGCGGTCGTGACGCTGCTGGCCATCGCGGGCACGATCGAAGGGCTGCTCTCGGCGAGCGATGCGCCGGCGGGCCTGAAGTACCTCACCAGCGCCCTGTCCGTCGTGTTGCTCGCGATCTACGGCGCGAGCGGCTTGGGGTATCTGCGCGCCACCGCTAGGCCCGGAGCCCCAGCTGCCGGCTGAGCACCTCGAGGTCGAAGCCTTCCTTGCGGACCCGGAGATCGTAGTAGAAGAGAGTGAACACGCACGAGATCAGCGGATAGATGAGCAGCGACACGAACGCGGCGAGCAGCGTCACGAGGGCGTCGAGCCCCCCCGCGAGCGCCGCCACGAACCCGCCGAACGCCCCGGCACCCAGGAAGACCACCAGGATGAGAGACACCGAGACCACCCACAGGACCAGGGCCTTCAACTTGAATCCCTT
>Ga0209802_1003828_pt1 | contig 9974 bp, 8 predicted proteins | sample GraSoiAngelo_129_FD_185886 | JGI IMG/M metagenome (GOLD analysis project Ga0209802, IMG submission 185886) | Grasslands soil microbial communities from the Angelo Coastal Reserve, California, USA - 14_0927_12_40cm (SPAdes) (version 2) | ecosystem: Environmental > Terrestrial > Soil > Grasslands ... | reverse complement strand
CGCACTATGCAGGCCGCGCCAGTTGATCAGCATGAACACGGCGGCCACAACCGACAGCGGGTAGGTGGTGGTGGCGTTATCGAAAATTCCTGCCACTCCTTCCAACGCAGGCAAGGGCGTTTCCCTCCAAATCTCCGCAAATCGCGGCCAGTACCAATGAGGTAACGAGGCGATCTGGTTCAGATCGAGATCAGACCAGTTTCGAATTGGCGTGAAAGTGACGAACTGAAAAACGAAATAGCCAAACCCGAGCAGGGCAAAAGTGATCCAGATGCGCTTGTAGCGCCCGACACAGCGAAAACCATCGGCCAGTGCACGCCGCACTGGATTGAAAAACATCACTAGAGCGTAGCCACCGCAGAGTCCCAGCACAGGATAGGCACGCGCGAGACTGGACAACATGCGGCAGAAATTTGCCTAGCGAATTAGTCCCCAGTGCGGATAGAACGGCCAGTAAACAAACAAACCGCGCCCGACGACATTTACGTCCGGCACCGGCCCCCAGTAACGGCTGTCGTAGCTGTTGTAACTGTTATCGCCCAAGGCAAAATAGCCGTTCCGCGGCACCGTATAAGATTGATCAGGCTTCGACAGATATTCATGACCCAAGGCATAACCGCGGTATGGAGGTTTTGCTGACATTACCCGCTCAAATCCGTAGCCTTCCGCTTTCTTGCCATTCACATAGAGAAATGGCGGGTCGATCCGCAGAGTATCGCCCGGCAATCCAGCTAGACGTTTAATGTAAAACGGCGCGCCTGCCTCCGGATCTTCCCGAATCCCTGGAATATGATTCGTCCTAAAGACAAAAACATCGCCGCGGTGCGGCTTAACAAAGTTGTAGGTAAATTTGTCAACAAACACCTGGTCGCCTGTGTCGATTGTGCCTCTAGCAATGATTTCACCACGGTGGTAAATGCGACCCGGGAAAACGTTGAAGTCATGACCTAGAGTGTCAGGCGCCGCATACACAAGAAAGTTTTGCCGCTGGCAGATCAGTCGCGAAAAGGTAAAAAAGAAGAGGATTTTTTTTGGCACAATTTCAAAAACCTGATCATCCTCACGTGAGACCACGTTGATGTAATTGCGACCCAGCACAATGAAATCACCGATCTGTCGCAGAATATTTGGCGCCGGATCGGTGCTGGGATGACCGATAATCCCGTCTAACGTCGGTTGCATCGAGCCGGTGGGAATTTTAAACGGCTGCAGGAAATAGGAGCGAATGCCTACTGCCACAACGATCGCCACCAAAATGACCTCGCAATTCTCTCGCCAATGCGATTCCCAGGTCACAGGCGTCAATCTGTGCAGCGTCTTATCAAGCGTATCGGCCGCGCTGTGAATTCTCTCGCGGTCTTTATCATGTAACGCTTCGCGGAGACTCTTCATTCCGGCGACGATCTGTTCCCGGTCCGACGCGCTGAGCCGGTCATCCTTGTAGCGCAGGTACTTCCGGGCATGCCGCAGGAGCAATCTGCTGTGTTTAATGTGACGTGATGTGAACATGATTTAAATCGATTATCCCTCTGTCATGTTGAGCGAAGTCGAGGAATCTCTAGTTATTTCCAGAGCGGAATATCCAGCGATGTCTCGACCTCGCTCGACATGACAAAAAGGCCTCACTGCGCTTTGAGCACCTCGATAAACGCCTCCTGAGGAATGTTGATTTTCCCGATGCTTTTCATCCGTTTTTTTCCTTCCTTTTGTTTCTCCAGTAATTTCCGTTTGCGAGTGATATCGCCGCCGTAGCATTTCGCGGTCACGTTTTTCCGTAACGCCGAAACACTCTCGCGTGCAATAATTTTCCCGCCAATAGCTGCCTGAATGGCAACCTGATAAAGCTGCCGCGGGATGACTTCTTTCAGCTTGGCCGCCAGCTGGCGACCGCGCGCCTCTGCGCGATCTTTGTGCACGATTGTCGAAAACGCATCGACCGGTTCGCCATTCACGAGCAGATCCAGTTTTACCAATTTCGCCGCTCGGTAGCCGGCGTGCTCGTAATCCATTGAACCGTAGCCGCGTGTGATGCTCTTAATCTTGTCGTTGAAATCGACGAGAATTTCGTTGAGTGGCAATTCGCAATGCAACATCACCCGGCGCGTATCGAGCGATTCCGTGCGTTCCATCTGGCCGCGTTTCTCCAGAATCAATTGCAGGATGTCACCAATGTTTTCATTCGGACAAAGCACATATGCCTTAACGATCGGCTCGCGAATCTCCCGGATCATACTCGGGCTGGGCAGGTGAGCGGGGTTATCAATCAACAGTTTTTCTCCCCGCGTGGTCGGCACCTCATAGACCACGCTTGGACTGGTCGCGATGATGTCCATGTTGTACTCGCGCCGGAGCCGTTCCTGGATGATCTCCATGTGAAGTAGCCCGAGAAATCCACAACGAAAACCGAAGCCGAGTGCAACGGAGCTTTCCGGTTGATAGACAAACGCGGCGTCATTCAGGCGCAGCTTCCCGATTGCTGTTTTCAAATGCTCGAAATCGCCGGTGTTAATCGGATAGATCCCGCTGAAGACCATCGGATGAATTTCCTGAAACCCGACAAGCGGCGCGCGCGCGGGATGCCGCTGGTCGGTGATGGTGTCGCCGATCTTCATATCCGCAGTTGATTTGATGTTTGCGATGAAATAACCGACGTCGCCGGGGCTTAACTTTTCCTGCACACGCATTTTCGGCGTAAACACGCCGACCTCCTTGATCTCATAGCGGGCGTTGTTGCTCATCAACATGATCGCGTGATTTGCTTCCATCGTTCCCGAAACGACGCGCACATAGCCAACTACGCCGCGATAAACGTCAAACACAGAATCGAAAATCAGCGCGCGCAACGTTTCGTCTGCCGGCGGTTGCGGTGGAGGAATGCGCGTTACGATCGCCTCGAGGGTTTCGTCGATACCAATTCCCATTTTCGCGCTCGCCTCGATCGCTTCCTCCGCCGGGATGGCAAGGATTTCTTCCAATTGGCGCTTCACCGAGGACACATCGGCATTCGGCAGATCGATCTTGTTGATGATAGGAACAATGGTGAGCCCTTGTTTGTGAGCGAGATGAACGTTCGCTACAGTTTGCGCTTCTACTCCCTGCGCCGCATCAACAACCAACAGGGCGCCTTCGCATGCAGCAAGGCTGCGTGAAACTTCGTAGCTAAAATCGACATGGCCCGGAGTGTCGAGCAGGTTCAGTCGATAGCTTTGGCCGGATTTGCTCGTGTAACGCATCGCCACGGGATGCGCCTTGATTGTGATTCCCCGCTCCCGTTCCAAGTCCATGGAATCAAGAAGCTGATCCTGCTTTTCCCGCTCCTGGATCGTGCCCGTGCGCTCAAGCAACCGATCCGACAACGTCGTTTTGCCGTGATCGATGTGCGCGATGATGCAGAAGTTACGCGTGAACTCAATCGCCATGAGAGCGCCACTATGCGAGTGCGCCGCTATCGGGTCAATTGGCTCCGCTCTTGTCATTCCGAGCGAAGTCGCCGAATCTCTAATCGCTGCTTCAAGGGTGGATCCAAATCGCTCAAGCGAATGCTAAATTTCCGGCTAGATTTGGGCTAGGATGCTAAAGCGTATCTTCACCAGGGACCGGTCGGCCGAACCAAGTGCAGCACGCGCCGATTTTGCTAATGCGTCGCCGTTCCGGCGCCAAACGCAGCAGGATGACCCGGTTCGCAATGGAATATTTATTGGCGTGGCAATTGTGCTGCTCGTGTTTCTCGGGAGCATGATCGCGGTGCTGATGATGCACGAGCCGGCTTTGTAAGCTGTAGCGGCCGTCTCTGACCACCGGTATCTTGCCGAGGTCGAATCTTCGGTTTTGAAATGCGCAATGTGGAAAGTTGTACCACCTTAGGACGGCGCTCGCAGAGCGCTTCCAAAGAAATGCAGTCCGCAATCCGCCATCCGCAGTCCGCAATAGCGAGGCGCCTGCTTCTTTTCGATATCGACGGCACGTTGATCCATTCGGGAGGTGCAGGTGTTCAAGCACTCAAATCCGCCTTCAAAGAGCGCTTCGGTATCACTGATGATCTGCACGACATCGAAATCGCCGGTATGACCGATTCGGGCATCGTGGTCAGCATCTTGAAGAAGCACAAAATTGCCGCGACGAACGAAAACGTAAGCGCCTTTCTCGACAGCTACGTGCATTTTCTCTCGCTGGAATTGCCACGCCGGAAAGGCAAGCTGCTCCCCGGCGTTCTCAAGTTGCTCCAAAAGCTCAAGTCACGGCCGCATTTGGTGCTGGCGCTTCTTACTGGAAATGTATCCCGCGGAGCGCGATTAAAACTTGAGCACTATGGCGTCTGGCACTTTTTTGAATTTGGCGCTTTTGCCGACGATCATCGGGACCGCAATCAGCTCGGGCGATTCGCGCGCGCCCGCGCAAAAGAGAAGCATGGCCGCGAGTTCGCCGCATCCGAGATCGACGTCATTGGCGATACGCCGCGCGACATTGCGTGCGGCAAGGCGCTTGGCGCGCGCACCGTAGCAGTGGCGACGGGCAGATGGAGCCATACTGAACTTGCAAAATATCAGCCGGATGTCCTGATTGATGATCTTTCAGATGCGGAAGCCATCATCGATACGCTCGGATGGTAATCCATTGACGATTGCAGAGTTAAAATGAAGAAGAACGTTTCCCCATCTGCACCGACGCCGCGACGAGACCGTTCCAACGTGTTGCCGCTTAAAGGCGAAATCGATCTGCACGTCTCGCCTTCTGTCACGGCGTCACTCAATGGAATGATCGAGAAAAAACCGGAACGTTTGGTGGTCGATCTCTCGGGCGTGACTTACATCGACAGCGCCGGTTTGGCAGCGTTGATCGAAGCGATGCAAAAGGTGGAAGCCTACGGCGGCAAATTCCTGCTGGCTGGATTACAGGAAACCGTGCGCTCGATTTTCGAAATCTCACGGCTCGATCAGGTATTTCAAATTTTCCCAGACGCGGATGCTGCGCTCAGGAACTGATCTGACCGTGCAAGTCCGCTGAGGACATCCTCCTCCCGCCAAGGTTCCGGCGGACGAATCGGACGCTACAGTGCAACGCACATCAAAATCTCGAGGGTTTGCTGGACGTTCCTTGAAATGTCGAACTGCGACGCGCGCTCGATGTTTGCCGAGCGCGCGGCTGCGCGACGCGATGGATCGGACCAGAACCGCAGTGCGTCGCGCAAACCAACCAGATTGCCTGCGCGAGCGACAATTGAGCCGTGGACGCTGTCTTCAATGATTTCGCAAAAGCCGTTGGCGCGCGTTGTAATTACCGGCAATCCGCAGGCGAGCGCTTCCAAACAGGCATTAGAAAATGGATCGTAAATCGTAGGCAAAATGAAGATGTCCGCAGCCGCGTAAAGACGCATAACGTCTGCAACTTCGCCGAGAAACTGCACCAGCTCCTCCCGCCAAAAGCGCAGGCGTGTCGTTTTGTAGAGCTTTTCATTTCCGCGGCCGGCAACGAGCAGACGCATTTTTCTGTTCTTGCAGAGCGCCATGGCTTGGATCGCAAAGAGTAATCCTTTGCGTTGCCACCCAGAGCCTGCAAACAGCAGCGCAATGTGATCCGGCTTCAACTTCAAATCCTCGCGCGATTTTTCGCGAAGGTCGAGATCGAGCCGGAACTTATCGAGGGGAACACCGTTGCGAACGATGTCGATCTTGTCTGCGGGATAGCCGTATAGATCGATGATCTCGTTCTTGACCATTTGTGAAGCCACAATCACGCGTGCGGCCTTGCGATTGGCAAAAAGCGATTCCTCCAGCTGCAACAGATCGCGATGCTTGCGGTTAAGAACACGAACAAATTGCTTCAGAGGAAGCTCGAATTTTCTTCTGCGCGCCAGCCATGCGCGGTGGACGCCGTCGCCGGCGCGATAAATGTCGCAGGTCCAGACCCGCTCAAGGCTGAACAAAGTATCGCAGTCGAGCTGCGGCCGGATTTGTTCCAACTCATCGGCAAATCCAATGACTGATTCTGCGCGCAGGCGCGTGACCGATCCAAACGGCCATTGATCGTCTGGCCATTTATTCGTGGCGATAAGTTGGCTGTCGTGTCCGGCTTCTATCACGCCATGAGCGAGTCGTTTTAGGTACGTTTCGGCACCGCCGGTCGGAGAATAGCCGCGCCGCACAAAAGCGATCCTGAGTCTTTCTTTCATGTTCAGCGGACGGGAGAGCCCCGTTGTGTTCCGCCCACAGAAGGACACTTTACTTGCTGCACGTTCGCCAGAATACTTCTAACCCGATGCCGGGTGAAACCTTAAACGCTCCCGCAATGTCGCGTTCTGTGCCCTCCGTGGCGCGCACGCTACCAAGGTGCCTGCTCTATTCGATTTTCGCCCGCATCGGAGGTTCCGGCCTTGATACGGACGCATTTGAAACCTTGCGTGCGTCGTATCGCGGGGGATTCCTCGGCAAAGCAATCGCTTACGATAACCGGCAGAAGGAAATTCCCGCTTCACTGATCCGTTCTCTACGCTGGCATCCGGTGCGCCTTATCTCATTTCTCGATCGCCCGTATTACTACGGCGCGAAAAAAAAATATCTTGACTGGATTGCGTCCCGGCATCTGACGACCGGGCGCTATGATCTGTTCCATAGTTGGTCGGGTGACTGTTTGCGCTCGTTGAAAGTAGCAAAGCGACACGGGATCCCTTCGGTTGTTGAGATCCCTACCTGGCATCGCGACGGCGGCAAAGAGAAAGTCCGGCGGCCGAAAATTGCCGCACCGACAGAGAATATCTCGAGCTTTCAGAGGTGGAAAAATAGACTGTTGCTCCAGCGGAAGCGTTTCATTGAAGAGTACAAACTTGCTGACCTTTTGCTCGTTTTATCACAGAAGGCGGCCAACACGTTTCGCGTACGGGGATTCCCGGAGGAAAAGCTCTTTTATTTGCCTCGAGGCGTGGATGTCGAGCGCTTCAGGCCAGGAAAACGGCCACAAAAATTTCGTGCTGTTTTTGCCGGTGCATTGATTAAGCGCAAGGGCATTCAACATGTGCTGGAGGCATGGCACCGCCTCAGACTGTCTGATGCCGAGCTGTGGTTGGTTGGTTTCGTGCACGAAGAGGCGAAGCCTTATCTGAAGGAATTCTGGCGCGATAACATTCGCGTCATCGGATTTGTCCGTGACCCGGAGAATTATCTCAGCCAGGGCACGGTTCATGTTTTTCCGTCGCAATGGGAGGGGAGCGCCAAGGTCACATATGAAGCGGCCGCGTGCGCGTTGCCTCAAATCACCACGCGCGAGGCAGGCGATGTGGTGCGCAATGGCATCGAAGGAATCATTGTGAAGCCGGGAGATGTGAACGCGATCGCAGCGGCGCTTGAGCATTTGTATGGACATCCTGAAATCGTTGAACAAATGGGCACCGCGGCAAGACGTCGCGTAGTTGAGAATTTCACCTGGGACCATTTTCGAGGACGATTACTGGACGCATACGAAACCGCGATGCGAATGCGATGATGGTTGTGTAGCATCTGTCTGTGACCGCCGAGTGTTTGTGTCGGCGCTCATAGAGCGCCGCTACAGTTAGAACCCTGTGAAAATTCTTCTCCTGCAACTCAAGAGGATCGGCGACCTGATTTTGACCACACCTGCCATCGCAGCTTTGCGGGAAAGCTTCCCAGAAGCGCAACTGACGCTTGTCGTCTCCAAAGAATGCGCTGAGGTGCTGCCAGCCGTCTCAAATGTCGATCGCATTTTGATCGCGCGGCGCAATCTGCACGACCTCAGTCTGTTTTTTTCCATCGCAGCCAGGAGATTCGACTACTGCGTCGATTTCACACGGAACGATCGCTCGGCCTCTGTGGCGCTTTTATCCGGCGCGCGGAAACGTGTGGTGTCCTACCGCGTCCGTGAACAGTCGAAGACACGCGCCCGCGCTTATACGGATTTTGTTGGCGTTCGTATGCGGGACATGCACACGATCGACTATAATCTGGCGTTACTTAAACCGCTCGGCGCCCGCAATGCTTCGATCGCCCCGCATCTGGATCTGCCACAGATTGCCTACGAAAAAGCCGACGCGCTTCAGCGCGATTGGAAGGTCACCAAGCCTTACGTGATCTTGCATCCCGGCTCTGCCCGCGAAGAGAAACTTTGGGATCCCGCGCGATGGGCAGAGGTAATTGACTGCTTTGCGCGAAACGACGGTATCGATCTTGTGCTAAGCAGTGGACCATCCCGGGCCGAACAAGCGCATGTCGCGGCAATCAAAAGCAAGATGCAGCACCAAATCGTCGATCTCTCAGGAAAAACAGATTTGCTCACCCTGGCCGCGTTAATCGACCAGGCACGGCTTCTTGTGACGGTCGATTCCGCTCCGGTGCATCTGGCCGCCGCGACGCGTACGCCGCAGGTGATTCTGTTCGGGCCGACCAACCCATTTCATTGGCGCCCCAGGGAAAGCCCAGCCGTCGTTTTACACGGCAAATCAGCCGCGCCAGTCACCGAGTTTTCGCCGGTGCGGCCCCGCCTTGCGATGAGTCAAATCTCGACGGAGGCGGTCATTGGTGCTATGGATTCGCTGCTGTTGCTTCGTGCGGCGGCGCAAATTTCATGAGCGGCCCAAAACCGGCTAGGAAAAGGCAGTCCGTCTGGCAAACGTTACGCACAGCTTCCGGTTCGTACCGGCGGCTCTATGGTTACCTCAAGCCTTATAAGACGCGTTTCATCCTAGGGCTGGCGTTGGGCCTTGCTTATGGCGGAGTCAATTCTCTTTTTCCGCTGGCGATTGCCCGCGTCACCAGCACAATTTTCCACGGCGCCGCTCCCAATCCGATGGCTTTGCGCTCCAACCTGGGAGTTCTGGATACTGGCCCAAAGATCAATTCGATTGTTCTCATTTGTCTGGCCATCCCGGCCATCATGGCCGTGCGCAGCCTCTGTTCCTACGGAAGCACCTACTGTATGCAGTGGGTGAGCAACAGGGTGGTCTCCGACATTCGCGTCCAGCTTTTCAGTAAGATGGTGCGCCATTCCATGGATTTCTTTAACAAAATGCGGTCGGGATTTTTGATGTCGCGGATCACCAATGATACCCGCGTGATGCAGATGGCTTTGACAAGCGTCAGCAGCGACGTTTTTAAACAACCGATCACCATCATTGGTGCAATCACTGTGCTCCTTCTGATGGATTGGAAATTCACTGTCGTCACGCTGATCCTCTTTCCATTGTGTTTGCTGCCGCTCCGCATTTACGGCCGTCGCGCCAAGAAAGCAGTGCAAGACGAACAGATAGGCATGGCCGAAATGGTGGTGACTATGCAGGAGACATTCGCCGGCATTCGGGTAATCAAATCGTTCGCGCGCGAAGCATACCAGGAAAAGGAGTTCAAACGCAGCAATCAACTGCAGTTTTCGCAGATGATGCGGATGATTCGGTCGATGGAAGCAGTTGGCCCGCTGGTCGAGATCATCGCTGCGATCGGTGTGGGAATGGCGTTGCTTTACGTTTACGCTGCGAACCTGAGCGTCGGCCGCTTCTTTGGACTAATCTCAGGGATTTTCATTCTCTACGACCCGATCAAGACGCTTAGCAGGATCCACATCGTGATGCAGCGATCCATTGCCGCTACGACTGCTATTTTCTCGATTCTGGATTCGAAGCCCACGGTGGAGGACGCGCCGAACGCCGTTGTGCTGAGTTCGTCGGAAGGGCGTATTGACTTTGAAAATGTAACCTTCCGTTATGCAAACAGGGCTACTGAAGCGATCAGCAATCTAAGCCTACATATCGAACCGGGGAAAACTCACGCGCTGGTCGGCGCGAGTGGTGCGGGCAAAAGCACGATTCTCTCGCTGATCCTGCGCTTGTACGACCCGAGCTCCGGCGCTGTGAAGATCGATGGCCGGGATCTGCGCTCGGTTACGCAAAAATCATTGCGAGAACAGATGGGGCTCGTCACCCAAGAGACGTTTCTGTTTCACGATACCATATTCAACAACATCCAATTCGGCCG
>Ga0209802_1003819_pt1 | contig 9986 bp, 6 predicted proteins | sample GraSoiAngelo_129_FD_185886 | JGI IMG/M metagenome (GOLD analysis project Ga0209802, IMG submission 185886) | Grasslands soil microbial communities from the Angelo Coastal Reserve, California, USA - 14_0927_12_40cm (SPAdes) (version 2) | ecosystem: Environmental > Terrestrial > Soil > Grasslands ... | reverse complement strand
GCACCAGACATGCAGATCATCTCAGAATTCTCAGGGATCGTCGTTAACGGGTTCGCAGTCAAACTAAACGGTCATCCAATCGACCATCTATGGCAAGTTCCAGGGGTCGGAAACGTCGCACCTGAAAGCCTGTACACCGTTGAGATGAACAGGTCGCCAACCCTGATCGGGGCACCGGCCGCCTGGTCTGCAGTTGGCGGACAGTCAAACGCTGGTGCAGGTATGAAAATCGGTATGATAGACTCGGGGGTCGACAATACGCATCCATTCCTCACTGATAACAGCCTGGTCGTTCCGGCCGGATTTCCAAAATGTGATGCTGCAGATTCAGCGACAGGGATACCTGACACTTCGTGCAACTTTGTGAGCAATAAAGTGATCGTGGCCAAGGTCTTCCAGACTGAGAAGACCAGCTTCGACGCGTTCGCAGCCCAACCCCATGGAACACACACGTCAGGAACAGCGGCAGGCGTTGCGAATACATGCGCTCCACTCGTCGGTTGTACGCTCAGTGGTATTGCGCCAAAAGCCTACCTTGGAAACTACAACGTCTTCCCAGGAACGGTCGTTTCAACACCTAGCAGAGTCATCGCCAAGGCTGTGGAAGCCGCGGTCGCTGACGGCATGGACGTCCTCAACCTCAGCCTAGGCGGCGGAGCAATACCGACCGATGTCCTCGCCAACGCTGTCAACGCAGCAGCTGATGCAGGCGTTATCGTCGCTGTAGCAGCAGGCAACTCTGGCCCGGGACCTGGGACTATCGACTCCCCAGGCATTGCCGCGAATGTTATCACTGCTGGAGCCAGCACGAACCCACACTTCATCGGTGTACCCGTTACTGAGCAAAACTCTCCGGGTGCAACCTTCGGTGCGGCAGTAGGCGCGGGTCCATCATTCGGCTCGCCCACTACAGCGGTCCTGTTGAACTGGGACGCGCTTGACGGGCCCGGCGACGGACGAGCCTGCACATCTTTGCCAGGAACACCTGCCACAGGTGCGATAGTCCTCATCAGACGCGGCATTTGCACCTTTTCACAGAAGGATGCTGATGCAGCGGCTGCGGGTGCCGTCGGCATGATCGTAACGAACAGTGTCGCAGGAGACCCCGTCGCGATGGGAGCGGCCTTCCCATTCACTATACCAGGCGTGATGGTCAGCATAAACAACCGAACTCCACTCGTAAACTACATCAACGCCCAAGCCAGTATGGCAATAGTCAGTGTCAACGGTGGAACACCAGCCGAATTCTTCAGTGACGGACCCGGAGCAGACATACTAGCCGGCTTCTCATCAATCGGACCACCAATCATGCAAACTCCGGGCTCATCAAGCCAATCAGGAATATTGGACAAGATCAAGCCGGATGTCACCGCACCCGGAGTAAACGTCTACTCCTCAGTCACTTCGGACCAATGCTCGGCCCCACCGTGCTTCGCATTCTTCAGCGGCACTAGCATGGCAACGCCCCACGTAGCAGGCTCTGCGGCAGTCTTGAAGCAATTGCATCCAAACTGGTCACCTGAACAGATCAAGTCCGTCTTGGTCAACACAGCGAAACGGCCCGTGGGATCACCCACTAGTGGAGCACCCCTAAGCAACCCTATGACACGTGGCGGCGGACGTATCGACCTAGCAGCCGCCATCCAGGCTAGCGCAACTGTCGCCGGTAATGACAATGAGCCTAGCATCAACTTTGGAGTATTCCCAGCACGTTCGTTCTACAGAGCAGACGGGATTACACTGACCTCAGTCAGCACATCGGACATTACATATACCGTAACGGTAAGTCAGGCTGTATCATGCGGATGCGTTAGCGTGTCTATATCCTCATTGACTGTCGGAGCTGGCTCAACCGGTGCCTTTGTTGCTACGGTCGGAACGAATCCAAACGTTCTTCCAGGGACATACTACGGCGACATAATTGTCTCCGGCGGTCCGGTCAACCTAGTGATACCCTACTGGTTCGCACTGGCTTCGCCTATCGGCGGCGGCAAATCAGGGCTTAGCAAGTAGACGAGCGACAACAAGAAAATCTCCCTTCTTCTTTTTTTGTTCGTACTTGACTCTCTGCAGGACGGCACATCTGTTACTTTGTCGGCCGACCGTGTCGCTCAGGCTTAGGCTTTGAAATTGCGAATTGATGGTACTGGGGAGCCGGAAGTCTCAATATGCTCCCTGGTATAGATGCGCTAAATGACGGAGCGCCCGAGATCAGCACACGTGTCCGAAGGCGGCGTTCACTATTGTCACGTCGATGATGTTGATTTTCCCATCATTGTTCTGGTCGGCTACTGGGTTGTACCGAGGACCACCGGCGGCTTGACCGAATACTCCATTGACCGTTGACACATCGATAATGTTGACTTTACAGTCACCAGTTACGTCTCCCCTCAAATTTTCATTGAAGATGCTGCCAGTGAAAATATTGTTGCCAGTGTTGGTTTCGCCTGTTACCTTGGTTGCCTGAGCGCTGAGAATATAGTTGCCTCTGACAAGTGAGGATGTGTCCCACAGGAATGTGACAATGCTTGTCTGGCCTGCTGCCAATGTAACTGTCTGGTTTCCGATCAGTGTAGAGTTTCCTATGGCTGCGACAAAGAAATTCTCGGTCGACGTTCCAAGGTTAGAAGCTGTAACGTTTACTTGGACTGGATTGGACGAGACTCCGCTGTAGGCGAAGGATCTAGATGGCTTGATCGAGGTCACAGCCACGTCATGAGTCGGGGATGACACCGTAAAGGTTCCAACCATCGGGTCTCCATGAATAGTGCAGTAGTAAGTGTAATTCCCCGGTGCGGACGGCGCATTAAATGTGTACATTAACGGAATTGTCATACTGTTGAAAGTTGGGGAAAACGGTTCTCCGGGGTCGCATATGAAATTGGGCACAGCTTCCAGGTCGATGCAGAACGTGTGGCCCACTCCATCAGCAGAGAATAGACTCATCGTAACCGAATCGCTTGGGGACACAACAAGCGTTGGGCCTGGTGACTTTGTGGTTGCGGCTGACGTTCCCCAGCCTGCCGAAGCGAGTGGGGTGATCCGCCCGTACAGTGTGAACGAAACAGCGGCTGCTCTATGCGGAGGTATATCGAGTCTTATGGGAAGGCCGGGAACAAAGATGAAGATCAGTATACTAATCGAAATTATTCGTCTGAGAGTTCGGAAAATCATGACTTGATATTGGTCGGGATTAATAGTCAGATAACACTATACCAGAATTAGACCACACTCTTTGTTGTAGAACGTCTCACAAACACGAGGGGGCATCGTCCTGGGAAGGTTCGGTTGGATAACGTAGCATCATGATTTAAGAGGAAGATTCACTCTATGGCTGGATTTAGTGAGTCCTCGGGACCGCTAATGAGGGATTCGAGACAAAGCCAGGCAGACGCACGATCCGCTACGCCAATCGCTGGAGTTGAGGGTGAGAAGGTTGTCGGTGGGTTGGAGGTGGAAGCTATCCTCAGGCTCGGCTCGGAGCATCTCTTCCTATTGTTTACGCAGTCCCGGGTCATTCTAGCGCATCATGCCAAGATGGGTCGAGCAAGCGTCCCGTTGTATGGTCTATTGGGAAAGATGTCTGAGGGAATGAGGAGAACGCCTGAGAAAAGGGGATTGCTGGAGAAGATGGCCTTGATGGATCCCGCGGGAATATTGCGGTTGCACCCTGACAATTTCTCGATCGAGTATCCACGACTTGTGAGTTTGACTGTAGAACCTGGCAGTGTATCGAAGTCGAGGATTACGCTTGTCACCACAGATCAGAAGATCGAGCTTTACGCTTCGCGGGTCGCCTTGGAGGGAGTGCGCGACTCAATCCAATCATTACTAGGAGGAAAGGCGGATTACAAACGATGACAGGAAAACCCTACCGGGAAAAAGGATGCTGGGCTAGAATGCTAGATCGTGAAACTTGAGAAGGGTACGCGAGAGTGATCTATTCTAGCGGAGCTCGTTCGATTCTGCTGATTCTTCTTGTCACTATAGGTATCTCTCTCCTCTTGTTTGGAAACATCACCAGTTCCTTGCCAGCTGTTCCGAGGGCGAGCGCGAGCCCGCCTTACAATCCAGCGGTTGTTAGTTTGTTTAATGAGGCGAAGAGATCTAATGCTGTTGTCGACGCGAGCATAAGGTCTGGAACGCAGTTTGTAATGGACATCAACATAACGGACGCTGGGTTGATCAAGGGGTTCGACATCAACATCACATGGGCCTCAACTGTCCTATCTGTGAAGAACTCCACTTTTAACGGGCCTGGATGCCTTACCTGTCTGTTCAATCAGGTTTCGACAACGAGTTCTAACACGACCAATAACGCTCGCGGTTTTATCCGACTCGCGGTAATAGACACTGACTCTGGAACCCCGTTCTTGAATGGGAACGGTATCATGTTCCGTATAGGCTTCAACACGCTTTCAACAGCTGGTGCTGCGACAGTTATTCACATCGACAGTAACTCTCAGGTCCAGAATCCGTCAAGTCTACCTTACAGTCCGATAGATGGATACTATGATAGTAGGAGTTCTCCTTCCAACTTCCTCATCTCAGCTAGTCCCCCAAGTATTACAGTGGTTAGACCGATCTCTGGGAGCACTACTGGAACCGTAACGGTGACTGTTCCACCTAGCCCTACCGGGCTAAGCTCTGGTATTATTCTGAGGGCCTTGTCTGTTCCTGTAAACACGAACGCATCATTTAACCCCAGTTCCTGCCCATCGAATTCGTCTTGCAGTTCTACAATGACGATTACTGTGAATGGAGGAGCGAGGGGAGGCTTGTCGACTGCTCCTTCTGGAACATACATAATTCCGATCATGGGAAACGCTACCGGGTCTGGTGTAACCGGCCCTGTGACTTTTCTTGTGAGGGTTTCGTGGCTGAAACTTATCATTCAGCCACCGCCGGCACCGGTTTACAATTTCACGGCGTCTAGTATAGCATTTACTCAGGAGGCTGGGAACTATACGCTGCTCACTTTGAGAGCGACGTTGTCGAGCGGGGCAAATGATTCGGTGGCCTTCGGTGATGATTGTTCCCCGTCTTTTCCTGGCGTTTGCACTGTAAAGCCCCAGTCGGGAAGTTTTCCGTTCACGGCGACATTCAACGTTTCAACCTCTGCGACGGGCACACCTCCTAACAAGATCTACCGGTTCAACGCTACAGCCACTTCGTTGGGAACATATTCCGAGGTCATTATCGAGAAGAACATCACGATGGCAGTGACCGTTCTGAAATCTCATGACCTAATAGTCCAGAGCGTCATATTATCGAAGGACTATGCGTATCAGGGAGTGCCCCTCTCTTCTGGGAACCAGTTGAAGGTTAACGTTACAGTTGCGAACAAGGGAACGGTTTCGGAGACGTTTCGTGTGAACGCGACAGCGAAAACAGTCTTGACCTCTTATCATAGTTTGAAGTATGTTGACTCTAACGGAAACGGTGTATACGATCCTGGAGAGGTTGTTGTTGTCGATTCTGATGGCAACGGCTTGTATGGTTCAGGAGCTGTGGATTCAAACGTGAGATTCGTCGACTCCAATCTCAACGGACGCTGGGATAATGGTGAGGTTTTGGTATATGATTCTAATGCTGATTCCAGATTTACATTCGGAAGCTTCTACAATGATACTTTGATAGTGGGTACTAGGCCGGGGAATAATACTCTGGTCTCTTTTGATCCGATGATTCTCTTTGTTGACTTGAATGATAATCTGTCTTGGCAATCTGGTGAGACGATCTTTTATGATGCGAATGGAAACAATGTGTACAATACTGGGGAGACATTGATTGTTGGCTCTGCTCCTGTGGCCGAGCCTGTAATTGTCGGGGCTGCTCCCGCCCTTGCGACCGTTTTAAGTCTGAAGAATCTGAGTTATGCGGATAATAATTTCAATGGAATGTTGGACTCGACGGAGACGATCGTCTCGGATAGTAACGTAAACGGGTTCTATGATGCTGGAGAACCTGTCGCTAGGGGAGCGGCTCCTTCTGGAGGGGTTCTTGTCGGTAGTCAGAATGTGACGTTGCCTGCAGGTATGTCGACGACTGTTGTGTTGAATTGGGATCCGGGGAGCCTTGCTAGGGGAAGCTATTTCTTGAGAGGGGTTGCGGCGCCTGTTGTTGGCGAGTTCAGTGTTATGGATAATTCCCTGTTGTCGTTAGGGTTCACGCAGAAGTTGAGGGGAGACTTGAACCGGGATTGTAAGGTGAATATTGTTGATGTTTCTTCGGTGAACGGCTTGTTCGGCCAGAGCCAGGGAGGCCCACGTTACATTCTCGTGTCTGATTTGAATAATGATGGGAAGATCAATATTATCGATGTGACATTAGTCAATTCAGCCTTTGGCCAGACATGCTAGAGTATGGGAGAACGTTTGAGTTGAGGACTTTGTTGGGTTTCTAGGCTAAGGTGTGAACGGTGTAATGTTCTCAAGATTTGGCGGGTTCCAGCTGTAGGGGAAGACGTAGCTGTCGTCCATGTGGGCAGCGACTATCGCGACCTCGCTACTTATCGTGTTTGGTGAGTCTGGATGGAATGCGGGCTTCAGCCAGTAGTTGTACTGGCTTGCGGGACATTGGGCGGTGGGTTGGGACGCGTGCCAGCATGCTCCAACACCGACCAGGTCGGTGATGTTTACTTGTGCGTCATTGTTTTGGTCTGCCCAGCTGAACTCTTGAAATTGTCCGGAGAAGGCATTTGTGCCTATGCCTGTTCCCCAGGACGGATTGTAGCTGCGCATGTACTGATAGAATGGATCAGTATTACCTGGTTGATTGGTAAAGTCGAATGCTTGCAGGAGCATGGTCCCCCCGGCGGGTATTGACTGTCCGATGCGGTTGCCAGCATCGTTCTTTGTGCATCCTGTCCCAACTTTGCCTTGGTCTTCTGGGAAGATTGAACGACACATGAATGGCCCAGAGCCGATGAGGGCTCCATTGGTTACAGGGTCGAAGCTAATAGATCGTTTGACGATGGACGGTTCCAGTACTCCTGCTGCAACGTAGTCGCCGTGTGTACCCTTCGATGATACTGATTGCGCACAAGTATTGTCTGTAGCGCATTCCCATATGTGTCTTGGAATGACGTATGCTTCCATGTCGATCGGGAACACAAGGCTCTGTCCAGTAAAGGTGACATCCAATTGTGTACTGCTGAAGACTTTGACGGACTTGAGGAAGTATAGACCGCCACCCGCTACTGGTGCGAAGTCTCTGATGGCCAGCAGACTGAACGCGACATCCTTCGCGTCAACACGTTCCCCGTCATGCCAACGGAGGTTTTGTCGCAATTCTATCACGAAGTGAGTGTCCCCTCGGAAATCGAGGGATTGTGTGAACGTATCGCACATCCAACAATACGGTTTCGCGATTTCGACCGGGCTACCAGCTAAAAGTGTGTCGTATATCTCTCGCATTCCTTGAAATTCCCATTCGGTTCCGGCATGGAAGATGTTCATTTGAAATATCGGTTGTGCCTGTCCCCACCGGAGCCTGGATGGGTCTCCACCCCCGAAAGCGTAGATCGGGTTTACAGGAGTAAAATTCGGGTCTTTGTGAGCGTTCAGAACTGTGTACGGATTATTGTAGCTAATCCCACGAGAGTTGACAAGCCCAGCGACGCTTCGTAGTGCTGCGAGACGGATGCCCATGGTGAATGCGGTCATGTCAACCGCGTGTTTTCCATACTCGTCGAAGGCAGCGAGTGTGGCTGTTCTGAAATTGGAAATGTCTGCGGTGGTAGACGCAGTGATTACAATGTTGTCAAGGTTTTTCATGCATACGAATGTCGGATTGTCTGGTTCTGGATTGTTTGGACCACCGCATAGGTCTGATGCATTGCTGCTGTAGTACAAGTCGAACAGATGGTCTGGGAATTGACCGCCAAAACCGTACGCGAACGTGTAGAAGCTCCAGTCATCTATCGGGCTCTCAGGCGGGTCAGTAAAGACGATCGCACCTTGTTTATTGATGGTACCGTATGTCGGGTAGACAACAGTGCCACTCATCAACTGGTTGAGCATATTCATGAATCCGTTGCCTAGGGCAAGACGACGGGGGTCGTCGTTACGGATCATTCCTTTGATGGGATTAGTATAGACTTCAGGGTTCACACCTGTTAGGATACAAGTACCAGGTTGCTCGCCTGTTGCTACACCGGCCATTATCATATGATCGGCCGCGGCACAGAAATCTACTGATCCCGGCCTAGCGAATCCACCTGGATCGTCTGCAAAATTGTAAGCACTGAGACATGTAGGATATTTTGTGCTAGGATACAATGAGTCCCAGGAGCATTGTGTGGACAGTGGACTGGCAGATGGATCTTTCGACGTCGGGGATGGGTCGGCTAACGCTTGAGCAGTTCCTCCCAGAACATCTCGGGCGAATGCTGGTCTATCCACTAGATGTAGGAATGCTTGTCGCATGTTTATCCCGCAAGCTGAACTGTAGGTTTGGTAGGGATGACTTGCACCCGATATGTCCGTGTAAGGGGTATGGAGTGTCCAGTCACAACCCCAAGCCGCCCATGTAGTATCTAATCCGTTGAAGTAGATTCCGAACTCTCCAAATTGGCCTTGGACGGGGCTCAGTAGGAAGTCAGGGTTATTGTCGTATGAGGCAAAGCTGGTCTTTGACTGTTGCCAGTCAGTAAGATCTATCTTCCCAGCGATAAAATCTGCGAACTCGGACTGTGGGTCACTGTAGAACTTCAATTGGAGATTCTTGACAAGTGGTCCATAGGGAGCCCATTGGTTTGAGGGATCGTCCACTGCCACGCCAGGGATTGCGGAGACGGGTTTGATATTGAGGATGAGGATTGGAGTTAGGATGAAAAATATCAGTATGGAGGTTCGCAGGCTTGGGAAACTCGCGTTGGACATGTTAGAACCTACGGGGTGAATGGTATTATGTTCTTCAGGTTGGGTGGATTCCAACTGTAGGGAAAGATCCACGTATCATCCATATGCGCAGCGACTATTGCCACCTCAGAGCTGATCGTAGTTGGCGAGTCCGGATGAAACGCTGGCTTCAACCAGTAGTTGTACTGGCTAGCAGGGCATTGGGCTGTGGGTGCCGACGTATGCCAGCACGCTCCCACACTAACCAAGTCAGTTATAGTCACCTGTGCATCATTATTCTGGTCAGCCCAGCTGAACTCTTGGAATTGTCCGGATTGGGCTGCTGTTCCAGAACCTGTTCCCCAGGATGGGTTGTAGCTCCTCGTGTACTGTAGGAATGGATCGGTGTTTCCTGGTTCACCTGTCCGATCGAAGGCCTGGAGTAGCATGTTTCCACCGATCAGCGTGGATTGTCCACCTCTAGATCCATCGGGATTGGTGACGCATCCTGTTCCGACCCGTCCTATGTCTTCTGGGAAGACGGAGCGGCACATGAATGGACCGGACCCGATGAAAGTTCCGGAGGCTATGGGATCATAGTTCGGGTCCAGTTTGGCAGGGTCGACGGTTCCTACGTCGCCGTAAGTATTGTCGCCGGCTAATTCCCATAGGTGGCGCGGGATGATAAATGATTCTAGGGCCAGGAGGAATGATATACTCTGTCCGTTGAAGACGATGTCAACCATCGATGGATTGAGGATCGTGACCGACTTTAGAAGGCCGACCTGTCCTCCTAGCGTTTGTCCATGGTCTCTGAAGTTAAGGAGGCTGAACTTTACATCTTTCGAATCGATCGGCACGCCGTCTTGCCATCGAAGACTCTGGCGTAGTTCAACCGTATAGTGAGCGTTGCCATTGGAATCGGTAGAGTAAGAATATGTGTTGCACATCCAGCACATGATATTTCCAGGCTGAACAGGACTAGAGAGGAATAATGTGTCGTATACTTCTCCTATGGCTTGGAAGTCCCATGCGGTCTGCGCATTGAAGATGTTGAGTAGGAAGGCTGTGGATGCTTGTCCCCAGCGGAGAGTTGTAGAGTCTCCCCTGCCAAACGCATAGATCGAATTCACCGGAGTATAA
>Ga0209802_1003817_pt1 | contig 9987 bp, 9 predicted proteins | sample GraSoiAngelo_129_FD_185886 | JGI IMG/M metagenome (GOLD analysis project Ga0209802, IMG submission 185886) | Grasslands soil microbial communities from the Angelo Coastal Reserve, California, USA - 14_0927_12_40cm (SPAdes) (version 2) | ecosystem: Environmental > Terrestrial > Soil > Grasslands ... | reverse complement strand
GCGCGGGCGGATCCGAGTCTGGGCGCCCGCAGATGGAGAGCCGATCACCTTCGGGGGATACCATCAGGCCGTCGTGGCCCTCGCGTTCTCGCCGAGCGGCGATCTGCTCGCCTCGCTCGGCCGGCACGGTGAGGGGGCCCTGAGGCTCTGGCAGCCGGCTGAGCGCGCCGGCGCAAAGGTGTGGGCGGAGGTGGCCTCCGTGCCCATGGGCCGCTGTCTCGCGCTCCGCTTCGACGGCTCGGGTACGCGTCTCGCCGTCATGTGCGAGCGCGAGGTGCTGCTCCTCGACGTCGCGACGCGGCTGGAGACGGCGCGGGTGCCGAATCCCCATCCCGAGAACCTGACCGCGTTCGATCTGGCCGCGAATGGAACGCGGCTGCTGACCGCCGGGCACGAGGGCGAGGTAGCGGTCTGGGACGCGGTGACGCTGGCGCCGATCCGCCGCATCTCGGTCAGTCGCTCGCGCCGCCCGGGGCCGCGGCCGCCTCCCGGCGTCCCGCCACCAGAGGTGTGGGCGGTCGTGGTGGCGCTCTCGCCCGATGGCTCGCGCGCCGCCGCAGTCACCATCGAGGGGACCGTCTACGTGTGGGACGTGGCGACGGGCGCCGAGCTGATCGTCGACGCCCATGCCGAGGCCAGCGGACCGCCGGCGGGCTCGCTGCGGTTCGCCGGCGACGGTCGATTGCTCGCGCCGACCGGGGACCGGCGCGGCATGCGCCTCTTCGACGTGTCGCGGAAGTCGTCACGGATCGTCGCGTCGGGAGGGAAGGCGTACCATGCCGTCGCGATCACCGACGACGCCACCGGCTTCGCGGCCATCACGTCGGACCTGGCGGGCGGAAACCTGAGCTACGGCGTCGAGATCTGGAGGCTCCCGGGCAAGCCCTCGGGGTGATCCTTCGGTTGACACCGCCGCCGCGCGCGGCATACAGTCCGTCCACACCGGACATGAGCGCGAACCGCTTCCTCGATCCGTCCTCCGCATCCGCGCGGCTCTTCGCGCAGGCGCAGCGCCTGATCCCCGGCGGCACCTCGAAGGCGAACTTCAACGTGAAGCCGCACCCGTTCTACGTCGCCTCCGGGCGCGGCTGTCGCATCACCGACCTCGACGGCGTCGAGCGCCTCGACGCCATCAACAACTTCACCGCGCTCGTCCACGGTCATGCGTTCCCACCTGTCGTGCAGGCCGTGACCGAGCAGGTCGCGCGCGGCAGTGCCTTCGCGGCCTCCACGCGCGAGGAGGTGGACCTGGCGCAGCTGCTCGTGGAGCGCGTGCCCGGCGTGGAGCGCATCCGCTTCGCCAACTCGGGGACGGAGGGCGTGATGATGGCGATCAAGGCGGCGCGCGCCTACACGGGGCGCGACCGCATCGCCAAGTTCGAGGGCGCCTACCACGGCTACTACGACGACGTGCAGGTGTCGTTCAGCTCGGGGCCGGCGGACTGGGGCCCGGAGCACGAGCCCACCAGCGTTCCGTCGAGCCGCGGCGTGCCGAAGCACCGCGTGGCGGAGACGCTGGTGTTGCCGTGGAACGACCGCGACGCCGTCGAGCGGCTGCTCACGCGCCACGCGCCGGAGATCGCCGCCGTCGTGGTGGATCCGCTCAGCAATCGCATGGGATTCATTCCCCCCGCGCCGGGCTTCCTCGACCACGTTCGCCGCGTGACCCGCGCGCTCGGCATCCTCGTCATCTTCGACGAGGTGATCTCCTTCCGCGTGGCGGCGGGCGGCGCGCAGTCGCGCTACGGCGGCGATCCCGATCTGACCGCGTTCGGCAAGATCATCGGCGGCGGCTTCCCCGTCGGCGCCACCGGCGGCAAGGCGGAGGTCATGGCCGTCTTCGATCCCGGCTCATCCAACGCGATCGCCTCCGGCGGCACCTTCACCGCCAACCCGGTGTCGATGGTGGCCGGCCTCGCCACGCTGCGCGCGCTCGACGCCGCGACATACGAGCGGCTCGAGCGCATGGGCGCCGATCTCCGCGCGCGGCTCGGCGAGAGGCTGCGCGAGCACGGCGTCGACGGACACATCACCGGGGACGCCTCGCTGTTCCGCTTCGTGATGACCTCCAAGCCGCCGCGGACCTACCGCGACATCGTGGAGCCCGCGGCGAGCGAGCGGATGGGACGCCTGTTCATGCACCTGCTCGACGCGGGCGTCCTCGTGAACACCAACGGTCTCGCCTGCCTCAGCACGCCGATGGGCGACGCCGAGCTCGCGGAGATCGTGCAGGCCTTCGACCAGGCGCTCTGGCAGCTTCGCCGCGCGCGCTGACGCGCGGCACGCAGAGGAGCATCAGTCGTCGCTCCGCGATTGACGATCGGCGATCGGCAGGCGGCGTGCACCGACCCAGCGGCGCTCGAACCATGCTTCATCTAGCCGCGAGACCTTCACGGCGTCGCCGGTCTTGCTTGCGTGCACGAACCGGCCATCGCCGATATAGATGCCGCTGTGATTGAGGCGGTCGAAGAAGACTATGTCGCCCGGCGCGAGCTCCTTACGCGCCACCGGTGTCCCGAGCCTGTACTGCTTCACCGTGCCATGAGGGAGTGACACGCCCGCGCGGCCGTACACGTACATCACGAAACCGGAGCAGTCGAAGCCTCGAGGATCGGCACCGCCCCAGCGATACGGTACGCCGACCAGCGCCAACGCCAAAGGCACCACACGCGACGCCCTCCCGACCGACCGGCGCTCGTTCTCGCTGACCTTGCTGTTGGGCTGTTGCTGACCGCGTGGCGTCCGGGCCGGCGCGCCCACTTCGGTGTTTCGCGGCGCGGAGAATGCGGGCTGAGCGGCAGGGACGATGGGCGCCGTTGGACTCGGCTCACCGGTCGAGCGACATCCCACGACGACCAGTGACAAGCTGCAAAGCCCGGCGGCCAAAACGATTGCCCGAGTCGACATGGCTCTGAAGTGCCGACCGCAAAGACAGTGCCGAGACCCCACCTGTCACCGCTCCGACACGAATCGCCGGTCTCACCATACGTTGCGTTGGCCCGCGCGATGACGCCGTGGCATCCAGGTCGCTGAGGAGTGTCAGCCTGACTCGAACGAATACGACGGGCGCGTCGCCATCCGGGAGACCTCTGCGACGGCGGTTGGACGCCAAAGGACAGATCGTTGCGACAGACGTCCGCGGTTGACACACCTCCAGCGGGCGGCATACAGTCCGCCCACGCTCGCGCCGGCGGCGATGCATGGCTCGCCGCGCAGACCAGGGCGCGGCAGGCAGGGGGAGCACGTCATGAGACACGGAATGCTCCGTATCGCCACCGTCCTCGGCCTCGTCGGCCTCGCCACCATGTGGAACCCCGCGCCCGTAGGCGCCGCCGACGAGGTGCGCATCGGCGTCGTGTCGCCGATGACCGGTCCCACCGCCAAGTTCGGCCAGGCGCAGAAGAACGCGCTCACCATGGCCGCGGACGACGTCAACGCCGCGGGCGGGATCAGGTCGCTGGGCGGCGCCAAGATCAAGCTCGTCTTCGGCGACACCCGCGGCGAGGCCGACACCGGGGTCACCGAGACGGAGCGGCTCATCACGCGCGAGAAGGTCCACGCGCTCATCGGCGCCTTCCAGAGCGGGGTGGGCTTCCCGTCCTCGGCGATGGCCGAGCGGCACCAGGTGCCGTGGCTGACGTTCGGGACATTCGACAAGATCACCGAGCGCGGCTTCAAGTACGTCTTCCGCGCCCATGCCAACGACACCATCAAGGCGCGCACGCTGATCGAGGGCCTGGTGGCGCTGGGCAAGCGCGCGTCCCCGCCCATCGGGAGCGCGGTGATCCTCGCGGAGAACACCGAGTGGGGCAAGTCGGTGAGCGACAAGCAGCGCGGCTTTCTCGAGAAGGCGGGCGTGAAGGTCCACTTCGTGGAGAACTACCCGTACGCCGCGCCCGACCTCACGTCGCTCATCGTCAAGGCCAAGGGCGTGAAGCCCGATCTCGTCGTGGCCGACTCCTACCTGGGCGACGCGCTGCTCATCACCCGGCAGATGCACGAGCAGGAGCTGCGTCCCGTCGCCTACGCGGCCGGCGGCGGCGGCCACGTGCAGCCGGACTTCCTCAAGAACATGGCGAAGCTGTCGGACGGCATCCTGGCCGCCACCATGTGGGATGCCGCGGTCGGCAAGGCGGTGCCGTGGATCGCGAAGGAGAACGAGCGCCACGTGGCGAAGTTCGGCGCGCCGTTCACGGAGGACTCGGCGGGCTACTACCAGGCGTTCCAGATCATCGTGGACGCGCTCGAGCGCGCGAAGACGACGTCGGCCAAGGAGCTGCGTGACGCGATCGCCGCCACCAGCATCACCGACGTGAACCACAAGGCGATGTTCCTGCCCTACAAGGCCCTCCGCTTCGACGACACCGGGCAGAACCCGTTCGCGACGGCGATGGTCGTGCAGATCCAGGGCGGCAAGTTCCGTCTGCTCTACCCGGAGAGCATCGCCGAGCCCGACGCCAGGGTCGTGTGGCCGTACCTGGCCACCACGCGGTGAGCGCGCGCGCGGGCGCTTGAGGGGGCTGGCTCAGGCCGTCACCAGCGGCCTGCTCATCGGCGCCGTCTACGGGTTGATCGCGCTGGGGCTGAACATCGTGTTCGGCACCATGCGCGTCGTCAACTTCGCGCAGGGGACGCTCCTCATGGCCGGCATGTTCATGACCTACTGGCTGTGGGAGCTGGGCGGCGTGCATCCTTATATATCGCCGCTGGTGACGGATATATCGCCGCTGGTGACGGCGCCGCTCCTCTTCGGGCTCGGGTTCGCCGTCCAGCATCTCTTCGTCTCGCCGCTCCTCGCCCGCGAGCGGGCGCGCGAGCCCATGAGCGTTCTTCTCCTCACGCTCGGCCTCGCCCTCGTGCTGGAGAACGTCGCGCTCCTCTTCTTCAGCGCTGACTTCAAGACCGTCACCACCGACGTCTCGATGCAGACGTTCAAGATCGCCGGGCTGATCGTGAGCGTGCCGCGGCTCGTGGGCCTGGGCGCCATGGTCGCCACGAGCCTCGTCCTCTATCTCTTCTTCATGCACACCGATCTCGGCCGCGCCGTGCGCGCCACGGGCCAGGACCGCGAAGTGGCGCGCCTCATGGGCATCAACGACTTCCGCATCTACGGGGTCGCCTACGGGCTGAGCGCGGCCATGATGGGCATCGCCGCCGCCGTCCTGGTGCCGTTCTTCTACATCCACCCCGGCGTGGGCACGTCGTTTCTCCTCAAGGCCTTCGTCATCGTGGTGCTCGGCGGCCTGGGCAGCATGCCCGGCGCGGCCCTCGGCGGCCTGCTCGTCGGCGTGATCGAGGGCGCGGTGGCCCTCTGGGTGCAGGCTGCCGTCGCGCAGATCGTCCTCTTCGCGGTCTTCGTGGCCATCCTGTTCGTCCGTCCCGCGGGATTGCTGGGGGTGGAGCGCCGGTGACACGGCTCTCGGCGTCCGTGGGGCTCGCGCTCCTGTCCATCGTCGGCGCCGCGCTCGTTCCCGTCGCGACGCGCGCGCTCATCGGCGACGACGACTACTGGCTCCAGGTGTTGATCTGGGTGATGTTCTTCGCCTACCTCAGCGCGGCCTGGAATCTGATCGGCGGCTTCGGGGGCCAGTACTCGATCGGCCACGCCGGGCTGCTCGGCATCGGCGCCTACACCTCGTCGCTGCTCTACGTCCACGCGGGCGTCAGTCCGTGGCTGGGCATGCTGGCGGGCGGATGCCTCGCCGCCGTCGTGGGCGGCGCGATCGGCTATCCGTGCTTCCGGCTGCGCGGCGCCTTCTTCTCGCTGGTGACCATCGCCTTCGCGGAGATGCTGCGCGTGGGCACCGAGCTGACCGACTCGCTGTTCGGCCTGCCCATCAACGGCGTGCGCGGGTTCCTGCTGCCCGTGGCCGGGAGCCGTCCCGCCGACTTCCAGTTCGTGGGCAAGCGCGGCTACTACTACGTGATGCTCGGCCTGCTGGTGATCATCCTCACCGTCGGCTGGCTCGTGAAGCGCTCGCGCCTCGGCTACTACCTGGCCGCGATCCGCGACGACGAGGACGCCGCCGCCGCCCTCGGCGTCCACCCCGCGCGCGCCAAGCTGCTGGCCATGGTGCTGAGCAGCTTCTTCACCGCCGTCGGCGGCACGTTCTACGCGCAGCTGATCGGCTTCATCACGCCCACGCGGACGATGAGCCTGGACTTCTCCGTGCAGATGGTGGTGATGCCGGTGCTCGGCGGCATCGGCACCGTGCTCGGCCCGCTGTGGGGCGCCCTCGTGCTGGTGCCGATCGGCGAGGTGACGCGCGCGCTGTGGGGCGGGAGCCTGCAGGGCGTGCACCTGATCATCTACGGCGCCCTGCTCATGCTCGTCATCCTCAAGTGGCCGCAGGGCATCGATCCATGGCTCCGTGGTCTCGTCGCACGCCGCCGAGAAACGCCGGTCGCCGCGCAGCCGGCCCTCGCGGATGCTCCGGTCGTTGCGGCGCGCGCGTCGCCGGACGGCGGCGAGGCGCTGCTCCGCGTGGACGGCCTGAGCCGCAGCTTTGGCGGCGCCGTGGGCGTGCGCGACCTCGCCTTCGAGGTGGCGCCCGGCGAGGTCGTCGGCATCATCGGCGCCAACGGCGCCGGCAAGACGACCGTGTTCAACCTGATCACGGGGGCGCTCGCCGCCGACGGCGGCGACGTCTGGTTCGCCGGCCGCCGGCTCGGTCGCGAGACTCCCGACGCGCGCAGCCGTCTGGGGATCGCGCGGACGTTCCAGATCGTGCGCCCGTTCATCGGCCTCACCGCGCTCGAAAACGTGATGGTCGCCGCGCTGCCGCGCGCCGCCAGCGTCGCGGAGGCGCGCCGGGAGGCGGGGCGCTGGCTGGCTTTCGCCGGCCTCGCGCATCGCGCCGGCGTCATCGCGAGCGGGCTGAGCACGGGCGAGCGCAAGCGCCTGGAGCTGGCGCGCGCGCTCGCGACCCGGCCGCGGCTCTTGCTCCTGGACGAGGTGACGGGCGGCGTGGACCAGCGCAGCCTTCCTGGTCTCGTGCGCCTCATGCAGGGGATCCGCGCGGAGGGCCTCACGCTGCTCGTCATCGAGCACAACCTGCGCGTGGTGACGGCGCTCGCCGACCGTCTCGTCGTTCTGCACCTCGGCGAGAAGATCCGCGAGGGCCCGCCGCAGGCGGTGGTGACCGATCCCGCCGTCGTGGATGTTTACGTCGGAGCGACGGTTGCTCGCGGTTGAGAACCTCGCCGTGGACTACGGCGGCTACGTCGCCCTCTCCGGCGTGTCGCTCGAGGTGCGCACGGGCGAGATCGTCTGCCTCATGGGCGCCAACGGCTCGGGCAAGAGCTCGCTGCTCAACGCCGTCTCCGGCCTCGTCCGCCCCGCCGCGGGCACGGTCGTCTTCGAGGGACGCTCGCTCACCGACGTGCCGACGTACCGCCGGCTGGGCCTCGGCCTCGCCCACGTCCTGGAGCGCCGCCGCCTCTTCCCGTACATGACCGTGCTCGAGAACCTCCTGCTCGGCAGCTATCTCCCCGCCGCCCGCGCGCGCCGCGGCGAGGCGCTCGAGCAGGTCTTTCGGACGTTCCCGGAGCTGCGCGCCCGGCGCCAGCAGCTCGCCCACACCCTGTCGGGCGGCGAGCAGCAGATGGTCGCCATCGCGCGCGCCCTGATGAGCACCCCGCGCTTCCTGATGCTCGACGAGCCGTTCCTCGGCCTGTCGCCGCGCCTCGTGGCCGAGGTGGCGGAGACGATCCTGCGCCTCAACGCCGACGGCATGACCGTGCTCTTCACCGAGCAGGCCATCCACCAGTCCCTCATCACCTCGCATCGCGGCTACATCCTGGAGTCCGGCCGCCTCGTCCTGAGCGGGAGGAGCGTCGAGCTGCTCGGAAACGAGATGCTGCAGCGCGTGTACATGGGGCTGGATTTGGAGGCGCCGTGAGCTCGGCTGCGATCCGAAGCGAAAGCGCAGCCCTGCCTGAAACACGGGTTCGAATTCTGAGTCGGCTTGAAAAGTCAGTAGTTCAGTCGGAAATCGAAGGTAAGGGGTCGAGGAGCAGAATCGGTTTGTTGCGGCTCCGGTGCGCGCGCCGGCTCGTTTGACGGTGCCTTTGTTGCCCATTACGATCACAGTCGGCCAACAGGCGATCGCCCCGACCTCGGAGGAGAGATACGATGTCGAACGCGATAATCAACCCTCTCTCAGCGGCCAAGCCGCCCTCACACTGAGCGCCCGAAGACTGCGCCTCGCGTGACGAGGCAAAGGGCGTGTTTGTCGACGGCACGGATTGGTTCCTATCCGCGAGTGTCGACCGTCGCACGGTCCTCAAGGGGGCGAGCAGCGCAGCGCTCGGACTACTCGCTTCGGCCTGCGGATCATCCAGCCTTACCACGTCTCCTTCCGCGGGCAGAGGCGAGAGTGCGTCGGAGACGAGTACGGCCCCCGTGCGACCGGCGGCGGCAGCCGGCGCCGCAAAAACCCGCGAAACAGTCTACGTCTTCAACGTCGGGTCGAAGGATGTCACGCTGATCGACGCCGCCAATCGCCAGGTGCGCGAGACTCGACCGCTCGGCGCCTCGGTGCGCTGGTTGTCCAACGAGCAGACGTACTGGGACGGGGCACGTATCTGGACCTACGATTTTCCCAACGATCAGGTCCAGGCAATCGCTATCGATCCAAGGCAGGTGGCCATCACCAAGACGATCGCCGGGCTCGGCAAGGGGCCCGGCCACAGTCTGGTCGTGCTGCCCGATAAGAGGAAGGCCGCGGTCAACGTCGCGGGCGACAATCTCATCGCGTTCCTCGACCTCGAGCACGGCAGCGTGGACTCCACGCTGCAGACCGGCGCATTCCCCTGAGACCTTCACCTGACGCCGGACGGTCGGTTCGGCTTCACACCGGAACGCGAGGCGGACACGGTCTCGAAAATCGACATGACGAGCCGAAGACTGGTCAAGACAGTTTCGTTCCCTGCTCGCAGCAAGCCGCACATGTTGCGCGTGTCTCCCGATGGGAAGGAAGTGTGGGTGCAGACCGCCGACGCGAACACGAACGTGGTTCTCGACGCCTCCGACCTGGCGGTGCTTTCAACGCAGCCGACCGGAAAGCAACCGGTAACCAACGCGTGGACCCGCGATCGGCGCTACGCGGTCGTTACCAATGGCCAGGACACCTTCGCCCAAATCTTCGATGCGCGGACCTTCAAGGAAGTGAAGCGCCTGACGATCGGTCAGGGCGGCTCCAACATTGGGTTCAGTAGGGACGGCAAGACGGCCTTCATTGCGGTGCGCGGTACGAACGACGTCGCCGTGATCGACATCGAGAAGCTGGCGCTGGCGAGCCGGATCAGGGCAGGAACTGAGCCTCAGGGCCTAATTGTTCGCTGACTGATTGCCGGGGTGAAAGGGGCGTGGCCCACGTTGAGGATGGCTTCGAAGACTGACGCTTAAGGCAATTTAGCTTCACAAGAGCCGTCGTGTACCGGACCGCGACGGTAGCGGGCAATGAAATCATGCACTTGAATTATGCAAGTTCGATCAAGTCTCGTTGGGGCCACCACTTACAGGCGTGTTATTTGTCCCGACGATCGCATCCCCACCGATGAGCCGATAGACGGTCAACGAGCACTGGTTCACGAGCTGTCGTTTGCCCGCCAGACGCTCGAAACCTGGCGCCTCGACTACAATGCCGTCGCGCGGCGACGACGTGGACCGCATCGTGGGGCCCGAGCCGGGGGCGGCCGCGTTTGGGATGTCCATCTGGCTACCCACCCATCTGCAAGCTGTCCATCTGGCTACCCACCCATCTGCAATCTGTTTAACAGAGTGTGCAATCCGCGCGTACGGCTTGTCTTCCTAAATCCTCGCGTGCGTTGACCTCGATCTGTGGCACGGGAAATGCCCCCTACCACAACCAATTAGAGTGATCACCCAGCTCCCCGGCGGCGTCGAGCGCTGGTGTACCGTGCGAGAGGCGGCGAGCCTCTGCCACCGCGCCGAGGCACCATCCGAAATCTTCTCTCGAAGTA
>Ga0209802_1003815_pt1 | contig 9988 bp, 8 predicted proteins | sample GraSoiAngelo_129_FD_185886 | JGI IMG/M metagenome (GOLD analysis project Ga0209802, IMG submission 185886) | Grasslands soil microbial communities from the Angelo Coastal Reserve, California, USA - 14_0927_12_40cm (SPAdes) (version 2) | ecosystem: Environmental > Terrestrial > Soil > Grasslands ... | reverse complement strand
CAGATGACGGCGGGGCAGGACCTGGGCCTGGCAAGCTTGAGGCTGAGCTCGCTGACCGAGATGCCGCTTCGAACCTTGCTTGCTCAGGTTGGCCAATCTCGTCCGGATCCGGCGAATTGAACCGGCCGTGAGCTCATCGCGCGAACAGTCGTTCTGACTTTCAGATGCTCGGAATTGGGACTACCATCGCCGCGGAGGTGGTGCAATTGCCGAAGTACGCAGTTATCGGCGGCTATACCAGCGAGGCGTGGGCGAAGATGCTCGACAACCCTGGCGACCGGGCGACCGCAGTCCGCAAGGTGGCCGAGGCCGTCGGGGCGAAGCTGGAGCAGTTCTACTGGTCGTTCGGCGACGATGACTACCTGGCGATATTCGATGCCCCCGATGACATCACGGCGGGCGCAATCTCAGTCGCGGTAGGCAGCTCGGGCACGCTACGCAACCTGAGGACGATCAAGCTGATCACTCAGGAAGAGGGCAAGAAAGTCCTGGAGAAGGCAAAGGCTGCCAAAGCCGCCTACGCCCCGCCGGGATCGCGGGAAGCAGTCGGCGTTCGCTGATCGTGATGGGGCGGCATCATGCCGCCCCCGGGTTTTGGTCCGGGCACAATACGGTATACTCACCCGTGACTCGGCTTGCTTGCACGAATTGCCAACGGCATCCAAAGCTGAGAATGAGAAACGGAGGTAACCGCGACTGGCAACAGCTACCAAAGCAAGCGCGATGTCGGACAACCGCTTGCACGAGAAGGACACCGGATCACCCGAGGTCCAGATAGCGATCTTCAGCGAACGGATCAATCACCTCACCGATCATCTGAAACTCCACGCCCACGACCACAATTCGCGGCGCGGGCTGCTGCAGCTGGTCGGCAAGAGGCGCCGGCTGCTGAATTACCTGCAGCGCAAGGACGTCGAGCGCTACCGCGCCGTTATCGCCAAGCTCGGGCTGCGGAGGTGATCGCCTAAGACGCACGCGACCCGCTAGCGGGCAGTGACCGCTCGAACAGGGTTAGAGATTGGTGCGCGGAGAAAGGGTTCCTTTTCTTCGAACCCCAACCCCTAACCCGGACGGCGAGGGGACTGCCTGGGCCAAGAATTTTTTTGCCGCGCACAGCGCGGCCCAGGAGGAATCGTGAATCAAACGCAATTAGAAATCGCCGGTCGGACCATCACAATGGAAACCGGCCGGGTAGCCGGGCAGGCCTCGGGCGCCGTGACCGTTCGGTCCGGCGACACCATGCTGCTCGTGACGGCCGTGATGGCCGCCACCCCACGGGAGGGGATCGACTTTTTCCCGTTGACCTGTGACTACGAAGAGAAGCTCTACGCCGCCGGGAAGATCCCGGGCGGCTTCATCCGGCGGGAGGGCCGCCCCTCGGAGCAGGCCATCCTGAACAGCCGGCTGATCGACCGGCCGATCCGGCCGCTGTTTCCCAAGGACTTCCGTAACGACGTACAGGTGATCGCCACCGTGCTCTCGGTCGACCAGGACGCCGACCCGGCGACGCTCGCCATCTTCGGCGCATCGACCGCGCTCAGCATTTCGCCCATACCGTTCCAGGGACCGATAGGGGCAGTCCGGATGGGAGTGCTGGACGACCAGATCGTCGTCAACCCCTCGGTCAACAAGCTGGGGGAGAGCAAGCTCGACCTGGTGGTCGCCGGCACGCGCGATGCGATCATCATGGTCGAGGCCGGGGCCAGGGAGGTGCCCGAGAGCACCATCGTCGAGGCACTCCGGATCGCCCAGGCAGAGATCGCGCGTCAGTGCGATGCGCAGGAGGCATTTCGACGTGAAGTCGGCAAGCCCAAGGTGGACGTGCCCGAGGCGCCCAAGGACGCCGAGGCCGACAGCGCAGTAGAGCAGTATCTGTCAGAGCGTCTGGACCAGGCGCTTTTCAATCCCAATAAGGCGCTCCGCGAGTCGGCCCTCGACGATCTCAAGAAAGAGACGATCGCCGAGCTTGGGCCGCGTTTCCCGGATCGTCTGCCCGCGCTTTCGCGCAGCTTCGAGGCCAGGGTCAAGGCCCGGGTCCGTCAGAAGATCGTCGACGAGGGAATGCGTCCCGACGGCCGCAAGACCACCGAGATCCGGCCGATCAGCTGCGAGGTCGGGATCCTGCCGCGGACGCATGGCTCGGCTCTCTTTACCCGAGGCCAGACCCAGGCGCTGAGCATCGTCACCCTGGGCTCGATCGGGGACAAGCAGAAGCTCGACGGGCTGGGGCTCGAAGAGTTCAAGCGCTTCATGCATCACTACAACTTCCCGCCCTTCTCGGTCGGTGAGGCGCGGCCATTGCGGTCGCCCGGCCGTCGCGAGATCGGTCACGGGGCTCTGGCGGAGCGGGCGCTTCTGCCGGTGGTGCCTACGGAAGAAGAGTTTCCCTACACGATACGTCTCGTCACGGAGATCCTGTCTTCGAACGGATCGACGTCCATGGCCAGCGTCTGCGGGTCGAGCCTGGCGATGATGGACGCGGGCGTCCCTATCAAGGGCCAGGTGGCCGGCATTGCCATGGGCCTGATAAAAGCAGAGGACAACAAGGTCGCTGTGCTCAGTGACATCCAGGGAATCGAGGACGCGCTGGGCGACATGGACTTCAAGGTGGCGGGCACACGCACCGGCGTCACCGCCATGCAGATGGACATGAAGATCAAGGGAATAGGCGTCGAGGTGCTGGCCTCCGCGATCGAGCAGGCGCGGCAGGGACGGCTGTTCATCATGGACAAGATGGACGCCGCCATCGCGCAGCCGCGGACCGTCATGTCGCAGTACGCACCGCGCATGATCACCGTCCAGATCCATCCCGACAAGATCCGCGAGGTGATCGGCCCCGGCGGCAAGATGATCCGCAAGATCATCGAGGACTCCGGTGTGGCCTCGATCGACATCGAGGACGACGGGCGGGTGATCATCGGCTCGGTCAACGGTGAGTCTGCGGCGAAGGCCGAGCAGATAATCCGCGACCTGACGGGTGAAGTCGAAGTTGGTAAGAACTACAAGGGCAAGGTGGTCCGGATCATGCCCTTCGGGGCCTTCGTCCAGATCATGCCCAACCAGGACGGGCTGGTCCATATCAGCCAGCTCGCCGAGGACCGGGTCGAGCGCGTCGAGGATGCCGTCCAGGTTGGCGATGAGATCGATGTCAAGGTCACCGAGGTCGACCGCCAGGGACGTGTGAACCTGTCGCGCAAGGCCGTCCTGCAGGAAGCCAAGGGCATCACCAACGGCGATTGGATCGTGACCGAGCGAGACCGGGGCGGACCCCCGCGCAGCCCGGGCGGCGGCGGCTTCAATCGAGATCGGGGTGGCGACCGCGGACCACGCCGTGACTACGCAGGCAGAGGGCGAGAGAACCGAAACTAGCATTCAGACTTTGTTCAGCGCAATAGGTTCTTACCGGCGTGCTCTGGTTATACTTGCCGCGGTTTGCTGACCTTCGCCGACCTGCCGGGCCTGAGCCGGGCCGTACACGACTGCCGGCTCTGCCCCCTCGGCAGCACTCGTATGCACGCGGTGCCGGGAGTCGGCCCGGCGGACGCGCGGATCATGATCGTGGGCGAGGCGCCCGGCCAGAACGAGGACCTGCAGGGTGAGCCCTTCGTCGGTGCCGCCGGCAAACTACTCGATCAGCTGCTTCGCGGGATCGGCCTCTCGCGGGCCGACGTATTTATTACCAATATTCTCAAGTGCCGGCCGCCAGGGAACCGCGATCCGCAACCGAGCGAGGCGGAGGCCTGCTCCCCCTATCTCGAGCAACAGTTGCGCCTCATCCGGCCGGAGGTCGTTTTGATCCTGGGTCGCCACGCGCTCGTACGGCTGCTACCGGGCCAGGACTCGATCTCGCGAGTGCATGGACGCGTGATCGAGAAGGACGGCGTTTCCTATATCCCGATTTATCACCCGGCGGCCGCCCTGTATAACAGTGTCTTGATGGGACCGCTCGAACAGGACTTTCAGTCCGTGAAGCGACACCTGGAACGGCCCGACGACCGCAAGCGGGTGCTGGCGGCGGCCGGACCCATTGCCACGCCGGAGGAACAGCTCACCCTCTTTGGCTAAGTCGCCCCGGCTGCGCGCCATCCCTCTCGGAGGGCTGGGCGAGATCGGCCGGAACATGATGGCGCTGGAGTACGACGAGAAGATCGTCGTTGTCGACGCGGGGCTGATGTTTCCTGAGGAGGAAATGCTTGGCGTCGACCTGGTCCTGCCCGACGTCACCTACCTGGCCGAGCGCAAGGACAAGGTGCTCGGGTTCCTGCTCACGCATGGCCATGAGGACCACGTGGGGGCCCTGCCGTATATTCTGCCGCGCGTCCCGGCGCCGATCTATGGCAGCCGCCTGACGCTCGGGTTCCTGAAGAACAAGCTCCGCGAGCACAAGCTCGACGGGCAGCTCCAGCTGCATGAGATCAAAGCCGGTGACGTCGTGGAGCTGCCGCCCTTCAAGGTCGAGTTCATTCACGTGGCGCATAGCATCCCGGACACGACGGCGCTCGCTATCGAGACGCCGGTGGGAATGGTCATCCACTCCGGCGATTTCAAGATGGACCAGACGCCTGTCGACGGCCAGCCCACCGACATGGCCCGCCTTTCCCATTTTGGTGACCGGGGCGTGCTATTGCTGATGTCGGACAGCACCAACGCCGAGCGCGACGGCTTCACGCCGTCCGAGCGGACCATCGGTGACGCCTTCCAGGACATCTTCGGGCAGTGTCCTGGCCGGATCATCATCACGACGTTTGCGTCGAATATTTCGCTTCTCGCTACAAGCGCAAGGTCGCCGTGGTCGGCCGCTCGATGATCAACAACCTGACCATCGCGCAAGAGCTCGGCTATCTGAACGTGCCCGCCGATATTCTGATCAAGGTCCAGGACATCGGCAAAGAATCGGACGAAAAGCTGGTGATCCTGTCGAGCGGCAGCCAGGGTGAGCCGCTCTCCGCCCTGACCAGGATCGCCGCCCAGGAGCATCCTCAGGTGAAGCTGAAGGCAGGCGACACGGTCATCCTTTCAGCGAACCCCATCCCGGGGAACGAAGAGCTTGTTTCGCGGACGATAAATAATTGCTATAAGCACGGGGCCCGCGTCTTCTACTCCGCCCGAAACCGGGTGCATGCCTCCGGGCATGCCAGCCGAGAAGAGCTCAAGCTGATGCTGAACCTGGTCAAGCCGAGGTTCTTCATGCCGGTGCACGGCGAGTTCCGGCACCTATCCCTGCACGGCGAGATCGCCCAGGACGTAGGCATCGCGAAAGAACGCGTGATCGTGGTCGACGACGGCAGCGTCGTCGAGGTGTCCGACAGCTCTCACCACGCCGGCAACAAGGTGCCCGCCGGATATGTCTATGTGGACGGCCTGGGAGTAGGGGACGTGGGCTCGGTCGTCCTGCGTGACCGCCGGGTGCTGTCCCAGGACGGGATCTTCATCGTGATCGTGACCGTAAACAAGGACACCGGTCAGGTGGTCTCACGCCCCGACCTGATCTCGCGCGGCTTCGTCCACCAGCAGACGTCGGATGCCCTCATGGAATCGGCCCGCGACCTGGTGCTGAAGACGATCAACAAGATCGGCCCCGGAAACCCGGAGTGGCAAGTGGTCAAGAATTCGGTCCGCGACGCGCTCAGCAAGTTCCTCTATGACCAGATGCGCCGCCGGCCGATGATCATCCCGATCGTCGTCGAGGTCTGACAAGAGGCCGGGTTAAGTCAGGCTGGCGGGTCGCCGTCACGACTCAGCTGGCCCACGCGTCAGTCGGGCCGCAGCGCGGGCGGCGATTTCTCAGGATCTCAACTCGAGCGCGCGTGAGCCACGAGGCGCCTGGGCGGCGGTATCGCTGTGTAGCCGTTATCTTCCCGGCGTTTCAGTCGCCAGCCCTCCTCGTGCACCTTGATGTGGTGACCGCGGCACAAGAGGGCGAGATTCTCCAGAGTGGTCGGTCCGCCGTCCGCCCAGTGGATCAGGTGATGTCCGTCCGTCCACCGGCCGGGCATATCGCAGCCGTCAAAGACACAGCAGTGGTCACGCGCCTCGAGCTTGCGGCGGAGCGATGCCGAGATGGTCCGGCTCGCGTGGCTGATCTCGTGTTCCAGCTCGCCCCGCCCTGTGATCCGCGTGATCGCGGAGTCGCAGGCAAACCGCCGGACGGTCTCAGCATGGATCGTCCCGCCCGACTCGAGCTCGCCCGCCGGCGCACCGGGAAGCCCGGCAATGGTGTCGGCGCTGGCCCTGATGATCAGGTGCGGGCGCTGACCGGCGACGTCCGGCAGGCCTTTACCGCTCAGCTGTCGCCGGCAAAGCTCGACCAGGGCATCGGCTTGTCTCTGGCCTGACGAGCGATCTTCATCCTTTGCCGGTTTCATCAGCGCCCCGAGCGCCGTCTTCAAAGTCGCGCCACCCTCGGCATCGAGCAACCCGTCGAGACGGACCGCCCCGTCTTGCGGCTCGCTGATGTGCAGATAGCGCCTGCCATAAGCCCGGTTGGCCTCGGACAGCGCCGCTTCCGCGTCGACCTTGTGCTCGAAGCTCTTCACCACCCCGAGGAAGCGGCCGGGATCCATGGTCTGGGCTGCCGCCAGCAGTTTTGCTTCTTCTTTGCGCACGGCGGACGCACCGACGTTCTCAGCGGCGCGGGCCATGACCACGACATGTTGGTAGCCCACGTCTCCGCGGGAAAACGCCTCGTGGGTCGGGGCCAGCTTCTCGAGTTGCCGGGCGATGGTCACTCTCTCGGCTGCGGCCCCTGCCGTCAGCTTGCACTTCCAGCGCAACCAGGAGGTCACATTCAGGGCGCCGTCGGCGGCGTACTCGGCTGATCGATCGAACGAACGCAGCCCATCGGCAAAGATGGACTCGATCCGGTCCGCTCCCTCTCGGAGCTTGATAAGCCCTTCGCCCAGCTCGACACCGGCGACATCCTGGATCAGCGTCGCCAGCCGGCTGATGCAACCATCGAACCGCTCGAGCTCTGCCCCCCATTCCTTGCTGGATCGAGGCATCATGCCTCACATCGTGAGGCACGGTTGTGACAGCTGTCTGTCACACCCCTTGACGCTTCTAAAAGGCGGCTTAGCCGGCGCGCTCCTCAACGGCGAAGGTGGACTCAACGGGAGCAAATCGGCCGAGCAGGGGACGTCGCTGACGCCACCGACAGGCGGATGCGCGCCGGATTGCCAGACGACATCGTGAACCGCCTCCGGGCGCACAGCGCAATGCAGCGGGTCGCTCAGGTCGCTGGCCACGTTACTGACGCGGATCTCGACCTGTGCGCGCTGGGGGTCCTGGATGTAGCCCTCGCGAATCCCTCGCTGAATCTCGCGGATCGTCTGTTTCGCCATGCTGATCTCCTCCCGATCAGGTACCGTACCATCCGCCGGCCCGGTCCGGCCCGAACCGAGACGTTTCGCAAAGCTGCGCTCCGGGTAGGCACAACAGCATGCCTGCTGTCACGACCGACAACGTCCTCAGCCTCCCACGAATCCCTCAGCCAGACCCGACGACGGTCCAGCGCCCAGTGGTCTCGGTCACGACAGCTCCCAACGGTCTCGAGGGTGAGGGCTTCCCGGTGCGGCGCGCCTTTGCCGGAGTCGACCTGCGCCTGCTCGACCCCTTCGTCCACCTGGACCAGATGGGCGAGGTCGAGTACGCGCCTGGCGAGCCAAAAGGCACGGCCTGGCACCCGCACCGTGGTTTCGAGACCGTGACCTACATAATCGACGGCACCTTCCAGCACAGGGATTCAAATGGCGGCGGCGGGTTGATCACCAATGGCGATACCCAGTGGATGACGGCCGGCGCCGGCATCCTCCACATCGAGAAGCCACCGGAGGCGCTCGTGATCAGCGGCGGACTGTTCCACGGCTTCCAGCTGTGGGTGAACCTGCCCTCGAGCATGAAGTGGACCCCGCCTCGATACCAGGACATCCGCGCAGGTAACGTTGCCCTCCTCTCCTCGCATGACGGCGGCGCGCTGGTACGCGTAATCGCCGGCGAAGTCGCGGGTCACGCGGGGCCGGGGACAACCCATACCTCGATGACCATGCTGCACGCAACCCTGAGCCCGGGGGCCGAGCTCACCATTCCCTGGCGTCCGGACTTCAACGCTCTTCTGTACGTGCTCAATGGGAAGGGCGCCGTCGGTCAGAAGCGCCAACCCATCGGGATGGGCCAGCTGGCGGTTTTCGGTCCGGGTGACGTGATCAAGGTGCAAGCCGGCACCGCACAGGAGAGTCGCAGCCCTAACCTGGACGTCCTCATGCTCGGCGGCCAGCCCATTCGCGAGCCGGTCGCGTGGTATGGCCCTTTTGTCATGAACACCCGCGACGAGATCGCCCAGGCGGTCGCGGACTACCAGGCCGGCAGGCTGGGCACGATACCCGCAGAACAGGCCGGCTAGCAAGCAGCGGTCGTTTCTCCCCGCGGACGGTAGAATGTCCGCATCCGTTCCAGCCGACGTCGCAGCTATGGCACATCGATGAAAACTCGGCGCAAGCGCCTGGCGCGCCCGAAGCGCTCGACGTCGCGGCAACGCTTCCGGATGAAGGCGCCGCGGCTCCCAAAGCTCCAGGTCCCCAGCCGCCAGCAGCGCGAGCTTGCCGGGATCGGCTTCTTCGCTCTGGCCGCCCTGATCACGCTGGCCGTGGCCCTGCCGACCGGCGGCTCGGTCACGCACCTCCTGCGCGACGGGGTCACGGGTCTCTTCGGTTGGGGTGTCGTCTTCGTGATCGGCGCCTGTCTGGCCGCCGGCATCGAGCTGCTCGCCCCCTGGATCGAGACCATGACCTGGGGGCGTGGCCTCGGCCTGGCACTCGTCCTCCTGAGCGCGCTTGGCCTCCTTCACCTCTCTGCTCAGCAGAGTGGAGGCGCCGTCGGACGAGCCGAGGCCGAGGAGATACAGGCACTGGTAGGCACCGCGGGCAGCATCCTGGTCCTGACGGCCGTGCTCCTGGGCGGGCTGGTGCTGGCCTTCGACATCTCGCTGCGCGCGATGCTCGACGCGCTCCGGCAGCATTACCTCGCCAGCCGGCCACAAGCGAAGCCAGAACCCAAGCGGGTCCAGCCCGAGACCTGGCATCCGCGAAACCAGGTGATTCGCTCAGAGACCTCCGAGCCAATGCTCGTCCCCATTCAGGGTGTGGCGGCACCCGTCGTGGCTCCTGTCCCGCCGGTCGCCCCCCCGGCCGCGGTTGCGGTCGTGCCGCGGGTTGAAGCCGAAGCTAACGGAGATCTCCCGGCCGATAAGGCGACCCGGCGCAAACGCGCGGCCCTCGCTGAGGGGGCGGCGGCGGCCCAGCCGGCAGCAACAACAGGCGCCGAGCCGGCGGACGACGAGATCCAGCACGCCTGGCAGAAGCCAGACCTGACCCTGCTGGATACGGTGACGGTCCGCAAGGAGCGGCTCCACGACGAGATCAAGGCCAACATCAAGCTGATCGAGCAGACGTTGCTGAGCTTCGACGTGGAAGCCACCGTGATCGGGGTCAACTCCGGCCCGTCAGTCACCCAGTACGAGCTGCAGCCCGCCCGCGGGGTCCCGGTGCGCAAGATCACGGCTCGTCAGAATGACCTGGCGCTCGCGCTCGCGGCCGCCATCCGGATCCAGGCCCCGATCCCGGGCAAGTCCGCGATCGGTATCGAGGTCCCCAACAAGGCGACCAGCCTGGTCACGCTGCGCGAGATCATCCAGACGCCCGCCTTCCAGAACGACCACACCCTGCTCTCGCTCGCGATCGGAACCGACGTCTCCGGCAACTCGGTGGTCGGCGACCTGACCCGGATGCCGCACATGCTGATCGCCGGCGCCACAGGATCGGGCAAGAGTGTGTGCATCAACGCGCTCCTCTCCGGCCTCATGTTCCAGGCCAGCCCCGACGAGCTGAAGCTGATCCTGATTGACCCGAAGCGGGTGGAGTTCACCATGTTCCAGGACCTGCCCCACCTGCTGGTTCCTGTCGTCACCGAGTCCGAGCAGGCAACCTCGGCATTG
>Ga0209802_1003814_pt1 | contig 9991 bp, 10 predicted proteins | sample GraSoiAngelo_129_FD_185886 | JGI IMG/M metagenome (GOLD analysis project Ga0209802, IMG submission 185886) | Grasslands soil microbial communities from the Angelo Coastal Reserve, California, USA - 14_0927_12_40cm (SPAdes) (version 2) | ecosystem: Environmental > Terrestrial > Soil > Grasslands ... | reverse complement strand
CGTCCGGTCTGCGCCCGTAGAGCCGTCGGATCAGGAAGCGCTCGACAAGGAACCCGAGCGCCCCCACCACCAGCGGCGCCAGGACCAGGGCCGCCCAGAAGCTCCTGGTCAGCCCCATCAACGAGAAGGCGACGTAGGCGCCCAGCATGTAGAAAGACCCGTGGGCGAAGTTCACCACCGTCATCAGCCCGAAGATCAGGCTGAGCCCGATGGCCATCAGGACGTAGATCCCGCCCAGCACCAGGCCCGTGAAGGCCTGCGCGGCGAGTGCCTGCAGCGGGATGTCGAGCACGCGGCTAGGCGTGTCCCTTTTCGGCGCAGGTCCGGTCGAGCTCTTCGTTCGCCGCGACTTTGCCGACGATGTCGAACAAGCCCCACTCGCCCTTCACCTGCTGCGGGGAGCGGACCTTGAGGATCCAGAGATCCTGGAAGGACTTGTTGTCGCAGGCGCGCCACCACTGCTTGCCCTTGTAGTGGTCGTACTCGCGGTTCTTGCGGAGCGCGTTCGCCACCGCGTTGGAGTCGGTCGACTTCGCCAGCTCGACGCCCCGGGCCACTTCCATGATGCCGCTGTAGCCGTAGCCCGAGTACGAGTCGGGCGGCCGGTTGAACTTCTTCGTGTAGGCGTCGACGTAGCGCTTGGCCTGCGGCACGGTCTCGGCCAGCTCGTGGCAGAAGTGGGTCGCCCCGAAGATGTCCTGCCAGACCTCGGCGCCGCCCTCCTTCGTGTAGTCGAGGAAGTGCAGCGGCACGACGATCTTCGCGTCCTTCTTCAGGCCGAAGCTGATCGCCTGCTTGAGGAACGGGACCGCGTCGGCGCCCGGGGTGACGGCGTAGATCACGTCGGGCTTGGCGGCCTGGATCTTCGGCAGGTGGGCCGAGAACTCGGGCTTGCCGAGCGGATACGGCGAGCTGCCGAGCAGGGTGCCGCCCAGCTTGGGTGCGATCGCGGTGAACACGGCCGTGTTCTGCTTGCCGAACGCGTAGTCGGCGTAGACGATCCACCACTTCTTGCCGAGCTCCTTGATGCCGAAGCTGGCCACGGCTCGGCTGGTGATCGTCGGGTTCAGCGCCTCGTGGAATGTCAGCGGGCTCGTGTCGGGCTTGGCGCTGATCTCGTCGGACTGGCTCACCGAGATGTAGAGCTTGCCGGCCGCCTTGGTCTGCTCGTTGATCGCCATCTGCACGTGGGCGGCGAGCCCGCCGACGACGAAGTCGACCTTCTGGTTCTCGATCAGCTCCTTGGTGCGCTGAGCCCCGACGGCGGGCTTGAGCTCGTCGTCGCGGAACATGACGTCGACCTTCCGCCCCATGATCCCGCCCTTGGCGTTCAGCTCCTCCGTCGCGAGTTGGGCGCCCCGGTGCATGTCGGCGGCGATCGCGGCGAATGTGCCGGTCAACGGCAGCGGGAAGCCGATGCGGATCGGATCTTTGCTCTGGGCCCGCAGCACGGCCGGGAAAGCCAGGATGGTCGCTCCGGCCGTTGCGGTCGTCAGGAACTGGCGTCGATGCATGGCTCCCTCCGTCGGTCCGTGAGGTCTGGGGTCTCGAGTGGCGCCGATGATAGGGGGGCCGGTCAGCGAGTGTCAATCGTGATAGACCACCTTGATTACGCGGTGCCGACGTTCGCGGACGTACCGCCGATCGAGACGCACCACATCGAGACCCCGGCGCCGACGATCGCCGGCGACTTCAAGGGCGCGGGCGAAGCCGGCGCGACAGGAGCGCCCGCCGCGATTCTCAACGCCGTCAACGATGCACTGGCGCCGCTCGGCGTGATGCTGACCGACCAGCCGATCACGCCGGAGCGCGTCGTGCGGGCACTCGGGGGATCGAGATAGCCCGGCTGGTCCGACGGGCCGCTGGGGCGAAAGGGTGGGATAGTCTGAAAGGACGCGAGTTTATCGAGGCCGTACCGGCCGCCTCCGCAACCCCCGGCCCGACCTCCGGGGGCCCGGTTTGCTAATTTCAGAACCCCGATGCTACGCTGCTATTCTACGAATGTAGCAACCTCCCAGGGCTAGCAGGCTGCCGTCGGCCTTCCGGCCGTGACTTGTGACGACGGACCGCGCCCCGGAGCAGACGAGGATGGCCATGGACCCTACATCCGCTGCTGAAGCGCGAGAGCGAGTCGCGAAGTGGATCGAGGAGACTCGGCAGATCTTCAGCCTGCTGCCCGAGCTCATAGCGGCCGACCACCACGCGGGCGCCTCCGCACAGAAGGAAGTGGACAAGCTTCACAAGGACCTCGAGGACCTGAAGCGCGAGAATCACCTGCTCAGGCTCGAGAAGGACGAGATCGCTCAGGCGATGGGACAGATCGCCGCAAAGCTCGGGATCACGCCGCGCCGGAGCCCCTTCGACCGATCCGCCCCCGGGGAGCATCCGCGCATGCCCGACCAGCCCAAGTCCCCCGAGCCTGCCAAGGTCGCGGAGCCGAAGGCCGCTGACCCCGTGAAGCCCTGAGGCTCAGGCGCTTCGCGCCGAGCGGAAGGTGCCGGCCGACTGCTTGGCGGCGGCCGACTGCTTGAGGCTCAATGTCAGCTCGTACTTCTTCTCGGCGTTCGGATCCGGATTGAAGACCGCCACCCACAAGGTCGCGTAGTCCCGCCCGAGCCCCGGCACCGACGTCCCCTCCGGGAACAGCCGTAGGATTTCGGACTTGAGTTCCGCCCGGCCGACGGGAGGCATCGTCATCAGCCACGCGTGATCGGAGTCGCTGCGTCCGTCCGCCAGCTTCACGTCGATGGACCGCGGCTCGCGCAGATCGGCGGCGATCGCGAAGAAGCGCGCGGTGATCGGCGCCACGACGACCGGGAAGCGATGGTCCGCGAAGCGCTGCCGCTCCTGGGTCAGGCGCTGGGAGTTGTGCTCGGGATCGCCGATCCGGTTGCTCGGATGCGTGAAAATTCGCGTCTCGGTCGTCGACTCGAGAATCCGAGCGTGGGTCCAGAGACCGGGCTCCGGCACGGCGGCGAGCAGCACGCTCTTGACGAACTCCGGGTAGATCTCCTGCAGTCGCCCTTCGCTCACCAGGACGTTGTACAGGTGGGCGCCGACCGACTTCGGCCCGCTACCGGAGCCCGGCTGGAACGTCTTCAGGCTATTCAGCGCCTTGTTGACGAACCCCGAGAACCGGTGCTCGATGTGATCGAGCAGGATCGAATAGCCGTAGGCGAGAAGGCCTTCCTCGTAGTCCGTGCTCTTCTGGATCGGCACGCTGAGGATGTAGTTGTACTTGCCGAGCTCTTCCTTCACCGCGTCGTTGAAGGAGAGCGTGCCCTTCCAGCTCGTCCAGCGCGCCCACGCCGAAACCCACCACTGCGCCGCCTCGTCCTGCGTCCCCTGCTCGGCCGGCTGGGGCTGGGGCGAGGACTCGCGCGGCGGCGTCGCGTCGCGCGGCTCCGTGATGATGTTGCGTGCGGGAGCAGCCTCGCGCGGCGGCGGTTCCGTGATGATGTTCCTGGTTGGCGCGGGCTCGCGCGGCTCGCTGACGATGAGGTTTCTCGAGGGAGGAGCGGCCGGAACCGACGCCGACGTCGACGCGTGACCAGCCGCTGCAGGCCGCGGCGCGGGCTCCTTCGCCGCGGCGGGGGCGGCCCGCGGTGCGGCCGGGTCGGACACACCGATCGCGAGCTTGCCGCGCGCCGCTGCAACCGCCAGGGTTCTTCCGAACGACTGCGTCACCGCCTCGTCCAGGACCGCGAACTTCTCGTCGTCGAGTGCGTCGCGACCCTCGATGATCGAGAGCAGCGCGGCGAACGAGGGGATGCTCTCCAGGAAGGCAGGGGTGTTCTCGGTGTCGAACGCCTTGGGGTCCTGGGCGGCCTGCCGGATCTCCCTGGCCTTCGTCAGGCACTGGACCAGCGCCGCGAAGTTGGGACCATCCATATGGGTAACCGTCAGGACTCGGTCCAGGACCGCCATGACCCGGGCGCGCGCCTCGGCTAGGGCCGCCTTTTTTTCCTCGGCCGCCTGGGCCTGGGCGACGGTCTCGAGCACGGGCTCGAGCGCTCTGATGCTGTCGATCTCCGACATCGCCGGCACGTTGATCGAGAGCGACCGCGCTGCGTCCAGCACGCGGTGGCGGACGTCGACGAAGTCCGTGCGGACCTTGGCGATCTCGTCGACGAGCGTCTCGGGCGGCAGGGTCCCGGAGGCCTGGAGCTGCTGAGTCGTCTGGGTGAGCGTTGCGGCGAGTGTCGTGAACCGTTCACGCAGTGCTGCCAGACGCTTGGCCAGGTCCTCGGCGTTCAGAGCCATGGGGTGAATTCGATTCTAACGCGGGGGTCCCGGAACCTGTCAAAAACAGGCGCATGCCCCCAAGCCCTCTGGAGAGGCCCGGTTTTATCGTGCTTCCGCGGTGATAGACTCCTGGCGTGGCGCACCCTTTGGAAGGCATCGTCGTCGCCGATCTCACTCAGAACGTCGCCGGGCCCTTCTGCACTCAAACCCTCGGCGACATGGGCGCCGAGGTCATCAAGATCGAGCGGCCCGGCCGCGGGGACGACGCGAGAGCGTGGGCGCCGCCCTACTGGGGCCGGGAGAGCGCCACATTCATCTCTTTGAATCGCAACAAGAAAAGCCTCGCCCTCGACCTCAAGTCCCCGGGCGGGCTCGAGATCCTGCACCGGCTGGTCGGCCGCGCCGATGTCTTCGTCCAGAGCCTGCGGCCGGGGGCGATCGAAGAGCTCGGGCTCGACTTCGCGGGCGCGAGTCGAATGAATCCACGGATCGTCTACTGTTCCGTCACCGCGTTCGGAGCGCGTGGGCCGCTGAGCCACCTGCCCGGATACGACCCGTTGATGCAGGCCTACAGCGGCTTGATGTCGGTCAATGGTCACCCAGACCAGGAGCCGGCCCGCGTGGGGACATCGATCGTCGACATGGGCACCGGGATGTGGGCGGCGCTGGGCATCGTCGCCGCGCTTCGCCAGCGCGACGCGACCGGGCGAGCGATCGAGGTCACCACCGCGCTCTTCGAGACGGCGCTGATGTGGATGTCATATCACGCCATGGGCTATCTCGCCTCGGGCGCGGTGCCTCAGCCCCAGGGCTCGGGCACCGCGATGATCGCGCCCTATCAGGCTTTCCCGACCGCCGACGGCTTCGCGATGATCGGCGCGGCGTCCGACGCGTTGTTCGAGCGGCTGGCCGCGGCGCTCGGCTGCCCCGAGATGGTCGAGGACGCGAGGTTCAAGGACAACCCCTCGCGCGTGACCAACCGGGTGGCGCTCGTCGAGGCGCTCTCCGCTCGCACGCGGGAGCGCAAGGCGGCCGAGCTCGTCGAGACGCTCCGCGTCGCCGGGGTGCCGGCCGCGCCGATCCTCAGCGTGGATCAGATGCTGCAGGAGCCGCAGACGCGCGAGAGCGGAGTGATCGTCGGCGCGCCCCATCCCCGCCTGCCCGACTACCGGAGCATCGGCTTGCCGCTCACCTGGGACGGCGTTCGGCCGGCCGTGCGCCGCGTCCCCCCGCTCCTCGGCGAGCACAGCGGCGACGTCCTCACCTGGCTCGGCTACACCCTCGACGATGTGCGGAGCCTCAAGGGCAAAGGCGTCATCCAGTGACCAGCTTCCGCCATCTCCTGGTCACTCGGTCGGACGATGCGCGCGTCGTCACGGTGACCCTGAACCGTCCCGAGCAGATGAACGCGATGAACACCGCGATGGGTGAGGACCTGCTCGCCTGCTTCGATGGCTTCCAGCGCGATCCGGACGTGCGCGCGATCGTGTTCACCGGCGCGGGCGACCGGGCGTTCTGCGCCGGCGGTGACCTCAAGGAGCGCAACGCCATGACCGACGAGGCGTGGCGCGTGCAGCACGTGATCTTCGAGCAGGCGGCGTTCCGTGTGCTGCGGTGTCCGGTGCCGGTGATCGCGGCGGTCGAAGGATTCGCGCTCGCGGGCGGCTGCGAGCTCGCGATCCTCTCGGACTTCATCGTCGCCGGCGACACGGCCGTCTTCGGCGTTCCGGAGACGACGCTCGGCATCTTTCCAGGCATCGGCGGCACGCAGCTCTTGCCGCGGATCGTCGGCGCGCCGCTGGCCAAGGAGCTGATCTTCACGGGGCGCCGGATGAAGGCCGATGAAGCCAAGGCGGCGGGGCTCGTCAACCATCTGGTCCCGGCGGGCCAGGCGCGCGCGACCGCGACCCAGATCGCCGCGACGATCGCGAAGAACGGCCCGATCGCGGTGCGCCAGGCGAAGAAGGCCATCGCCTACGGCGCCGAGACGGACCTCGACACCGCGATGATCCTCGCGATCGAGGCCTATAATGCGACGGTCGTGACCGAGGACCGCCTCGAGGGCGTCCGCGCCTTCAACGAGAAGCGAAAACCCGAGTTCAAGGGGAAGTAACGATGGCCTCGATCGAGCTGTCGCTGACCGACGAGCAGCGCGCGCTCCGCGCGGGCGTGCTGGAGATCTGCAAGCGGTATCCCGGCGAGTACTGGCGCGATCTCGACGCCCGCCGCGAATACCCGGAGAAGTTCGTGACCGAGCTCACCGAGGCGGGCTACCTGGCGGCGCTGATCCCGCAGGAATACGGCGGCGCGGGACTCGGCATCCGCGAGGGCGGGCTGATCCTCGAGACGATCAACTACTCGGGCGGGAACGCCGGGGCCTGCCACGCCCAGATGTACATCATGGGCACCGTGCTGCGGCACGGCTCCGAGGCGCAGAAGCGCGAGTATCTGCCGAAGATCGCGACGGGCGCGTTACGACTCCAGGCGTTCGGCGTGACCGAGCCGAACTCGGGCTCCGATACGACGAAGCTTCAGACCACGGCGATCCGCAAGGGCGATCGGTACATCGTCAACGGCCAGAAGATGTTCATCTCGCGCGTGCTCCAGTCCGACCTGATGCTGCTCCTGGCGCGCACGACGCCGGTGGACCATGTCAAGCGCAGGACCGACGGCCTGGCGGTCTTCCTGATCGACATCCGCGACCTGAAGGGATTCGAGGTCCGGCCACTCCGGATGATGATGAACCACTCGACGAACGCCCTGTTCTTCGACAACGTCGAGATCCCGGCCACGAGCCTGATCGGCGAGGAAGGCAAGGGCTTCCACTACATCCTGGATGGGATGAACGCCGAGCGCATCCTGGTCGCCTCGGACTCGCTCGGCGACGCGCGCTGGTTCATCGAGAAGGCCGTCGCGTACTCGAACCAGCGCGTGATCTTCGGTCGGCCCATCGGCGCCAACCAGGGCGTGCAGTTCGCGATCTCGCGCTCGCACATCTCCACCGACGCGGCGCAGCTGATGCGCGACAAGGCCGCCGCGCTCTTCGACGCTGGCCAGCCGTGCGGGGGCGAGGCCAACATGGCGAAGTTCCTCGGCGCCGAGGCGGCCTGGGAAGCCGGCAACGCGTGCATCGACTGTCACGGCGGCTACGGGTACGCCGAGGAGTACGACGTCGAGCGGAAGTTTCGTGAGTGCCGTCTCTACAAGACGGCGCCGATCAACAACAACCTCATCCTCGCCTACGTCGGCGAGCACGTGCTGGGGATGCCGAGAAGCTACTGATTCAGATCGGGGGGAGCGGCGCCGCTCCGCGGGTACCCAGGGCGCCGAGTCGGGGCCGTTGCCGCCGCGCGAATTTGATTGAAGATTGGGGGGCTCAGCGCTCCCCCCAATTCCCCCCACCGAGAGGTTACGCTAGCGGGAGCGACCGGAGGATTTGCCTTCCTGGAAGGAACGAAGCATCCACGCCATCTTCTCGTGCTCTTCCATCAAGCCCGTGAGGAAGTCGTTCGTGCCCATGTCGTGAAACTTGCTCGCCGTGGCATCCGCGTCGGCGCGTAGCTGACGGATGAGCGCCTCGTGGTCGGCCAGGAGATTCTCGAGCATGTCCTCGGCGCTCGGGTACTGCCCGGGATGCTCCTTGAGTCGCGCCGCCTCCACGAACTCGCCGAGCGTCGCGACCGAATGGCCGCCGAGCGTACGCGCGCGCTCGGCCACGTCGTCGACGAAGTCGTCGATCGCCTCGTACTGCTCGCCGAAGAACTTGTGCAGGTCATTGAACTGGGGACCGACGACGTTCCAGTGATAGTTGCGGGTCTTCGTATACAGCACGTACTCGTCGGCGAGTAGTGCGTTGAGGATCTTGACCACGCCCGCGCGATCTTTGTCGTTGATACCGAGATTGGGATTCATCAAAACCTCCTCCGTCTAGGATGCCGGCCGCCGCTCGATGGGTTCGCCTTCCACCATGCTACAGTTCTTCACATCCCGGAGGTCTGGAGGATGCCATGAAGCTGCCAGCGCGTGTCACGATTTGTGAGGTAGGGACCCGGGACGGGTTCCAGATCGAGCCCGACTTCATTCCGACCGAGCAGAAAGTCGAGGTCGTGAATCTCCTGTCGGACGCGGGCGTGCCCCGGATCGAGGTGACCTCGTTCGTCCATCCGAAGGTGGTCCCCCAGCTGCGCGACGCCGAGCAGGTCATGGCGCGCATCGCGCGGCGGCCGGGCACGCGCTACGCGGCGCTCGTGCCCAACGACAAGGGCGCCGTGCGCGCCGTCGACGCCGGCGTCGACGCGATCCACACCGTCGTCTCGGCCAGCGAGAGCCACAACCTCGCCAACGTGAACATGACGATCGCCGAGTCGATGGAGAAGCTGCGGGCCGTCATGCAGGTCGCCGAGCGCGCGAAGGTCCCGGTGGCGTGCGGCATCTCCACGTCGTTCGGCTGCCCGTTCGAGGGCGACGTGCCGCTGGCGCAGCTCGAAAGCGTGGTGCGACGCCTGACCGACATGGGCGCGCGCGCCGTCGGCCTGGCCGACACCACGGGTATGGCGAACCCTCGTCAGGTCGCGCGCGTCCTCGAGCACCTCACGCCGAAGTTCCCGGGGATCGAGTGGACCTTGCACACGCACGACACGCGCGCGATGGCGATCCCGAACATTCTGGCCGCCATGGAGTACGGGGTCACGAATCTCGACGGCTCGATCGGCGGGCTCGGCGGCTGCCCGTTCGCCCCGGGCGCCTCGGGTAACGTCTGCAGCGAGGACCTGGTCCACTGTCTGGTCGCGATGGGCGTCGAGACCGGGATCGATCTCGACCGACTGATCGCGGTCTCGCGCCGCGTTCAGGAGATCATCGGCCGCGCGCTCCCCGGTCAGATCGTCAAGGCGGGGAAGTCGACGCGGCGCTACCCGGTGCCCGACACCGTCGCGGGTCGCGTCCCGGCTGCGCGCGCGTGACGAAGCAAGCGCGCCGGATGCTGGCGCTGATGGACCGGGCCACCACCTCCTGGCACATCCCGAACGTGGGGCGGGCCAAGGGACGCGTGCTGCGCCGGCTACTCGACCGCCACCGGCCCACACGCGCGATCGAGCTCGGCTCCTTGCTCGGCTACTCGGCGATCCTGATCGCCGGCTCGATGCCGCCGCGCGGACGGCTGACGTGCATCGAGGCGAACCCGTTCCTGGCGTACCTGGTCCGCGCGAACGTCGCCGAGGCCGGCCTGGCTCAGCGGGTGAAAGTGGTCGCCAGCGATGCGCTGCGGGTGATCCCGCTGCTGCCCGGCCGCTTCGACTTTGCCTTCATCGACGCCGAGAAAGAAGACTATCTCGACTACCTCCGGCAGCTCGAGCCGAAGCTCGTGCCCGGGGCGGTGGTCGTCGCCGACAACACGGGCATCGCGCGCCGCGAGGTGGCGCCCTATCTCGAGTACGTCCGGACCGGCGGCCGCTACGACAGTCGCGGCTACGACTTCGACGACGACGCCATGGAGGCCTCCATCCTCCGTCGCTGATCGGCCGCGAGCGGCCGCGGCGCGGAGCCGATGTAGTCGGCGCGCGGCCGGATGAGCCGATTGTCGGCGTACTGCTCCAGCGCGTGGGCGCACCAGCCCGCGACCCGCCCCACCGCGAAGATCGACGTGCAGAAGTCCGGCGGGATCCCGAGCGCGTCGTAGACCACGGCCGAGAAGAAGTCGACGTTCACCGGCAAGGTCGTGCGGGCCCGCATCGCGTCGTAGACCCGC
>Ga0209802_1003811_pt1 | contig 9992 bp, 16 predicted proteins | sample GraSoiAngelo_129_FD_185886 | JGI IMG/M metagenome (GOLD analysis project Ga0209802, IMG submission 185886) | Grasslands soil microbial communities from the Angelo Coastal Reserve, California, USA - 14_0927_12_40cm (SPAdes) (version 2) | ecosystem: Environmental > Terrestrial > Soil > Grasslands ... | reverse complement strand
CGCTCGTCGGGTACATCTTCCCCGTGCCGCCGCACCGGGCGCACCCCTTCCCCATGCAACGCCGGCACGGCCAGCGGGTCTGAGGCACGCCGCGGACGAGCTTGCGGTAGCGGCCGCGGAGGTAGAGCGGATTCACCTGGAGGTCCACGTGGTCGAAGACGGTATCGAGGACGCCGACGATGTCCGGGCGAGCGACGTCCGGTTCCTTCCGAATCCGTTCGGAGACCCGCTTTCCGACTTCTCGGTTCACCTCGGCTTTCAGCGGTTCCGGGCCCGTGAGCCCGAGTTGCGTCCAGAGGGATTCCTCCCTCGCGGCGATCTCGGGATCGACTTTCGATCCGATCCGAAACGTGTCGAACTCCCACGGCTCGAGCTTGCGCGCGACGAGGTCCGCCAGACCGTCGTACCGGGCCGTGAGTCCATCGCAGATCCAGCATGGACCGATCCGGATCTCCGCGACATCCCGGACCGAGCGGCCCCGTTCCTCGTTCGTGTGTCCATGGCCAACTTTCCCGAACAGTCGGCCCAGGCACGAATCGCACAATGGCCGCTCGGCGAGCTTCGACCAGTCGACGGCGGTGGCTGCGGCGACGACCTCGTCCACGGCTCCTCAAGGAGCGGCGGGGATAAAGACTCATGCGAGCAGGAAGACGCTAATCAGGAGGTTCACCAGGACGATCCCGGTCATCAGGACGTATGTGCGGTCCCGGTCTTCCGCGAACGAGAGTAGACTCAGCAAGACGCGGACCATCGGCGTCGCGATCAGGACGAGAACCCCGAGGCTGAGAAATCCCGCCGGTGTGAACTCGACGAGCTGCGGAATGAGGGACCGTGTCGGCACGGAGTGGTCGGGGAGCGCGGCACTCTTGGCGCCGACGAGGATGAACCCGAACAGGAGGACGGCAACGGACACGAGGACGCCGCCTCTCAGGACGTGATAAATCAGGCGGTTCGTGTCCTCGACCTCGCCGACGACCGCGCGACGGAGCGCCGCGATGCGGTGTTGGACGAGCCGGATCCCCGCGCGAGCCGCGATCATACGACCCCCGAGAATCCGAGGGCGCGGACCGCCATCGCGATACCCAGCACCGCGAGGAAGATCGCGAAGACGAATCGAACGTTAGCGGCTTTCGCGCGCACGAGAAGTCGCGTGCCCAAGTTCGTCCCTGTGAAGACCCCGATGATGACCATCGCCGCCAGGCTCGGGTCGACGAGACCTTGCGAGTAATAGATGAACGCGCTCGCCGCGGCGGTCACCCCGATCATGAAGTTGCTCGTCGCCACCGCGGCCTTCATCGGCACGCGCATCAGGATGTTCATCGCGGGAACTTTGATGAAGCCGCCTCCGACCCCGAGTAGACCGGAGAACAGACCCGCCGCGGCGCTCACGCCGAACCCGGCGCCCGGCCGGTCGACGCGGTACCGGTACACCGCTTGGTCTTCCTGGTCGAAATAGACGCTGCTCAGGTTCAGCCGTTTTACGAGGGCCGGCTCCGCCCCTCCGCGGTACGAACGCTCCTTCGCAGTCTCTCGGACCCGGACCATGGTCGCGGCCGCGTAGAGGACGACCGCGCCGAACGCGACGTACAAGAAAACCGCCGGTACGAGGAGGGCCACCAGGGCGCCGGTGATCGCGCCAATCGTCGTCGCCACCTCGAGGAACATCGCCAGGCGCAGGTTCGTGAGATGATCCCGTACGTAGACGGAGGCTGCGCCCGAGGACGTCGCGATGACCCCGATCAGACTCGTCGCGATTGCGCGCTTGATGTCGACCGCGAGGACCAACGTCATGAAGGGGACCAGGAACACGCCGCCGCCAATTCCCAAGTAGGAGCCGCCCAATCCCGCGAAGAACGCCGCGAGAGCCAACAGGAGAAGGACCTCGACCGGCGACATGGGGGGCGGCTAGACACCGTACCGATAAATGTCTTCCGCGACCCCGACCTCACTTCGACAACACGATCTCGATGCTGCTCACGTTCGTGGGGTGACCGTCCTCCGCCGTCAGTTTCTCGGTCGCGATCCGCACGTCGCTCACGGCGGCATCGGGAATGAAACGGCCTCGCACGATCTCGGCGACGTCGACCGCACGGGAAATCGAACGGCCGCGGGCCTTCACGACGACCTCGCGCGAGCCGCCGTTGAAGTGGGTCACGACCGCGAGGACGTAGTTCATCGTCGGCTTCTTCCCGATGTAGACAACGCCGGGATCGACCATGGGAGAACCCGAATCGAGGCGAAACTCCATTCCGGAAGCCCGTATTAATGCCCTATGTACCGAATGGTAAGGGAGTATCCCGTTCGGGAGCGACACGAAAACGTTTTAGGACCGAACCCCCATGAAGCGGGCGGCGTACGATGGCGAAAGATCGCGACTCGGGTTTCCACTCCGCGGCGGGCCTCATCCGCTATTTCGATCAGGAGGACGAGAAAGCCCTCAAGGTGCCCCCGTGGCTCGTCGTCGTCTTGTGCATCGGCCTCGCGGCGATCGTCCTTTACGTCACGTACTCGTGGCCCCTCGCCTGAGAGCCGCGTCAAACTCTTGATGGGGCATGGGCGACTGGGCAAACGCCGACCCTAAGTCACTAGTAATAGGGGGATTGACATGCTCATCCACCCACCGGCTCCCAGCGGGGCAATAACCGTGTCCGGCAGCGAGGTAGACGCGTTGACGGTGGATCGTGAGCTTGCCACCGCGAACGTCGATCGCGCTGCCGTCCTGACCGGTTCAGGTATGGCGATCTTTACCTTTCTGCTATTCTTCCTGTATCCGCGCTTTTCTTCCGGTGAGATCAACCCGATTCTCTTCCAAGTCACGCTGACGGTGATTGTGCTCACCATTTTTTCGTTCAGCTTCTCGGGTCTCTACTACTACCAGATTCGCGTGCTGAAGATGACCAGCGCCCAGGAGCGCGCGAGCATGCGAAACGGAAATCTGCTGTGGGTCTTGGGCACGCTCTTCGCCGGCTCCGAGCCTGCTCTGATCTTGTTCACCGTCGGACTTGCCGCGGTGGCCCTCGTCGCCCTGAGCCTCTGGCTTTTGTACATTTACATCATCGCGAGTCAGTTTAGAGCCGCTTCGAGCCATTGAGCTATCATGACTCAGGACGATCTGCGCAAAGAAATCCGGGAACTTCGGGCCCAGATCGAGGCTCTACGGACGGCCCTGTCCGATGTCACGAGGCCCTACACGGAGCTGATGGCCTACGTCGACCGCCTGCAAGACGTTTCGCGCGGCTACTTCCGAATCCTGGACCTCTTCGCGAAGTATGGCAAGGTGTCGCCGGACTTGGTGATTCCCGGCCTCAAGGACGACATCTCGCGCCACATTGTCGTCTCTCTGTTCGACCAGCCGGACCGCAACATCTCGCAGATCGCGGAGGCCGTCAAGGGGAAGCGCGGGACCGCCTCCCGCCGGATCGTGCGGGCGCGCCTCGAGGACTTGCAGCGGCAGGGGATCGTCGTCGCCACCCCGGGCTCTCGAACCCGGACGTTCCGGGTCGCGAACGAAGTGGCCGAGAAGTGGTCACAAGTGCTCGGCGTTCCCAAGTACCGGGACCAGTCTCATGCGGGTCAGACAAGGTAGGTGAACGAAATGAGCAAGGAAGAGCACGGAATGATGAACGCAGACGAAGTGAAGGAGCTCCTCGAGGCCTTTTCGGAAAAAATCCCCACGCTCCTGAACAGCCTCACGGACGCAATCTACGGCAAAGATGCGTCCGCGAAGTTCGGGGCCGCAGTGGCGGACTTCTACAAGACCCTGAAGGAGAGCGGCATGACGGACGAGCAGGCCTTCCGGTTAACGGAGCAGTACATGTCCTCCCTCAACATCGGCGGGATGATCGCGAACGCCGTCGGGAAGGGCCACAAAGGCGAGGACTGATGTCGGACCGCGGGGGCAGACTGCCCGTAGTACTTCTCGAGTTTCTCCCCAGCCTGGCGGCCCGCTTCGGCTGGGATTTCCTGCGCTACCAAGCGCGCCGCAAGCGCGGTGTCCGGGCGTTCCGGAGAGAGCTCCTCCGCAGCGGCATGCCGAAGGATCGCGTGGAGCCGCTCGCGCAGGCCTACCACGAGATCGGGTCAGTCCGACGCCTCCTCCGCACCGGCCTCGGCTCAAGTCTGTCACGAGGCCTCCGGAAGGTCTGAACGCCGACCGTACGGTCGGGTGGCCAAGCACAACACGGACTCAATCGGGATCGTTCTGTTTGTCCGCGACCTTCCGGGCCGAGACATCCTCACCGGTACTGTCCGCAGGAGTGACAGTACCATCGAGAGTATTGCGGATACCACGTCATCGGGTTGCCGCAGACGGGGCAGGCCGCCGGCACCGCGGGAGGCGGGTACGGGGGGTAGCCTCCGTACGCGACCGGATATCCGCCTCCGATCGGATGGTTCTCGCGGACCACGAGATAAATCACGAGCACGATCACAAAGCCGACGACGGTCCCCAAGACGGTCCCGATGACGAGGAGGATCACCCACACCGCCGCGTCCATCCCGCGGCGCTGAGCGTCCCCGTACATCCAGAGGGCCCCCGCGACGAGGATCGCGAAACTGACGAGGCAGATTGCTATGAGGATGAGCAGCAATCCGCCGACCAGAATCTGGAAGGCCGTCTCCACGGTCAGCCGCGGCGATACGTTCCTGAGTCTATTTCAGGATATCGAGGCAGTCCTCGCCTTGTCCGGCACCGGTCACGCCTTCAAAGTCGGGACCTTCCGCGTGGTGCTGTCCGTGTTCGCTCCGCTCACGGGGGTGTTGCTGACGCTCTCCTTGAGGCCGCAGTGCTCGCACTCGATCCAGATTCGCGTCGAAAGATAGTACCAGTTCCACGTCGGCTTGCCGCACCGCGGGCAGTTCTCGGGATGGAGCGGGCGCATCGCCGTGCGCAACGTGGAACCGGGTTTGAACGTTTCGGGCTGCGTCTCGAATTCAGAACGGGCGGCTCGCGAGGGTCGCTTTGATTCGAATCTTTTGGCCGCGGCGCTCCGCCTCGATGTCGACGGCGTCGCCGATCGCCCGTTCGCGCAAGGCGTCCACGAGATCCGCGACGCCGGCGAGAGGTCGTCCGCCGAGGGTCGTGATGACGTCGCCCACCTGGAGTCCCGCGATTTCCGCGGGAGACTTCGCCGAGACCTCAGCGAGGAAGACGCCTTGACGGCTCGCGATCCCGTAGTACGAAGCGACCCGCCGGTCGACGTCGTAGCCCGCGACCCCGAGCCAAGGCCGCTGCACATGGCCGTGTTCGAGGATTTGCCGCGAGATGCCGAGCGCCGCGTTGATCGGAATCGCGAACCCGATGCCTTCCGCGTACGGGATCGTTGCCGTGTTGATCGCCACGACGCGTCCTTGGAGGTCCACGAGGGGCCCGCCGCTGTTCCCGGGGTTCACCGCCGCGTCCGTCTGAATCACCGGGAGTCCGTCGCCCGGCCCGAAGGCGAGGTTCCGCCGCAACGAGCTGATGACGCCCGATGTCACCGTGGGTCCACCCGGGAGGCCGAGCGGGTTCCCGATCGCGAGGACCGGCTGGCCGACCTTCAGCTGATCCGAATCCGCGAACTCCGCGGGCCGGAAGCCTTGGCCGTCGACCTTCACGATCGCGACATCGGTCTCGTCGTCCCCGCCGACGACGGTCCCGCTCAACACGCGGCCGTCCGCGAACGTCACGATCACCTTGTCCGCTCCGTCGACCACATGGTAGGTCGTCAGGATGTGACCCTGTCCGTCGAGGATGACCCCGGAGCCGATGCCGCGCCGCGGCCAGGGTCGGCCGAACGGCTGCCCATACGGGCCGCTCGTCATGCTCACATTCACCGTGCTCGCACCGACGCGTTCCACCGCCTGGGTGTACGCATTCTGTAACTCGGCAATCATGGGGAGGGTCACCGCCTCGGCGGCGTATGTTGAGCGAGTTTCGGCGGGACCGGTCACAGACCTGGTGGTCGCGGAGCCGGAGGAGGCGGCCTGCCTACGACCAGAAGGCCTGGAACGCCTCCTCGTCCTCGTTGAAGAGTCGGGCCTCGACGATCCGGTCCTGGTCGATCCGGAGGAGAAGGAGATAGGTCTGTTCGTAGACCCGATCGCCGCGCGTCCCTTTCGCCGCCGCGAGTGCCGCCGCCTGCATGTCGCTCGCCAGGACGTCGATGAGCTCCGCGCTGAATGTACCGCCGGTCAGCTCCTGGAGTTTCTCGAAATACGCGAAGATCTCGGCGTGGCCCCGATGGTCCCCTGAGATGAGACTCGATCCCGGAATGTGCCAGACCGCGTCGGTCGCAATCAGATTCTTCAGCGCGGCGGCATCCTTCGATTCGAAGGCCGCGTAGAGCTGCTCCACGACGGCCTGATTCGGGTGCTCGAAGATCCGCTTCCACTCGGACATGGGGGGCAGAGGGCGCTCCTAGTCCTCAAAGCCTTCGCCCATCACGTTCGGTCGGACGTTCTCGAAGAGCGCGAGCTCATTCCCGCTCGGGTCTTTGAACAGGATACACGGACCCGGAGGAATCTCGAACGAGCGGCCTTCCGACTTCCAGCCGCGGGATCGGAGTTGCTTCGAGGTCGCTTTCAGATCGGGCACCTCGAAAAGCGGCAGGCACGACGGGGCGGGACGGTGATCGGCCAAGAGATATTGCGGGCCCTTGCACAATCGGAGGGAGGCGACCTTCGCGCCGAAGGCGTGGCGGTTCCAGATGACCTTCGCGCCGAGGACGTTCGTGTAGTACGCCAGGTCTCGCTCGAAGTCAGATGTACCGACGTAGAGGTATTCGATCTTCCCGAATGGCGCCGCCATGGCTTCGGATAGCTGATTCCTAAGATTAGCGTTTTCGAGCGGCGGAGGCGGAACCGCCGTTCGCTCCGCGGTCCGCCAAACTATTTCCGAAGGGCTCGCTTCCCGGAATCCAGCGCATTCCCGACGGCGTCGCGTTCAAGGCGCCACGCAATGAGGAGGCAACGAAAATGAGAATCACTCAGGGGCAGATCGACGCCTCCGACGTGACGACGCGCCTCCTCTTCCCCACGTCCCAACAGAGTCCCTGGTCGCCCTTCGAACGGTTCGCCGAAACGATCGCGACCGCGCGCAAGAAGGAGGGCCTCCACTCCCACAACGCGGAGGAGGTCGTCGTCTACGTCCTCGAGGGGTACGTCGACCACGAGTCCGACGGGGGTCAGCCCGCGACGCTCACCCAAGGGTCGGTCCTCGTCCTGACGGCCCACGAACCGATTCGCCATGGACTCGTGATGCAGAAGGGGCGCAGCGCGCGGTGGATGTCGATCGTCCTTCGTCTGCCGTCGCACGCGGAACGGACGCCGGCCTCGGTCCAGATCAAGACGGCAGGCGACCCAATCGAAGCAGCCGACGGGACCGTGCAGAGGCCCATCGTGGGTTCCCATGCACGCGCGGACTCGTTCACTCACATCGAGTGCACAGATATCGGGTTCGCGAAAGAAGGGACTGCATTCTTCCGGCTCGGCAGGACGCAGCGATCGGTCGCCTATGTCCTGAGCGGATCGGGGACGTTCGGGAGTGAGCATGTCGAGCCCGGCGATGGTGCCCTCCTGGAGAATGCCTCGGGGTTTTCGATGCACGGAACGCCTGGGTTTCGGGTCGTCCTCGCCTCTCTGCCTCGTCCGTCATTGTAGCCCCATCTGAATTTTGTCCTGCCGGTACACTAAAATCGTTTCAGTGGACCCGGCGTGAACCTTTTCTCGTGGAAGCACATCGGGGGCGGTCGTGGCGTTCCATCTCGAGTCCGATCTCCTCGAACCAGTGTCGACGTGGCTCCAAGCAGCCGGATTCGATGTGTTCGATGAGGTCCCGATTCTACGTCACCGCGCGGACGTGGTCGGCTTGCGGGGAGACGGGGTGACGGCAATCGAAATGAAGCTCCGCAAGTGGGATGAGGCTCTCCGCCAGGCGATCGCGTACCAGCTCGCGGCGGACTGGGCCTGGGTCGCCATGCCCTTGTCATCTGTGTTCAAGGCGTACCACCAACGTTGGCGCTTTGAAGCAGAAAGGGTTGGTCTTCTCGCGATCGACGAAAGGGGGGGAGTACGCGCTCCAATCCCAGCGGGACCTTCGCCGAGGCTCCTTCCCTTCCTGCAGGAACGACTCGTTCAGTGGTGGCGCGATGGCGGTAGAAACAAGCTACACGACGTTCCCTTTGAAGTGAATCGGAATCTGGCGGGTGCCTCACGAACCGTGGTTTGACGCCGTCGTCTGCCGCGAAATCGGCGATGAACTGCGGGACGGACTCGCGCACGCGACCCCCGAGGGCGCCGCCCTAGCTCGCGTCCTCCACTCGCCTCAAGACTCGAAGCGCCGTGAGCGTAATCCACTTGCTCGGCTTGCCGGGCGCTTCCAGCGTGAACCGCTTGTGCTTCTTCAGAGAGGGGACGGAACCCGCGTCGGGCACCATGTCCGGGTGCACCGCGTCCAGCAACCAGCTCCCGTCCGGCTGGCGCTTATTCTTGAGGATCTTGAGGGCAGGCCCGAGCCGTCGGTCGTCCGCGAATCCGAGCTGGGTCATCACGTCGAGCCCGACGAGGACGTCGTAGAAGTAGTGAATCGGATAGTGGAACCGGAACCAAGGGGCGTACCTTCGCCCCTCCTGAAACAACCTCCGTTCCAGGTAGAACTCGGATCCTCTCGAAATCGACTGCTCGATCTTCCCGGACCGCTTCGCCCGGGGTAGGGCGGCGTAGGCGGCCAACGCCTCCCAGACGTCCAGCGTCCCGGGCGTCCCCGTCGAGCAGTTCCAGCCTCCGTCCTCCCGCTGGTCCTCGATCATCCAGTCGTAGAGCTTCCGGACCCGGCGATCGTCGGCGTACCCGAACCGCGTCAGCATGCGCGCGGCGTTCCCGACGATGCAGATCTCCTCCGTGAAGAGATTCACCTCCGAGCTGAGGTGCAGCTTGTACTGGAAGATGCGGTCGGCGAGCCTTCGGACCCGCGGGTCGGTCGCCGTGAGGCCGAGGTCGGAGAGGACGATCCCCTTCCAGATCGAAGAGTTGTACAGGGGGAAACGGAGGAAGTTGACCCACTCCCGGACGGTCCTCGGCTCATGGGCCTCCCAGTACCCTTTCGGCTTCTGAGTTCTCAGAAGATCATGAGCCCAACCAACTCGAGGGATCGTCGAGTGCGCTGCTTTCACTTCCGGGTCGTCTTCGTTTCGCCCCAGTAGGTCAACGAGTGTGTGATAGCGAACGGACGGCTGGTCTTCCTCGAGCAACCAGTCGATGACGTTCGCATCCGGGGTGTCGCGATGGGAATTGCCCTCCAACCGCATGGCGGTGAACCTCGCCGTCCTCAGGGTTCGTCACTATTTGAACCGTGAGTCTCCGCACGATGCAAGAACCTGCGGAATCTCGAGATCTCGAAAATATGCACTGGCTCCCCTGGAGAGCGCCCAGGGCAGGATTTGAACCTGCGAGGGGTAACCCAGCGGTTTTCGAGACCGCCGCCCTACCGGGCTAGGCGACCTGGGCAGCGTTACATCCTGAAAACGAAGTCTCGGATAAGCGTTTCCGACATCTGCGAGGGCGCGGGAGAATCCTTAAGCTAGGCCCGCTCTCGTCGGGTCGCATGCGGGTCATGGCCGAGATCGTTCCGAGTCGCCGCGAAGAATTCGTCGAGCTCACCCCGTCGGCCAGGGGACTCGACCTGCTCAAGGCGCTCCACCTCGCGCCCGACGCGCACATCCTGTTTCGAGGAGACGCGCCGATCCCCGTCGATGAGAACCTGGTCGACGGCGACCGGATCCGCGTCGTGGGCGTCGTGTCCGGAGGCGCTGCGACGTGACCGCGAGGCTCGTCCTCGTGCGACATGGAGAAATCATTCGACCCGCGAACACGTCGAACTTTGACCGGGCGCCTCTATCCGAACGGGGCGAAATCCAAATCCGGGCGCTCGCCCGGGCTTGGCCCGTCGACCCTCCCACCGCCATCTTCGCGAGCCCGCTGCGGCGGAGCCTCGAGAGCGCGATCCTCTTGAGCCA
>Ga0209802_1003806_pt1 | contig 10001 bp, 11 predicted proteins | sample GraSoiAngelo_129_FD_185886 | JGI IMG/M metagenome (GOLD analysis project Ga0209802, IMG submission 185886) | Grasslands soil microbial communities from the Angelo Coastal Reserve, California, USA - 14_0927_12_40cm (SPAdes) (version 2) | ecosystem: Environmental > Terrestrial > Soil > Grasslands ... | reverse complement strand
CAATCTGAATCGGCGTCGGCACCGACGACGGGACCTCTGCCGCGATGCTGGCTACTTTGCTCGGCCCCCCGGAACTCGCCGCCGGACCTGCTGTCGACCCGCCGCATGCGGCAAGTGTCATGGCCGCCGCAGCCAGGACGATCGGAATCCGCTTCATGTTTCTCCCTCCCCTATATCGGTCTTCGTAAGCCGCAAATGAAGACGCTGCGAGAATTGTAGGCGAATGCCAACCACGCCCAACCTCGACGCCCAGGTCGACGGTCCCCAGTACCTCGGGCCGGCAACCTTCCTCAAGGCGCGGGCGATGAGCGAGCCAGAAGAGCTCGACGAGTGGCGCCCGGACGTTGCCGTCGTGGGCGCACCCTGGGACGATTCGACCACATACCGACCCGGCGCCCGCTTTGGACCCCGCGCCGTGCGGGTCGCCAATTATCAACCAGCCAGCTGGCACCTCGACCTGGAAGTGGCGCCGTTCGAGGTGTTGAAGGTCGTCGACTATGGCGATGCGGTCTGCTATCCGGGACTGACCGACCAGGCTCACGACGCGATCCGGACGAGGGTCGCGGAGGTTGCCTCCCGGAAAGTCGTGCCGATGGTGATCGGCGGCGATCACTCGATCACGTATCCTTCCGCGACCGCGGTCGCCGACGCCTATGGGCGAGGCAAGGTCGGCATCGTCCATTTCGACGCCCACGCCGACACCGGCCGGGACAGCTGGGGCAACCTGGCGTCGCACGCCACCCCGATGCGTCGGCTGATCGAATCGGGCGCGATCCCCGGCCAGAACTTCGTCCAGATCGGGCTCCGCGGCTACTGGCCCGAGCGCGAGACCTTCGACTGGATGCGCGCGCAGGGCATGCGCTGGCATCTGATGGGTGAGTTGCTCGATCGTGGTGTCGACACCGTCATCGAAGAGGCGATTGCAGAGGCACTCGATGGGCCGGAGATGATCTATCTCTCGGTTGATATCGACGTGCTCGATCCCGGGTTCGCGCCCGGGACAGGCACGCCGGAACCGGGTGGCATGCAGCCCGCCGACCTGCTCCGCGCCATCCGGAAGATCGCCCGGCGCACGAATTTGGTCGCAATGGACCTTGTCGAGGTCTCGCCGCCGTACGATCATGCCGAGATCACGGCCCAGAATGCGAATCGCTGCATACTGGAGGCGATTTCAGCGCTGGCCGTCAAGAAATCTCGAGGAGGGACGCCGTGAGCACTGTTGCCCAGCCGATCGCCACTGAACGCGTCGTCGAACTGACCGCCCGCGAGGAGGAGCGCTTTCGTTCCAAGCGCCAACGGTCCGACGAGCTCTGGAAGCAGGCCAAGCAGTTCATTCCTCGCGGCGTGCCCTCGTCCTTCCAGGACGCGGCGCCCCAACCGGTTTTCGTCGATCATGGCAAAGGCAGTCGGGTGTGGGACGTCGACGGCAACGAGTACGTCGACTTTCACAACGGCTTCGGGGTCATGGTCGTCGGCCATGCGCACCCCTCGATCGTCAAGGCGATCAATGAACGTGCCGCCAGGGGGACGCACTTCGCACAGCCGGTGGCCGACGACGCCGTCGTCGCCGAGGAGCTGTCACGTCGCTTCAAGCAGCCGCAGTGGCGCTTCACCAACAGTGGCACCGAGTCGACACTCGACGCCGTTCGGCTGGCGCGCGGGTTTACGGGCCGCGACCGGCTCATCAAGATCGAGGCCAGCTATCACGGTCATCACGATGCGCTGCTGGTCTCGGTCGAGCCGTCGCCCGACCTCATGGGTCCAGCCGACACGCCGGTATCGGTTCCCTACAGCGGCGGCACCCCGCAGGCCGTGGTCGCGCTGACGACGGTCGTTCCCTTCAATGACCTCGCGATCTTGGAGCGCACGCTGGACCGGCATCGCGGCGAAGTGGCCGCCATCATCGTCGAGCCGGTGATGATGAACATCGGCATCGTGCTTCCGGACGACGGCTACCTGGCCGGCGTGCTCGAGCTGGCCCATCGCCACGGCGCGCTGCTGATCTTCGATGAGGTCAAGACCGGCGCGACCATCGCCGCCGGGGGCGCGACCGAACGGTTTGGCGTGACGCCCGACCTGGTGGCACTGGCGAAGGCGATCGGTGGCGGACTCCCCTGCGGCGCGGTCGGCGGCCGCGCGGACGTCATGGGGACGATCGACGAGCACAAGGTGGTCCAGATCGGAACCTTCAACGGCAACCCGCTAACGATGGCCGCCTCCAAGACCACGTTGCTGTCAATCCTGACGCCGGCCGCCTATTCGCACTTCGACGCACTCGCCGAGGCCCTGGAGGGTGGGCTGCGCAAGGTGATCGACGACTACCAGCTCCCCTTCCATCCGATTACGCTGGCGGCGCGCGGCTGCGTCACGTATCGGAAGGAGCGGGTCCGCAACTATCGCGACTACCTCACGATCGACAAGAAATACGCCTACCTGTCCTGGCTCTATCAGTGCAACCGTGGCGTGCTGATGGCGCCCGGCGCCGAAGAGAACTGGACGCTCTCGGTCCAGCATTCGGAGGACGACGTGCTGCGCTACGTCCGCAACTTCGAGGAGATGGCCAAAGACCTGACCGGCTAAGCGACCGGGACTCGGGTCAAGTAATCGAAGATCAGCTGCGACCAGGACTCCATGTCCAGGTAGTAGCTGCGCATGGCGTCCAGGGGAAACAGCGCGCCCGCCAGTTTGTCGACCTCGCGGATCGAGATCTCCGGCCGATCGCCCTCGACCAGGAAGATCAGCCCGACGTGCACCTGGCCGACCGGCGTTGTCTGGTCGTTGATCGCGGCCGTCGTAGACTACCTCCTCCTCCCACTCGCGTCGCAGTCCCGCGTCGATCGGGTCCGCGGCGCCGGCGACGTCCTCGGGATTGATATGTCCGCCGACGCCCAGCGAGTACAGGTGGCGCAGCCGCCGCTCGCTGGAGCGCCGTAGGCGATGGGTGAGGAAGTAGCGCTCGCCATGGCGAAACACGACATAGGGAATGATCTGGGGCTCAGTGGGGTCCTCCTCGACCTCCCGTCGCGGGCGGAAGCGATAGTTCGCCCGGACGCGTGCCAGCAAGTCATCGAGACCAGTGGCACGAAACCCTGTCCACTCACTGCCGGCAAACAGAACGTGCCTGGGAACGACCAGGACATCCTCGCGGGCACCCACGGGAAAAGTCTAGTGCGCGCGTTCCGTTAACGATCGCCCGATGTGTGCTCGCGGTCGCCACCCGATGACGGCGGCTGCGGTGTAGGCCGCGGAACCGGCTGGGGCGTGGGCTGCGGGGTAGCCTGCTCGCCCACGACGACGGGCTGCTGAAGGGTCCCAGCCTCCGACTCATCGATCCGGTCGAGCTCGTCGGTCGCGGCAAGGACGAGTTGCTTTACTTCGGCGTCGTCATCCGCGCGCACGGCGTTGGCTTGCTCGACCGCAGCCAGCTGCACGCGGAGCGCCTGCACGGCTGCTTTCGCCGCCTGTGGGTCGGCCGGATTCTTCAGCGCGGCTGTCGCGTCATTGATGGTGAGCCGGAAGGCGCGCAGGCTGTTCTCGGCGAGCAGCGGCTTGTGGTCGTTCGCCATCGCCCGCGCTTCGCGCAGCCGTTCACTGGCGAGCTGCAGTTGCAACATCAGCCGATCGTGGGCAGGGCTGAAGGTCAGCCGGACGCTCTCTTCCAGTTGCTTGACGGCGTAGAGCGGGTTGTCCGGCAGCGCGGTCGGCGCCGCGAACGCGGAACCGGCGGCGGCCAGCATGGCGACCGTCGCCGCAGCCAGCGCCAATCCGAGCCGGCGATAGCTCGGGAAGCTTGGAATCCGCAGCACCCGGCGCTGCGGGAGCACCGCCTGAAGGTTGAGCCAGAAGGGTGGGAAGGCGACGGGAGGCGCCGCCGGCAGGGTGACCAACAGCAGGTTGAGCTCGCGGACCTCGCGCAGCTCGGCAGCGCACGCAGCGCAACCGGCGATGTGGCTGTCGATCCGGCGGCGCTCATCGGCCGCGAGCATCCCGTCCGCATATGGAATAAGCCAATCGCGGGTCGTTGTGTGACTCAACATGGTGCTGCCGCCCTCTGACTGATCAAACGGGCCCAATTCACGCCGTATTCGCCTCCTCCTCGGGATGCGCGAGGCTCCCGAGGCGCTCGCGGAGAAGCTTCTTGGCGCCGTTCAGGCGCGACATCACCGTGCCCAGCGGGATGTCGAGCGTCTTGGCGATCTCGTCGTAGCTCAGCTCGCCGAACGCCTGCAGGGCGATGGTGTCGCGATAGTGCGACGGCAAGCTCGCGATCGCGTGACGCACCTGGCGCTGGAGGTCGTGGCGCGTGGCGATGTCCTGCGGGTCCGCGTCGCTGCTGGCGGGGGGCTGCTCCATGCCGTCGAGCGAGACGATGGGCCGCCGGCGGCGCAGCGCGTCGGTGACCGCGTTGGCCGCCACCCGGTGCAGCCAGTGCTTGAAGGGCTTGTCGTGTCGGTAGCTGGGCAGGGCCTTGTAGACCTTGATAAAGACGTCCTGGGCGACATCCTCGGCCAGGGCGAGTTCGCCGAGGGCCCGGAAGGCGACGTTGATCACCAGCCGGTGATAGCGGAGCAGCAGCTGGCGGAAGGCTTCCTGGTCTCCCGCCGCGCTCCGATCGATCAACCGGCGTTCTTCAGCGTCCTCCTCGAGCGAGGGGGCATCCTGGACCTTGGCCATTCCCCGACGGTGTGACGCGGGCCCGAGGATGGGCTTGCGACGGGCGCTAGCGAGTCGGTAGCGGGCGCAATTCGCGCAGGAATCGGCTGACCTGGGTCGCCGCGTCGTCGGGGGCTTTCCCGATGGCATCCAGCAGGGCGCTGGCGACGATCACGCCGTCCGCCTTCCCGTCCAGCGCCGCCAGGTGCTCGGGCCTCGAGATGCCGAAGCCCACCACCACCGGAAGTGTCGTGTGGCGGCGGACCGACGCCATCAGCGGCACGACGGCATCATCGAGATGAGCCCGCGCCCCCGTGACGCCGGTGACCGCGATGCAGTAGACAAAGCCAGTCGCCGCCCGACAGGCCGCCTCGATCCCGGCCTCGCTGCTGGTGGGCGCCACGAAGAACACCAGGTCAACTTGGCTGGCGTCGGCGGCGCGACGCAAGTCGGCGGCCTCGCTGGGAGGCAGGTCCGGCACGATCAGCCCGTCGATGCCGGCGTCGGACGCCGCGCGGCAAAACCGCTCGAGGCCGAAGGCGAGGATGGGGTTCAGATAGGTCATGAAGAGCAGCGGCACCTCGGTCTTCGTCCGCGCCGCCGCGGCCGCCTCGAGGGCTCGCGTGACCGTCATGCCCCCCGTCAACGCCACCTGGGAGGCGGCCTGGATGGTGGGCCCATCGGCCAGCGGATCGGAAAACGGAATGCCAAGCTCGATGGCGTCGGCCCCCGATTAGGCGATCAGCGCCAGGCGGCGCTCGGCCTTGAGCCGCGCGAAGGTCGCGGCAATCCGGCTCACCCGCCGCTCGCACCCCGGACGATGTCGAGATCCTTGTCGCCCCGACCGGAGAGATTGACCAGCACGATATCCTCGGCCGCGAGCTGGGCCGCCAGCGGCATCGCGTAGGCGATCGCATGGGAGCTTTCGAGCGCCGGGATGATGCCCTCCAGGCGGGAGGTCTGATGGAAGGCCGCGAGCGCCTGCTCGTCGGTGACACTGACGTATTCCGCACGGTGCTGGTCGTTCAGGAAGGCATGCTCGGGCCCCACGCCCGGGTAATCCAGACCCGCCGAGATGGAATGCGTCGGCAGCACCTGGCCGTCCTCGTCCTGCAATAGGTAGCTGAACGAGCCGTGCAGCACGCCGGGACGGCCGCCGACGATCGAGGCCGCGTGCGCCCCGCTGCCGAGCCCACGTCCCGCCGCCTCCACGCCGACCAGCCGGACCGGGTCGTCGTAGAAGGGCGCGAAGATCCCGATGGCGTTGCTCCCGCCGCCGACGCAGGCCACCACCGCCGTTGGCAACCGTCCGGTCTCGGTGAGCATCTGCGCCCGAGCCTCACGCCCGATCACGGCCTGAAACTCGCGGACCATCAACGGATAGGGGTGCGGACCCACCGCCGATCCGATCACGTAGTGCGTGGTGCGCACATTGGTGACCCAGTCGCGGATGGCCTCGTTGGTCGCATCCTTCAGCGTCTTGCTGCCGCTCTCCACCGGGGTCACTACGGCGCCAAGCAACTGCATCTTGTAGACATTGATCGCCTGGCGGGCCATGTCGTCGACGCCCATGTAGACCTCGCACTGAAGCCCGAATTTGGCGCAGACGGTGGCAACCGCGACGCCGTGCTGACCCGCGCCGGTCTCGGCGATGATGCGTTGCTTTCCCATCCGGCGGGCGAGCAGCACCTGGCCCAACGCATTGTTGATCTTGTGTGCGCCGGTGTGGCACAGGTCCTCACGCTTCAGCCAGATCTCGGCGCCGCCGGCGCGTTCGGTCAGGCGATCGGCACGATAGACCGGAGTCGGCCGGCCGCTGAAGGTACGTGAGAGGTACTCGAACTCACGCGCAAAGGTGACGTCCCTCTGCGCGGCATCGAACGCCGCCGTCAGCTCGTCCACGGCGGCCATCAGCGTTTCCGGGATGTACTGCCCGCCGTAGCGACCGAATCGCCCCTGCTCATCCGGGCCGGTGACCACTTTCTCCCTCCCCCCTTGCGGGTCTTCATTTTCCCTCCCCCTCTGGGGGAGGGCAGGGTGGGGGCCGTCGGTCGTGCTCATGTTCGGTCAGCACCTCGCACGGCGGCGACGAACGCGCGCAGTTTCGCGTGATCCTTGCGCCCGGGTTCGGCCTCGACGCCGCTGCAGACATCGACCGCCCATGGATGCAGTTCGCGCACGGCGCCCTCGACATTGCCCGGCGTCAATCCGCCGGAAACGACGACCGGGTACTCGCGGGCGACGGCTTTTGCCTGCGGCCACGCCCATGCCCTTCCGGTGCCGCCGATGCGATCCGGCGCCCAGGTATCGAACAGCGGATGATCGCCGCGTTCGAGCCGGAGCGCGGTCAGGTCTTCGCCCTCCTGCACACGGAAGGCCGGCAGGTTGAGCAGACCGAGGGCGCGATCCTTCTCGGTCAACGGCCGGTAGACCTGGATCGCGGTCAGGCCGCAGGCGTCGGCGACGGCCGCGATCTGCTCAGGGGACTCGTCGATGAAGACGCCCACCCGCTCGACGCCGCTTGGGACCTTGGCGATGACGTGCTTGACATCGTCGACCCGAACCTGGCGCTTACTGCGGGTGAAGATGAAGCCCAGCAGGTCGACGCCGAGCTCGATCGCGAGCTCGACATCCTCGGGCCGCGTGTTGCCGCAGATCTTGATCTTCGTCATCGCCCACTCAGTTCGCGAACTTTTGCCTCGAGGTCCGCAGCCCGAAGCAGCGACTCGCCGACCAGCGCCGCGTTGACGCCAAGCCGCTCGAGGGCGTCGACATCGGCGCGACTGCTGATGCCACTCTCGCTGACGATGACGTGGCCGGCCGGTATCAAGTGACGCAACCGTGCCGTCGTGTCCTTGACCGTGCGCATCGTTGTCAGGTCGCGGTTATTGATGCCGATGATCGCGGCGTCGGCCCGCAGCGCTCGCTCGACGTCGGACTCGTCGTGAACTTCGACCAGGGCCTGCATGCCATAGCTGCGGGTGACGGCCAGCAGGTCACGCAGGCGAGTGTCGTCGAGGACGGCAACGATCAACAGCACGGCGTCGGCACCCGCCGCACGCGCCGCCATCACTTGCACCGGATCGACGATGAAGTCTTTGCAGAGTAGCGGAACCGCGACCGCCGCGCGGATCGCCCGCAGGTGCTCGAGGCTGCCACCGAAGAACTCTGGCTCGGTCAGAACCGAGAGCGCCGCGGCGCCATTGGCCACGTAGCGGTGCGCCAGCCCGACCGGGTCGTAGGGCCGCTGCAGCCAACCGCCCGAAGGTGACCGCTCTTTGCACTCGGCGATCAGCGCCACCCTCTCGGCGATCAGCGCTCCACGAAAATCCGCGGGCGCCGGAGCTTGGGCCACCGATCGGGCGAGTCCGGCGTCGATGCCGTCGGCTTTGAGCGCCGCGATCGCCGCGCGCCTCGACTCGAGGATGCGTTCCAGGATGGGGGCGGCTCGAGTAGCCATCGGGCTAGGCGGGCGCTGCGGTCTTTTCCAGGACTCCTTTCATCCGCTTGACGCCCTCCTCGATCTGGTCGATCGAGTTGGCGTAGGACAACCGCAAGTATCCCTTGCCCTCCTCGCCGAAGGTGCTCCCGGCAAGCAGTGCCACGCCGCCCTCATTCAGCATCCGGTCGGCGAGCTGTCGCTCGTCCTGGCCGGTCTTGGTGATGTTCGGGAACACATAGAAGGCGCCCAGTGGTTTGTGGCAGCTCACGCCTGGAAGGGCGTTCAACTGATCCACGACGACGTCGCGGCGACGCTTGAACTCGCCAACCATCGCTTGCACCGCCCCATCCGATCGGGGCGAGAGCGCCTCGATGGCGGCCATCTGGGTGAAGGCCGCCGCGCACGAGCTGCTGTTGATCATCAGCGTCTCGAACTTCTGTGCCAGCGGCAGCGGTGCGACGGCGAAGCCAAGGCGCCAACCGCACATCGCGTATGCCTTGCTAAGCCCGTCCGAGTAGATGGTCCTCTCCAGCATTCCGGGTACGGTCATGATCGACGCGTGATGGCCGTCGTAGGTGATCTGGCCGTAGACCTCGTCGGTCAGCACATAGAAATCGTGCTTCATCGCCAGCTCAGCAATCTGCTCCAGGTCGCGGGTCGATAGCACGCCCCCGGTCGGGTTCTGCGGCGAGTTGATGACCAGCAGCCTCGTCCGTGGCGTGATTTTCGATTTGAGCTCCTCGATGTCGAGCCGGAAGTCGTTGCGCTCTCGTAGTGGGACTCCTACCGGAATTCCACCGGCAAGCGTCGCCGCCGAAGCGTAAATCGCGTAGCCGGGGTCGGGGACGATGACCTCATCACCTGGGTCCACCACCGCCAGCATGGTGAACAACAGCACATTCTTGGAGCCGGGCACCATGACGACCTGCTCGGGCTTGACCTCGACCTCGTACCACCGTCGGATCCAGTCGGCCACGGCCTGCCGCGCCGGCATCAGGCCGCCGGCCGGCGTGTAATGGGTGTAGCCATCACGAAGCGCGCGCTCGGCGGCCTCGACGATATTGGGCGGAGTGGGAAAGTCGGGCTCGCCGATCTCGAGATGCACGATATTGCGACCCTGGGCCTCCAGCTTGCGCGCCTTAGCCAGCACCTCGAAGGCGGTTTCGGTCCCGATCTCACTCATGCGGCGTGCGAATTTCATCGTCACTGCCTCATCCTCTCACGCCGAACGGACCGAGGTCGCCGCGAACCGGCAACCAGTCGACCGCGACATCCTGGACGCGTGCCGCCCTCGGGCCTTTCCGAAGCAGATCGAGGAACTGTTCGAGTGCACCGCTGTTGCCCTCCGCCTCCACTTCCACCGCGCCATCGTAGCGGTTGCGGACATAGCCCTCAAGACCCAGACGGCGGGCGTGCGATTGGGCAAAATAGCGGAAGCCGACCCCCTGAACATCGCCGACGATTTCGGCCTTCAGGCGGCGGCGCTCGGGTGCTGCCAGGCTAGGCGTGCGCGAGCGGGCCGCTGGTCACGACCACGGAGACCCGCTTGGGCGCATCCGGGATCGCCTGGAGCGTGCGCCGGACCACCGGCAGGTAGGCCTGTACCAGCTGTCGGGCGGACTGCTCGGTGGGGGCCCCGATCACGAGCCGTTGCTCGTCGCAGTGGCAACAGGTCGCGGTGCCCTCCCAGAGGTAATAGGCAGTGTCCGGCAGGTTCAGGCTCAACAGGAGTTGAAGCTCCCGCCACACCGCACTGCCCTGCATTGCCCCTAATGCTACTCCCGAAATGGGGCCCTAAGCTAGTCCCAAATGGACCTCACGGAGGCCGTCAAGAGCCAGGCGAAAGCCCTCGGGTTCTGTGCCGTCGGTATCACGAGCGCCGACCCGTTCGAGGAAGCCGAAGCGG
>Ga0209802_1003803_pt1 | contig 10004 bp, 9 predicted proteins | sample GraSoiAngelo_129_FD_185886 | JGI IMG/M metagenome (GOLD analysis project Ga0209802, IMG submission 185886) | Grasslands soil microbial communities from the Angelo Coastal Reserve, California, USA - 14_0927_12_40cm (SPAdes) (version 2) | ecosystem: Environmental > Terrestrial > Soil > Grasslands ... | reverse complement strand
CGGGAACATGGCGACGATCCGGTTCACCGTGGTTACGGCGTCGGGCGTGTCCAGCGTCGAGATCACCAGGTGTCCCGTTTCGGCCGCTTTCATCGCGGTGCCGATGGTCTCCGGATCGCGCATTTCCCCGATCAGCAGCACGTCGGGATCCTGGCGCAGGGCCGCGCGCAGGCCGGCACTGAAATCGTCCGTGTCCACGCCGATCTCCCGCTGCGTCACGGAGCTGTTGATGTCGCGATGCAGGAATTCGATCGGGTTCTCGAGCGTCACCACGTGCTTGTGCTGCGTCTGGTTGATGTGATTCACGATCGCCGCCATCGTCGAGCTCTTCCCGGACCCGGTCACGCCGCTCACCAGGATCATCCCGCGCTCCGCGGAGGCGATGGTCGGGAGGATCGCGGGCAGGTGCAGCGTATCGAACGTCGGGATGTCGAACGGGATGACGCGCAGCACGATCATGAACGACGAGCGCTGCCGCAGGATGTTCACCCGGAAGCGGCCGACGCCGGGCATACCCCACGAGCAGTCGTAGTCGCGCAGCCGGTCCAACCGCGCCCGGTCCTCCTCGTTGGAGATCAGGTGCTGGGCGATCGCCCGCGTCTGCTCGGGCGTGAGGCGCTGCTTCGTGAGGGGCACCAGCTTGCCGTCCACCCGCGCCCGGAACACGTCGCCGGCCTTGATGTGAAGGTCCGAGGCGCCGCGGTCGATGGCCGCCTTGATGATCTGCTCGATGCCCCGCGGCTGCGTCACGGCCCCGCTGGCGCGCGGGCTCTTGGACTTCTCCTCCACTAGTATCCGGCCTCCGGGTCGACCACGTTGAGGAGCGGCGCCCCTGCAAGATAGCGGGTGATGTTGGCGACAATGAGCCCTGTTTCCCGCTCCCAGAAGCGCCGCGTGACCGCGGCCACGTGGGGGCTCACGAGCACGCGGGGGTGCCGCCACAGGGGATGGCCCCCGGGGAGCGGCTCCGCCGCGAACACGTCGAGCGCGGCGCCGCGGAGACGAGAGGCGTCAAGCAGGTCCAGCAACGCCGTCTCATCCAAGAGCGTCCCGCGAGATACGTTGACGACGATGGCGCCCTCGGGTAAGCGCTCGAGCACCTCGCGGGTCACAGCGCCTCGGGTCGCCGTAGTGTGGGGCGCCGCGATGACGAAAGCGTCGCTCTCCGCGGCCAGCCGGGGCAGGTCCGCCGCACCGCCGACCCAGCGGGCGCCTGGAGGCCCGCCGCGCTCCGGCCGCCGCCGCACGCCCGCGACGCTCATCCCGAGCGCGAGGCCGCGGCGCGCGATGGCGCCCCCGATCCCGCCCAGGCCAAACACGCCGAGCCGCAGCTCCCCGAGCTCGCGCACCACGACCGCCCCGTCGGTGAACTCCGCCCGCGCCCACCGCTCCATCGCCTGGAACTCGCGCATCCGGTCGAGGCCTCGCGCGAAATAGGCGATGGCGGCGATCGCCCAGTCAGCGATCGGCTCGGCGTGCACCGCGGCCGAATTCGTGAGCACGATGCCGGTTCCCGCGACGTGGGGGAGGGTCGCGCCGATGCCGGCGGTGCCGCTGTGCGCCCAGCGGAGCGTCCCCCGCCCGGCGGCGACGACCCCGGCGGGGACGCCGTAGCCGAGATAGATCTCCGCGCCCCGCGCGGCCGCGGCGGCTTCCGGCGTGCCCGAGCCGCCGTCGTTGTCCGAGGCGGCCGGCGCGGCCACCTCCACGACCTCCCAGCCGCGACCCAGCGCTGCGCGAATTGCGGCCACCGCGGTCCCCGGCACGCGCCAGGCGGCCCGCGGCGAGGCGAGGTCGACCACGAGACGCCGCGTCACTCGCCCGTCGAGACCGTCCGCACGCTGGGGTGATGGAGCAGCGCGATCATCGCCTCGTCGTGCAGCCGCTTCGGCCCCCGCAGTGTGAAGTCGATCACCACGTCGACGTTCTCGCGGCGGCTCGCCTGCCGCTCGGCGCACGACCGTCTCGAGGTCCTCGAGCACCGTCGGGTCGGGGCGGGCGTGAATCGACAACGTGCCCTGCGTCGATTGCCGCGCCACCAGCCGCTCGACGCGGCCGAGCCCCTGCAGCACGACGAGGACCAGCAGCGTGGTGCCGGCCGCTTCCCAGTAGAACGCCGCGCCGAGGGCGACGCCGATCGCCGCGACCACCCAAATGGTCGCCGCGCTGGTGAGGCCCACGACGGCACCGCGCGCGTGCAGGATGGTGCCGGCCCCGATGAAGCCGACGCCGGTGACGATCTGCGCCGCGATGCGGGTCGGGTCGGCGTTCCCGCCGGCGAGCGAGACCGACAGTTTGGTGTACAGCACCGAGCCGATGCAGATCAGGATGTTCGTCCGCAGGCCGGCGGGCTTGCCGCCCAGCTCCCGCTCGAGGCCGATCGCGCCGCCGAACAGCGTAGCGAGGCTGAGCTGCAGAAACAGCTCCAGGCGGAACATCTCGACCATCTGCTGGACGAAGTGTTGCATCACGCTCCCCCCCCCTCTTCCGCGCCGTCCAGAAAGCCCATCCGGCGCCGCACCTGGAGCATGGTGCGGCGGGCGATGGCGCGCGCCTTCGCCGCGCCGGCGCGCAGCGTGTCCCGCACCTTGCGCGGCTCCGCCTGCAGCGCGCGCGCCCGCTCGCGGATGGGGGTGAGCGCGGCTATCATATTGTCCGCGAGCACCCGTTTGCAGTCGAGGCAGCCCCAGCCCGCCGTGCGGCAGTTGTGCGCCACGAGCTTCAGCGTGTCCGGCGGCGAAAAGCCCTGGTGGATCGTGAAGATGTTGCAGATGTCCGGATTGCCGGGGTCCCTCCGGGTGACGCGCGCCGGGTCCGTGGCGGCGGGCTTGAGCTTCTCCCAGATCGTTTCCGGCGTGTCGAACAGGCCGATGGTGTTGCCCAGGCTCTTCGACATCTTGGCCTGACCGTCGAGCCCGAGCACGCGTTTCGCGGTCGAGAGCAGCGCCTGCGGCTCGGGAAAGGCGAATCCGTCGGCGAACCGGGCGTTCCAGCGGCGCGCGATCTCCCGCATCAGCTCGAGGTGCTGGAGCTGGTCCTCGCCGACGGGCACGAGGGTCGCCTCGTACAGGAGCACGTCGGCGGCCTGGAGCACGGGGTAGTTCAAGAGCCCCGCCGGTACGCTCTCCTGGCGCTGCGCCTTGTCCTTGAACTGCGTCTGGCGCTCGAGCTCGCCGAGCGGCGTGACCGTGTTGAGCAGCCAGTTGAGCTCGGCGTGCTCGGAGACGTGCGACTGCACGAACACGATCGCACGCTCCGGGTCGAGGCCGGACGCGAACAGGCTGATCGCCATGTCGAGGGTCCGCTGGGAGAGGCTCGCCGCCTCGTACGCCTGGGTGATGGCGTGCAGGTCCACCACGCAGAACAGGCAGTCGTGTTGCTGCTGCAGCTTGACCCAATTCTGGACCGCGCCCAGGTAGTTGCCGATATGCAGCTCGCCCGAGGGCTGGATGCCGGAGAAGACACGCGCCATGGGCCCACAACCTACGCCGGGGGAGGTCGGGGCCGCAAGGTGCGAGAACTCAAAGACTTAGTCGATGTCGCGCGACGCGCCGCCGGCCGCGCCGCGGCCTACCTGCGCGGCGTCACGCCCGCGGCGGCTGCGGCGTGGATCGAGAAAGGGCGGCACGACTTCGTGACCGAGGCGGACCGCGGCGCCGAGACGCTGATCGCCGAGACCCTGACGCGAGACATTCCGGACTCGACGGTCGTGGGCGAGGAGCTGTCCCCCGGGAGCACGCCCGCTGGCGACGTCGTGTGGATCGTCGATCCGCTCGACGGCACGACGAACTTCCTCCACGGCTACCCGCAGTACGCGGTGTCGATCGGGTGCCTCGTGCGCGGCGAGCTGCGCCTCGGCGTCGTGCACGACGTGCCGCGCGACCTGGTGTACTGGGGTGCGACGGGCCACGGCGCCTGGCAGGGCGAGCGGCGGTTGGGCGTCTCGGCCCTCACCGAGCTGCGCCTCGGCGTCGTGCACGACGTGCCGCGCGACCTGGTGTACTGGGGTGCGACGGGCCACGGCGCCTGGCAGGGCGAGCGGCGGTTGGGCGTCTCGGCCCTCACGGAGCCACGCCACGCGCTCGTCGGAACCGGCTTTCCGTTCAAGCAGCTCCCTGTGCTGCGCCGCTACCTGGATCAGTTCGCCGCGGTGATGGGGGCCGCGAGCGGCATCCGCCGGGCGGGGTCGGCGGCGCTCGACCTGACCGACGTCGCCGCCGGCCGCCTCGACGCGTTCTGGGAGCTGACGCTCGCGCCCTGGGACGTCGCCGGGGGGGTCGTGCTCGTCCGCGAGGCGGGCGGGAGCGTGACGACGCTCGAGGGCTCGGACGACGTGCTGCAGCACGGCTCGATCGTCGCCGGCAACCCGACGATGCACCGCTGGCTGCTCGATCTCGTGAGGAGCGCCTAGGTGCCCGCACCGCTCGTCGAGTGCGTCCCCAACTTCTCCGAGGGCCACAACTCGGGCACGCTCGACGCGCTCGAGGGGGCCATCACGGCGGTCCCCGGCGTCAAGCTGCTCGACGTCCAGGCGGACCCGGCCCATCATCGCTCCGTCTTCACCTTCGTCGCCCCGCCGGACGCGGCGCTCGAGGCCGCCCTGCGCGCCGTGCGTGTGGCGACCGAGCGGATCGACCTCACCAAGCACGCGGGCGAGCATCCCCGCATGGGTGCGACCGACGTCGTGCCCTTCGTCCCTGTGCGCGACGTGACAATGGACGACTGCGTCGCGCTCGCCCGGCGGCTGGGCGAGCGTGTCGCCGCCGAGCTCGAGATCCCCGTCTATCTCTACGCCCGGGCGGCGACCCGCCCCGAGCGCGAGCGACTCCCCGAGATCCGCAAGGGCGAGTTCGAGGGACTGCGCGACCGCATCGGCCGGGACCCCGCTGCGGACCCCGACTTCGGGCCCCGGCGCATCCATCCGACCGCGGGAGCGACCGCGATCGGCGCGCGACCGTTCCTCGTGGCCTTCAACATCTACCTCGATTCGAGCGACGTCGCGATCGCGAAGGAGATCGCGAAACAGATCCGCACCTCGAGCGGTGGGTTACCCGCCGTGCAGGCCTCGGGCTTCGAGGTGGCGGGTCAAGCGCAGGTGTCGATGAACCTGCTCGACATCGACACGACGTCGCCGGCGGCGGTGTTCGCCGCGGTCGCGCGGGAAGCGCGGGCGCGGGGCGTGGACGTCTTGAAGAGCGAGGTGGTGGGCCTCGTGCCGGAGCGGGCGATCCTCGGCGCCGCGGCGGCCGCCCTCAAGCTGCCGGACGCCGCCGACCACCTGCTCGAGGCGAAGATCCGGGCGGCGGAAGGCCCCACGCTCGACGGCTGGCTCGAGGAGCTGGCGGGCGGCGCGCCGGTCCCCGGTGGCGGCAGCGCCGCGGCGCTCGCCGGGGCGCTGGCGGGCGCGCTGGTGGCGATGGTGGCGCGCCTCACGACCGGCCGGAAGGCATACGCCGCCGTGCAGGGACGCGTCGCCGAGATCGTCGCCGAGGCGGACGCGCTGCGCGCCCAGCTGCGCCGCCTGGTGGACGACGACGCGGCCGCGTACGCCCGCGTGAGTGCGGCCTACAAGCTTCCGAAGGATGCGCCCGGCCGGCGGCGCGCGGTGGACGAGGCGCTCGTCGGCGCGGCCCGGACGCCGCTCGCCATGGCGCGGGGCGCGGCGCGGCTCGCGGCACTGGCGGGCGAGATCGGGGCCATCGGGAACAAGAATGCGAGCTCCGATGCGAAGGTGGCGGCCGTGCTGGCCAGCGCGGCGCTCACCGGGGCGATCGAGAACGTGCGGGTGAACGTCGCATCGCTGTCCGAGCCGGGGCTCGGGCGGTCGCTGCTGGAGGAGGCGGAGCGGCTGCTTGCCGTCAGTCCGCCACGGTGAGAATCCGCGGTAGCCCGCCGTTCTCGACGATCGCTACCGTGTGCTCGAAGTGGGCGGACAGCGATCCGTCCTCGGTGACCACGGTCCACTTGTCCTCGAGGGTGCGGATCTCCGGGCCTCCGACGTTCACCATCGGCTCGATGGCGATGGTCATGCCGGGCATGAGCCGCGGGCCCCGCTTCGGCTTCCCGTAGTTCGGGATCTGCGGGTCTTCGTGGAACGACGACCCGATGCCGTGCCCTACCAGCTCGCGCACGACCGAGAACCCGGCGCCTTCCGCCACCTGCTGCACGGCGTGCCCGATGTCGCCGACGTGATTCCCGGCGCGCGCCTGGGCGACGCCGGCGCTCAACGCGTCCCGGGTGACCTGGAGGAGGCGCTGCGCTTCCGGGCTCACGGGGCCCACCGGGAACGTGGCGGCCGAGTCCGCGTGCAGGCCGTCGCGCCACACGCCCACGTCCACGCTCAGCAGGTCCCCTTCCTTGAGCACGCGCCTCGGGGACGGGATGCCGTGGACGACCTCCTGATTGATCGACGTGCACAGCGTGGCGGGGAAGTCGTACAGCCCCTTGAACGACGGCCGCGCGCCCGGGTGCGATCGGATGAAGTCCTCGGCCACGCGGTCGAGCTGCTCGGTGGACACCCCGGGGCGGACGTGCCGCGCGACGAGGGCGAGCGTCTCCGCCACGATGCGACCGGCGGCCGCCATGGTCTCGATCTCGCGCGGCGACTTGATGGTGATCATCGCCCGATGATGCGCCTGATCTCCCCGGCGATGTCGTCGACCGCGCCCGTCCCGGGCACCCGATGCACGATGCCGCGCTGCGCGTAGTGGGCGATCAAGGGGGCCGTGTCGCGCTGGTATACGTGGAACCGCGTCTTGATGGCCTCGGGGGTATCGTCCGAGCGCCCTTCCGCGGCGGCGCGCCCCGTCATGCGGCGCACCAGCTCCTCCTCGGGCACGTCGAGCAGCAGGATGTGGTTCAGCCGCTGCCCGCGCTCCCCCAGCCTGCGGTCCACGAGCTCCGCCTGCGCGGCGGTGCGCGGGAAGCCGTCCAGCACCGCGCCCGTCCACGCCTCCGGCTTCGCCAGCTCTTCCTTGATCAGGTTGAGGATGACCGAGTCGGGGACGAGCTTGCCGTCGTCCATGAACTTCTTGGCTTCGCGGCCGAGCGGGGTCGCCGCCTTCACCGCCGCCCGCAGCAGGTCGCCCGTCGTGATCTTGGGAAGACCGAGCCGCTCGGCGAGGATCTTTCCCTGGGTGCCCTTGCCCGAGCCCGGCGCGCCTAAGAGGAGGATGAACACCGCGACCCTACATGTACCGCTGCCGGCCGCGGAACTTGACGCGCCCTTCCTTCATGAACCCGTCGTAATGGCGTAGCAGCAGGTGCTGCTGCACCTGCTGCACGGTATCGAGCGCGACGCCGACCACGATCAGCAGCGCGGTGCCGCCGAACCCGAACGGCATGTTGAGGATGTTCGACACGACGATCGGCAGCAGCGCGACGACCGTCAGGAAGATCGCGCCCGGCAGCGTGATGCGGGACAGCACGTCGTCGATGTAGTCCGCCGTCGCCGCGCCGGGCTTCACGCCCGGGATGAAGCCGCCCTGCTTCTTCAGGTTCTCGGCCAGGTCGACCGGGTTGAAGATGATCGACGTATAGAAATAGGCGAAGAAGACGATCAGGATGGCGCTCGACACGAGATACAACGGCTCGGTGACGCTGAAGTACCCCGCCAGGTTCTTGAGCGTCTGGTTCCCGCTGAAGCTCGCGATCGTGCCCGGAACGATGATGAGCGACTGCGCGAAGATGATCGGCATCACCCCCGCCGAGTTGATGCGCAGCGGGATGAACGTCTTCTGCCCTTCGCGGATGCGGCCGCGACCCATCACCTTGCGCGGGATCTGGATGGGGATGCGGCGCGCCGCGACCGTGACGGCCACCGTGCCCGCCACGACCAGCCCCATGACCACGAGCACGAGCAACAGCTTCGGGAAGGTGAGCGACCGGGCCTTGAGCGCGTCGATGGTGCGGAGGGTCTCGGGCCAGATGCGCTCGATGATCGAGAAGAAGATCAGCAGGCTCATGCCGTTCCCGATGCCGCGCTCGGTGATCTGCTCGCCGAGCCACATGACGAAGACCCCGCCCGTCGTGAGCGTCAGCACCGTCGTCATGCGGAACCCGAGGCCCGCGTGCGCCACCGCGCCGGGCAGCTGCTCGGTGAACAGCGCGAAGCCGTACGCCTGGAACAGGCACAGCGCCACGGTGAGATAGCGCGTCCACTGGGTGAGCCTTTTCCGCCCCTCCTCGTCGCGCTGCATCTTCTCGATCACCGGGAACACCGGCCCCGCGAGCTGGAACACGATGCTCGCCGAGATGTACGGCATGATCCCGAGCGCGAAGACGGTGGCCCGGGAGAACCCGCCGCCGGCGAACAGATCGTACAGGGCGAAGAGGGTGCCCTGCGAGTTCTTCACGAAGTCCTGGAGCGCCTGCACGTTCACGCCCGGGGTCGCGATGTGCGCCCCGATGCGATAGATGAGCAGACAGAGGAGCGTGAAGAGGATCTTCTCCTTCAGCTCCGGGACCTTGAACAAGTTGGGAATCTGGGGCGCCGTCATCGGATCAGCTCGCGATCGTTCCGCCCGCCTGCTCGATCTTGGCGCGCGCGGAGGCGGACACTGTCACGCCCTTCACGCTGAACTTGCGCCGCACGTCACCCATGCCGAGCAACTTGATCGGGTGATCCGGCCGGCGCACCAGCCCCGCCCCGAACAGCGTGTCGGGCGTCACCTCCACACCCTCGGCGAGCTGATCCAGGTGGCGGACGTTCACGACCTGGGCCGGCTGCTTGAACGGGTTGGTGAAGCCCCGTTTGGGGATGCGCCGGATGAGCGGCATCTGGCCGCCCTCGAACCCGGGCCGCGTCTGGCCGCCCGAGCGCGCGGTCTGGCCCTTGCCGCCGCGACCGGCCGTCTTGCCGATCCCCGACCCCGGCCCCCGCCCCTTGCGGATGCGCACGCGGTGCGAGCCGCGCGGCGGCTTGAGGGTCGACAGGCTGATGTGCGGCAGCTCGCCCTGGGGCGCCGCCCGCCGGGCGCGCGGCCGCGCGCGCGCGCGCGGTTTCGCTTTGGGTCTGGTCTTCGCCTTCGGCATCGCTTAGGTCCCGGCTGTCGCGGGCGTCACCTCGACGAGGTGGCGCACCTGGTAGAGCATCCCCCGGAGCGCCGGGTGGTCCGTCTTCACCACGGCGTCCTGATGGTGCTTCAAGCCCAGCGCCTCCAGCGTGCGGCGCTCAGCCGCGGGCCGGCCGATGCCGGAGCGGACCTGCCGGATGCGTAGGCTCCCCTTGCCCGCGGGTGGCAGCGGCTGATCGCGGCCGGGCTTGCGCTTGCGGTACTTCCGGTTGGGCGGCTTCCTAGCCATGGGCCGCCGCCTCCTGGCGCGACTTGTACGGGATCGCCTCGACTTCGACGCCGCGCTCCTTGGCAACGCGCCGGGCCGTGGTGAGGCGTTGCAGCGCGTCGATGGTGGCCCGCACCATGTTGTGCGGGTTCGTCGAGCCCAGGCTCTTCGTGAGGATGTCGCGCACGCCGGCGCACTCGAGCACGGCGCGCACGGCGCCGCCCGCGATCACGCCGGTTCCCGTGGCCGCGGGCTTCAGCAGCACGCGGCCCGCGCCGTGATCCCCCACGATCTCATGCGGGATCGTGCCGCCGGTGAGCGGCACCTCCATCATGCGGCGTCGCGCCGCCTCCACCGCCTTGCGCACTGCTTCGCTCACCTCGTTCGCCTTGCCCGTCGCGATGCCGACCTTGCCCTGCCCGTCGCCCACGGCGACGAGCGCGTTGAACCCGAACCGCCGGCCGCCCTTCACGACCTTCGCGACACGGTTGATCGAGATGACGTTCTCGACGAGACCGTCGCCCTCGCGCTGCCGCTCGCTCGAGTCACGCCGTTCGCCGCCGCGGCCGCGGCCACCTCGCCCGCGCCCACGGCCTCCCCCCCCCCCCCCCCCCCCCCCCCCCCCCCCCCCCCCCCCCCCCCCCCCCCCCCCCCCCCCCCCCCCCCCCCCCCCCCCCCCCCCCCCCCCCCCCCCCCCCCCCCCCCCCCCCCCCCCCCCCCCC
>Ga0209802_1003799_pt1 | contig 10010 bp, 11 predicted proteins | sample GraSoiAngelo_129_FD_185886 | JGI IMG/M metagenome (GOLD analysis project Ga0209802, IMG submission 185886) | Grasslands soil microbial communities from the Angelo Coastal Reserve, California, USA - 14_0927_12_40cm (SPAdes) (version 2) | ecosystem: Environmental > Terrestrial > Soil > Grasslands ... | reverse complement strand
ACGGACGCGCGGTGCTGCTCATCGACCACGAAGTATCCGAGACGCTCGCGGACACGACGATCGACGTCGAGGAGCACGCCGACGGCGCTCATTTCGTGGTCCGGAGATAGTCGGACGACAAGACCACGCCCACCACATGAGGGTTGACACATGAACACGTTCGCGCTGTTCGTCGCGATGCTGGCCCCGGCGATCTTTGTCGCCGCGGCGCTCACCCAAGCGCGGGTCCCGCCACCGGCCGGGCGGAGCTCGCCGCCCCACGGCGCGAGGACGCCGGCCCCGGAAGCGGAGAACGCGGTCGAGGGTCGAATCGAGAATGTCGATCCGTCCAGGACGGCGATAACCCTGAGTGACGGCACGAAGCTGGTCACGCCGGCTGGAGCCGTCCTCAAGCCCGGCGTCGTCACCGAGGGCATGCTCGTCGTCGCAAGCTACAGGGAGGAAAACGGGGCGAAGATCCTTACGGGACTCACCGTGAAAGACCGGGGCCCAGCCACTCGCTGAAGCGGCACCGAGGAGCTCATGAGCCGCGAGTCGACGAAGGCGCGCCGCTCAGCCAGGCGACGCGTCTTCGTCGCTGCGTCGGCCGACTCCGGTCCGGCTGCCTGCCGGGTTCGCGCATCGCTCGAAACGCAGGCAATGCCCATGATGACACCGAGCCTGGTGAGAGTCAGGGGCCAGCGACCATGGCGTCGGGAGGAAACCTAAAGGGGCGGGGAGAAAGAGTCCAGCGCGCAACGATCGCCCACCACCGGTCGCCGTCGTCGCATGAGTATCACAAATCGTGCCGGAGCGATCCGTCCAACTCCGCGTTCCCGCGGGGGTCGCCACGGACCCGCGCCCTGCATCGCACTGCCACTGGAAGCATCGCGCAGCCGTAGCCCCCTCACAGTGGATGCGACGGAGCCCGCTGGAACGGCTACCTGCTCACGGTGGCGTGCCCGTGCGGTGTCACGTTTGAGCGGTGGATCACACCGGCAGAAGCAGACGCTGACCTGCGGCGTCTCGCATCGCTGAACTGACAATCAGCCTCGAGTCGGATTCTTCGGAGCATCGCGGGCGCAGAACGCATCATCCTGCCGACGATGCGTCCGCGCCGTTGATTGTGGGGGGAGGCTATTGGGACCGTTTCGGCGATTCGCTCGGTGTCGCCGGAGCTGGCTCGCTCTTCCCCAAGGAGAGTCTGGTCAGCACCTTGTCCCCATTTCCCTGCTCCTGGTACATCGCTACCACGAGCGTGCCCTCTTGGAGCGCTCCGGGTCGGAGCATTGCTCCAGGTGGCGTCAGCAGTGTGGTGCCGTCTTTGAGGGTGAGCCGGGTTCCAGTTTCGTCAACGCTCTGCACCTGACCAACGAGAATCTTCTCTTCCGCTTGCGCCTGAGCCAGCGCGAACGCCGGGGCGAAGCCAAGCACTGCGACCAGGCCTGCGAGCATTAGCTTCTTCAATGAATCCCCCTGCACCGCAGGACCGCTGCGGCGATAAGTTGATGACTATCACTGGCGCAGCCCGACGTGTGAATCCAGAGGGGCATTCCTGCAACGCGGGATCGGGGCTTTCCCCTCCGCGGGCTGTAAATCCCCGTCACCGCGAATGGTCGCGTCGCTCACTCGCGGCTTGTGCTTGCGCGCTCTCCGTCGAACCGGGAGGTCGCGAGGTCGTGCCAGATCGTTTTAGGGGGCGGTGTGCACCCGAGGATGCCCTGGCTAACCAGAAGAAGAAACGCGCCAACTAGACGCCGTCGCACGGCCTTGGATAGGTGGGTGAACATGATTTCCTCGTAAAGGCGCTGGGAACCCCCGTCCCCCATTCGTTGTTGTTGCGAGCGGATCAGATCATCGCTGGGGTACGGTCCACGAGTAGGATGGCGCACTTACCGACGAGGGCCAATAGAACGGCCAGAGAGTTGGCAGTCCAAAGCGCGGCTTGGAGGCGCCCGCGTCAACGACTGTCTACACTGATGCACATGGCTTACGCCTCTCGTCGTTCCACAGCTCGAAGCAGAGAACGTGGAATTGGATAGGGTTCACGCCCTTAGCCTTCTTGGTCGTGGCCTCCATCACGAGCTGTTCGGCAGCGACGACGGTTCCACACGCGGCGCAGACCTCTCCCGCCGCAGGGCTCCCTGATACTTTCGACACGCTGTCATACGGGAGTCGGCCACTCCGGAGCAACGTGCGGATGAGGAGACGAACACTTTTCTCGTCCATGTCGAATCTCCCTCGACGCTATGTTCGGGCTGACGGCTACGCGAAGCCCGAAGCCAACCGCAGCCCTGTTTGAAGTTGCTGCTCAAAGGTTCCGACAGGGAGACGTTGCTGTCTATCGGGGGATTACCTCAGTAGACCCGCTGATGCGACGTGCGACGCAACTCGTTCGGAAGCGGCCTAACTGAGAGCGGTCCCGCCCTTGGTGCGCTCGAACTCCCAGGCTGCGAAGCAGCGAATGTGGACGTGGAACTCGTCCACCCCCGGATAGTCGCTATCACGTGCGAACTCAATCTCAAACTCAAGCTGATCCTGCGTGCCCTTCATAGCCCACCCCCGGTAATCCTCGTCTCAGGGAGTCTGCTTGCGGAGGCGGAGGAAGAGGCTCTCGCCAATGGGGCGTTCGCCTTTATCCCCAAACCGGTCAACCTGGCCGAACTTGACCGTTTCGTGCTACTTGCTCTGGAGAGCCGAAAAGGCAATCGATGATGGACTCGCACTGAGCACATCACTGCTCGTTCCCTTCACTGATCGCCTCTGGATTGTAGACAGGCGCGCGACGCAGCGGACGGCGCGAGGCGTTGAAGAAGGCGCTCAAGCCCTGAGATCGCCGGGCCGCGCGACGGCCGCGCCGACGTGCGGCCCGTGGCGGCGCGACCCTATTCCGACGACGCGACCGACCCTGTACAACGCCGCGCTCGGGGGCGCCGCGCGCTAACCGCCGGCTTCGGTCTCCGGCGAACCTACCGGCCGCGCCGACCCTCAAACATCCCGAGCAGGAGGAGGACGCCGAGGGCGGCGTCCCTTTCACGGTCCTCGAGGACGCTGCGTTGGACTTCAGGGCGCGAGCGTGCAACAACCGGCGTGGCGTCCGCAGCGGGCGCTGGACCGGCGTTCGCCGGGCCGATGGGGGGGCCCACAGTAGCCACGCCGGAGGATACGAGCAGTACGCCCACGATGGCGAGGATCACAGCGACGCCGAGGAACCTCATTTGCGAGCCTCCAGGTAGAGCGGCAACTGCCACTCAGCGCTGCTTAACGCTACCGATGCTAGCCCCTCTGCAAATCAGGCCAATCCAGTAAATCGTGAGGGGAGATCCCAAGGGGGGCCGACGCCACGGCGGGCGATCCCAGGACGCCACGGCGGGCGATCCCAGGATGCGGCGAGGGGACCTGATGAGACAGGCGAGCGTCGATGACTAGGTGGCGCGCCTCTCGTGATCCCAAATGTGGAAGCAGCGGACAGTGGAACTGAAAGGGCCTACTTGCCGGGCGCCAGGGTGGCTCCCCTCCACTAGCACCTGCTCCTTTGAAAGAGTCGTGTCGCAGGCGTCGCGGCGCTAGTGATGATGTCGTAAGCTCGAAACTAATGCCGAACCCGGCTAGTCTCAGAAATCTGCGGCCCTGGAGACCAGGTCAGTCCGGCAACCCGAAGGGGCGGCCGAGGGCTCCGAGATTCACGGAGCGCGAACAGCATGCGATCCTTGCTGCACTTGCTGGGGTCTTCGACGCGGCCACTCAGCGGGCGGCGATCAAGGTATTTCGGGCCGCTCTGACGACTCCTCGAACCGTTCTTAGCGCGCTGGAGGAATAGTCCCATGACCATAACCCAGCTTGTGGACGTGGGACTTGTGCTGGTGGGCCTCGTGGTGGCCATCCTGCTCGCCGTGTTCCTCGGGTTCGGGATAAAGGGCGACACCCGACACAGCGGGCGGCGTGGGCGGCGTTGAAGAAAGCGGAAACAAGCTAACTGTGGGGGTGGCCGTCCCGTTCGCCGGCGCGCTCGAACTCCCCACTGGACTTCGAACTCAGGTGATCCTTCGTGGCGGCCTCGCCGTACACCGTGCAGGGCGCACCGACTCCCGGCCCGCCCCAAGTACGATCGGGTCGCCGGGATGGCAGCTTTCCAGTGCTTCTCGGGCTTTCGCTCGAAGGGCAGTCTCGTCGGGCATGGTGGCTCTCCGGGGTCCGGCGGGGGGTCATGCCAGATGCCAGGAGGCCGGACGCCTGTTTGCGTCACCCTGGGAGCCCGATGGAAGGCAGCCACTCGTTTAGATCTTTAAGGATCGGCGCGGCGGCTGAATGGCTGCGGTATCATTCACCCTGTTCGCGGCGCTCATCTTCCGACGGCGACGATCCCGATTCGTCATGGTCGTCGGCAGCGTTCCTGTCGCCGAGGGGTGGGTGGCGAGCCTCGCACGACTAGGCGGGAATATCACCCGCGTGACGACCGTCGCCGAGACCGCATGGGCGACCCGCAAATGAATGACCAGAGTCGCGAACCGCTGTACCACGCGTTTGTACAGGAACTTTTCTATGGCGGTGATGAGTCCGAGGAAGACGCGGCCGACGACCCAGAAATCTAGTCCTCGTCTCAGAAAGGAGTTCGTGCGCGACGCATCGCCGACCTGGAGTCCCGACGCGTAGCCATGCGCAGTTGGCTGACCACGTGGAGGCCGTAGCGGCCGAATTCCGGGCAAGGACCAACGACGGTCGGCCGCGAGCGTGGCGATTGCTCCAACGGGTCCTGAATGGGAAAGCCCGCGGAGGCCGGCCGTGGCAATGGTCTGCGGGAATACATGGCTAACTCAGTGTCAGTAAAGGTGGTGGCTTCGCCCTCTCAAGGCTGTGAAATCCACATCCGCGGCGTTTACGAGGTCGCCTCACCCGTCGAGGCTTGCGAGCTGATCCGCGCGGCGATCGCACGGGCGTGCCTCACGATCTCGGCGGCGAGCATCGGCGTGGCGGCGGTCTTGAACGCCACCTCCTTGCGGGCGATCGATGTGCCCTCCGGCCTCGCGTAGAAGCGGGCCAGCGCGTGGAGCTCTGGAATCGAAAAGTGTTCCACCAGCGCGGGCCCAAGGAGCCGACGCCAGACACGAGCTCGGCCACACAAGCGGGGGTGCGCCCGGCCGGCGGCGCGCCGAGGACCTCGAGCATCGCGTGCGCCCACTCGGAGATCGGCATCGTGTCCACGTACCGCCGCGCCGCGCCGCTTCGCGGTGAAGGTCAGCGACTAGCATCGGCGGGCTTCTCCTCGCGTGCCCTTCGCGGCCGAGGCGAGGCGGCCGCATCATCGAGCACCTGGTTGACGGGCGGCGCGTAGTGATCGAGCAGCGCCGAGATCTCGCGCATGCTGAAGACCATCCGTCGGAAGCGGCGCCCGCCTGGTCCCAGGTCGTGAGCTGTTATCGTGGCCGCTAACGCACGCCAGCACAATGCGGGCCCGCTGCGCGAGAGCCTGCGCGGTCGTCGGACGGCGCACCCAGCGCTCCAGCGTCTCGCGTTCGTCGTCGGTGAGCGTCAACGGGGCCTTCGGTCGTCCTCGCGCATCGGCGTCCTCCTCGTGTACACGGAGAACACCTCGCGGCACCTCGCGGCGCCATTTAGTTTCACGATCTCTAACTCAGGACACTAGTGGTGTCCGACCACAACGGGCACCACGAAGTCGTGGCTGTGGTGCCCATGCTCGTCACGCCATGCCAGTTCGAGTCGGCAATTGCCAGTCCAAGGCAACCTTACCGTCCCATGGAATCGGCCGTCGCCGTCTGGTGACAGCCCAATAGTGGCTGACTCGACTGGTGGGCCGGGTCGTGCTGCGATCAAGACGACGTCGCTGACTTCCGATGGTCCAGCAGAGGGACGCAACTCGAGGACGACATCGTTGGCGCCCAGGAGCAGCTTGCCACCCTCCACCAGGACCTGAACGGTTACACCGTCGATCCTCTCTGTCGCAATCGGTTGAGGCGCGGCCCCCGCGATTCCTCGCAGCAGCTCGACACCAACGATCGCGGCGCAGGCTATCGTGCCAAGCTTCATGGAATCTCGTTATCTCCTTACTCTCGATAGTAGACACGGCTGGCAACAGGTCTCAACGTGTGCTCAGCGTCATCAGGGTCGAACCCCTCGTCCTTCATGGTTGCGGGGGCCCGCAATCACTTGCCGGCAAATCAGTCTCTAGAGTTTCGCTTCGAGATCCGAGTCTTTAGCGTTTCTGCTCCGAATTTAAGGACATTCACGGCGACGAGGGTTCCGACGTACCGCGTCAGCTTCTCGGTGCGGAGCACCTCGGCGCTGCCCACGGCGTCGCAGAGGCGGTCGCTACATTGCGGGCCTGAATCCTCTCAGAGTTCAGCGCGCCCGCATCGCCGAAATCCGACCGTCAGGAGTGGGCCCCCGGGCACCCTATTGACTAGGTGTCGCTTCCACGGACAATCCCGGCATGGCATCCGAGGAGCCCGGACGGTGGGCACGGGTCGGGGCGGTGTTCAGGCGCCGGTGGGTCCTCGTCACCCTCGGGGTGCTGGTCGTGCTGTTCGTCGCCTACACGCTGGCCGGGTTCTTCCTCGTGCCGCGGCTCGTCGCCAGCTACGTGCCGCGATACGTCCAGGAGCAGCTCAAGCGGCGAGCCCAGATCGGCGAGATCCGGGTGAACCCGTTGCTGCTGAAGGTCGACATCAAGAACTTCCGGCTGACGGAGGCGGACGGGAGCCCGCTGCTCGGCTTCGATCGCCTCTTCGTCGACCTCGAGCTCACGAAGAGCATCATCCGCGCGGCGTGGACGTTCGCCGAGATCCGCCTCGAGACGCCGCGCGTCGACGCGGTCATGTTCCCCGACGGGCGCATGAACATCGCCGACCTGCTGGACGCCTTCCCGAAGGGCGAGCCGGCCAAGCAGCGGTCGGCGCCGCCGCGGCTCCTGGTGCAGCACGCCGTCGTGCAGCACGGCCGCGTGTCGTTCACCGATCAATCGCGCCGTGCGACGCAGCAGGCCGGCGTGCAGCCGATCGACATCGAGCTCCACGACATCACGACGCTGCCCGAGCACCGCGGTCCATACACGGTCTCGGCGACACTGACGGGCGGCGGTGTCGTGAGCTGGGACGGCCAGGTGTCGCTCGTGCCGGTGGCCTCCACCGGCCGCTTCGACCTGCGCGGCTTCCCGCTGGCCACCCCGTGGCGCTTCGTGCAGGACGACTTCGCCATCGGCGAGCCGAAGGGCGCGCTCGACGCAAAGGTGCGCTATGACTTCGCGTATCGCGACGGCGCGACGTCCCTGAAGGTCGACAGGGTCGAGGTCACCGCCACGGGTCTCGTCCTGACGGAGCGTGCGAGCACGGCGCCGCTGCTCGCCCTGGACGCGGTAAACGTGGCCGGCGTGTCCGGCGACGTCGTCGCGCGGGAGCTGACGGTGCCGGAGATAGGGGTGAAGCGGGGCCGCATCGCGGCGACGCTAGCGCGCGATGGGACCCTGAACTGGCAGCGACTGGTCACGACGCCGGCGAGCCCCGCGCCGCCCGCGCCGAAGACGGCTGCGCGCCCGGCCACAGCCGGCGAGACGCGCCCGCCGGCTGCCGAGACGCGCCCGTGGCGCGTGGCCATCGAGAAGGTGCGCGTGGACGAGGTGGCGCTGTCCGTCGTCGACGAGAGCCGCGCCGCGCCGCTCGCGGTCGACGTCGCCGGTCTGAATCTCGGGCTGTCGGCGCGGCTCGAGAGCGGACCGTCGGGCCTGGCCGGCGTGGCGGACAATCTCGGTGTCACCCTCTCGCGTGTCGCGGTTCGATCCGAGAGCAAGACGCCGCTGGTCGCGCTCGAGCGCATCGCCGTGGACGGCGGCCGCGTAGATCTCGGCGCGCGCCAGGTCGCCATCGGCCGCGTCGCCGTGAACGGCGGCGCTACCACCGTCGAGCGCGACGCTTCCGGCGCGATACCGTTGCTCGCGGCGCTGCGCCCCGCCGAGCCGCGGGAGCCCGCCCGCGTGACGGCGTCTCGGCCGCCGCCCGCCAAGGCTGCGCCGGCCGCGAAAGTGAGATCAACCGGGAACGCGCCGCCGACGAACGCCGCGCCCCCGGAAAAGCCGTGGAGCATCGCGCTCGACAAGCTCGAGCTGGCCGACCATCGCGTCGGCATCACGGACCGCGGCACCACGCCCGCCGTCGAGCTCGGCCTCGCGGACCTGAAGGCCAGCGTCCGTGACGTGCGCACCGACGGCAAGAAGCCGTGGCCCTTCGATGCGAGCTTCCGTGTGGTGCAGGGCGGCCGCTTCACTGCGCGGGGCCGCGTCGCGCCCGACGGACGCACGGCCGACGCGATGCTGAAGCTTACGCAGCTCGCCCTCACGCCCGCGCAGCCCTACGTGGCCCGTTCGGCCGACGTCGTGTTGCGCTCCGGCGAGGTGTCGAGCACGGGGAAACTGACGTATCGCGCCGGCGCGGAGAGTCCCTCGGTGACCTACACCGGTTCGGCCGACGTCGAGCGTCTGGTCGTGATGGAAGCCGACATCGCCGATCCGGTGCTCGCCTGGAAGTCGCTGCACGCCGAGACGATCCGGTTCGGCTTGGGAGCCGATCGGCTGGAGATCGACGAGGTTCGCGTGGGCGATCTCGATGGGCGCCTCGTGATCTTTCAGGACAAGACCTTAAATCTCGCGAAGCTCATGAAACCGGGCGCGACGGCGCAGAACACGGCGCCAGCGCCGCCCACGCCGAGCGCGCTGCCGACGACCACGACCGGCCGCGAGCCGAGCCCGGCGTTTCCGGTGCGCATCGGTCGCGTGCGGCTCGACAACAGCTCGATGAACTTCGCCGACCTGAGCCTCGTGCTGCCCTTCGCGACGCGCATCCATACGCTCAATGGCGCCGTCGCCGGGCTCGGCTCCGACCCGAACGGCCGCGCGACGGTGAAGCTCGACGGACAGGTCGACGAGTTCGGGTCGGTCAAGGTTGACGGATCGATGAGCGCGCTGCAGCCGAAGGTGTTCACGGATATCGCGGTGATCTTCCGCAACGTGCCGATGTCGACGCTGTCGCCGTACAGCGCCACCTTCGCCGGCCGGCGGATAGAGGCCGGCACGATGAACCTCGACCTCGAGTACAAGGTCGACCGCAGTGAGCTGCAGGGTGAGAACAAGGTCGTCCTGGAGCGCTTCAAGCTCGGCGCGCGCGTCGAGAGTGCCGGCGCGATGAAGCTGCCGCTCGACCTCGCCATCGCCATCCTGACCGACTCCGACGGCCGCATCAACGTCGCCGTGCCGGTGCGCGGCAACGTCGACCATCCCGAGTTCAGCTATGGTCACGTGCTCTGGCAGGCGCTCGTCACGGTCATCACCAAAGTCGCGACGGCGCCGTTCCGGGCGCTCGGCGCGCTGTTCGGAGGAAGCGGCGAAGAGAGGATGGAGGCCGTCGCGTTCGAGCCGGGCCGCGACGTCGTGCCGCCGCCCGAGAGAGAGAAGCTCAAGCGCGTCGGCGAGGTGCTCGGCAAGCGGCCGCAGCTCAAGGTGACCGTGCACGGCGGCTACGACGCGAAGCTGGACGGCGAGGCGCTGCGCGCCCGGCACGTGCGCGAGGATCTCGCGCGGCGCCTGGGCGTGACGCTGAAGCCGGGCGAGGATCCCGGCCCGGTCGCGTTCGACGACGTCAAAACGCAGCGCGCGCTCGAGGCGATGCTGCGCGAGCGCGGCCGCGACAAGGCCGTCGACGAGGCCCTGGCGCGGTACGAGAAGAGCAGCGGCAAGAAAGCGGAGCGCGCCAGCGCGGTGCTGGCACTCGTGGGGCGCGGCTCGGGCGACCGCGCGCTCTACGAGGCGTTCTACCGGCAGCTGGTGGAGATGGCGCCGCTGGCCGAGTCTGAGGTGACAGAGCTCGCTAAGCGCCGCGGGGAAGCGACCGTCCGCGCGCTCAACGAGAGCAGCGGCGCGGCGGCGGGGCGGGCCGAGGTCGGCGCCCCCGAGGCCGCGGGCGGCGCGGATCGCAAGGGCATCTCGTCGCGTCTGGAGCTCGGTGCCGTCGGCTCCTGAGTCAGTGGTA
>Ga0209802_1003796_pt1 | contig 10014 bp, 10 predicted proteins | sample GraSoiAngelo_129_FD_185886 | JGI IMG/M metagenome (GOLD analysis project Ga0209802, IMG submission 185886) | Grasslands soil microbial communities from the Angelo Coastal Reserve, California, USA - 14_0927_12_40cm (SPAdes) (version 2) | ecosystem: Environmental > Terrestrial > Soil > Grasslands ... | reverse complement strand
CATCATCGCCCCGTCCAACTTCGCGCCGATCACGCCCCGGGCCAAGCAGGTGGCCGACAAGGCCTGGGAGCGGTACAAGGCCGACAGCAACATCCACAGCGTCCCGGCCTACGAGAACGTGCACCTGATGAAGGGGCTCATCGAGAAGGCCGCCATCAAGAACACCGAGGACACCCTGCTCGCGGATCGGCGGAAGCTGCGCGATCAGCTGGCCAAGGTGGGCACGTTCCAGGGCGTGGTGGGCAAGATCACCATGCGGCCGGAGGACGATCCCGTGAAGCCGCGGGACGTGGACAAGGACATGATCCTCGTGCAGATCAAGGCGGCCAAGTGGGACGTGTTCTGGGCGCCCGAGCACCTGAAGCGGAACTGACCTGACCGAGCGTTCCCGGGCCCGCCCGAGCCGGCGGGTCCGGGAGCGTGTGCGGAGGGCCGACGCGTGGGGACCGCTCTCTTCGACGGCACGGAGCAGCTCATCAACGGCCTGATGTACGGCTGCTTCTACGCGCTCGTCGGCGGGGGCTTCACGCTGCTCTTCGGGGTCCTGCGTCGCTTCAACCTCGCCTACGGCTCCACCATCATGGCCGGCGCCTACGCCGGCCTCATTCCCGTCTACCTGTTCAACGCGCCGGTGCTCGTGCTGTTCGTCACCACCATCGTCGTGTCCGTGCTCGTCGGGCTGCTGGTGGAGTTCTGCTGCTTCCGCTTCCTCCGCAAGGGTCACGAGCTGGCGCCGCTCATGACGACCATCGGGATGCTGATCGTCATCGACGAGACGATCGTCCACCTCACCGACGCCGTCGGGCTGAAGTACCCGGCGCCCTTCGGCGACGAGTCGCTCGCCCTCGGCCCGTTCCTGATTCGCCCCGACTACCTGGCCATCCTCGTCGTGAGCATCGCGTGCTTTTCGGCGATCTTCTGGCTGATGCACCGGACGCGCTTCGGACGCGCCATGCGCGCGGTGGCCGAGCGGCCGGAGGCGGCGCAGATCCTCGGGGTGAGCGTCCGCCGCGTCAACGTGCTCACCTTCGTGCTGACCTCGGCGATGGCGGGCATCATCGGGTTCTTCGCCGCGGTCAGCGTCGGCTCGGCCCGGCCGGAGATGGCCGCGTGGCTGACCGGCAAGGGCCTCGTGGTGATGGTGCTCGGCGGGCTCGGGAGCTTTCCCGGCGCGATTCTCGGGGGCCTCGCGCTCGGCGTGCTCGAGTTCGAGGCCGTGTGGTTCCTCGGCTCGTCCTACCGGGATATCCTGGCGTTCTCGATCCTGTTCCTGATCCTGATGGTTCGCCCCGGCGGGCTCCTCGGCAGCCGGCCCGCCTGACTCCATGGAGTACTACATCGCCATCGCCTCCATCATCGGCATCCACGCCATGCTCGGCCTCAGCGTCTACCTCGTGGCCATCAGCGGCCAGATGTCGTTCGGCCAGCAGGGCTTCTTCGCCCTCGGCGCCTACCTCGCGGGCATGTCCACCGCGCTCTGGGGCCTGCACCTGCTGCCCGCGCTCGCGCTCGGCGTCGTCGTGGCCGCGGTCGTCGGCCTGCTCGTGGGCTTTCCCGCGCTGCGCGTGCGGGGACTCTATCTCGCCATCGCCACCTTCGGGTTCGGCGAGATCGTGCGCCTGGCGTTCCTCAACGTCCGCTATACGCGGCGGATCGGCGACCGCGTGGTGGGCCCGAATGCCTCCGAGGGCTTCCGCCACGTGCGCTACATCTACGACCGGGGCATCACCCCGCTCGAGTACCTCGGCATCATCCTGCTCGCCCTCGCCGTCGTCGTCGTCCTCTTCTTCGTGCTCGAGCGCTCGAAGCTCGGCGCCACGCTGCGCGCGGTGGAGGAGGACGAGGTGGCGGCCTCGATGGTCGGGATCAACGTCACCCGGGCGAAGGTCTTCGGCTTCACCGCCGCGGCGGGCGTGGCGGGGCTCGCGGGCGGGCTCTTCGTCCACTACTCGAGCTACATCGACCACGACATGGTGGCGCTGCCGCTGGCCATCGCCTCGGTGACCTATCCGATCTTCGGCGGCCTCGGGAGCTTCGTGGGGCCGCTCCTCGGGGCGGTGGTGCTCGTGGGCCTCACGGAGAGCTTGCGGGCGCTGCACGACGCGCGCGAGATCATCTACGGCGCGCTCATCATCCTCACCATGCTCTTCCGCCCCCGTGGACTCGTGGACGAGGCGCTCGTCCTCAGGGTCAAGGGATGGCTGCGGCCGCGCGCGGTGCGCCGCCCGGCCCCGGCCCCGTGAGCGACGCGCCGATCCTCGCCATCCGGAACCTCTCGCGGAACTTCGGCGGGCTCAGGGCCCTCGACGACGTGAGCCTGGAGGTGCCGCGCGGCGCCGTCTTCGCCCTCATCGGACCCAACGGCTCCGGCAAGACGACGTTGTTCAACGTCGTCACCGGCACGCTGGCCCCGACCTCGGGTACGATCCTGTTCCAGGGCGAGCCGATCGCCGGGGCCAAGACCCACGAGATCGTGCGTCGCGGGATCGGGCGGACCTTCCAGAACATCAGGCTCTTCACGCGCATGAGCGTCTTCGACAACGTGTGGGTCGCCGTGCGCACCCCGCGCGGCGGCGACCGCGCGCGCAGCGAGACCGAGCGCGCGGAGGCGCTCCTCGAGCTGACGGGGCTCACCGCCAAGCGGAACGAGCTGGTGGAGAACCTGAATTTCGGCGAGCGGCGGCGCCTGGAGATGGCCCGGGCCCTGGCCACCGAGCCGCGGCTGCTGCTCCTGGACGAGCCGGCCGCGGGCATGGGCGCGCTGGAGCTCGAGCGGCTCACGCAGGACATCCGGCGCCTGCGCGAGCTCGGCGCGACGATCTTCCTCATCGAGCACACGATGGACCTCGTGATGGGCGTCGCCGATCGGATCGCCGTCCTGAACTTCGGGCAGAAGATCGCCGAAGGCGCGCCCGGCGAGATCCAGGCCAACCAGCGTGTCATCGAAGCCTACCTCGGACGGGAGGGCAGTCGTGCTTAGCGTCGAAGGACTCGAGACGCGGTACGGCGGCGTGGCCGCCGTCAGGGGCGTCTCGCTCGAGGTCCGCGAGCGCGAGATCGTCGGCGTGCTCGGTCCCAACGGCGCGGGCAAGACCACGACGCTCTCGTCGGTGATCGGGTTGCTCCGACCCGCGGCCGGATGCATCCGATTCCTCGGCCGGAACATCACGGGGCTCACGCCCGATCGCGTGGTGGCGGCCGGCATCGGCCTCGTTCCCGAAGGACGGTGGGTGCTGGCGTCGATGTCCGTGCGGGAGAATCTTTTGATGGGCGCCTACCTCCGGCGCGACGGCGACGGGGCCATCGCCCGGGAGATCGATCGGGTGTGCGAGATCTTCCCCGGGCTCCGCGACCGTCACCAGCAGCCTGCGGGCACCCTCTCCGGCGGCGAGCAACAGATGCTCAGCATCGCGCGCGCGCTGATGGCCCGCCCCCGGCTGCTCATGCTCGACGAGCCGACCTGGGGGCTGGCGCCCCTCGTCGTCGAGGAGATCATGCGGGTGATCAAGCGACTCAACGAGGAGGGCACGACCATCTTGCTGGTGGAGCAGAATGCACGACAGGCGCTCGCCGTCGTGCAGCGGTGCTACGTGCTGGCCGTCGGCCAGGTGATCTTCGACGGCACCCCGGCCCAGCTCGAGCGTGAGCACGTCCTCAAGACCGCCTACCTCGGCGGCGTCAGCTCCCGCGTGCCCTGAGACCACAGCGGCGACAAGCGCGTCGCGACCACGTCGTCGTAGCGGACCGGCGTGGCCAGCAGGCCGATCGCCTGCGCGAAGCCGTTCATCGTCTCCACCGCGGCTTGGGAGATGACGGGCTCGTAGAAGGGAAGATCGCGCTCGACGATCGCGGCGATGATCTCCGCGGCCGCCGGCGGAAACCGCCGCCGGCCGACCTCGCTCGCGCGAGCAGGCTCCTTCCTCAGCATGCGCTGGGTCCGCACGATCGCGCGCACCGCCGCCGCCACGCGCTCGGGCTCGCGGGTGATCAGCGTCTCGGTCGTGGCCAGCGCGGCGAACGTGTACTGGCCGGCCCCCGGCGGGCCGTCGCCGCGCCGGACGTCGGCGATGACCTTCCCGACGCCGCGCCGCACGGCGGTCTCGCTGCCGAGGGCGTTGGCCCAGAATCCGTCGACGAGGCGGCGCTCGAGCGCGTCGGCGGCGACGACGCCGAACGACGCGCCCGGGTCGAGGGCGCCGGACACCGGACCGATCGTGACGCCGTCGCGCGCGGGATCGATCCCGACCTCGGCCAGCAGGTGCAGGAACGCGCGATCCGGTCCGGGGGCGGCGCCGATGCGCAGCCCCTTGACGGCCCCGATGTCGCCGCGACGCGCCGGCAGATCCGCGCGCACGACCAGCAGCCACGGCGTGCCCTGCGACAGCGTGACGACGAGCTTCGCGCCCTTCCACTGGGGAAACGCGAGCAGCGTCTCGTGTGGGCGCCGCCGGCCACGAAATCCACGCCGCCATCCCGCAGCGCGTTCACCGCCTCGAGCGACGGACACAGCTCGACGTGCGCCTCGAGGCCCTCCTCGCGGTAGACCCCGAGCTCTTCGGCGGCGAGGGCCGGAAAGTAGGAGTTCGTCACCAGATCGGGCGTCGCGATCCTCAGGGCCAGATGTCCTTCTCCCCGAGATAGTCACGGCGGTAGAGATCGGTGATCGACGCCCAGCGGAGCATGCAGGCCTGTTCCGCCACCTCGCGCGCGCGCGCGCTCACCGCGTCGGTGTCGAGATACCGGGCGCACAGCTCCGCCTGGCGGCGGCTGTGCTCGACGTCCGCTTCGGCGTGCTCGGTGAAGAACTCGATCTCGGGCGAGCCCGGCGGATAACCGTAGTGCCGGGCGAGCGCGGGCAGCACGACCTCGCCGTTGAGTGCGGGCTGCTGGCCCTCCTGCGTGGCCTGCATCGCGAGGACGACGCCGATCGGCTCCTGCAGCGCCGTCTGGTAGTAGTGGAGCGAGCGGCCCCACCACGCGGGCGTCATCTTCATGGCGCGCACCTCGGGCTCGGAGAGACCCGCGGCCCTGCAGAACCGGAAGATGAGCTCGCCGTGATCGTGGGGGACGTGGCCCTCGCGCGGGATCGCCTTCAGCCCCTCCTCTTCCGCCAGATTCTCGACGATCATCTTGCGCACGTCCTCCTGCGAGAACGTGCGGGTGAAGAGGATGCCGAAGCTCGCGAGCGCGCGCTGCACGAACTGCCAGTGCATCGCCATGTAGATGCCGAGCACGCGCAACGGCAGCTTGCCCTCGCCGAGGGCGCCGAAGAAGGGATGACGCTTGGTGTGCCAGCGCTCGCGGATCGCGAGGATATCGTCGACGACCATGGGCGCCTCCCTGAATGCTTACAGCGCGAAGCCGTAGAGCCTGGCGACGTTGCCGCGCGTGATCTTGAACCGGTCGTCCGGGCTCGCGTCCTTGAAGTCTCGCCCGACCACGTCCTGTGAGTGCGGCCACGAGGAGGCCTGGTGGGGATAGTCGGAGGACCACATCATCCGATCCACCCCGACGAAGTGGCGGTTGGCGACGCCGACGTAGTCGTCGATGTAGGTGCAGTGCATCTGGCGCCGGAAGTACTCGCTGGGCTTCAACTGGATCTTGAACCCTGCGGCGTAGCGCCCCCGCTCGAAGGTGCGGTCCATACGCTGCAGGTAATATGGCAGCCAGCCGCAGTTGTTTTCCGCCGAGACGACCTGGAGCTCCGGGAAGCGGTCGAGCACCCCGGAGAAGATGAGCACGCTGAACGAGCGCTCGACCTCGTGCGAGAGGACCGTGGCCCGCATGTAGCGATCAGCGAAATCCCACTGGCTCTCACGCCCCATCCCGGTGATGGAGTGCAGGCTGACGGGCATCCGCATTTCCTGGGCGGCCGCCCAGAACGGATCGTAGACGGCCGAGCTGTACGGCTGCTCCGCGGGCGGCGAGCACCAGATCATCGCGCCTTTGAGGCCCAGCTTCGCGCAACGCTCGAGCTCCTGGGCGCCGGCCTTCGGGTCGTACAGGCAGATCATCGCCAGCCCTGCCATCCGCCTGGGCGCGTAGCTGCAATACGCCGCCAGCCAATCGTTGTAGACACGGAAGCAGTCCTGCTGCAGCCCGGCGTCCTTCAGCCAGAAAATCCGAAAGCCGAGGGTCGTGTAGAGCACGTCCGCCTCGACCCCATCGAGCTCGTTGTCTTTCAAGCGCTCGGCCGGATCCCAGCCGCCGGGCCGCGCGTCGGCGTACGTGCCCCGGGTGAGGAACTGGGCCAGCTCCTCCGGGCTCTTGCCCGCCCCCAGACCGATCCCGATCGGATGGAGCGGATGGCCTTCATAGTAGAAGTAAGCGCCCTTCGGGTCGGCGGGGTTCGCCGCGAGACGGGGCGCGCGGTCACGATACTTCTTGTCGACGCGCTCGACCCACAGGTCGGTCGGCTCGCTCACGTGAGAATCGGCGGAGATCAGCTTGTAGCCCGTCATCTCGCACCTCCTTCAGCCCCGTTGCCGCCGCTCAAGGTACCGCGAAAACTCGGTCCTTGAAACGCCGCGAACGGGTCGTCTAGGATGCCGGCACACCCGCCCATCCTGGAGGAACAGCGATGAAGACGATGCCCTGCGTCCTGCTGCTCACCCTCGTCGTCACCCTGGGGTCGACCGTCGTGTGCGCGACCGCCGGGCCTCAGTTCAACGTCGGTGCCGTCAACAACACGGGAGGCCTGGTCGTCTTCGTCGCCGTGGACAAGGGCATCTTCGCCAAGCACGGCATCGACGGCAAGGTGGTCGTCCGCAACACGGGGCCCGAGCTGAGCAAGGCCCTCGACGCGGGGGAGATCGACTTCGGCGCCGCGAACGTGAGCAACATCCCCGTCGCGCTCGAGCGCGGCCTGAACGTGCGGGCCATCGTCGGCTACGTGGGTGGGTCCTTCGCAAAGGCCACCGACGACAACATGCTGGGCATCATTGCCCATCCGGACTCGGGGATCACGTCGATCGCCGACCTCAAGGGGAAGAAAGTCGGGACCACGTTCGGCTCGATGAACGACATGTACCTCGTGGAGGTCTCGAGAAAGAACGGCCTGTCGGAGTCGGCCATCAACCGGATCAACTCCACGCCCGCCGCCATGACTGCCCTCTTCGACACCGGCAACGTCGACGCGATGGCGGTCTGGGAACCGTATCTGACCCGGATGCTCGAGAAAGTGAAGGGCGCCAGGCTCCTGGTTCGTGGCGGCGACCTCGTCTGCTTCTGCGCCGCCATGCACGCCAAGCCGGAGACGGTCTACCGGGACCGCGACGCGACCCAGCGGCTCGTGAACGCGATGGCCGAGGCGGCGCGCTTCGTCCGCGACCCGAAGAACCTGGATGAGGTGGGCGCGATCGGCGCCCGCTACATCCCGGGCATGGACGCGGAGCTCATCAAGCGCACGCACAAGTACTGGGTCTACGACATGCGGCTCGGGAAGAACAGCGCGAAGGCGTTCAACGACGCGGTCCAGGTGCTCATCGCGCAGAAGAAGATGAAGCAGCCGTTCGATCCTGCGAAGTACTACGACACGTCCTTCATCGAGCGGGCGATGAAAGAGCATCCCGAGTGGTTCAACGACCTCCCGGGCGAGCGTTAAACCACTGCCGCCGAAACTCGTCGTCCGAGACCTGACGCATCACTACCCCGACGAGTACACGGGCGAGGACGTTCACGCGCTCGAGCGCCTGAGCCTCGACGTGTACGACGGGGAGTTCGCCGCTGTCGTCGGCCCGAGCGGCTGCGGCAAGACCACGCTCCTCAACATCCTCGCGGGGCTGCTTCCCTACCGGCACGGCACGGTCCAGGTGGACGGGGTGCCGGTCAAGGGACCCGGATCCGATCGCGGCGTCGTGTTCCAGGAGCATGCGATCCTGCCCTGGCGCACGGTGGCGCGCAACATCGGGCACGGCCTCGAGCTCCAGGGCGTGCCGCGGCAGGAGCGCCGCCGGAGGGTTCGAGAATTCGTCGAGCTGGTCGGGCTCGCGGGCTTCGAGGAGCGCTACCCCCACGAGCTGTCGGGCGGCATGAAACAACGCGTCGCACTCGCGCGCACGCTCTGCGCGAACCCGGTCATCATGCTGATGGACGAGCCGTTCGCCGCAGTGGACGCGCAGACGCGGATCACGCTCCAGGAAGAGCTGAATCGCATCGCGATCGCCACCCGGAAGACCATCCTCCTGGTCACCCACAACGTGGACGAGGCCGCGTTTCTCGGAGACCGTTGCTTCGTCTTCACGAGGCGTCCCGGTCGCCTCAAGGCCACCGTCACGATCCACATTCCCCGAGATCGCCGCATCTGGAAGGAGGTCGTGGCCGACCCGGCGTTCACGGCGCGGCGGGACGAGATCCTGGAACTCGTACGCGCCGAGGTGCGCGTTGAGTAGCATCTCGGTCGCGCGGCCGGACCTCCTCCGCTCCGCGCGCGCGCGGCGCTTCTGGAGGCACGGTGGGCTCGAGCTCGCGCTCGTGACCCTCCTCGCCCTGGCGCTCTGGACCGCCATCTCGGCCAGCATCGCTCGGCCGGATCGCTATCTGCCCTCTCCCGTGTCCGTGCTGGACTCTTCGGGCGACCTGCTCTGGAAGGGCATCCTGCCGAACTACCTCGGACAGACGCTCTGGCGCCTCGTCACGGGAAGCCTCATCGGCATCGCGCTCGGCATCCCCTTCGGGATCCTCGTCGGCCTGAACCGGACGGTGTCGGAGATGTGCTATCCGATCCTCAACTTCTTCCAGTCGATCTCGGGCATCGCCCTCCTCCCGATCGTGATGATCTGGTGGGGGACGACCGAGAAGACCGTCTTTGTCGTCGTCCTCTACACGTGCTTCTTCCCGATCGCGTTCAACGTGCTGACCGGGGTGCGGAGCACGCCGCGCATCTACGTGAACGCGCTCCGCACGCTGGGCGCCTCCCGCCTCCGGATCGTGCGGGACGTCCTGCTGCCCGGCGCGATGCCGTCGATCGCCACCGGCGCGAGGCTCAGCATCGGATACGCGTGGCGCGCGGTCATCGCCGGCGAGATGCTGGCCGGCCGGCGCGGGATCGGCTGGATGATCTTCTCGGCGCAACAGGTGGATCGCACGGCGCAGGTGGTCCTCGGCATGGCGCTGATCGGCGTCCTCTGGATCCTGCTCGACCGCTACGTGCTGCGGCCGATCGAGTCAGACACCATCCAGCGCTGGGGGCTCGTCCAGCGATGACGCGATTCGGGCGCGGGCGGCTCAGACGAATCCTGCTCGGCGCGATCCCGTTCCTCGTGCTGGGCACGCTCTGGCAGATGAACGCCGTCTACCGCTGGCTGGCGCCGATCCACATGCCGCCGCCGGCGGCGGTGTGGAGCGCGATCTTCACCTTGCAGGAGGGCTGTCCCGGCCTGCTCGACGCGCTCCGACAGGGCTCCGGCTGCCTGCTCACCAACCACATTCTCTCGAGCATGGGCCGGGTGGCCCTGAGTCTCGTCGTCGGTCTCCCGCTCGGCATCGCGTTCGGCGTGCTCGCCGGAATCCACCGCCGTCTCGGGAACGCGCTCGAGCCGGTCGGCGTCTTCGCCAACGCGATCTCGGGCATCGCCTGGGTCCCGCTCGCGATCGTCTGGTTCGGGGTCGGCTGGCGCACGACCCTCTTCATCCTGCTGAACACCGTCTTCTGGCTCGTCTTCTTCAACACGCTGCTGGGTGTGCGCGGGGTGCCTCGGGTGTACGAGCACGGCGTGCTCGCCCTGGGCGCGACGCGGTGGAAGGTGATCACACAGGTCTACGTCCCCGGGGCTCTGCCGAACATCGTGACCGGCATCCGCATGAGCATGGGCTTCGGCTGGCGAGCCCTCATCGCGGCCGAGATGATCGGCGGGGATCGCGGCCTCGGGTTCATGCTCTTTGTTTCGGCGCAGGAGTACAAGACCGAGGAGGTCTTCCTCGGCGTCCTTGTGATCGCCGTCATCTGGATGCTCACGGACCGCGCCTGCCTGGTTCCGCTCGAGCGCTGGACCATCGAGCGCTGGGGGCTCGTCT
>Ga0209802_1003795_pt1 | contig 10016 bp, 8 predicted proteins | sample GraSoiAngelo_129_FD_185886 | JGI IMG/M metagenome (GOLD analysis project Ga0209802, IMG submission 185886) | Grasslands soil microbial communities from the Angelo Coastal Reserve, California, USA - 14_0927_12_40cm (SPAdes) (version 2) | ecosystem: Environmental > Terrestrial > Soil > Grasslands ... | reverse complement strand
GCCTCCGCTGCGTCTCGCATCCGCCCGGCGAGTCGAAGCCCCATCAGCAGATTGACGAAGTCCGCTCCGGCGGCAGCTATTTCTCGCAGAACGATTTACGCGTTCACTTCGGCATCGGCAAAGCGGAAAAGGTCGATCTCCTCGAAATCCGCTGGCCCTCCGGCCTCCTTGAAACTCTTAAAGACCTCGCCCCCAATCAACTCCTCTTCGTCAAAGAAGGCTCTGGCCTCCTCCGCTCCATGCCCTTCCCCAAGCCTCAGAAATAGATTTCGCTGCTATTCCGCACAGCCAAGAGTGGCTGTGCCACAGGTGCCTAATGCGAATCCTTATTCAAAGGCCCGGGCTTGGACCGCGAGGCGCTGGACCACAACCAATCTTCAGGTCTATCGGCGAGCCCGGCAGAAACGGGATTGCTTTCGATGTAGACTCGGATGCGATTCAATTCGGCGGGACTGCGCACCCAGTGGTCAAAGGACTCGTCCTGCCAAAAAGGTCTTCCCGTGCGGCCAAGGATGCGATTGGCGTCCCTCGCGGTTACACCTTTCAGTCCATTTGTGATGCGCCGTATGGGAATTCGGGGAGCGATCAACAGGTGTACGTGGTTGGGCATGACCACGAAGGCCTCCAGAGCGTAATGTCCCAGGATACTTTCGCCTCGATCTACAGCGTCAACCACGCAGCCGGCGATGCGGGAATCTTTGAGCCAGAGTGGGCCTTTCGCGGCCTTGTCCAGGACGGCGTCCAGAATTTTGAACCTTCTTCCGCTTGAATCTGCGGGTCTGGAGGCCTGGGTGGCACAGCCACTCTTGTGTCCAGTATCAGGACATGCTTTACACATTGTTATCAGGAGATCCTTTACAGAGAAAGGTTGAGTGCCAGCAGCGGTCCACGGCCGTGGACCGCTGCTGGGCGAGGTCGAGTTCGCGCACCACACTGCGGCAGTAGTACACCAGGATGCGCTGCTCCAGACGCACCAGCTGGACCCATTCTCCGGCTAAGGCGCGGCTGATTTCCCATCTGCGCCCGGCCACGGTTAACCCTCCCGCGGCCGATATTTTTCGCACTTCCGCGCCTGGTTCATAGTCCCACTCGGCTGGCCGCCGCTGGAATTTCCGTTCGCTTTTCTTCCACACCGCTGCCGGCGTTTTCATCTCCAGCGCTTCGTGGGGTCGCACATGATTGTATTCGTAACGAAATTCGTCCAGCCATCGCTGCCGCTCCGGCGCCGCCGGCCATCCGCGCCGTCGCGCGGCAGCTTGCAGGGCCCCATGAAAGCGTTCCACCTTGCCTTGTGTCTGCGGATGTCCGTATCCGCTGAAATAAAGTCGAATGCCTTGCTTCATCAGCCACACCGTCAGCCATGTCCATCCGGTGATCGCTTTCATGTTCCACCACGGCGTGCCGTGATCCATCAGCATCGCTTCCGGCACTCCACACTGCTGAAAAGCCTCTTCCAGCCGCTCTTTTACAGGCTCTGCCTTGGTCGACCACGTCCCTTGCAGAGCGATAGCGTAACGGCTGTGATCATCCAATATCGAGAGCGGTCCGGCCGGTGCTTGCCATCCCACCGGCCCCTTAAAATCCATCTGCCAGAGTTGGTTCGCTGCACTCCGCGAAAATCGCTGCACCGCGGGACGATGCCGATCCTCGGTGCGCACCAATCCTTCCCGCAACAAAATCCGGTGAATGGTGATTACCGGCAGATGCACTCCCGAGTCTTTCAACAACACGCGCAACTTCCGCGCTCCCCAGTCCGGCCGTTGCTGCCGCAACGCCAGTACGCGCTCCTCGAGCGCTCGCGCCGTTCGCTCCGGACTGTGGTGCGGCCGTCGGCTCTTCTCCACTACCGCCGCCACCCCACCCTCGTGGTAACGCCTCAACCACAGATATCCCGTGGGTCGCGATATCTCAAACTCCCGGCACAGTTCCTGCATCGTTCTTTCCCCACGGCTCGCGCTCACCACAAAACGCACCCGCTGCTCTTCGATGTCCACCATTCCCCATGCCATCCAGCCCTCTCACGAGGGCCCTTTCCCTCAGCCCTCGCCGCAGCGAAGTGTAAAGGATGTCCTGATAACGCCCTGTAAAGGATGTCATGAGACTGAACACACTCCTGCCTGTGCGCGTTTGCTAAGCCCAACAAATTCACCTTCGCCGAGGCCACTTATAGATGCTAGATCGCGCCTTTTTGGGTTTTTTCACAACTTCTTTTTACAAGGGTGGGTCTTGCTCCTCCGATGCCGAAGGGCTTGAAACGTCACTACGGCCAGAAGCATTTTCACTTTGTCACCTTCTGCTGTTACCGGCGCCGCCGGTATCTGGACACGGTCCGGGCCAGAAGTCTGTTTGTTAAGGTGCTGGCGGAACTCCGGGCGAAATATGGCTTCTTCCTTGTGGGCTATGTGGTTATGCCGGACCACGTGCATCTCTTGATCAGCGAACCGCCGAGGGCTACGCCATCGGTGGTGCTGAAAGCGCTGAAGCAGCGCGTCGCTCGATACCTGCGGAAAAACAAGCGTCACGTTTCCGCCGCGCAGTTGCCGCCGTCATTTATGAACGCCGGTGTGGGTCTGGCGCGATTCTGGCAGCCCAGATTTTACGATTTCAATGTCTACACTCGACATAAAAAACGGGAGAAGCTCGAGTACATGCACGGCAATCCGGTGAAACGGGGACTGGTGAAAAGTCCGGATGCATGGATGTGGAGCAGTTTTCATTTTACTACAAGCCATCTCATAAATAACTCGCGGAAGGGCACGGCTTCAGCCGTGCCGAAAAGCTCCGGAAATGCAGAGGTTTTAACCCCTGAGGTCCCCGGTACGCGCCATTGAAGCATTTATGAGATAAGTTGCAGAGAGGTGAGCCCGGATTGGTGCCGATTGATCCAGTGGGTTAAGGAGTCTGCGAACAAACAACCGCGCAAAGCGAAGCTAAGAGTTCCCCGTTCCCTCTCATCGAGAGAAGGTGTAGGTTACGGTCACATTGCGCTAATTATTCGTCTGGAAGTCCAACATATCGCTTTCACAGCGGCATTTAACGGAAAGATGCTCGTCGCTGTCCCAGCTTAATCTTAGGCGATCTAGGCTCAGCTTTCCCCCAGCCAGTGTTTTTCTTGAGGTCCAAACCCGGTGTCCCCCAATGTAGTATGGCCGCTCGACTTTCACGAAAGAGTCGAACTCAGACAACAACGGTCCGCAGTTGGAGCCCTCTACTAGCGCGACGTACTGCCGTGACTTAGACTCAACTCTTACTCCTGGAGCAGAATCGCATGTATGACACGAGGAGCACAGACAGGTCAGGAATAACATAACGGCCGTTATTAAGTACCGCATCTTCTTTTCCGTTCAGCGTAGTCCCATCCCCTTCGAATGAGGTCGGAATCTTTTACCCTGTCGCCGTGCGGAGGAATAAACGGCCGCATGCCACTACCGCTTCGATGCCATCCATTTCCCTGAAGGTCACCATCACTAGTCTCTTGAGGAATGGGCGCGAATTCTCTGCGCCCGTGCAAGCAGCGGGATTGCTTTGTCTTGCTTGCCCTGACACAAATATGCCGAAGCCAAATTCTCGAGGACTATCGCGATACCTGCGTGGTTCGATGGCAAACGCTTCTCGCGGATCGCGAGTGCCCTCTTCAGCGCGATCTCAGCCTGCCCGAACTTTTGCTGGTCGCGCTGTGCAATGCCGATCCGGTTCAGATCTGCGGCAACCTGCAGACCCTCTGGCCCGTGAGCCTTTTCGTCGATGCCGAGTGCCCGTTTACCTAGCTGTTCAGCCTCTGCAAACTTGCGTTCGTAGAAGTACAGCAGAGAAAGATCGCTCAATGTCGCGGCTGTGTCAGGATGGTCTGGCCCCAGCGACTTTTCACGAATGGCAAGGGCTCGTCGAAACAGAGGCTCGGCCTGAGCGAGGTTGAATTGCTCCTGGTCGCGGTACAACCGTCCCAAACTACCGAGCACGACCGCAATGGCGGCGGGGTAGGGCCCAGGAGATTTCTCGTAGGCAGAAATGGCCTGTTTGTAGAGTGATTCTGCCTCGGTATATTTCCCTTGACTCTCTGCAACCGATCCGAGATCGACCAGCGTCCCACCATTCGCGCTGCCACCTGGGGCTGAGATATTTTGGTTAATCTGTCCGACGCGAGCGAGCAGTTGCTTGGCTTCGGAAGTCTTGCCCTGACCTTGGTATGCCATGGCTAAACCTTCCAGCGAATCCATTGCAGGCTGGCTCTGGGAGCCCAAGACTTTTTCTTGGATAGCCAATGCCTTCAGGTATTGCGCCTCTGCCTCCGAAAATTTTCCTTCGAGCCTGTACAGTTCGGCCAACTGGAAGAATGCATTAGCAAGATCTGGATGCATAGACGCCGGAGGGTAACCTTCGTAGGCCGCCACGGCGCGCACAAACAACGGTTCCGCCTCTGTGTATCGCCCCTGCTCAACGCAGACAAACCCCAGATTCAGGAGAGCGCCTCCGCGATCGTAGCCGGTGGCACCAGGATCTTTGTCTAAGATTGCAAGCGCCTGTGAAAAGTGTTGCTCCGCCTCTGGCAAGCGGTTCTTATCGCGATAGACCTGTGCCAGGTTGAGCTCAACCCTGCCAAGCTCCACGCTCGGGGCCTGTGAAAGACTCTCGTAAAGCTGGAGAGCCCTTTTCAAGATAGGTTCCGCTTGCTCGTAATTCCGGTCGGCGCGATACGATGTACCCAGCATACCGAGGACGTTGGCCAGGCGGTGCCCGTGTGGATACCATCTTTCAGTGTCCGTAAGAATACTCAGCAGAATCCTTTCTGCCCCTGCATAGTCGTGACGGCTAAATGCCGCGGACGCCCGCCCGAAAGATTCGGACCAAACTGCTTCCCTGTGCCGCTGAAGCATGATCCAGCTTCCCCACATTCCCACAACAACGAGCAGCGCCAATAAGAACCAACGGCGCATAATTTTTCCCACCTCCTACACCACTACGCTTGTTGAAATCGGAGGAAACACGGCGTAGATAATCTTCGAGGATAGCTGACACCACCTCAAGGCTTAGTACTACCGCCTGCGGCGTAACAGTTATCTCGCTGTGGACGTATCTATCAGTTGAAACAACGTGCGCAGGCGAAGCCCGCCCTCATGCTGCGCAGGCGCGGTCTTCTACGCGTAAAAGCTCCGCGTCACCAATTACCAGTATAGACCACTCACGACTGTCCACTGACGCCTGGCCACTGATCACTGGCCGCCGGCTTGCCCTGAGCCCAGCCGAAGGGTCACTGGCCCTACGCGCTCACTGTCGCTACTTTTTCCTGAGCCTCGCCGGCGCAGATCACCACCGCTTTCTTCCCGCCCTTCGCGGCCGTGGCGCAGATGGAGCTTAAATTCACGCCTTTCGCTGCCAGCTTCTCCAAGCATTGCGCCAGAGCGCCGGGCTTGTTCGCCAGTTCGTACCCCTCGGCGGCGGTCTCCTTGTACGCGATCCTCGCTGCATCGAGGGCCTTCTTCGCCTGCGTTGGATTCTCGGCAATCAATTGAACCGTGCCGCTCGTCCCCTGCGAAGTCGCGAGGAGAGCCAGCAGGTTCACCTTCGCATTCCCGAGTGTCTTCGCGATCTCCGCAACTGAGCCGGGACGATTGTCAACCGCGATGCTGAAAAGTTTCGTTTTGGCCATTGGGTCACCCCCTGCCTTTCTGGGCGCTGATTATACTCCTCTACACAACTTTCGGCTCGCGCCCGCAGCCTGCCCTTTTCCACAGGTCCAAGAAATTATCTTGACGTACTGTTTATTTATGATATAAGCAGCCATCTTTAGCCAATGGGAAACGTCATAATAAAACGCCCGCGAGCTAAGTCCTTTAGGGGCCATACTTACGTGGGTCCGTTTTTTAACCCCTTTGCAATCAAATGCTTGCAAAAAGCCTCCGTAACGATATGCCTACAAATGAGTTATAAGCCCTTTATTGGCACATCCTTACGCCAAATTCGTCCGCAAGTCCTTAGTTGGCACATCCTTACAAATTCCCAGGCGGTGGGGGGAGGGGGGATATTCTGTTAACCTGGTATCCAAAGAGAGTGCTCATCCCGGGCGAGAATCCCGGGTGCAAGTCTCTTACTATGTCTCTCCGTCCGGCGGCTGAAGTCACTCAGCCTGGCTCTTTGCCCGCGCGGGCGACTGTCATCTGTGGACTCTCGGCCTCTTCCTCACTCCGCCACCGGCGTGGCATCGCGTTCCCGCCGCCGGCGCCGCAGGTAGTGGAGCGCCAGGTTGAGGTAAGCGGGCCCGCACGGCGTCTCGATGCACATCACCATCGCTTCCGTGTCCACGCTTCCCGCCAGCCCCTGTTCGTTCATGTGCACTTCCGGGGGAAAAACTTTGAAGCGGAATCCCTGGTCGTTCAGCAGCGTCACGGAATTCCCGATGACCATGTTCGCCAGTTCGCACACGGTTTCGCGCACCACTTGATCGCTCTCCGGGACTTCCGCGCCGGCCAAATGGCTCGCCACTTTCATGGCCACATCCGGCGCCAAATCCAGGATCACGCGGCCTTCGATCTCTCCTTTGATGAGGATGTGCGCCGCGACGCCCTTCCGCCGGTAGGTCTCCTCGTCCATGGTCAGGTCGACGATTTTCGTTGGCGCCTGCAGCGCTTCGGCAAAAACTGCGTCAGCGGCGTTGATGAACGGCTGGATCAGTTCCATTTTCATGCTTGCCCTTCCTCCGCAACGCCCACCGGAGCCGCGTGAGGCGCGCCGCCTTCGTCGCTCAGCACGTAGCGCAAAATTTCGTAGAGCACTTCGGGCTTCACCGGCTTCTGCACGAAATGCTTCGCGCCTTTTTGCAGCGCCGCCAGGATGTTTTCCTGGTAGCCCACGGAAGACACCATGACGATGCGCGCCGCCGGATGCTGGCGCACGATGCGCTCCACGGCCTCGATGCCCTCCATCTGGGGCATGGTGATGTCCATCAGCACGATGTCCGGCTTCGCGCGGTTGAATTCCGCGATGGCGGTAAGCCCGTCGCCGGCTTCTCCGGCCACTTCGCCGCCGTACATCTCGATCATCTTGATGAGGTTCTTGCGCGCGAAGACGGAATCGTCCACGACGAGGTAGCGGACGGGCTGGTTGTCCTTTCGCAGCAGAGCGGCAAATTGTTGCATGGCCTTCTCCTTGTCCTTATCCCGGCGCGACCCTTCCGATGCGCGGGGAAGAAACCGGTGTTCTCTCGTGTTTCTCGGTCCTATTGCTCTTGTCAATCGTTTCGCCCGCGACAGGGCTCGAACGGCCGCCGCCGCACTGGCTGATCAAATGCCCGCCCAGCTTATCCAGCGCGACGATCTTGCTGGCGAATCCCTTCAGGATGGCGGCGCGCGGCATGCTGCTCACTACGCAACTATCCTCGCTCTGCGCCGCCGTATGTCCGCCCGCGGCCTTGATCGCGCCCAGTCCGTCCGCGCCGTCGTCACCCATGCCGGTCATGATTACGCCGACTGCCGCCGCGCCGTATTCCTGCGCCACGGAATGGAACAGGACGTCGGCGGAGGGGCGGTGGCCGTTCACCGGCGGCGCGTCGGAAAGGATGGCCACGTCTCCGCGCGGCATCCGCCGCACCATCAAGTGGCGGTTGCCGGGGCACACCAACACGCGCCCCGCCAAGAGCAAATCGCCCGAGCGCGCTTCCTGCACGTCCACGGCGCAGCACTCGTCTAGCCGCCGCGCAAACATATCCGTGAATCCTTCCGGCATGTGTTGGACGACGAGGATGCACGCCGGAAAATCCGGCGGAAGCTGCGACAAAACGTACTGAAGAGCATTCGGTCCGCCGGTGGAGATTCCGATGGCCACGACGCGATTCGGCGGAAGCGTGGCACGCACGCCGGTTTTCCGGACCGGCTGCGGCTCCGGGAGCACGGGCAGTTCTTGCTTGTGAGCGCCTACGCGCCAGGCGACCTTGATTTTTTCGATCAGCTCCCCGGCAATGGCCTCAATATGTCCCGCGGCTGCGTCGTGCGGCTTGGCCACAAAATCGATAGCCCCCAGGGCCAGGGCCTTGAATGTGCAATAGGCGCCCTGCTTCGAGTGTGTACTGCAGACGATCACCGGAAGGTGAAAACGACGCGTGAGCATCCGCAGCGTTTCGAGCCCGTCCATCCGCGGCATCTCCAGATCGAGCGTGACCACGTCCGGCTTCAGGTCTGCAATTTTCTTCAGCGCGAAGGCTCCGTCCATGGCCGTTCCGATGACTTCGATGTTCGGATCCCCGGCCAGAATGCGCGGTATCAGCTTGCGCATGAGCGCGGAATCGTCCACGACAAGAACTCGAATGCGTTCGCTCATGCCGTCGCCTCCAAAGGCAGCGCTCGCGACAGCCGAGCGAGAACGGCAGGAACATTGAGGATGAGCACGATGGTGCCGTCGCCCAGAATCGAGGCGCCACTGACCAGATCGCTTGAGATGATCTCGCCCGGGAGCGCCTTGATAACCAATTCTTCTTCCCCGACCAGACTGTCCACCAGAAGGCCGAATCGTTTTTCCGCCCCGCCGATCACGACGACGAACTTGCGCTTGCTGCTCTCCACGGCGTGGATCTCGCCAAGCCGGTTCAACCGGACGAGAGTCAGGAGATGATCCCGCAAGCGGAGGACTTCGCGCTGATCCACGCGATGGATTTCCGGCTCCGAAACGCGCGTAATTTCCAAAACAGACGAGAGCGGCACGGCAAAGAGGCGACCACCGACTCGGAAGAGGAGCGCCTGGATGCTCGCCAGCGTGAGGGGAACGCGAAGCTGAAACGTCGTGCCTTGTCCGGGCGTTGTGAACACCTGCACGGTGCCCTTCAGACGGTCGAGCACCGTGCGAACGATATCCATCCCTACGCCGCGTCCAGACACCTCGGTGACGCGTGTCGCGGTACTGAAGCCGGGCTCGAAGATCAAATTCAGCGTTTCCTGCTCAGTGAGCCGGTTCAACTCCTCCGCGGTCATGATTCCGCGCTCGACGGCTTGGGCGCGAACACGGTCCAGATAGATTCCACGGCCGTCATCGCGTACTTCAATCACGACTTGCGCGGCCTGATGATAGGCATTGAGGTAGACCGTGCCGCGCGCGGGTTTTCCGGCCGCAATGCGCTCTTCCGCAGGCTCGATCCCGTGGTCCACGGCGTTGCGCACGAGATGCGTCAGCGGCTCGGCGAGCGCGTCGAGGATGCCCTTGTCGAGATCGGTGTTTTGTCCCGCGACCTCGAGCGCGACGTCCTTGCCGAGATGCTTCGCGACATCGCGGATCACGCGCGGAACTCGGCGAAAGAGCTGCTCCACCGGCACCATGCGGATCTGCAGAACCGACTTGTGTAATTCGTCGAGAACACGCGACTGAAACGAAAGCGCGTCAGCCAGTTTGGCGCGAGCCGGATCCCGCGGGTGGCGCTGTTCGAATTCCACGATCGCGCGATGAAGCATGGATTTGCCGATAATCAGCTCGCCGACCAGGTTCATGACTGAATCGACGCGAGAGGCTTCGACGCGCAACGTGCTTTCGACAACCGCGTTGATTGCGGATTTGGAGGCACCAGTCTGGGGGAGTGCGCCTTTCTCCCCGCGGCCAGACGCCGTGCCCGTCACCGCGGCTGCTTCTGCTTCCAGGAGGGCGCCGAGCATTTCGTGTTCCGGCGTTTCTACCGCTTCGGCCAGTTCGATCCGCAAATCGGAGACGATGGACGGAATGTGGCAGCGCCTTTTAATCCACTCCTCATCGTAGGTGCTGGCAAGCGCGGCCTCCACGATATCCGCCGTGGCGGCTGCGGCGTTGTCTTCAGGGCGCAGGGCGATCAACGTGCCCGAGCCATGCAGCATGTTGCGAATGAGCTGGAATGCGGCGGCGCGCATCGCACTGTGCGGATCGATGCGCAAAGCAATGTTGTAGACTTTTTCTCCGCGATGGACCGCTTCAGAAATCATGAGCTGCTCGTACTCGGTCCACGCAAAGCGGGCCGAAACACGTTGCGGTGCGCCGGAAGCTTCGGTAGGCTGCGCCGGAACTTCGAG
>Ga0209802_1003794_pt1 | contig 10017 bp, 8 predicted proteins | sample GraSoiAngelo_129_FD_185886 | JGI IMG/M metagenome (GOLD analysis project Ga0209802, IMG submission 185886) | Grasslands soil microbial communities from the Angelo Coastal Reserve, California, USA - 14_0927_12_40cm (SPAdes) (version 2) | ecosystem: Environmental > Terrestrial > Soil > Grasslands ... | reverse complement strand
TACTAGCTATCGAAAAAGACCCCGTTCTTGTACGCGAATTAAGGGAGACCTTCAAGGATCGCTCAAACGTCGTGATAGTTGAAGGAGACATTCTGAAGATCAGCCCCTTGCCAGATTTCAACAAGATAGTGAGCACTCCCCCGTACTTTCTCTCTTCGAAGCTTGCCCTTTTCTTGTCCAGGTCAAAGTTTGATGTTGCCGGGATAGTTTTTCAGAAGGAATTCGGAGAGCGGCTTCTCGCGGAGCCTGGAACAAGGGAATACGGAAGGCTAACCGTTTCTGTTCGAAGAAGATTGAACATTGAGAGGATCAGAGGAATTCCCCGAAGATCCTTTCAACCGAGGCCGAAAGTTGACTCAATCCTGTTGAGGCTCACCCCTCAGGAGACTCTGAGAAAACTGAACGAGCCGTTGTTCGAAGAGGTCGTGAGAGGGGTATTCACTCAACGCCGAAGACTACTCCGGGGAGCACTCCTCCACTTTCTAACAAAGAAACTGGGACGAGAAACCGGAAGGAGAATAATGACCGAAATCGCCTTCCCAGATGCGAGGGTCTACCAACTTTCGATAGCCCAACTCGAGGACCTCAGCGTTCAGCTTTCTCCTCGATTAGCTGGCAAAATCGCTTCGGAGGAGCATGATAACGCGCAAGCCAACGGCAATCATATATGACAGCCAGAACGAACAGCTGGCAAGTAGATACCCATGCCAATTACCGACGCAATGAAGAAGCAGCTGGCTCAGAAGCACAGGCTGTTCTTCAAGATATGTCGGACATGCGGGTCTAGAAACTCTCCGAACGCCTACAGGTGTAGGCGGTGTCGAGGCGATAATCTACGCTGGAAGAAGCGAGAACTCGGCGCCAAGTAGACCCGGAGATCACTGAATCTGGCCTTGAACTCTTACTGGACTCGGATCTCGGCGCTTTGACGTTGCAATAGCCTAGGCAACTCCGAAGGCACTTCGGCGACCAGAACTCCCACTTCACTGAACCGCTTCATTTTTGCATGGGCTGTACCCTCTGTGCCTGTTATGATCGCTCCAGCGTGTCCCATTCTCTTTCCGGGGGGAGCTGCTCTCCCAGCCACATAAGCAGCAACGGGCTTGGGATAGTGAGTCTCGGCAATGTAGTTGGCGGCATCCTCCTCTGCCGATCCTCCGATCTCGCCGATCAACACGACAGCACTGGTTGACTTGTCATCTCGGAACATCTTGAGAACATCGACGAAGTTCAGACCCGTAACAGGGTCTCCGCCGATCCCCAGACAAGTTGACTGTCCAATGCCAGCGTGAGTCAGATAGGATGCGATTTCATAAGTTAGCGTCCCGCTCCTTGACGCAACCCCTACACCTCCGGCACTGAAAGCATCGCCAGGCATAATCCCCAGCTTCGCTTCGCCGGGGGTAATTACTCCGGGAGTATTAGGCCCGACAATCGTCGCCCCGTGCTCTTTCGCGTAGGCCATGAGCACCATGCTGTCCCGAGCAGGAATCATCTCCGTAATTATCACGACAGGGTTTAGACCCGCATCGATCGCCTCCATTCCAGCCTCCTTCGCAAAAGGAGCGGGCACAAAAATAATTGACGCGTTTGCATCATTCTTCTCTAATGCAGAGACAACTGTGTCAAACACCGGAAGCCCTTGAGTGCTTGTTCCCCCCTTGCCAGGTGTGACCCCCGCGACGATATTGGTGCCGTAGTCGAGCATCAGCCGAGTGTGGAATGACCCTTGGTTTCCGGTAATGCCTTGAACAATGGCGCGAGTGTGCTTTCCAACGAGCAGTGTCATTTCTTACGCGACCTTTGAGGCAACAATAAGTTGCGCAGCCTCATCCATCTTTTCGAGCGTAGTAATCCCGACTGAGTTCAAGATCCTCTTTCCTTCCTCGAAATTGGTTCCTTGCATCCTGACCACCAGAGGCTTCTTCAAACCCACGACCTTCTTCACATCAAGAATGCCCTTAGCGACCTCATCACATCTAGTGATTCCGGCCAGAATGTTGACGAATACTCTCGTCACCTTCGGGTCTCCCTGAATTATCTGTAACGCCGTCGCAACATGCTCGGCATTGGCTCCCCCACCCACATCACAGAAGTTTGCAGGCTTACCCCCATAATGGTTGACCATGTCGAGGGTTGCCATGACAAGACCTGCGCCGTTCCCCATTATCCCAATATCACCGTCAAGCTCGACAAATGCAAGTCCGTTCTCACGAGCCTTAGCCTCCAAAGGGGTCACCTCTCCACTAGCTTCTTTTGCCCGTTCCTGAAATTCTGGATGGCGAAAGAGACTGTTATCGTCTACTATGACGCGAAGGTCCGCGGTGACGAATTTTCCATCGTTAGTCTCAACAAGAGGATTGCTCTCAACAAGTTCAGCGTCATAGATGACAGATAAACGATACAAGTTCGAGAGAAGATCAGTCAGAGCATTCAAGCGCTGACCCGTATAACCCAGCTTCAAACCAACCTGTCTCGCGTCGTATCCCCGCATACCGAAGACGGGGTCGAGCCGATGGTGGAGAATCTTTTCCGGACTCTGTTTCGCCACATCTTCAATATCGATCCCACCCTGGTCTGAGGCAAGAACTGTCTGGCACTTGTTCGCTCGGTCTAAGACGATGCTCCCGAACAATTCCTTTTTGATAGCTAGCTTCTGCTCAACTAGGACCTTCTTCACTTTCTCTCCCTTGATCGTCATGCTGAGAATCTCGCTAGCCCGATCGCGGGTCTCCTCAGGCTTGCTGCCAAACTTGATTCCTCCAGCCTTTCCTCTTCCGGCGACCAAGACCTGGGCTTTGATGACAGCCTCTCCACCAATCCGCTTGTGAATATCTCTAGCTTCGTCAGGGGTGGAAGCCAGCCCTCCTCTAGGAGTGTTGATTCCCAAGTTTTGAGCGAGGGCCTTTGACTCGTACTCGAATAATTTCATGAGTTTCCCGAATGATTTTCACTCGGGACAAGCAGAGTATTTGGCTATTACCCCCGACTTACCGTAACCCATTTATTATCCCGGAGGCGCCTGATGCCAAGCTGTCGGGTCGGTCGACAGGATCAGAATCCTTTGGATAATCACAGCGTCTCGAGAAAGCGTCAGAACAAAAGGCAACTTTCTGGGCTGACGCCCTCAATTACGGGGCTTAGGAAGCCTTGGTGAAAACAGTCCTTGACAACTTTTGCGTAAAGAGCGGCATTTTCTGTTCAAGATGCGAAGAGAAACTCAAGAAAGGCCAGATCTCAGACCTCGACGTCAGAGTGATCAGAACAATCACCGAATTAGAGAAGGAGAATCCGACGCTTCAAGACGTCACCTTCCACAAGGCTGTTGAGGCCGGGGACGTAATGGCACTCATGGTCGACCGTAGAGGGATGGATACCTTCCTCTCGTCCGGAGCCAAACTTGCCAAATCGCTCGGCGACCGCGTTGGAAAGAGGGTCCGAGTCCTCAACTTTGGAGGAGATGAGCGCGGATTTCTCGAAGACCTGTTCACCCCGTTCTCAATTCTGACTATCAATACTATCTGGCTACCAGATGGAAGCAGGGAGACTAAGGTCATACTAAATGGCCATAGGCCTCGGAGAAACCCTCTAGACTTTGAGGTAGTAAAGAAACTCGCCCGAGAACTCAAAGGTCTTACGTTGCGAATAGAGTTCGAAGACTACTGACAACTCCTTGGAACATCCCACCCACGACAGCCAAGTAGTCGTAGTCGGAGCAGGCGTGGCAGGATGCCAAGCCGCATTCGAAGCGTCCAATAGTGATGTGAAAGTAGTCCTTCTAGAAGAGCATCCTCAAGTCGGCGTTCCCAGCCACTGCTCTGGAGTAGTGAGTCTTAACGGATTATCGCTACTAGGATTGAAACCGGATCCCATCTTCACACAGCGAACGATTCAAGGAGCTATCTTCAACCCGCCGAAGGGAGACCCGGTGGAAGTCCGGACAAAGAGCGCAGTCGCAGTCATAATTAACCGGATGCGGTTTGACCAGTACCTCGCGAAGAGGGCTGTAGGAGCTGGAGTATCACTTTACACCAAGACCCGGGTCTCCAACTTCGAACACTACCCCAACGGAGGCGTCGGATTGCAGGTCCAAGGTGGTCCTCGATTCAGAGGAGAGATCGTGATCGACGCAAGCGGTGCGGGCAGCAGACTTCCAGAACAAGCCGGGCTGCGGTCCCCTGACTGGACTCAGCTACTCCCCGGCTTACAATACGAACTAACCGAGACCAAGCAACAAGGAGACATGGTCGAACTTTTCTTCGGAAACCACCGTGCTCCTGGGTTCTTCGCGTGGAGCATTCCCACGGGCGATCATAGTGCCCGAGTGGGACTTGCGTGCCGGAAAGGCAATGTAAAGAAGCTGCTTGACGAGCTCGTCAAAGACTTCTGGCCGAAATCCAACGTTGATGCGACGAAATCAGGGTCCGTCCTAGTATCAGGACCTGTCGATAAGTGCTGGTCGGAAAACTTCCTAGTCGTGGGAGATGCCGCGGGACAGGTCAAGCAGACTACGGGCGGAGGCATCGTCATCGGAGGCTACTCTGGTATTCTCGCCGGAAGGGCTGCCGCTAGCGCTGCTAAATCGCCGCAGGACCAGCGCTGGAAGATCCTAATGCAGTACGACCAAGACTGGAGAGACAAGTTCTCGTCAGATCTGAAGAGAATGGGGATCGCCCACCGAGTTTTCGCTGGACTATCAGACGAGACGCTAAACCGACTCTTTGAAGCAGTTAGAGACTATCTTCCGGAGATAGAGGAGTATGCTGACATGGACTTCCAAGGCAAGATCATATCACACATGCTACGCAAGAGAAAATTCGCCGCCCTCCTGCCTCGAGTCGCCTTCGATAGCGTCAAGTCAATATTCTCCTAGGAAGCAGACTGACGTCAGTTTTCAAACTGGTTTAAGAAGCGGCTCCTTAACGACGTCGCCGGCGAAGCTTGAAGATTCTTGTTGTTGGATCTGGAAAAGTCGGCTCAGAAATCGCCAGAGACCTAGCTCGATCTTCTGAGGTTGACTCTGTAGTTGTCGCCGACGCTCAGCCCAAGAATCTGAAAAACGTACAAGGGCATGCAAAGATCAGGACCCGCCGCCTGGACATTTCCCAGAGAAAGCCCCTCCTTGCTGCGATGCGCAGCGTCGACCTGATCTGCGGGGCGCTTCCTGGAAGGCTAGGGTCCCAACTGATGACCATCGCTTTAGAAGCTCACAGAGACCTCGTCGACATTTCCTACACTCCTGAAAATCCGTTCAAGCTTCACGGAAAAGCCCGCGATCAGGAGAACATCATCGTCCCCCAATGCGGAGTTGCCCCAGGATTCACTAACATGTGTGTTGGTGACGCATCTCGCAGGCTAGGGACCGTAACGAAAGTTCGGGTATTCGTAGGAGGCTTACCGCAAAACCCGATGCCACCACTAAACTACAGAATCGTCTTCTCGCTAGAAGACGTGATCAATGAATACTCAAGGCCCGCACGAATCATAGAAAATGGCAAGGAGAAGATGGTCGACGCACTTTCCGGGCGAGGATTCCTCAACTTTCCTGGAGTCGGCAGATTAGAGTACTTCATCACTGATGGGCTTGGATCTCTTCCGAGAAGTTTTCCGAATGTACACGAAATGTACGAGTACACCATGCGGTACCCGGGCCATGCTGAAATGATGAACACTCTCAGAGTCCTCGGATTCTTCGATAAACAAGAAGTTCAAGTCAACGGCTTCGATATAGCGCCCCGGAAACTTTCCACAGCCCTGCTCAAAGCTGCGATGTCATTGGGTCGACCTGAGGATCTGCTAGCGTTGAGGGTCGAGGTTGAAGGAAAGTCTGGAAAGAGATCCATGCTCAGTTATCGAATCCTAGACTACTACGACGCTCGAAGCAAGGTCTCCGCGATGGCCAGAACCACTGCTTATCCATGCACCTCGGTAGCACTGCTTGTCGGTCAAAGGAAGTTGAGTAGTGTCGGGGTTGTCCCACCCGAGAAGATCGCGAAAGACCCTCAGCACTTCGGATTCGTATTGTCGAGACTCCGGTCTAGACGTATGAGAGTCGGAATGCCTTCCTCTTGAGTTACTGTTCGGCTGGTAAATCATTGGCAAGCCGCACTCCATATTAGCCCTTGATACTTACTACAATCCTGTCAATTTTCGTGTGAGCGATGGGTATAGATTGATGGGATAACCTACCTCCAGGGTCACAGAATTGTCGTTGACAACGTATACCATATCAGTGATAATGCTGCTAGTGCTCATATAGTAACAGGCAAAAGCTCTTGATTTCTAGTGGTCGGGACTGTTTTTCGTGTTAATCGCCGACATCAAAGTTCGTGCATTATCTGTTTTCTGTAAAACACTCTCTTAGTAATCATCCCGAATCGCTATAGCTACCCTTGATCATTAGCGTACTGAACAACAAAGGCGGAACCGGAAAGACCACCACCGCAGTAAACCTCGCAGCCGGACTCTCCATAGAGGGCAAGAAAGTCCTCCTCATAGACCTAGACCCACAAGGAAACGCCACAACAGGCATAGGCTTCGAAAAGGCAACCCTCGCCAGCACAGTCTACAACCTCCTATCACAGACCAAGAAAGCAGACGAGACCATCCTATCCACCAAATTCCAAAACCTATTCCTTCTCCCAAGCAACCTGGACCTAGCCAGCGCAGAAGTCGAACTCTCAAGTACGCCAGGACGAGAATACGTCCTGCGCGAGGCGCTCGCCCCAATCAGAGAACAGTTCAACACGATCATAATCGACTGCCCACCAAACATCGGCCTTCTCACACTCAACGCACTAGTGACTTCAGACCTAGTCCTGATCCCAGTCCAATGCGAATTCTTCCCCATGGAAGGGCTTCCGACACTCATCAAAGTCATGGACCTCGTAAAGTCAAGACTCCGAGCCTCGTTCGACTTCCGGGTAGTACTGACAATGTTCGACGGGCGAACAGCACTGTCGCGAAAAGTCCAATCCCAAGTCTGGAACAACTTTGGCCAACGAGCCCTGAAGACTGTGATTCCACGGTCTGTTAGAATGGCAGAGGCACCGAGCAAAGGACTGCCTGGAATACTCTATCGTCCAAAGAACCCAGCATCGGAACAGTACAGAGCACTAACCAAAGAGCTACTGCGGATCCAGTTGCCTGTCGAAGCTTAACTCCCCTCGCCACAAGGCCTCCTGATCCCTTTCGGATCAGGCCCCTTCTCTTCTTGTCACGAAAATACTTCAAGGTCTAGCCATATTCGACGAGATGCTGGTTCCATCGTGCTCGTGGCGATCCTAGGAGGCGAGCTTGGTGAGGACCGTATCCGCCAGAGAGCTCTCCAGCATATCCTTGGCTAGCCTCTGGTACTCTAACGATGCCTTGTTTGTTGGGCTGTAGATGATTCCCGGGATTCCTTTGCTCGGGGCTTCTGCCATCCGGACGGATCTGGGAATTACGCTCTTGACAACATGGTCGCCGAACTTTTCTCTCAACTCTCTCTGAATCTTCTTGGCTAGAGCGGTTCGCCCATCGTACATCGTCAGAAGGACTATGAAATCGAAATCGGTCTTCGCCCGCGACTTTACCATCCTGATGAACTTGAGCAGGGTTGGAAAACCGTCCATCGAGTAGAATTCGCACTGAACCGGCACCATCAACAGATCGCAAGCGACAATAGCGTTGACCGTCAGGATCCCAATGTTAGGTGGACAGTCAAGTATTACGACGTCGAACCTTCGTTTCGCGGCCTCGAGGGCTTCTCGTAGAACGAATTCTCGACCTCGAACAGAAGACAGCTCAACTTCTGCTCCCGCAAGATCCAGGTTGCTCGGCACGACTGTAAGGTTCTCCACCTTTGTTTCCAGCATCACCGCTTCGATCTTTCTGGACTGCGCGAGAACATCATAGACTGTGTAGAGGAGTTTCGACTTCTCGAAGCCGAAGCTGACAGTCGCGCTTCCTTGGGGGTCCATATCGACTAGAAGTACTTGCCTTCCCGCGGCAGCTAGAGCGGTTCCAAGGTTGACGGCGGTCGTGGTCTTACCAGTCCCACCCTTGTTGTTGGCGATACTGATTATCACTGTGAAACAGTACTTGTCCCTCGTCGCCGACTTTCACACTCATTGCAGAAATGAGCGACAACGAGCAAATGATTTGAGGGATCTCTTGGCAGGAATGTGGCGGGCTATGGCGTAGTTTTTTCTCCGCGCTCCCTACTCTATATTAATGGGCGAGCTAATTCTAGGTTCAGCACTTTTGAAGATCGACGGTTGAATTGGATCGATAGTTGTGAAGAGCTAGCACGTAGAAGTCAATAGAGGCTGAGTTTGGGTCCAAATGTGTACATTTCTAGGTGGAATCGGGCCCGCCTAGGGATCCAGAGGATTCGTTCGAGACTCTCTTCTTATTTTGCGGCGAGCTCTCGAAGCCGCGCTTCGAATATCGTCCGTGCTGGAAAGCCCATCGAACAGGCGTAGGTGTTGAAGTCGACAATGTTCTTTCCGTTCCGCTTGGCCCTGTTCTGGATCTCCCGAATGCTCTCCCCAACAATTGCATAAGTGGAAGCGTATCCGGGACCGTTTCCCTGGTGGGCGGGAAACAGTTGATGGTACACAGTGCTCTTCGCCAGTCCAGTCCTCTTATGTGCCCATTCGATGAAATCCCTCAAGGATTGTTTGCCAGAGTTGATGCGCGCATCGCCGATGACTCGTAGGAATCGCACTATCCTCCACATCCAGGTGTAGAATTCGTACTCTTCAGCCCAGACGTCCAATCCCCCTCTTTTCTCGAAGAACTGGACGAGAGCCTTCTCATCGTTGCTCAGCTTCTTTCCAGCTTTCAGCTTGTCCATGACTTCTTGGAACTCGATCTCTCGCTGGAACGAAATTCCTTCGGACAACGCTCCCGCTAGTGGAGTGAACATGACCTCTGTCAGAGTTGGTTTTGCAGCATACGCGGTTGCAGTATTGGACGCATGGACACAGTGGCCGTACTCTTCATGGATCAGCCCGTTGAGCAACTCCCCAGGTACCGTGCTAGGGTCTCTTCTTGGGTCGGTTGTTATCATGAAGATCTCCTTGGGATTGTTTGTGAAGCTGTCGTAGAAGAACGCGCCCGCGCTCGGAAATATCCCCGACAAATACAGTGGTGTCTCGATCACTTTTGTCTCGTACTTCGGATTCATCCGGACAATATCCTTGTTCACAACCCGTTGAGTCCGCTTGCGCAATTCTCCCAAGAAAGGAAGTATCTCGGTCTGTTTCACGGATCTCTTCGCTGCTATCGCCTTGGAGACATCTTCGGCCTTGGCTGTGACGCCGTACTTCTTGGCGAGTCTCTCGGTTATGCGCTTGAATCTGGGAAATTCTCTCTCCAAGAATTTGAGTCCCTTCGCCTCCACCTCCGCTGGCGTCTCTGAGTAGTCCCAGAGGCGTCGCAGAGCCTGGGCGTAGATCTTTTCCCTACCTAGATCCGCGCCTTCCCGTTTGATTATTTTGTAGACTTCGTCAAACCCCTGGTTCTTGAATCCTTTGACTCTGAAGATGGATGCATACTTTCTGGTAGCCTCCGCAAGATCATCCAAGAGTTCTTTCAGCTGCTTGTCGGTCGTTTCTTTCTTGATCGTCTTGATTATCTCAAGAATACCGTCGCAACGAATTAGTGTCAATAATCGTAGCCCGGTAGGCCATTTCTTCTGTGAAGTCTCTTGGGCAGCTGCCTGCAATGCTCTGACTGCGTTTCTTGTAAGTGGTTTCAGGTGGCTTGGAACGACTCCTTCCTTGATCAAATAGCCGAAAAACGCGGACAGGACCCCGTCAGGATAAGACTGAGGCTCTTGAAGAGCGAAGCCAGCCGCTAGAGAATCCAGAACCCTCAGTTGTAAATCGTTCTCGGCTTTGAGCCGGAGCTCTTCAGTTCTCTTCGCGATCCGCTCCAGATTCTTTCTGGAAGGAATGAAAAGCTTGCCAACGTATTCGTTGACGCCTTGTAGGTAGGTTGTGGCCGGGTCGGATTCCTTGGCGAACTCGA
>Ga0209802_1003788_pt1 | contig 10024 bp, 8 predicted proteins | sample GraSoiAngelo_129_FD_185886 | JGI IMG/M metagenome (GOLD analysis project Ga0209802, IMG submission 185886) | Grasslands soil microbial communities from the Angelo Coastal Reserve, California, USA - 14_0927_12_40cm (SPAdes) (version 2) | ecosystem: Environmental > Terrestrial > Soil > Grasslands ... | reverse complement strand
GTCATGCTTCATTCGAAGTACGACCGCCTGCGCGGCTTCGCGGGGCCGGTGATCGCCTTCGACTTGTTTCGCTTCGAGGGCGGAAAGATCGTCGAACATTGGGGCGGGCAAGAACCCGAGGTTGGCCCCAATCCGTCCGGCCACACCCAGGTCGATGGTCCGACCGCTGTCGTTGATCGCGACCGGACAGAAGCAAATCGCGCCCTTGTTCGCGCCTTCAAGCAAGTCGTGACGGTCGAACTGCGTTTCGATCGCCTCGGTGAATTCATCGACGGTGACAACTACACACAACATGCCTCTAAGGTCGGTGATGGAGTCGCGCGCATGAAATCACGCGTCTCCCGGGTGGCGAAGCCCGGCGCCGCGCCGGTCCTCGTGCCGCGCCGCTATGTGGCAGAAGGGAATTTCGTGCTTGCAGTGGTCGAAGCGCGTACCGAGCCGCCCACCGCGAACTACGATCTGTTCCGAGTGCAGAGTGGAAAGATTGCGGAGCACTGGGACGTGCTTTCGCCCATTCCGCCGCGCAATCAATGGAAGAACGCTAACGGACCCTTCTGAGCTCATGCCCATGGCAGCGCCCCTTGTCGCATTAGAGGCATGGTGCGGCGGATTCGATAGAAGGAGACCGCAGTGACGGTGCGCTATTTTTGGGGACTGCTCGTGGCGGCGATGGTCGGACATCATGTGTCTGCGCAGTCCACGCCCGAGCGCACGATTGACGAGATCAAGGTCGAGACACAGGCGCGAGCCGAGCGCGGCGCCTACCCGCTGACCGGCCTCGATCCGACCGATGTACGTGAAGCCCTCGCGAATATCACAACACGCGATCGCGACGAGTGGGCGGCGGCTTGGGGTGCGGTGGCTGATCGCTATGATCGCGCGGCAGCGGCGGCGACCTCGATGGAGGACAGACGGACCAACTACTTGCGAGCCTGGCGCCTCCATTACTTTGCCCAATGGCCGGTCGCCGCGTCCGCAGGTAAAAAAGCAGCCTACATAAAGGCGCTCGACTCGTTTGTGAAAAGCGCGCAGGCGCTCGACCCGCCACTTCAGGTGGTTCGCATTCCGTTTGAAGGCAAGGAGATCGTCGGGTATCTCCGCCTGCCGCCTGCGACGGCGAGACCCGCACCCGTTGTCCTCGCGGTGAGCGGGCTCGATAGCCGAAAAGAAAACTTGGCAGAGAGCTACGCTGCGCTGCTCGAACACGATATCGGGTTTTTCGCCATCGATGGGCCCGGCACGGGGCAGTCCCCTGTCAAGGTCAGTCCGACGGCGGACCGGGTTCTCTCCCGTGTCATCGACTATCTCGCCGAACGCCGCGATATTGATCCGAAACGCATCGTCATGCACGGAGTGAGCTTTGGAGGCTATTGGGGGGCCAAGCTGGCGATTGTGGAAAAGGATCGGCTGCGCGGGGTCGTGGTCCAATCACCGCCCGTTCATGGCTTCTTTCAACCGGATTTCGTGAGGAGCTCGCTATTGGGGAACCGGGAATACCTGTTCGATATCATTCCTGCGTTTCTGAGCGTTGTGGAAGACGTCCAGACAGCCGACGACCTCGTTCGTGAGTTTCCCAAACTATCGCTCGTGGCCCAGGGACTTCTCGGCAGACCCACGACATCGATGCTCGTGATTGCTGGCGTCAACGACACGCAGGTCCCGATATCTGATATCGACATGTTGCTTCACAGCGGGGATGTCCCGAAGGACGCATGGATCAATCCCAGGGGTGGGCATCTTGGCCGCGAACGGACAGGTTGGACCGACCCAGTGATATTCAGAAATGTTATCGTCCCCTGGGAAATCCGCGTCCTCCAGGGCAACTAGCGTTATCGAAGGAGGCGCGTCATGACGGTGGAGTTCACGGTGAACGACAAGCCCGTGCGCGTGAACGTGCCCGAGGGGACTGGCCTCCTGTGGGTGCTGCGGGAGCGTCTGCATCTGACCGGAACGAAGTACGGATGCGGCGTGGCGCAGTGCGGCGCATGCATGGTCCACGTGGACGGCGCGGCCGCGTTCTCGTGTCAGGTGCCGATCGAGGCACTCCGGGGCAAGGCCGTCACCACGATCGAGGGCTTGTCCGCTGACGGCCGCCATCCCCTGCAGCGCGCCTGGCTGGCCGAGCGCGTGCCCCAGTGCGGCTACTGCCAGTCGGGACAGATCATGAATGCGGCCGCGCTGCTCGCGCGGAACCCGCGGCCCACCCGCGACGAAATCGTCGAGCACATGTCGGCGAACATCTGCCGGTGCGGGACCTACCAGCGCATCGTCCGCGCGATCGAGCGCGCCTCCCGGGAGGGTTGAGATGGATACGACTCGACGCGAGTTCATGGTCGGGGCGGCGGGTCTGACGTTCGGCTTGCTTGTTCCCGGCTGCGTACCGGTGGCGACGCGCGGCGCGACCGCGACCCTCGCGACCGGCCCCGGCGATGCGCCCGCCTTCAGCCCGTGGGTGAGCATCGCGCCGGGCGGCACCGTCTACATCCAGTCGCCGGCGGTGGAGATGGGCCAAGGCTCGCTCACCTCCCTGCCGCTGATCATCGCCGAGGAGCTGGATGCCGACTGGTCGAAGGTGCGCGTCGTGCCGGCCCCGCCGGACGACAAGCTCTATGGCAATCCGGGCTTCGGCGGCACCATGCTCACCGCGGGCTCCAACGCGGTCCGCAGCTACTTCCAGCCCCTGCGGGTCTTCGGCGCCCAGGTACGTCGTGTCCTGCTCGACAACGCCGCCCGGCGCTGGAGCGTGCCGACTTCCGAGCTCACGACGGAGCCCGGCGTCGTCGTTCACGCGAAGTCCGGACGGCGTCTGACGTACGGCGAGATCGCCGCGTTCGCCGAGATCCCGGCCAAGGCGCCGGAGATCAAGCCGGAAGACCTGAAGAAGCCGGAGGCGTTCCGGCTCATCGGCAAGGACGTGCTCCGCGTGGACCTGCCCGGCAAGATCGACGGTACGGCGCGGTACAGCATCGACGTCGAGGTGCCGGGGATGCTGTACGGCGCGATCCTGCGCGCGCCCGTCGAGGACAGCGCGCCCGTCGACGTCGACGACGCCGCGGCCCGGGCGATTCCCGGCGTGACGCGCGTGATGAGGCTGCCGTTCGGCGTGGGCGTCATCGCCGACACCCCGTGGGCCGCGTTCGCCGCGAAGGACGCCCTGCGAGTGACGTGGGACCGTAAGGCGACGGGCTGGGGATTCGACAGTGACGAGGCGATCGCGCGATACGCGACGGCTGCGCGTGATCTCGGAACGCCGGGCAAGCCGTGGGCCGCCGCCGGCGACGTGCGAGCGGCCTTCGACCAAGCGAAGACCGTCCTCGAGGCCGAGTACCGATGCGATTACGCGTACCACGCGCAGATGGAGCCGCTGAATTCCACGGCCGCCGTCTCGCCGAACGGTGAGGCCTGCGAGATCTGGGTCGGTAGTCAGAGTCAGACGATCGCGGTCGCCGCGGCGGCCAAGACGCTCGAAATTCCGGCGGACAAGGTGCGGCTGCATGACACGCTGCTCGGCGGCAGCTTCGGCCGTCGCGGACACCGCGACGAAGAATTCGTCGTCGACTCGGTGCTGCTCTCGAGGGAAGTCCGCCGGCCCGTCAAGGTCATGTGGACGCGCGAGGACGACGTACGCAATGGTCGCTTCCGACCGATGAGCGCCCACTTCCTACGGGCCGGCCTCGACAAGTCCGGCCGAATCACGGCGTGGCACCATCGGCTCGCCTGCGACTGGGTTCTGCCGTACGTGGACCCCGTGCGGTACCGGGGCTTGCGCGAGAACGACGTCATCGCCGTGGCGGGAACTGAGGTCGCCAGCTACGGCATCCCCAACCGTCTCGCCGAGCAGCTCGGCCAACAGACCGGCATGCGCACGTCCCCGCTGCGCGGGATCGGCTTCGTCGCCAACAAGTTCGCGACCGAGGCGTTCCTCGACGAGATCGCAGAGCGGCGACGGATGGACCCCACTGCCCTACGCCTCGAACTCCTGGAGAACCTACCGCGCGGGGAGGCCGTCGTCCACGCCGTGCTCGAGATGTCCGACTATCGGCGGCTGCGTCCCGGACGCGGCGTCGGCTTCGCCTTCGTCGACTACGCCAACACGATGGTTGCGGGGGTGGCGGAGGTTTCGGTGGACCGCGCGAGCGGCGTGATCCGTGTGCACCAGTTCTGGTGCGCTATCGACCCCGGGATCGCGGTGCAGCCCGACAACATCGTGGCCCAGACCGAGGGCTCGATTGTCTACGGTCTCGGCCTTGCGCTGACTGAGCGCATCAGCATCAAAGACGGGGTGGTCCAGCAGTCGAACTTCTACGACTACCGCGTGCCGCGGCTGCGCGACGTCCCCGAGATGCACGTGAAGCTGATGCGCACGGCGAACCCGCCGACGGGCGTGGGGCAGATGGCCACGCCGCTCGTCGCGCCCGCGATCGCGGCCGCCGTGCACGCGGCGACCGGCGTACGGCTGCGTCACACGCCGTTCCTGCCCGAGCGCGTGCTCGTGGCGATGCGCGCATGACCGACCGGACGCAAGCGACGGCCGCGCCGCATATCTGGTCGATGCTCGCGCTCGCCGTGATTCCGCCCGCAGGCCATGCCTGCCGGGGCCGCGACCCTGGCCGAACTCGCCGCGGCGATCGATCTTTAGATTTCTCCCGTTCGTCCCCGCAACTGAGTCTCGCTCCTCGACCGATCCTGCCCACGCGCTACGGCTGGCGGCGGCACGGAGGACGGGACATCACCATGCCGCGAGTTGATTTCAAACGCGTAAAGTTCGATAAAAGGTTCAAGCGAGCATCGGCCTGATGAACGGGCACTTTCCGAGGCGCGGGCCCATCGGTTGGACTTTCGACAGCGAGGCGATAGTGAATGACCGTAACTCCGACGGCGTCGCCAAGTCCGTCCGTCGTGGCCAGGGACGCCGCAAAACGCGCGCGCAGCAGCAGCGTGCTCTTGCCACGCGCGCGGCCATCCTGAATGCGGCGACCGCAGAATTCGCCGAGCGAGGCTTTCAGGCTGCGAGCATCAGGCGCATCGCCGACCGAACGGGGCTGCAACATCCCCTCATCACGTATCACTATCGGAGCAAGGACATTCTCTGGCGCGCCGCGGCCGAGCACGCCTTTACGCGCATCCGTCAGGAATGGGACGCTGGCGTTCCGGAACAGGCAACAGTGTCGCCGCTCGAGCATCTGCGTGAGGAATATCGGGCCGTCTTCCAATATGCCGCCGCCTTTCCGGAGTTCCATCGCTTCATGCGACAGGAGGCGTTGTCGCGTAGTCCGCGGCTGCGGTGGGTCGCCAAGACCGTTGTCAGGCCGCTCATCGACCGCCTGCTTCCCCAGATCCACGCGGCCCAGAACGAGGGCGCACTGCCGAAAGTCGAGCCAATCCTGTTTCACTATATGATGGTGAGTCTCACCACGACACTGTCCGCATTCGCGCCTGAGATGGAAGTAATCAGCGATGTGTCGCCGGGCGCCCCCCGAGTCATCGAAGCCTATTGGCGCTTGGTCGAAGAGATCGTGTTTGGCAAGTATCCCAGGGTTCCACGTTCCGGAAGCGATCAGTGCCGAGGGCGCGATACCAGAGAACGGGTGGGCGGCGGAACTGCCAAAAGAACTTCCATGCGAAATACGACACGGAGGCGTGCTCGCGCGCAGCAAAGGTCGTCGGTATCGAAGGGCGGCGCCATCAGCGTGACGTCGTGGCTGCCCGCCCGGAGTCGCTCGAGCGAGCGCCCGTGAGGTCCTCGCGCAGATAGAGCTTCAGTTCTCCATACGCCTGGACGCAGCTCTCGCAGGCGAGAAGCGCTCACCCATTCGGATGCATCGTGCACCCGTTCATGAAGATGGCGTCAGGAAGTTCGCACCATCTCTGGACGGCACCACTGCGCTCGACTCGCCAGATATCCCGGCCCTTGCGCAGCGTTCCGCCCGTTGTCCAAAGCACGCCGGCGGCATCAAACGCAAGTCCCATCGGCGGTGCCGGAACCTCCGCGAATGTGGTGGTCGTGCGCGTCGCCGGATCGTAGCGATCGATGCGATTGTGAGAATAGACAGTGACGAATCTCATAATCCAAAGGTCGCTGGTTCAAATCCAGCCCTTGCAACCACCGAAAGGATGCAGACAGCACAGGCCGCCAGGAACGTCTGTCCGATTCCCTGTTTCCCAGGAAATTCCGCTCGGATTCCCGGTTTCGTCCCAAACTTCTCAGCTGTGTCTCCGCTGACGTGAACTCGTGGGATTCCGGGCGTGAGAGGGGACGCAAACTACGAGCGAATTTCAGTCCGGGAGTCGTGGTGTTTAGTCAACTTCGCGTAGCCTCTGGCACTCATTGCGAGAGCGCGTGGCGGACTGCAAACACGGGTTCGAATCCCGTTGGGGCGGTATTCGCTAGTGACGGATGGCTACGCCGCGAATCGAGAAGGCGAGATGTAGGCCCACTACCGCACGAATCCCGTTGGGGATTCGAACCCGTGTTATCAGTGCGCGGCACTACTAGCACATGACCGTCGCTGTCCGACGGGAAGCTCCAAGCGAAAGAAGGACCGAACTCTACCTCTCGAATGGCAGCGTGATGAGCCGCTCGCGCCGGTCGATGTGACTCCAGGACAGCCCGAGGATCTCGCTGATCCGCCTTTCAAAATCTCTTTGCAGGTGGCACCGTGAATTGTTGCGGCGGGACGGTTCTCTCGATCGAGGCGCCCGTGGCCGCCCCGATCCTGATGTGCCATGCGCCGACTTGTATATCCATGTTTTTCGGTCTCAGCCGCCCGCGGGCGTAGGGAGCGTCCATCTGGTCGCCGTCTGCGTGGCATAGGGTGGGCCAGTAGACCCAACGCTTTGCCCACGTGGGCAAAACTCGGCTTCAGTGCGCTCCCTCGCCGACCGCTTGATCACGTCGAAGCCGAACTGGCCGTCGCCCACCGCAGTCACAACAAGCCGGCCCCGTTCATAGGGCGCGTCCGTCTGATCGTGGCACCATCGGCAGAGCGCCACCAGTTGGCCCAGATCGAAGTCAGACCCGCCCTGCGAGCGCTTGACCACATGGTGGACGTCCAGGCGCCCGCCGCGGCCGCAGGCCTGGCAGCGCCAGGACGCGCGCGCCAGCACGGCGGTCCGAATGGCCTGCCACTCCTCCGGCGAGGCCGCGGGCCGGCCACGCGCACGCGGCTCGTCGGGCTGCCGCCGGCGCCATGGTGTACGGCGGAGCGGCTTACGCCGGATCATCACGCGAGGTCGATGCCGTTTGCCCACGTGGGCAAACCGGCTGCGGGGCTCCCCGGAGACGTTTGCCCATCGGGGCAAATCCGCGGCAGCTCCTTGACCGTGGCGTGCGTCGCGGACGTGTTCCTACGAGAATGAGCACTCGCGTGCACCTCCCAGTCGGCCAAGCACTCGCGGCAGCCGGCCAGGAAGATCCCCACCGGGTGGGCCGTGCCCACCACCCGCTCGCCGAGTTCGAAGAACCGTTCGACGAGCTCCATGGCCTCGATGTCCGGCATGGCGCTTAGCACCGAGCGTCGGAACCGCTCGCCGGGCGGGCTCGGTTCGCGGCCCCGCGGTGACGCCTGGAGCGCCTCAGACACGCGCAGTTGTAGGGTCACGGCCGGCATCTGGCGCGCCAGCTGCACCCAGGTCTGCCACGCGCCCGAGCGCTCGATGGCCGGGGCGATGATCGTCGCCTTGGCCAGGCCAACCTCCGCCACCGCCGCTCGGACCAGAGCGCGCTCGGGCTCGGCTATCGCGGTTAGCATGCGGCCGATCGCCAAGCGCTTGTACGCCGTCCGCCAGGAGGCGACGCCGAGGACGTCACGGAAATACGTCTCCTCGCTCTCGTAGGGATGCTGGTCGTCATCGCGCAGTTGGCTCCAGTACCCGCCGGTATGCGCTTCCCACCCGAGTTCGCAGGCCAGCACCCGGTCGGGCTCCGTGCGCTGGCGGAGTTGCTTGAGGACCAAATGCACGGCGTCCATCCGGTCGCGCCCCCTGAGGTCCGCCAAGAAGCGGGCCACGGCAACACCCGCATCCGCGTCCAGCCAGCAGATCTCAGCCGACACGGCGTGTCGGCGCCGCCGCGAAGGGGCGCTCTGCGAGAACCAGACCCGGGCGATCACCAGTCGACCGCCCGGCCATGTGGCGTTGCCAGCGCCAGAGATGGAGCGCTGCCAGAAAATCGGCCTGCCGCAGCGTCGTAGGCACAGCCATGACTTCCCAGGCTGGATCATCCAGCAGCTTGGGCAGCCGCACGACGAGACCCTGATCCGAAGCCATGCCAAGCCGGCGTGCGGCGTGGCGGTAGGCAACATTCTGGAGAAAGGCCTCCGGATAAATTGCCCGCCCGGTCTTCCAGTCCAGAACCGATGGCACGCCCTTGACACGCGCGTAGAGGTCGAGCGTGCCGGCGTAGCCGCACTCCAGACAGTAGACGGTGCGTTCGATCGCCAGGGGCTCAAGCTTGACGCTCGCGGCCCAATCCTTCCAGCTCTCGACCGCCCAGGCCGCGGCATCCGGGAGCTGGGGTTCAGGGCCCGCGTCGTCACCCAACGCTCGGCGCAGGTGCCATTCGATGCCCGCGTGGACGGCGGTGCCAATCATCGCGGCGCGCTGCTTCTCCCTGTCTGCCGCCTTCACTCCGGTTACGGCCTCCGCGACGGCGGCCAAGACGTATTCGGGATCCCGAGCTCCCGGGCGCGACAGCACCTCGAGCATGGCGGTCTCGAAGTAGCGGCGCTCCTCCTTGGCGTACCAGGGGCCCAGCGCCGGCTTGGCGATCACCTCCAATACGGTCGTGACCGACGGTAGCTCGCGACCCTCGACGTGATAGAACCGGCTCCGGTCCCAGCTACCGTTCACGGACCTACTCGTGGGTATCGTGGTCATTCGCGGCCTCCCACTCGGCCGGGGGATCGACGACCACCGTGGCCGGCGGGAGTAACGGATCATCGCCCGCCACGTACACCTCAAAGGCCTTGAAGACGCGGCCGGCCTTGGACGTCTGGCGGCCCGTGTACCGGATCAGGACCTCGGCGCCCTCGCGGACGCGCTTGAGGCGCTCAATGAGCGCCGTGTGCAGTGGAAAGGTCACCAGCCCGTCGCGGGTCTCCACCGTACCCAGCGGACCGTAGCGGCCGTCGTGCGGTCCCTGCCACATGCCCTCCAGCTCGTCGCCGGAGGTTTCCCACTTGTGGAACCGCCCTTGACCAATTTGGCGCCAGCGTTTGAGGCTTGTCATCGAGGTCCTCCTTCTAATGCGTAGCCGCTACGTATTAAGCGTAGCCGCTACGCATGCTGCTGTCAAGGGCTCTTTACACTGGCGCTCCGGAAGGGCTTGCTACACTTACGCCGGGATGGCCGGCCGCCGACGCCCAGCAGATAATCCGTTACCCCAGGAATTCAGGGACTTACTTCGGTCGCTGGGACGGCGTGGCGGAAAGGCGAGAGCTAAACGGCTGACAGCGGAGCAGCGAAGTGCCAGTGCCAGGAAGGCAGCGCAGGCTCGTTGGGCTAAAAAATCCCGGCGGAAGCCTCAAGAGGGAGCCGGCTAATCTTCTGCGAAAGACCTCGGGCGAACCATGAAACGTCAAATTCAACGCCTAGAGCAATCGAGCTGCTGCTGCGCATTGATACCAGCCGTTCCACGGCCGAAGTATTGAGTTATCGGCTGTCGAGGATCTCGCGCGTCGCCGACGACAGACGCTCGATCGGCAGGTTCGAGTAGACGACGTGGCCGCCACGGCCTTCATAGCGATACAGCGCGCGGGCGCCCGTCGTGGCTGCATCACTGCCCACGGTCCCCTCCTGCGAAAGCAGGCGGAGAATTCGCGCGACGTACCCCCGCGTCTCCTCGTACGGTGGAACACCGCCGTGACGCGCGACAGCGTCCACGCCCGCGTTGTACGCGGCGAGCGCGAGTCGGAGGTTGCCGCCGTAGCGGTCCACCAGGTATCGCAGATGCCGGACGCCGCCTTCGATGTTCTGGCGCACGTCGAAGACATTGCGGACGCCGAGCTGCGCCGCAGTCGTGGGC
>Ga0209802_1003787_pt1 | contig 10029 bp, 8 predicted proteins | sample GraSoiAngelo_129_FD_185886 | JGI IMG/M metagenome (GOLD analysis project Ga0209802, IMG submission 185886) | Grasslands soil microbial communities from the Angelo Coastal Reserve, California, USA - 14_0927_12_40cm (SPAdes) (version 2) | ecosystem: Environmental > Terrestrial > Soil > Grasslands ... | reverse complement strand
CTGCCGTCTTTTCTAAATGGTGAAACCAGGCTGCCCGCTTACTCTGCGGTTTGGGCTGAAGTATTGGCACGATAAAACACTCAGGAATGCACCATTTTCTCCAGAGCGGGTTTGTTGCGGATTATTAAAGTTGATCCCTTCAACTCCAACAACTGCTTCTTCTTAAAATCTGAGAACAAACGAGTTACCGTTTCTCGCGTCGTGCCAATCATCTCTGCGATTTCTTCGTGAGTAAGCGTCACTTTCAGGTGCAGCGGATTCGTGGGATGCACCGAATTGGTGGACCACGCCAGCACTAGCTTTGCCAGCTTCTCTGACGGTGAAGCCGAAAGCCCCAGTGTGCGGACTTCTTCATAGGCCGCATGATAGTTGCGGCTGAGTTGTTCGGCAACACGCAGCGCGGCTTCGCCGTGCTCGCGCAGAAAGCTGAGGAAAGCGTCGCGCGCGATGAAGTTTGCCTGCCCGGGCTCCATCATCTCGGCCGTTACCTCGTAAGGTTTATGGGAAATCGTAGCGCTGAGCCCAAGGACGTCCCCAGGTTCTGAAATCTTGAGAATGATCGTCTTCCCATCACTGGAGGATGTTGAGAGTTTTGCCTTTCCCGTACAGAGGACAAACACGCCCCGTGGCAATTGACCCTCGATAAATAACATTGCGGATTTCGGATAGACAGCAGTGGACTTGATCTCTGTGAGCTTCTCGGAGGCGGCTGATGACAGGTTACAAAACAAATATTCCTCGCGGAACTGGCAGGTCAGGCAGTTGTCAATGATGTTTAAGCCGTAAGGAGCACGCATATTCGAATCGTTATCTGCGCAGATTGTAACATCCGCAGGTGTGATTGTGATCACCAAGCACCGTGACTGCAGCCACTGTTTGGACGAGTTTCTTGAGACACAATCTCTAACGAGCCGAGATGGGTGCCTTATGACAAACGATGAACGGGACATTGTGCAGGTACTGGAGCGAGAGCTAGGCTTATTGGAAAATGGCTGGTACGACCATTCGCCAGCGTATCCGTGGAGAGCGCCGTTGGTTTTTGAAGATTCGCCAACCTGTCCGAGTTTCAACGCAACCAGCCTCACCCACATTTGCGGTGCATGCGTACTCAAGCAGTTGGTTCCATTAATGCGTCAGAGTGAAAAGGTTCCGTGTCGGCACATACCTCTGAATGATGAGGGGGAGACTGTCGATATCTTATATCGGTGCGGTACGACGCAAGATATGAAGGTCCTACTGCGAAACTGGCTGCTGAAGACGATCGCAAGGCTCAAAGAAAATCGTAGACGTTTAGGATCAGACGATCAGCATCCGAGTCTCGCACTTCATGACTGTAGGTAAGCAAGGCAACGTTGCAGTGACGTCTAATGCTCCACTGGTGACCGTCTACAAGGAAATCGCGGTGAACGCGCAAGTGGGCGATATAACAACCAACGCAATCAAGAACCACCATAGATACCGCGTCGTTGCCTGGTGGACTTCGGGCCAAACTGGTATCGCCAAATCCGATTCCGCGCCCAATGCCATTCACTTTAGTGTGTCACCAAAGTTTCTGCGTGGGCTCGAAGGCCGGTGGACACCTGAAGATTTGCTGCTGTGCGCAGTCGCTAGTTGTTACACAACTACTTTCAATGCAATCGCAATCCACGAGCAATTCGAATACACGGATCTGGGAGTCGAAGCGGAAGCCATCGTGAGTAAAGCTGACCCAGGCTACAGTTTCAGCGAAATTGTGATCCGCCCGACCCTGACAATTCCTCAGGATGACGGCCGCGAGCGCGCACTCGATCTGTTGGGTAAGGCCAATGCGTTATGCCTGGTCTCTCGTGCCCTCGCAACCCCTCAGACATTCGAAGCGCGAGTAGAGGTCAGCAGGCTTTATCCAGCAGGCCCATCGGCAAATATGGACCAACCGCCGCAGCCATCGATGCAACGCTCGCCTTTGCAATACGTCTGGCCATGCACAATGAAGGACGGTACCGAGGTCGTACTGCGCCCGATCTGTCCCGAGGATGAACCGCTGATGGTGAAATTCCATGAAACGCTTTCTGATCGGAGCGTATATTTCCGCTATTTCCATTCCGTCAGCCTGAGGACGCGGGTGGCGCACGAGCGCTTGGCCCGCATCTGTTTTGTGGACCATGATCGCGAACTGGTTTTAGTGGCGGACTATGAAGATCCGAAAACGGGGCATCACAGAATCCTCGGGGTAGGTCGACTGAACAAAGTCCCGGAAAGAAATGAGGGTGAAGCTGCGGTCTTGGTCTCCGATCAGTGCCAAAGCCGAGGCCTGGGGACCGAACTATTGCGCCAGCTCATCCTGGTCGCGCTAGACCAGAAACTGACCCGAGTCACGGTTGAAATGTTGCGTGAGAATCTGGCTATGCAGACCATCGTCAAGCGCCTTGGATTTCGTCTGCGCCTACTGGACGATCCCACTGCGATCAGGGCTTTCCGCGAGCTCTGAGCCAGAGAGTTGTGGGTCCTCCCTCCTCAAATTGTGATCCAAGTCACAGGGCGCGGTGATTTTCACCACTGCACTGAACCCACGCATCATTGAGAATCGCGACGAAGAGCTAATAGGGCAGAAGGCGAAAGCTTTACGAATTAATGACTTGAGGAGGCGATGAGATGCTCAACCGCCATCGAATGATCGTAATAATCATGTCCCTGCTGATGTCGGGATTGTTCACCAACATTAGTTACGCCATCCCCGCATTTTCGCGTCAGTACGGGACCTCGTGTAGCACCTGCCACATTAATTTCCCCAAGCTCAACGATTTCGGCAAAGCGTTCAAGGACGCCGGATTCAAGTTCCCCAAAGACGACGAGACCTTCATCAAGGTACCTCCCGTCCTACTCGGCGCGCCAGCTCAGAAGGATATATGGCCACACACGATTTTCCCCGGCACCATCCCCGGCATGCCGCCGATCGGACTCCGTTACAACACCTTCTTCCAGGTTGTGAGCAAGAACCGGAACGCGTTCAACGTGCAACGCCCCGGAGACCCGACTGCGCCATTCATCCCTCGAACCGACTTTCAATCAGGCCTCTTTAGCATCTTCACGGCCGGAAATTTTGGTAGTGACATTGCCTTCTGGGTAGATGATGACATCAGCGTCGGCGGAAGCCCCAACGGTGGTCTGGGCGACGGCTACCTGAAATTCATAAACATTGGTCGTTTTTTCAAGCTGCCCACCGACGCGCTCAGCATGCGCGTGGGCCAGTTCGAGTTGGACCTTCCCTTCAGTCCGGCTCGTTCCTGGAATCTAAGCGGATGGGACATTTACGATCAGACCAACTTTGGCACTTCCGCACACAATGTAAATAACGGGTTTGCTCTCTCCAGTGGTGCGCAAGGCGTTGAGTTCAGCGGTGGTCACACCTACCGCGGATATCACTACTCCCTCGCGATCGTGAACCAAAACACCAGCGGGAACGCCGCGTCACCCGCCAACATTTCCCCAGTCACGAACTTTACTTCCGATTCCAACTTCAAGGACCTGTATGGCCGTCTGTCATACCGGTTCAACCTGGAGCGCGATCCAGCCAGCCGGAACGAAATTCAGGCGGCCGGAACAACAGGCCCGCGTGATCACACTTACTTGAACCTGGGCACCCTTTATTTTTACGGACGTTCTGTGCAGCGCGCTAGCGGGTTAGAGTCCGATGGCGTTACACAAACTGTGATTACCGCCCGTGAACCGTTCTATCGTGTGGGTGGCGATTTCAGTTTCAATTACCACAGCTTCAACTTATTCGGGCAATACCTCATGGGACGCGATCATGACCTCGTCCCGCTCGTCCCCACTGGTTTTCCACTGCCCATTGGGTTCGTTCGCAGCAGTCCCGTGAAGTTCAGTGGGGGATTCATCGAAGCAGACTATATGGCTCTGCCCTGGATGATGACCATCATGCGATGGGACGTGGTGAATTCAAGTGCCGACCGGATCAATGGAATTGGTGCGGACGCTTCCAATCCGCCGGCCGCGCCGTTTCTGTCACCGTTCCACTCGACGCGCCACCGTATAACACCAGGCGTACAGTTCCTGATCCACGCGAACATTAAGACTTCCTTCGAATACCAGATACGCCCGAAACAGGTGGTCTATGATCCGGCGACCGGGCTTGCGCTTACGAATCCGTTCCGCACTAATTCGGCGGTTGCGGGACTCGAATTTGTGTATTGAATCGCGGGTAAAGAACACCCGTTTTTACAAGGAGAATCATGAAACGCACTTTCTTAATCATAATCACAGTGATAATGAGCCTCCGCGTCGCAGCTAACGCAGGAACGATCAGCGGCAGCGTGTCGGGCGTGGCCGGCGAATCGGTGGTTTATGTTGACACTGCCCCCGGCAAAACCTTCCCTGCTCCCACGCAGCACGCGGTGGTGGATCAGAGAGGCTTGTTGTTCCAGCCACACATCACGGTTGTGCAAATGGGTTCTACGGTAGACTTCCAGAACAGCGACAAAGTTGCCCACAATGTGTTTTGGACCAATATCGGTGGCAACAAAAAGCTAGGCCACAACTTGGGAACATGGCCACAGGGTGAGAAGCGTTCGTTTAAGTTCGACACCCCAGGCGCTGTGCCAGTACTGTGTAATGTTCACCCCGAGATGAGTGCCTACATCGTCGTCGCCCCCACTCCGTACTTTACTGAAACCGATAAATCGGGCGAATACAAGATCGAAAATGTTCCCGATGGCAGCTACAAGGTAACTGCCTGGCATGAAGGAGCAAAGAACCAATCCAAGCCCGTTAGCGTGAGCGGTGATACGAAGGCCGATTTCACGCTGAGTAAGTAGTACTCAGGGGGAACGGAACGCGGGATGAATCCGTTCCCCATGAGTATTCCTATCCCTCGCGAAGGGTTTTGTGACACTGGAAATATGTTTCGACCTCACGAATCCATGATGAAGCGTTTTCAACTCGAATCGCCCCGGCCGAAGAACGCAAACGGAGAACGGCATGGACATTCGTGGTGTGTGAAAAGCCTAGGGGTGATTTTCGTGCTGGTATCATCGTTGCTCGGTCAGGGGGGCGAAACTAGCAAAGTTACTGTTACGGCCGTGGAAGGCGAAAGCTGGCTCAACCATCTCCATAGGACGTTTGACGAAACCAGCATGGGCAAGACGGGGCGTTTGGGGCCACCCGCAACTACACCTGGAGAGGTACCCGCGCACTGGCAGCTCGGGTTATCGCCCGGCTTCGCTACCCAAACCGTAGCGCTTCACGGTAGGGACCTCTACCGCCTGAATTGCCAGGGATGCCACGAGGAATCCGGTCTCGGCGCTCCCCCCGAAATCAACTCGGTAATCGACCCGGTCAGGGCGACGTCCGTCGCCATTATCATGGAGCGAAACAAAAAGATCGGTATGGACATGAGTCGCTCCGCGGCAGCGGAGCTTGCCAAGCAGTCCAGAACCTCCCTGCTGCAACGTCTCCACCACGGGGGCCAGGATATGCCGCCGCTTCCCTACTTAAGCGAAGCTGAAGTCCGGTCACTCTTCGCCTATCTGAGACAGCTTGCTGGCGTCTCCGGCGCAGAAAGGGAGCAAGTAGCCGTAATGGAATCGTCCTCCCACATTGGAGAGCAGATCGTTAAATCTACATGTCACGTCTGCCACGGCGCTGCGGGGCCCAACCCCAGCCCCCAGGAACTTTTGGAAGGGGCGATCCCGCCGCTTAATACTCTCACCACCCGGACGAGCTTACCCGAGTTCGTCGGAAAAGTGATCAGCGGTGCTTCTATCACAATGGGCACGCCGCCGCTGTCTTGCAGAGGCCGGATGCCAGTATTTGGCTATTTGAGCGAGGACGAAGCGGCGGATGTGTACCTGTACCTTATGCTCAACCCGCCGCACCAATAGAGAGGACTGTCCAATCGTATGCGCAGAAATACTTGCAAATTGTTTGCCTTGCTCTTGCTTGGATCGTTGGGTGCCGCCGCCCAGGTGATCGCCCCAGTAGAGCTAAAAGACCCGGCCATGCGCAACCTGCAAGAGAAATACATGGACGATCTCAAAGCCGTGGGACAGGAAATTTTGACCATCGGCTTCACCTATCCCTTTTACCTCAGCCGCAAGCTCGATATTGATGAACAACAGCAGAAGACCGCCGACCAACATTCCATTCGATTCGATCACTTCAATGGGAAGACCGTGCTGGCCATCACGGGCAACTATTATGCCGCTTATTCCGCCGAAAAATTGAATGGCGAGCAGCGGGCACGGGAGACTTTCCTCAACTTGATCATGCCGATCTTAAAGGCGGCGGTGCCACGCTTTCAAAACAACAGGAGCGTCCAGGGCTATGCGCTAGAAATTTCACACCACGTCCTGGGTAAGGTCATGGATGTTTCAATGGAACGTCCTGAGAACCTTGTCGTGTTCCTGCCTCAGAATGCGGCGCTGAAGTTGCTTTCCGGAAAAGACGAGAGCGCGCGACAGGCCGCATTGCTTGAAGGACAAGTTCTTCTCAACGCCGCACCTATCACGATCTGGCTCAATGGCCAAGGCCCGCAATTAGCGCTGAATGAACCGCCAGGGGACGCGTCCATCAGGGCCGACGCGTCGCCAACCGCGGTAGGAGCGGAGATCGTTCCGACCGGGGACGGAATGGGTCAGCCAGGCACGACCGTTGGGCCTTCTGTTCCCAGGCCGCTAAAATCTAACGAACCCAGCGCTGCCACAGGACCGCCAAGGGATACTTCACCGGAAGCTCTGAATTCCCTCCAAGCTGCCAACACAGAAGTTCTCGCGACGATATTAAAGGAACTGGATCCGCAGGCTCATTTTGTGCCCTGCGCACCGCCTAGCTTCGTTTCGTTTCGCCAGGGAGTCTATCTCGAGCTGTCCATGACCACCGCGTTATCGACGTCGGCCAGCGGATCTCGCTACAAGTTGGCGGCCTTCGCCTTCGATGAGCATATCGCTCACCTGATTCGACCGGTGTTGGCTTATTTTAAAGAAGAACCAAAATTCGACGGGATCGGGTTGAGCACGACTATTCATATGCCAAGCAAAACTGCCGCGACTAACGCCTCCGAAGCCGTGGAATTCTTCTTTCCGTTTTCCGCGCTGCGCTGCTACGGGCGTTACGACTGCACGGGCCAGCAGCTCATTGACGCCGGCAGCGTGCTGATCAACGGCGAACGCGTCAGCCTTGATCTGCAGATAGCAGAAGCCACTCCCAATCGGTAACTTTACGGAGGCAAACGGACAGGATGGCACGGCCATTTTTGGCCAAGCAGCTCAAAATGGTTTCGTTTCGGCTCGGCTAGCTCTGATCGCGGTAATCGCAATCCTTCTCTGTGTTTGCACGCCGAAAATCTAGCGCGAAAGATTTTGGCTCATGCAGTTCATTTCGCGATCACCAAACTCGTCAACGATTCGTCAACAAAAATAGGCCCTTTTAGTTCGTTTTTCTCGGTTGTGAGAATCGGAAAAGCAACGGAACCAAAGGGTTGTAAGTGATTGAACGCTAAATTGACACGGTAGAGGTCTGGGGTTCGAGTCCCCACGTGCCTACCATCTTCCTTTATATCCCCATTTTCAAGCTATGGCGTTCAACTAGCGGCTCAGGGGCGCGACCTTCTTAGGCGTATTGTAGCCCTCAATACGCAGTGCGCCAGGTGCACTGCCGAGAGCGGAAGTCGCAAACTTAGCCACAATTGTTCGGACCTCATGCGGAAATACAGTCATGTAATTGTCATCGTAGGTGATGGGCAGGACTTCCTCGCCATCCGCTCCCTTTGTGACCTCCGCCCGCAAGAAAAACGCGACGCGATTAGAGCGATTTGTAAGGACGATTTTCGCGACACTCTCGCCGTTCGCTCCGGAAACGTCGCCGGACACCGCAACATCGCTCCGCAGCATGGTATTCAGCGCTGACATGTCCGCCCACTTCGCGAGCGTGGTCTTAAACTGTTCGTCATTCTTAGTCTCGCCTAGATCGTCATCCATCGTAGACCCCCAGTAGACGTTCTCGGCGAGGATTGCAGCGTTTGCATTCCTGAGAAGACATCGCACAAAGTAGGTGGAACTGAGACCTGGAATGCGGGCGACCGTCACAGCTTCCGAGGAAGTATTTGGTTTCACGCTAAAATCTTTGATCTCCCTGAAATATTTTCGGCTGGAGTCGAGATTGTAAAACTCCACTATGACGCTCACGTGATCGAGGATTTCCGGCGTCTGGTTGGTCACGTAGAATTTCGCCTTGCTGCGGTCTCCGGTCGCGTAATAGTCCCAGACTATGTGAACAGGACGCAAAGCCTTCTTGGCGCCGAAGTACCCTCCCCCCTGCTTGAAATAGTCGTCGAACAAATGTCCAAAGAAAGATGGCCAGGGATTATTCATCATCCAGTGAACCATCATTTTGCGATTGGCCCAGTGAGTTGCATAAGTTTCATATTGGGCGCGGACATCTTCGTAGTGAGCGAGCTGCGCCTTCCGGGAGAACTCTTCCACGCTACTCGATGCGCCGTAGCGTTTGCCGATCACCCGCTGGATGTTCTCAAGCGTGTTATTGCCCTCGTTGGCGCCGGAGTGGAAGTACCAGTTCTCATTGATCGGCCATAGCTTGTCAGAGGGTATGAACTTTTTGAGACTTTCGAGCGGCGGGATGGTCTCATTGTCGCCCTCTTCGGCAGAGGAGCCTCGTGCCGGTCCGTATTTGTCGCTGAACCAGTAATAAGGTGGCCGCCATACGTACGGGCCCGCCATATGGATGCCGCTCCAGGAACGGTTTACATGCGAGACGGTATCCACCACAGCATTTTGCCAGTGCAGTTCACTGAGAATTTGGTGATAGTCATTCAGCACAGGATCGGGTGGCAACCCATCACTTCCGCTCGCCCACAGCACCACCGCGGGATGTGAACGTAGCTCGCGAATACGCGCTCGCAAACTGGCACGGGCGACCCATTGGTCTTCAGCATTCCAAAGTTCCCAATGCTCCCACTGCGCACAGCACATCCAGCCCAGCATGACTGGCATACCTTCGCGATCGGCTCGTTCGAGCATGGTATCGTCAGCAATCTTCAATTCCCAGCGAATCAGGTTAAGCCCGAGATCTTTGGCGTAGCGCATTATGTTTGCGTCGCGTTCCGGGTCGTTCCTGAAGAGCAGATCAGGCGAGTACACGCCGCCGCGGACAAGGTAGTCTCTGCCATTCACCTGTAAATAAAAGTTTCCACCGTTCCCAATTTCCGGAAAGCTGTTGTCGGAATCGCGGCGCTGCGTGATTTTTCGGATGCCGAATTCGATTGCGGTCGAGTCGGACATCTCGTCGCTATCTTTAGCCTTGAAACTAAGTTTCAGTTGATACAGATTCGGCTTACCCCACCGATAAGGCCACCATAGATCGGGATCAGCGACCGATAGCTGGGAGTAGTCGGCCGGCCCGAAAGCGATCTCCTGCCTTCCATTTCTAACCAGCTGAATGTCCCGTTGGAACTTGATGGTTGCCTTCCCAGGACGTGAGATTTCGCCGTAAAGCGTTCCCGCCAGTGGTTTCGACGTCTTGTTAGTCAGGTCGCAATAGACAGACAAAGAGGCAGGACTAGTCGCAGGCAGGGGCAAATCGGTGGTTACGTACGGGTTTCGGATTGTCACTGCGCCGGTGCTGCTAAGAAATACACGCTTCCAGACGCCCGCGTTCCTGTCGGGCACAAAAGAGATGTCGAGATGCTTCTCCGGATCGTGATAACCCAGATATTTCCAGTTGATCCAATCCAGCCAGCTATCGCCTAGTTCAATGCCGTTTTCACCGCCCAAACTTTGTTCCGGCGTGACCTTCACGGCCAGCCCATTAGGCCTGCCCGCCTGGATGAATTCCGTGACATTAAATTCGAACGCGTCGTACATGCCGACGACGGCGGCGCGGTTAGCGACCTTATGTCCGTTCAGCCAGATGTCCGCCCTGTAATTTATTCCTTTAAAGATGAGTGAATAGACCTCTCGGCCGGGCGGAGCGACAAACGTCGTGCGATACCACCAATCCTGCTTCCACAGGTCTCCGGGA
>Ga0209802_1003785_pt1 | contig 10033 bp, 8 predicted proteins | sample GraSoiAngelo_129_FD_185886 | JGI IMG/M metagenome (GOLD analysis project Ga0209802, IMG submission 185886) | Grasslands soil microbial communities from the Angelo Coastal Reserve, California, USA - 14_0927_12_40cm (SPAdes) (version 2) | ecosystem: Environmental > Terrestrial > Soil > Grasslands ... | reverse complement strand
AAAATACGAGGACCTGAAAGAGTTCGAAAGCCTGGGAGTCAAAGTCGGCATCAGCGTCGGGGACTACGACTCGGTCGATCCGACCCTGGAGAAATTCGACGTCATCGTTGCAACGTCCGAGCGCGCAGATTCGCTCCTGCGGCATCGGACTCAATGGCTCCAGCAGCTCTCGGTTGTCGTCGCCGACGAAGTCCACCTCATCAACGACTCCGATCGAGGACCGACGCTGGAGGTGACCCTTGCCAAACTGCGTCAGGTGAACCCACGCGCTCAGGTTCTCGCCCTCAGCGCCACGATCAAGAACTCGGACCAGCTCGCGAGCTGGCTCGAAGCCGAGCACATCAAGAGCGAATGGCGACCGGTTCCCTTGAAAGAGGGAGTTTATCACGATGGACTCGTCCACTTCACCGACCAGAGCGTTCAGGAGGTCAAGAAAGCCGAGGACGACATTTCCGGTCTTGTCGTTGACATCATGGCTTCGGGCGGTCAAGCCCTAATCTTCGTGAGTACTCGACGTTCGACCGAAGCGCTCGCAAAAGCGCTAGGTTCGCACGTCAGAGACGAGCTGAGTGAAAAAAACCGCGAACAGCTCGGGAAGATCGCCGCAGGTCTCGCGGCTGCGCAAGACGAGCCGACCTCGATGGCGGCCCGCCTCGCGAAGTGCATCGGCAACGGCGTCGCATTTCACAACGCGGGACTCACGAACGCTCAGCGGTCGGTCGTCGAGAAGGAATTCAAGAAGGGACGCATCGCGGCCATCGTCGCAACTCCGACCCTTGCGTCCGGAATTAACCTCCCGGCTCGCCGAGTGATTATCCGAGACTTGAATCGGTACGACGTCAACTTCGGACTCGCGCCGATTCCCGTTCTCGAAATCAAACAGATGTGTGGCCGAGCGGGACGCCCGAAGTACGACAAGTATGGCGAGGCCATCCTGTTCGCGAAGGACATTGACGAGATCGACGATTTGATCGAGGAATATTTCCTCAGCGAGCCGGAGGCAATCGAATCGAAACTGGGATCGGAACCTGCTCTCCGGATGCACGTCCTTGCGAGCGTAGCGACCGGCCACGTGGACACGGAGGAAGATCTCCTTGCATTCTTCAACCGGACATTCTACGCTTTCACAGGTGAGGTCGCTCAAATCCACGGTAAGATTCGCGAGGTCCTCGATTTCTTGCAGAAAGAGGATTTCATCACTCGACACAACGGTTTCCTGAGGGCCACCTTCTTCGGGAAGCGCACGAGTGACCTCTACATCGACCCGCTTAGTGCGGTCAAGATGCGCGACGCGCTCCACCAGGCCCGCGACGATCGTTTCTTCCACCTCTGGACCGTCTGCACGACGCCGGACATGCCGAAGCTCTACCTCCGTCGCGGCGACTACGCCTGGGTCGAGCAGAAGATCGAGGAAGCGGATCTGACTTTCCCGGTCGAGGACTACGACTTCTTCCTCGCCGAAGTCAAGACGGCCTCCCTTCTCGACGACTGGATCACCGAGCGGACGGAGGAGGAGGTCACCAAGAAATTCGGCATCGGGCCCGGTGACATCCGCCGCATGACGGACCAAGCGGAGTGGCTCCTCTATTCGATGGGCGAACTCGGCCGCATCTTCAACAAGAAGAAAGTCCGAGCGCTTACGCGCCTCACGATCCAAGTGCAGTACGGCATCAAGGAGGAGCTCCTCGAATTGATCTCCCTGCGCGGCGTCGGCCGGGTCCGAGGACGCGCCCTCTTCCAGCGGGGCTACAAGACATTGAAGGATCTGCAGAAGGCGAATCCCAGCGACCTCGCTCGCATCCCGACGATCGGCTCGGCCCTCGCGATGAGGATCAAGGAGCAGGTCGGCGTGCCCGTCGATGTCCGGGAGATCGAAGGCCAAGCGGCCCTCGGGGACTTCCCATGACGTTTGACATCGCGGGCGCGAAAGCCTCCAGAGTCGATCCAGAAGCCGTGGTCCGAACCGCGGCGGAATGGGGTTCCTCTCGCGGGGCGGAGGTCTGCCTCCTCGACGCGCGATCGGTCTTCGGCCGGGATCATCTCGAATCCGCGGTCCTTCACGCGATCCGGGCCCGGGAAGAGCGGAAGATGTCCTCGCGGTCCGTTGCGATGGAGGCCCTGCTCTATGCGGCCGGGGCACGTCAAGTTCAGGACGCGATTCAATCGGTTGGCCTCCGCCAGGATACGACGGCCATCGGAGTCGTCCTCTTCGGTTCGCCGAGGGTCGACGATTTCATCCACGACATGGGATGGAGCCGCGACGATCGAGTGCTCAACGCGGACGGCAAGTCCCTCGAACGCCTTGGCATCTCCGATCGGGAGGCCAAGACCGTCTCCGATCGACAGCAGGCCGACCTCATCCTCGAAAAAGTCGCGTTGCTCGACGTGGAAAAGTGAGGCTATGGCCAAGGCGGAATCGAACCAATCCCCCGGAAGGACGATCGGAACGCTGACGGTGCCGAGGGCCCACAGAGAGCAGACCGAGGAGCCACATATGCCGAAGGCATCGGCGCGAAATCGCGTTTGAACGTCGTTGAGGGGTGCGGCGGCCAGGATTCGAACCTGGGAACCTCTGCAGGACGAGACCCTAAATCTCGCGCCGTTTCCGTGCTTGGCTACCGCCGCAAATTCCGGAAAGCCACCGTCGGGTAGAAAGAGATTCCCGACGACGGAATGTCGCGGACGCGGCGGAACTCCGAACTCGGTCATACAAAGCTACATTTGTGGTCATAACATCCAGCGGCACCGATGACCTTTCAGCCGCTCTCGTTCGACGCGGACACCCACTTGGCCGACGTTCACATGTTCGGCCAGCGCGCCTTCGGGGCCGTGTACCTGATCGACGACGAGCGAAAGGCGATCATCGAAACGGGGACGTCGTGGGACGCGGAACGGATCCTCGAGGCGGTCCACGCGTTCGGATTGCGGCCCCAACAGATTGACGCGGTCGTGGTGTCCCACGTTCACTTGGATCATGCAGGGGGAGCCGGGTTCTTGATCGAGTCCATGAGCTCAGCGAAGGTCTACGTCCATGAGCGGGGATACAAGCATCTCGTCGATCCGACCAGACTCGTCGCGAGTGCGCGGACGGCGCTGGGGCCAACCGAGGTGGAGATCTTCGGGACCATGAAGCCGATTCCCGCCGACCGTCTGGTCTCCGTCAAGGACCGCGATCGACTCGACCTCGGGAAGCATTCGCTCGTCTTCTTCGACTCACCGGGTCATGCGCCGCACGAGCTGACGATCCTCGACGAACTCAACCGTTGTGTGTACACGGGCGATGCCGCGGGCCTCTACTTTCCGGGCGACGAGATCCTCATGCCGATCGCGCCGGCGCCCGCGTTCGACTTGGAGCAGAACCTCGAGACGTTCCGACGGCTGCTCGCCCTCAAGCCGCGCGGCCTCCTCTTCAGCCACTATGGGCCCCACACGAAGCCCGCGGCCGCAATCGAGGCGATGATGGCGGCATATCCGGCCTGGGCCCGAATCGTCCGGGACCGGTTGGCAACAATCGGCGAGGACGGGGTCCTCCGCGAGTTGTACGACATGAGCTGCCGCGCCGCGAAACGCTACCCGCGGGATTTCCTCGAGCGTCGCATCCGCGTGAGCATCACCGGCCTCGCGGCGTATCACGAGCGGATGGAGCATGCTGCCCGCACCAGTTGAGGAGACGATCCGCTCCATCGCGGAGGACCGGACGAGCGGTGCGTCGAAGCTGGCGCGCCTCGCCCTCGACGCGATGGGGCTCGCCGTCATCGAGGCGAAAGGCCATCCGGACCCAAAGTCGCTCGGCGAAGTCGCGAGGCGCCTCTCGGACGCGCAACCCGCGATGGCCATCGTGCACAACGTGGCCCACCTCGTCGCGCGACTCATTTCCGAGGGACTCGACCCACGGTCCGTCCTCGTGGAAGTCCGAACGGAGTTGGATCGTGCACGGGATCGGATCGCACGGACGTTCCTGAAGGTCGTGCCGCCTCACGCGACGATCATCACGCTCAGCTACAGCGACAACGTCCTCGAGGCGATCAAGATGGCCCACGGCCGGGGACACGTCAACCGAGCGTACGTCCTGGAGTCCGGGCCGCTGTTCGAGGGACGGACGCTGGCGAGCGCCCTCTCGGATGCCGGAGTCCCATCCATGGCGATCCCGGATGCGGAAGGCGCCTCGCTCCTCGCGCGGGCGTCGTGCGTCCTCGTCGGAGCGGACAGCGTCTTGCGCGACGGGGCGGTCGTCAACAAGGTCGGCACACGGGGTCTCGCCACGGTCGCAGCGGACCGCAAGAAGCCGTTCTACGTCGCGTGCGAAACGCTGAAGTTCGATGCCCGGTACGACGCGGCCACGTGGCCTGGTTTGCGCATCCCTTCGATGAATTCGACGTTCGAGGTCACGCCCTCGGAGCTCATCACCACGACCGTGACCGAACGGGGAACGTACGCGCCTGAGATCATCCGGACGATGCTGTCTCCCGGACGAGACGCCCGCCGACCCGGTGGGGCGGAAAGTTGATTGTCGCCGCGCTCTTCCGTCGAGCGTGGTGGAACCGGAACCGCCGGCCGGCCTGGACCCGATCGACCAGGGCATCCGGCTCTTCAACGAGGAATACTTCTTCGAGGCCCACGAGGTCCTGGAGGATCTCTGGAAACGGGAGCCCGGCAAGTCGAAGGTGTTCCTCCAGGGGCTCATCCAGATCTGTGCGGCATACCACCATTTCCAGAACGGGAATCTAATCGGAGCCGAGACGTTGCTCGACCGGGGCGCCCAGAAGATGCGATCGTATCCTGCGGACTACCTCGGCATCGACGCCGCCAAGCTGCTCGCCCATGTGGACCAGGACCGGGAGCGGATTCGAAAGATGCAGCGAGGCGAAGAGGAGAACCGAGTCCTTGAGTTCCCGCGCATCGAACGCAAGAGCTCGTGATCTACGAAGGAGAGCGCCCGGGGCGGATCACGCTCATCCCGATCGGAGAAAACCGGGGATCCTCACGAGTCCCACGGCAGCCGTCGGCTACAAGAACTCCGAGAGGAGTTCGTCCGGGTCCTCGACCCCGAGGGGCTGGCGCACCGGTGAGCCTTTCTTCAGAGCGGGCTCCAGGTCCTCGTACGTCGGGACCTTCTCGGTCCGGTAGAACAGACCGAGCGGAATCCGGTCCCGTCCCACGAAGGGCCACTCGATCGCCTTTGCGAAGGCGGCCTTCATGTCGCTCGGGTCATGGCCGTCCTTCTGCAGGTCGTAGACCCGCTCGCGGAAGAAATCGTACGTGTTGACCTTGTTGTACGTGACGCAGGGGGACATGCAGTCGATGAGGGAGAATCCATGGTGGTCGATGCCGTTCTTGACGAGCTCGGCCATTCCTTTCACGTCCCCGCTGAAGGCCCTCGCCACGTAGGTGGCCCCCGAGGCCAAGGCGAGGGAAATCGGATCGACGGGATTCTCGATGACCCCTTCGATCGGGGTGGACTTCGTCTTCATTCCTTTCTCGGAGGTGGGACTCGCCTGGCCCGTCGTGAGCCCATAGATCTGGTTGTTCATCACGAGGTATGTGATGTCGAAGTTGCGGCGCATGGCGTGGATGAAGTGCCCCACGCCGATCCCGTATCCATCCCCATCGCCCCCCGTGACGATGACCTGGAGATCTGGATTCGCGAGCTTCACGCCCTCCGCCACTGGGAGCGCTCGGCCGTGAATCGCGTGGAATCCGTACGTCGATAGGAAGTGCGGCAAGTTGCTCGAGCAGCCGATGCCGGAGACGATGACGACGTTCCAGGGCTCGAGTTGGAGCGTGTGGATCGCCATCTGCAGCGCCCGCAGGACCGCGAAGTCCCCGCACCCCGGACACCACGTCGGCTTGATCTCGGACTTGTACGTGTCCATCTCGAACTCGAGTTTCATGCGACCGCCTCCAGGATCTTGTCCGCGATGTCTCTCCAGGTAAAGGGCTCGCCATCGTATTTCCCGAAGAAGTGGTCCGGCTTGTAGCCGGTCTCCGAGCGGAGGAGCCGCGTGAACTGGCCGGTGTAGTTGCCCTCGATTGCGAGGCTCTGTTTCACGTCCTTGAGGAGGGCGAGCGTCGCGTCCGTATGGAACGGGAACAGGGTCGGGAACTCCAGGCTGTTCACCCGGATTCCGCGTCCCTCGACGTTCTGGATCGCCTCGTGGGCGGCGCCCCAGGTGGACCCCCAGTGGATCAACGTAAGGTCCGCGTCCTCGGGTCCCCAGAGCTCCGGGGGCGGCGTGTCCTTCCGCAGACCGTCGAGCTTCCGCATCCGCTTCTCGTGCATCCGATTGCGCTCGGTGACGTATTCCGGGATCCCGGCGAGGACGTCGGAGATGAGCTCGCTGTTCTCCATGTGCTCGTCCGTCGCGGCGACGAACTGATATCCTTTCATGCCCGGAATCGCCCGAGGACTCACGCCGCTCTCCGTGAGGCGGTATCGCTTGAAGTCCTTCACCTCCGCGCCGTTCGCCGCGGACATGCCGCGGACGATCGGGACGTTGAAGTCCGGCTTCTCGACCGTGCGGTAGCCTTCGCCCAGGTAGAGATCCGAGATCACGATGATCGGCGTCTGATAGATTTCCGCGAGGTTGAAGGCCTGCGCGGTGAGGCGGAAGCATTCTTCCGGGTTGCGGGGCGCCAGGATCGCGCGCGGCCAATCTCCCTGGCCCGCACCAAGGGCGAGGTTCAGGTCCCCTTGCTCCGTCTTCGTTGGCAATCCGGTCGACGGACCGCTGCGCTGCACGAGGATCGCGACCAACGGGGTCTCCGTCATCCCGGCCTGCCCGATCGCCTCGACCATCAGGGAGAATCCGCCGCCCGACGTGGCGGTCATCGAGCGCACCCCCGCGAAGCCCGCGCCGACCGCCATGTTCATCGCGGCGAGCTCGTCCTCGACCTGCTTGACGACGACACCATGCGGAGGGCCATGGGAGGCCATCCAATGGAGGATCGACGATGCCGGCGTCATCGGATACTGCGCGAGGAACTTCACGCCTGCGGCGAGCGCACCAAGACAAATCGCTTCGTTCCCGGTCATCAGATACTTGGGCTCGTTCGGATACGCCAGTCCGAAGTTCAGGGAACCGCCCATCTCGCCGACCGCGTCTCCCCCGAGTTTCGCGGCTTGGATGTTCTGCTGTACGATCTCCGGCTTCTTGTCTCCCCAGATATCCTTGAAGGCGCTCTCGACGTGTCGGAAGTCCAGGTCGAACAGCCGGACGGCCGCGCCGAGGGCGACTGTGTTCCGCATCAGTGCGTTCGGCGAGAGGCTCTGCGCCTTCTTCCGAAGAGGGATGCCCAGGAGGCGGACCTTCTCCCGGAGTTTGGTCGGATCCGGCTTCGTCCCGTCGGTGTCGTAGACGATCGCGCCGCCTTCGCTGACTTGGCCCTGGTGAACGTCCATCGTCTGCTGGTTCAGGCACACGACGACGTCCGGGTCGACGCCGTGAGAAAGGACCGGATCGAGGCCTCCGCGGATCTGGGTCCAGACATGGCCACCGCGGATCACGCTCTGATACGACGAATAGGTCCAGGTGTGCAGCCCGCTCCGCGCGCTAATCTTCGCGAAGCTCTCCGCGGTCGACGAGACGCCGTCTCCAGCGGCGCCGCCAATGCGAAAGACAAGGTCTCTCTTGGCCATCCGGAATCCCACCGCGTGGGCTCAGTCGGTTCTCGGGTTCCCGCCATCAACGCCGTCCGAATTTAATATACTCTTGCATCTAATGGAGCCCGGGATCTAACTTCCGAACTCGATGCAGCCGTCTACACCGGGAACATGCCAACGAGGAACAGGGCGGCGAGGACTGCGGCGATGACGATTGCGCCGACGACCAAGCCAGTCCGCCGGCGGGTGTCCCTCGCTACATGAATCACTCGTTCATGAGCGGAGTTCAGGGGGTTGCGGGGTCGCTCTCCTGCATGCAGGTCCACCATCGTGCCAACGTATGCCGCGACGCCTTCCCTGGGCACTGCCGGGCTACCGACCATGATGCTCAAGGAAATGGGACTCGCGCAGCAAAGAATTTTCGGCCCGTTTCGCGCCGAGCGAGGTCTCCAAAACACCGTTGATAGCGAACGAAGAAAAGGCCTGACATTCGAGGTCTTCGCCAAGCCGATCATGTCCTTGCAGGATGGAATCCGAAAGGGGGCGAGCGCCTCGGCACAATCCTTTTGGTCATCGGACCATTCCCGACCCGGAACGACGTGAGAGCCGTCCCCGATCTCCCGAACCACCCGAAGCCCCTCGGGCCGTACTCTCATGTCGTCGTCGCGAACGGGTTCGTCTTCATTTCCGCGCAGGCGCCGATCGTCCCTGGGGCAAAGTCCGGCGAATGGGCAGCCGCGGAGATCGCAGGCCAGACACGACAGTCGCTGACGAACATCGCCGCAATCCTCGAAGAACTCGGACTCGCAATGAGTTCAATCGTCAAGACGACGGTCTTCCTTGTGGACCCTGCGGACTTCCAAGCCATGAACGACGCCTACAAGGAATTCTTCCCGGTGGAGCCGCCGGCCCGGTCGACCGCAAAACTCGGGATCGCGAGTCCGGGTCTGAAGGTCGCCATCGAGGCCGTCGCGGTGTACGAGCCAAAGCAAGAAGATTGAGGCACCCGCGAACCGAGCTCCTCTGGATTGGGAGTAGTGCGTCCTTAGTTCGTTGCCGACGTCACTCCCGGGTAGAGATAGCACGCGACGAAATGGTGCGGGACAATTTCGAGGAGTTCGGGCTCTTTTGCCGGGAGGAACTCGAGCAAGATGCGACCGCCGTCCAATCGCACGTATTGGATCGCACGGAACGCGATTCCTTCCGGCCGTTCCGCACGCGCCTTGACGAGCGCCTCGACGCCGAGGCGGTTCGACTCTGTCGCCGGTTCGCGGTACCGGAGAAGGAGGACCTCATCCCCCCGGATCGTCACTTCTTCCAGGGGAGGAAGCTCCGAGGCGTCGGGATTCCGAGACGGATCGAACATGTGGGCTGCGGTCGCCGCAATGTCCCTCGGACTCCAGCCACAGTGCGGGAGAACGGCGTTACAACGCGTGTGGAATCGGCAGCCCGCCGGCGGCGCAATCGGGCTCGGGACGTCTCCGGGAAGGATGATTCGCTCCCGACGCCTCTTCGGATCGGGCACCGGGACGGCGGACAGGAGCGCCTTCGTGTACGGGTGGAGCGGGTTCGAGAACAGCTCGGCCGTCCGCTTTCGCTCCAAGATCCGGCCGAGGTACATGACCGCGACCCGGTCCGCCATATGTCGAACCACGCTGAGGTTGTGCGTAATCAGGAGGTACGTGAGGTTCTGTTTCCGCTGAATGTCCTTGAGCAGGTTCAGGATCTGCGCCTGGACCGACACGTCGAGGGCGCTCGTCGGCTCGTCGAGGAGCAGGAACTCCGGCTCCGGCGCGAGCGCGCGGGCGATCGCGATCCGCTGACGCTGACCCCCCGAGAACTCGTGGGGGAACCGGTACAGATGCTCCGGCCGAAGGCCGACCTCCTCGAGGAGACGTGCGCCCTGTTCGTACGCCTCGGGCCGCGTCGCGAGGCCGCTGACCAAGAGCGGCTCGGCGACGATGTCCTTCACGAGCATGCGGGGATCCAATGAGGTGAAGGGGTCCTGGAAGACGGGCTGCATGAAGCGTCGGAGCGCCTTCATCGATCGGCGGCGCCGTCGGGTGATCGAGTACTGGCGAATCAGCTCTTTCGTCTGCCCGTCGTCCTGGGTGGCGGCCGGGCCGTTCGCGCGCATGCGTTCGAAGACGTCTTCCGGGACGTTGAAGAGCACATCGCCCTCCGTGGGTTCGATGAGCCGCAAGAGGAGCCGGCCCAAGGTCGTCTTGCCGCACCCGCTCTCCCCGACGAGCGCGACCGTTTCGCCGCGGCGGATCACGAGGTCCACGCCATCGACCGCGTGGACGGTCGCGATGGCCCGCTGGAGGAGTCCGCCTTTGACCGCGAAATGCTTCTTGAGGCCTCGGGCCGCCAGGAGGATCTCGTTGCGGTCCTTACTAGGCGGCGGCACTCGCGCCCTCCTCCGGGTACAGA
>Ga0209802_1003784_pt1 | contig 10039 bp, 9 predicted proteins | sample GraSoiAngelo_129_FD_185886 | JGI IMG/M metagenome (GOLD analysis project Ga0209802, IMG submission 185886) | Grasslands soil microbial communities from the Angelo Coastal Reserve, California, USA - 14_0927_12_40cm (SPAdes) (version 2) | ecosystem: Environmental > Terrestrial > Soil > Grasslands ... | reverse complement strand
TGTACTGCGAGATGTTCTCGAACCACTCGAGGCTTGCCTGCGCGGCCCGCTGCGCGCTCTCGACCACCGGCCGCCGTTCGGTTTCGTAGGCGGCGAGAGCCGAATCCACGCTCGCGTTTTCGTGCAGGCATGCGGCCAGCGCAAGCGCATCCTCCATCGCGAGCTTGGTCCCCGAACCGATCGAAAAATGGGCGGTGTGAGCAGCGTCCCCGATCAGGATCAGGTTGCCGTCCCGCCAGCAGCGTGTGCGCACGGTGGCAAACCGGATCCAGCGACTGCTGTTCCCCAGCAGAGGCTTTCCCTGCAGCACATCCGAGAACACGGCCGCGCAGAACGCCATTCCCCGCTCGTCGCTTTGGCCGGGCTTCCATGAGCGTTGCGAGGCGTCGACCTGACCGCTGCGCGTCCACGTGTCCTCCGCGAGCTCGACGATGAAAGTGCTCATCGAGCCGCTGTACGGATACGCGTGTGCCTGCACGGTCCCGATGTCGGTCTCGGCGATGAAGAACTTGAACGCGTCGAAGACCAGTGGCGTGCCCAGCCACATGTATCGCGCGTGCCTCACGTCGAGCTGTGGTTGGAACACCTCCGCGTGCGCCTGTCGGGTCAGGCTGTTGACGCCGTCGGCCGCCACCACCAGGTCAAAAGACCTGCGCAGGTGCTCGACGGGGGGTGCCGGCTCGCGGTAGTGGATCGTCACGCCGAATTCCTGCTGCTCACATCGGTCGCGCAAAATCGCCAGCAGCCGCTGCCGGCTGATGGCGGCGAACCCGTGCCCGCCCGACGTGAGGACTTGCCCGCGGAAGTGCACGTCGATGTCGTCCCACATCGCAAAGTCCTGGGACAGCCGCTCGAAGAAGGCGGCGTCGGCGTGCTCGATGCCGCCCAGCGTCTCGTCGGAAAAGACGACCCCGAACCCAAATGTGTCGTCGGCGGCGTTTCGCTCCCAAACCTCGATCTCGTGCTTCGGGTTCAGCAGCTTGGCCAGCGTCGCCATGTACAGCCCGGCCGGCCCGCCACCGACGATCGCGATCCTGAGTGCCGGCTTCGAGGCGCTCAGCTCCCTTCGCGCAGGCGGAACCGCTGCAGCTTGCCCGTCGCCGTGCGCGGCAGCTCGTCTGCAAACTCGATCGCGCGCGGATATTTGTAGGGAGCAATCTGGCTCTTGACGAAGTCCTGCAGCGTCCGCGCTGGCTCCGGTCCAAGCTCCGCGTCAGGCCGGAGCACCACCACCGCCTTGACGACCATGCCTCGCTCCGCGTCGGGCGCGCCGACGACCGCCGCCTCGGCGACCGCGGGGTGACGGAGCAGCGCCTCTTCGACCTCCGGGCCGGCGATGTTGTAACCCGCGCTGACGATCATGTCGTCGGCCCGCGCCTGGTAGTGGAAATAGCCGTCCGGATCGCGCACGTAGACGTCGCCGGTGACGTTCCAGCCGTCTCGAACGTACGTCTCCTGGCGGTCGCCGCGAAGGTAGCGGCAGCCTGTCGGCCCCTTCACCGCCAGCCGTCCCAGCTCTCCGTCGGGCACCGGTCGGCCGTCCGGATCCTGGACCTCCGCCGCGTATCCCGGCACGGCGCGCCCGGTGGTCCCGGGCCGGATCTCGTCGCCGGCGGCGGAGATGAAGATGTGCAGCATCTCGGTCGACCCGATGCCGTCGATGATGCGAATCCCGCATGCATCGTGGACGGCCTCCCAGGTCGCCTTGGGCAAGGTCTCGCCCGCCGACACGCAAGCGCGCAACGAGGTCAGGTTGGCTGAGGGCAGGTCGGGCAGCATCGCGCGGTAAGCGGTCGGCGCGGTGGCCAGGACAGTGATGCGGTGCCGTTCGACCGCCTCGAGCAGTCGCTGCGGGGAAGGTTGCTCGAGGAGGTAGACGGCGGCCCCGGCTCTCAGCGGGAAGACGACGCTCTGGCCCAGCCCGAAGGTGAAGGCCAGCGGTGGGCTAGCGGCGAACAGGTCATCGGGGCTCGGCCGCAGCACGTGGCGCGAGAACGTGTCCGCGATGGCGAGGACGTCGCGATGGAAGTGCATCGTCGCCTTTGGCTTGCCGGTCGTGCCCGAAGTGAAGGCGAGCATGCACACGTCGTCGGCGGCGGTCGCGACGTTCTCGAACTGGGGCCGTTTGGTCGCCGCAACCTTCGTGAGGTCAGCCGGGTGGTCGCCGCCGTAAGGCAAGATCTGGAAGCCGTCCGGGGTCGCGGAGTCCAGGTCCTGCAGGAAGCGGTGGTCGCAGATCGCAATGGTCACGCCGGCGATCTCGACCATCGTCTTCAGCTCACCCGACCGAAGCAGCGGCATCGTGGTGACCGCGATTCCGCCCGCCTTGATGACGCCGAACCAGCTCGCCACGAGCCACGGATTGTTGGGGCCACGAAGGAGCACGCGGTTGCCGGGCAGCAGGCCGATCTCGTGGACGAGCGCGTGCGCGACCTGGTTGGACCTGGCCAGGAGGTCCGCGTAAGACCATTCCTCGTTGTCGGTCACGATGCAACGCCGGGACCCTCTCCCAGCGTCGACGTGGCGGTCGAGAAGTTCCGCAGCCGCGTTGAGAGCTGAAGGGTATTCGAGCTCGGGGAGCGTGAACAAGAACTCGGGCCACTGCGCGCGCGGAGGGAGGTTCTCCCGGGCGAATCTGTCGACATGAGCGGATCGTGAGACCTGCTTCACATCCCCTGCCTCGACATACTACCTTCATGCAGCCGGCCGGCCGGTCTCGAAATGTCAACCCCGACGAGCTCCCGCCGGCGCGTGGTTACTCGCATGCCACGGTCGCGGGCGACACGGTGTGGATCGGCGGCCAAATCGGGTCGGACGCGACCGGGAAGGTAGTCGAGCCGGGCGACATCGTGGCTCAGTACGGCCGGGCGATTCACAACGTGGCGATCGCTTTGCGGGCCGCCGGCTTCACGCCAGACGACACCGTGAAGCTCACCTACTACGTGACCGACATGAAGGCTTACCGGGGCAATCGGCCTGGACTCGGAGCCGCGTACCGGGAGTTCTTTCGCAGCGATTACCCGGCATCGACGCTGGTCGAGGTGCGCTCGCTCGTCGACCCAGACGCGCTGATCGAGATCGACGCGGTCGCGGTCCGCCAACGGTGAAGCGCTGGGAGCACTTCGACTACGAGGAGCGAGACGGCGTCGCCACGCTCACCTTCTCGAGGCCGGAGCGACTCAATGCCCTGACCTTTCAGGTCTACGCCGACATCCGCGACCTCACCGATTCCCTGCGGCACCGCGAGGACGTTCGAGTGTTCGTGATCCGCGGCAGGGGCCGCGGGTTCTGCTCCGGCGGGGACGTCGACGAGATCATCGGCGGGCTGCTGAAGATGGGCACGCGCGACGTCTACGAGTTCGCCCGGATGACGGGCGAGTGCGTGCGCAACCTGCGCGAGATGCCGCAGCCGGTGATCGCGGCGGTGAACGGAGTCGCCGCGGGCGCCGGCGCAGTCCTGGCGGCCGCGGCCGACATTCGCGTGCTTGCTTCCTCAGCCAGCTTCCGGTTCCTCTTCACCAGCGTCGGGCTCTCGGGCGGCGATATGGGAATCTGCTGGCTGCTGCCACGCATCATCGGCCTGGGCCGGGCGACAGAGGCTCTGATGCTCGGGGGCAAGATCTCGAGCGAGGAGGCTCTCGCCTGGGGTCTCGCCTCGAGGGTCGTCAGCGACGAAAAGCTCGACTCGGTCGTGGCCGAGCAGGCAGGCCGGTTGAAGGAGCTTGCCCCATGGGGCCTGGCGATGACCAAGCAGATGCTCAACCGAGCGGCCTCGACCGACTACTCGACCGCGATCGAAATGGAGGCTTTCACCCAGACCCTGCTGATGACCGCCGACGACTTCCGCGAGTTCCACGCGGGCTTCACCGGCAAACGCAAGCCGGAGTTCCGGGGCCGCTGATCCCGAGGCCCAGTGGGCACGCCGACCTAAGCGAAACCCGACGCGAATCTAACCGAGCGTGAGGAGCAGCGTTCGCCCAACTCGAGCTTCGGCACGACCACAGATGTAACTACTGGCGGTATCGCCTTGTGCACCGGCGGACTGAACGGAGGTAGCCGAAATGAGGCGATTGGTTATTTCCCTGGTGGGCCTGCTTGCGATCGTGGCCTGCGGTGGCGGGCCCGCGTCCTCGACCACGTCCCCGGCGGCCCCTCCCACACCGACCATCAAGTTCACCATGGGCGCACAGAACGCCAGCGGCGTGTCGGGCACCGGCGAGGTCGTAAAGGGGTCGGGCTCGTTCACAGTGACGATCAAGCTCCAGTCATATCTCTCACGTCCACACCGGTTCCTGCGCCAAGAACGGTGGGATCGCGTACGCCTTGAGCCAGGTCATAGCCGATTCCTCGGGCGCGGCAACGGTGACCAGCACGGTGCCGGCTGAGTACTCGATTCCGTCCGGGGGCTGGTATGTCAACGTCCACCACGGGCCGGACTTCAGCGCGCCGGCCAACGGGCCGAGCATCTCCTGCGGGGACCTGCCGGCGGCCTGAGCCCTCCGCGTAAGGTTGCTTCTAGCGGTGAAAGCAACCCCGTACAACCAGAAGACGATCGCCGAGTTCCAGGCCAAAAAAGGGCGCGGGGTCGGGATGTGGGGCGACCACGTCCTGCTGATGACCGCGAAGGGAGCCCGGAGCGGCGAGGCGATCACGACACCGCTCGTCTACGGCCGCGAGGGTGACGACTACGTCATCGTGGCTTCGAAGGGCGGCTCACCCAAGCACCCGATCTGGTTCGGCAACATCAAGACGAACCCCGAGGTCGAGGTCGAGGTGGCGGACGGCGACGGCACGGAGCGGTTCCCGGCGCGCGCCCACGTCGTGGACAGCCGCGAGGAGCGCGACCGCCTCTACGAAGACATGTCCAAGATCTGGCCCAGTTTCAAGGTGTACCAAACCCGGACCGAGCGTCTCATCCCGGTCGTGGTCCTGAAACGCCTGCGCTGAGCCCGGGGTCGCGAAATCACCCTTGACAAGCCGCCGTTTGCGTGATTGGATATATCAACATATTCTCAGGTCCAGCCCTCCTGGCCCCAGGAGAGAGGAGTGACGGATGGCCGACACGTTTTCCCGTCGGAGTTTCCTGTTCCAGGGAGGTCGGGTTCTGCTGGCGGGAGGCGCGGTTGCCACGGCCGGCCCACTGCTCGAGGCGTGTGACTGGTTTGCCAAATCCAGCCCGACCTCAACGGCCGAGGTCACGTACACCTACCCGACGTTCACCCCGGTACCCGATGTCCAGCTGGTGCAGGACGCGATCAACAAGATCCTCCTGCCCAAGTACGGTGTGACGCTCAAGCTCAACCCCGTCGACGCCGGCGCTTACGACCAGAAGCAGAAGCTGGCGGTCGCCGCAGGCGACGTCCAGGACATCGTTTATTCCGTGCCCTGGATCAACAACTACTACGTCAACGTCGCGCAGGGAGCCCTCAAACCTCTCGACGACCTGATCAAGAAGTACGCCCCCAAGACGTACGCGAGCATGTCAGTCCAGGCCTGGCAGTCGACCAAGGTCAAAGGCAAGATCTACGGCGTCATCAACCAGCAGCCGTGGACGCGGCCGATCGGGCCGCGGGTCCGCAAGGACCTGGCCACCAAGTACGGCCTCGACCTTTCCAAGGTGTACACGTTCGACGACCTCACGCCATTCCTGGCGGCGGTGAAGGCCGGCGAGCCCGGCGTTACTCCGATCGGCTACTCCACGATCTCGGAAAAGGGCCCACCTTACAGCGCCGCGTATCTCGGCTACGAGATCGTCGACGGCGTTTCAACCGACGCCGGCATCATCGGCGTGAAGGCCGACGACCCGAACCTCAAGGTCGTCAACATCGCGACGCTGCCGGAGTTTCGGCAGCAGGTGCAGCTGGCGCGCCAGTGGTACCGCGCGGGCTACTACCCGGCGGAGCCGCCCGGCGATCAGTCGATCGCAAACTGGAGAGCGGGCAAGTACGCGGTCGAGATCGACGTGGTGCACCGCGACTCGGTCGGCCAGCTCAAGCAGACATACGGAATGGATTTCGTCGCCAAGGGCCTGGGTCCGCTCGTTCTCACCACGGGCGGAATCATCGCGACGATGAACAACGTCAGCAACACGTCGAAGCACCCGGAGGCTGCGATGAAAGTGCTGGAAGCACTCAACACAGACGTGGAGGTCTACCGCCTGATCAGCCGCGGGATTGAGGGCAAGCACTATGTCGTGACCGACGCCAAGAATGGCGTGGTCGGTTTTCCAACGGGCGTTACGGCCAGCAACAACCGATACAACCCGCAGACGTCATGGATGTTCGGCGACCTGTTCAACGACTACTACTCGTCGCCCGACGTTGTAGGAGCCTGGCCACTGTCACTCAAAGACAACCAGGCGGCGACCCCGTCGCAGGCGCTCGGCTTTGCCTTCGACCCCACCAACGTGAAAACCGAGTTGGCCCAGGTGCAGCAGTCCCAGCAGCAGTACGGCTTGCCGCTGATCATGGGCCGCGTGGACTCGAGCGCCGGCATGCAGACCTACCTGAGCAAGCTGCACGATGCCGGTGTCGACAAGGTCATCTCGGAGATCCAGCGCCAGCTCGACGTGTGGAAGTCGTCCAAGTAGGCTCATTTCTCCTCTTGTGCGGGCGATTGAAACCGTTTCGGTCGCCCGCCCTTGCAACGACGTGTCAACCTGGTCACCTGAACGATGACTGAGGCGAGGGATTGGACGGTCGACCCGGGCAATCCACTGCCGCTCTATTACCAGGTCTACGCGTCGCTGCTCCAGCGCATACAGGGAGGTGAGTTTCCGCCCGGGAGCTTTCTGCCAGCCGAGCGACAGCTGACCGAGGACTATGGCGTCAGCCGCATCACCATCATCAAAGCCCTCAACGAACTGTCTCGCGAGCACCACATCAAGCGCCAGCAGGGGCGGGGAACGGTGGTCACTCATCCCGCCGAGCGCCCCGCCACGGAGCGGGGCTCGATTGCCTTCATCTGCCACGTGCTCGACCACCCCTACCTGTTCCACGTCCTCATGGGCATCGCGCGCACCGCCGCCGAGAATCACCGCAACCTGCAAGTCATCAGCTCGTACGACACGGACGACGTGGAGGCGCGCCACGTCAAGGAGGCGATCGCCCTCAACGTTGAGGGCATCATCGTCTTCCCCCACCACCGCTATCAGAACCAGGCGCTTTACGAGGAGCTTCAGCGCGCGCGATTCCCGCTCGTAATGGTCGACCGTTACTACCCGCAGATCGACACTGATCGCGTCGTCTTCAACGACGAGACGGCCGCCTACCAGCTTGTGAGCAGGCTGATCGCGAAGGGCCGCCGGCGGATCGCGGTCATCTCATATTTCGAGGTTGAGGCGACCAGCGTCAACCACCGCCTGAGCGGGTATCGGCGGGCTCTCCAGGAAGCAGGCATGCCATACGACGAGGACCTGGTGTGGCTCGATGTCTATCAATCGTTTCAGCGGCCGGAAGAGCTGCTGAGCGACGTGTCGGCCCGCGAGCGGCTCCGGAGGCGGCTGACGCAATTCGAGCCCGACGCGCTTCTCACTCTCAACGACGACGTGCTCGAGCGCGTGACATACGACCTTCTGATCCTCAGCCGCTCGGTGCTTCCAGTGTCGGCGTCAGACCGCAAGCGCTCCTCGTCGATCCACTGGACGGGCGAGATCGCGAGCTTCAGCCACAAGGCCCCTGCACCGCATTCCCCTTACCAATCGATGGCGGCCGTCCACTCCGGCGAGCTTCTCGGGGCCGAAGCTGCGAGGCTGCTTGTCGCAAGGACGACCCGGTCGCTGAACGACAAGCCCCAGGTCATCATGGTGCCGATGACGATCGTCGAACCCGAGTCGGACGCGGCCGAGCCGCCACGGGCCGTCGCGGACGACTCCACCATGTGAACATTCCGAGCCTTCTGGGCGCGAAGCGGTCGCCGGTCGTCTCCGCGATCGTCCTACAGCGCGAGAGGTGGCGCCTGGCCAACGCCAACACCAAGCGCGACGTGGCCCTGCTCATGATGATGCTGCCGGGCCTGCTCGTCCTGTTCGTCTTCGCATACCTGCCGATGTTCGGCATCATCATCGCCTTCAAGGACTACCGCGCCTACCAGGGCGTCCTGGGCAGTCAGTGGGTCGGCCTCAAGAACTTCCAGTACCTGTTCGGCACCGACGATGCCCGGCGCATCGTCGTCAACACGCTCGCCATGAACGCGCTCTTCATCGTCAGCGTGCTGGTGGTGGCGCTCGCGATCGCACTGCTGCTGAAAGAGGTGCAGGGCTCGAGTCGCTGGCTGTCGAAGTTCTACCAGTCGACCCTCTTTTTTCCCTACCTCTTCTCGTACGTGATCATCAATTACTTCGTCTTCGCGCTGCTCAACACGAGCAACGGCTTCGTGAACCACACGCTGGAGGCGGTGGGCGTGCACCCGGTCAACTGGTACCAGTCGGCGCAGTCGTGGCCCGTCATCCTGACCCTGGTCACCGTCTGGAAGAACGCGGGCTTCTGGAGCATCGTCTACCTTGCCGGGATCATCGCCATCAACCCTGAGTACTACGAGGCTGCCACCATCGATGGCGCGAGCAGGTGGCGGCAGATGTGGCGCATCACGCTGCCCCTGCTGAAGCCCCTGATCGTCATCAATTTGCTGCTCTCGATCGGCCGGATCTTCTACGCCGATTTCGGCCTCTTCTACCAGGTCACCCGCAACGCCCCCGAGCTCTATCCGACCACCGACGTCATCGATACGTACGTCTATCGAACGCTCACGACCATCGGCGATGTCGGCATGGCTTCCGCCGCGGGCACGTTCCAGGCGGTGGTCGGTTTCTTCCTGGTCCTTCTCTCGAATTGGTTGGTGCGCCGCACCGAGCCGCAAAGTGCAATCTTCTAGCCCGGTGGTGGTCCTCCCGACAAAGCCACCGCGGCTGCGTGCCGGATACCGCCGCGTGCGCCCGGGTCAGATTGCCATCCACGCGAGCCTGTTGCTCCTGAGTTTCCTCTTCCTTTTCCCGTTGGTCCTGCTCGTCTCGGCGTCGCTCTCATCCGAGACCGACATCAGCAGATACGGGTTCACGCTCGTGCCACGGCGGGTGACGTTCGACGCCTACCAGTACGTGCTGCAAGAGCCGAGCCAGATCCTTACCGCCTACGCCGTGACGATCACGGTGACGGCCATCGGCACCGCCGCCGGTGTGCTCGTCATGGCGCTGCTGGCCTATCCACTCTCGCGACCCGACTTCTCCTGGCGGCGTCCGCTTTCGTTCGTCGTGTTCTTCACCCTTCTCTTCAGCGGTGGCCTCGTCCCGCTCTACATCCTCGTCACGCATTACCTGCAGATCAACAACACGCTGTGGGCGCTGATCCTGCCTTACCTCGTGATGCCTTGGTACGTGTTTCTGCTCCGGGCCTACTTCGCCGGCTTGCCGCGGGAGCTGATCGACGCGGCCAAAGTCGATGGGGCGGGGGAGTGGCGGATCTTCTTTCAGATCGTCGTGCCGCTGTCGCGTCCGGCGCTGGCGACAATCGCCCTGTTCTGCGCCCTGACGTACTGGAACGACTGGTATCTCGCGTTGCTGTTCATCAACAATCCCGCGCTGGTGCCGCTCCAGTACCTGCTGTACCAGATCTCGACCAACATCCAGACCCTGCAGACCAGCTCGCAAGCATTCGGCGTGACGATTCCGGCGCTGTCTGCCCAGATGGCGATCGCCGTGCTTGCGATCGGCCCAATCACGTTGGCGTTTCTGGCCGTGCAGAAGCACTTCGTCAGCGGCATCACCCTTGGTGGGGTCAAGGGTGACTGACGAGCCGAGCACGCGCCTCGAACTGACGGCGTTCTGCGTGCGGGGCGAGCCAATCAGCTACGCCGAAGCGATTCGCGGTAACTTCGCGCCGATCAAGGCCGGCGACAGGTGGGGTCCGCCGTGGAGCACGACGTGGTTCCATATTCGTGGCCGGGTTCCGGAATCGTGGGCCGGTCGGCGCGTGGTCGCGACGTTCGACCTCGGTTTCGCCGGGCCGACCGGTTTTACGTGCGAGGCGCTGGCCTGGAAGGGCGG
>Ga0209802_1003782_pt1 | contig 10041 bp, 9 predicted proteins | sample GraSoiAngelo_129_FD_185886 | JGI IMG/M metagenome (GOLD analysis project Ga0209802, IMG submission 185886) | Grasslands soil microbial communities from the Angelo Coastal Reserve, California, USA - 14_0927_12_40cm (SPAdes) (version 2) | ecosystem: Environmental > Terrestrial > Soil > Grasslands ... | reverse complement strand
AAACCGCAGATCGGACACTTGCCTTCGATGTAGCGATCCGGCAATGTACGGCCGCTCACCGGGTCGAAGGCGCCCATCTGCGTCTTCTTCACGAGGTAGCCCTTCTCGTAGAGCTTGAGGAACATGTCCTGCGTGACGCGATAATGATTGCGCGTCGTCGTCCGCGTGAAGATGTCGTACGTCATGCCGAGACGCCGAAGGTCTTCGACGATCAGCGCGTTGTTGCGGTCGACGAATTCCCGAGGCGCCACGCCCAGCTTGTCGGCCTCGTAGGTGATCGGGGTGCCGTGCTCGTCGGTGCCGCTCGCCATGAGCACGCGGGAGCCTCGCAGGCGCTCGAACCGCGCGAGCACGTCCGCGGGCACGGCGAAGCCGGCCAGGTGGCCGACGTGGCGAGGGCCGTTGGCGTAAGGCCATGCCGGCGCTACAAGGACGGTTCTTTGCTCAGGCACCGGAGATCACAAGGGTAAACTCGCCGCGCGTTCGCTCACCCAGGGCGGCGAGCACCTCGGCCGCGGTGCCGCGCAGCACCTCCTCATGGACCTTGGTGAGCTCGCGGGTGACGGTGAGGCTTCTCTCGGGCAGCGCCTCCGCGATCAACGCCAGGGATTTGCGTATCCGGAACGGCGAATCAAACGCCACGGTCGGCCGCCGATCGCCTGCAATCGACGTGAGGAAGCGCCGCATCTCGCCTGGCTTTCGCGGCAAGTAACCGGCGAACGAGAACCCGAGCCCGCCGTACCCCGCGATCGAGAGCGCGGCTGTCACCGAGCTGGGACCGGGGATCGGAACGACTTTGTGACCCGCCGCCCACGCAGCTGTGACCAGGGCCTGGCCGGGGTCGGAAAGCGTGGGCGTTCCGGCATCGCTCACGAGCGCGACATCCCCCGCATCGAGCGCTGCCATCACGCGCGGCAGGCCGCGGCGTTCCACTGGCGCGCGATAGCTGATCATCGGCTTGCGGATGCTGTGCCGCGCGAGGAGCCTGGCAGTCACCCGGGTGTCCTCAGCGGCGATAGAAGTCACCTCGCCGAGGACGCGCACCGCTCTCGCTGTCACGTCCTCCAGGTTTCCGATTGGTGTTGCGACCACGAAGAGCCGGCTCACCGGCCTTCTCGCCGTGAGGGGGGCTCCCGACTGGCTCGCGCAGCGAGCCTCTCGGGGGTGGGGGTATTCACGCTTGCAGCAGCCATTCGCCGACCCGTTCGGAGATCTCGGCTGACGGGCCCACGAATCGCGATGCCGGCGGCAGCACGTCGAGGAAAGCCTTGCCGTAATCGCGGCCCAGGATCCTGTTGTCGAGGATCACCACCGCTCCGCGGTCGGTCGACCTGCGTATCAGCCGTCCAAAGCCCTGCTTCAGCCGCAGCGCCGCTTGGGGAAGCGCGAGCTGCGTGAACGCGTCTCGCACGCGCTCAGCGCGGGCCGCGTAGACAGGATCGGTCGGCACCGGAAACGGGAGCCGGACCATCACCACGCAGCTGAGGCGTTCGCCTGGCACGTCGATCCCTTCCCAGAAGCTCGATGTGCCGAGCAGCAGCGGGCGCTCCGCCTCCTCAAATGCCTTCAACAACGGCCGGCGCTGGCCGTCGATGCCCTGGGCCAGGATGAGCACGTCGTCGAGATCGATTCGCTGCTTCAGCGCCGCGTGCACATCACGAAGCTGTCGATGCGAGGTGAAGAGGACAAGGGTGCGGCCGCCGACTTTGCGCGCCAGCGCGGCGACAATCTCCTCGACGCCGATGTCGAAGTCCTGGTTGTCCGGCGCGGGCAGGTCGGTGGGCAGGCACACGAGCGCCTGATGCAGGAAATCGAACGGCGAGGGAAGGATGAGCTCCTCGGCGGTTCCGAGGCCGATCCTAGACCTGAAGTAGTCGAACGTCCCGCCCACGGCCAATGTCGCGGACGTGAAGACTGTGCTGCGGCGCTCTGAGTAAACGCGCTCGCGCAGCAGGGTGCCGACGTTGATCGGCGCTGCGCGCAGGACCAGGTTTTCGCTGCGCGCGGCCAGGTTGAACCAGTAGACGCGGTTGGGGTCGGGCTCTAGCAGCGCCTCGCCCAGCAGCGCGTTCGCCGCCTGGAGGCGACCGCGAATGATCTCGAGCTCGCGTACGCCCTGGTCGGGCTCGGTCCCGCCGAGCCACTCCCGCGACCCGCCGACCGCCCGGCGCATCGCGGTGTCCAGCGCCGCCAGCGCTGTCGTCGCATTCTCTCCGGCCAGGCGCAGGCGCTCCCAGCCTTCGTCATCGCGAACCGGCTGTGTGATGCGCAGCGAGTCTTCACGCCTCTCCGCATCGCTCAGGCGGCTCCCCACCCAGCCGACCGCGAGCCCGAAGAGCTCGTGCACGCGCTCGCTCGCGGTTTGTGCGAGCGGCGCCGCCTCCACGAATGCATCATCGGAGGCCCCAAGATGCGGCTGCCGGCGTAGCTCTGACAGCAACCCAGGCTGCCGTTCAGATCCCAGCCTGTCGATCAGGGCCTGCAGGCCCGGGCCGTCCACCTCCTGGCGCAGTCCTCGTGTCGCCGCCTCTTCGAGGTGATGGGCTTCATCGATCACCAGGTGGTCGAACCCGGGCAGGAGGCCGCCTCCGATCTCGGCGTCGGCCAGCAACAGCGCGTGGTTGACCACCACGATGTCCGCGACCTCCGCCTCCGCGCGCGCCCTGTGCACGTAGCAATCCTCTTTCGTGCAGTGGATGCCGACGCAGTCGAGCGGGTCGGATGCGATGCGCGCCCAGAAGACCTCTTCCCGGCCATGCAGGCGGAGCTCTGAGCGATCGCCGCTCTCGGTGCTGTGCAGCCAGACGAGCACTTTGAGCTTGAAGCGAAGCTCGTCGGAATCGTGGCACGGCTCCGCGAGATATCGTCGCCAGCGGCGCAGCGACACATAGTTGGAGCGGCCCTTGAGCAGGCAGGCCTTGAAGTCCCACGGCAGCCATTCGCGCAAGCCGGGGAGGTCTTTGCCCATGAGCTGCTCTTGAAGCGTGTGGGTGTCGGTCGACACGACCACCCGCTCTCCGTTGCGCACGGCTCTGGCGATCGACGGCACCAGGTAGGCGAGGCTCTTGCCCGTGCCTGTGCCGGCCTCGACCAGCAAGCTGCCGCCACGACCCTGGATCTGCGCGACGGCGAGGAGCATCTGCATCTGCGGCTCGCGGTGCTCGTAGCCGGGGAGGAGACCCGCCAGCGGACCCTCGGGACCTAGAAGGGCCGCGACGAGGCCTGGGTCGTCGGGCGGAAGGCCTGTCGGCTTGGCTTCATGTTGCGTGTGCGCTCGGACGGCTGACGCCGGCATCGGGTCGGGGTTGGGCGCCGTGAGCGATTCAGCAAAGAACCGCGCCAGCGGCCACGGATATGGCGCGACGAGGGCGAGCATCGATTCCTTGAGCCCCTCCTCCAGGGCTACCGCCTCTTCACGCAGTCGCAGCAAGAGCTGCCGGGTCGCATCGGCGTCGTCGAGGGCGCGATGCGGCCGCGGCTGTCCGAAGCCGAGCTCGATAGCCAGCAAGGGCAGGCTGTGACTTGGCGCGCCGGGCATCAGGATCCTGGCCACGTCCAGCGTGTCGAGTATCTCGGCTGACTCGTCCCAGAGCCCGGCGGCGACGAGGAAGTCGACGTCGAGCCGCGCCCCGTGACCGACGGGCTGCCGGCCTTGAAGGAATGCGCCCAGTTCGGCGAGGGCGGCCTGCTCGGTCGCCGCTCCGCGCAACTCTTCCGGTTTGATCCCGGTGAGCCGGAGCACGGGTTCCGGCACCGATCGGCCTGGGTCGACCAGGCGCTCCATCGAAGCGGTGACGCGATCGGGCGTAAAAGCCACAGCGCCGACCTCGATGACCCGATCGCGGCCCGGGTCGAGACCGGTCGTCTCGAGGTCAAGGGCAGCGTATTCCGGCACGGGTGCATTGGATTTTACGAGCGCAGCCCTCGTGCTATCGGGGGCTGGCATCCCAGCGCCGGTTGGTATATTTGCGCGGCGATGCTGACAGGCGCGATCGAAGCCCCCAAGAGAATCGAGGATCTACACGTCAGAAGGGACCTGGTCGCGAGCCTCTTGCTTCGCACGCTGGCGTTCGCGGACCAGCTCAGCGGAGCAGCTGTCGAGACGAGGCTGGGGCTCCCGTTCGAAACGCTGCAGCCACTGATCGAGGAGTTCCAGAAGACCCAGCTCATGGACACCATGGGCTTCTCCAACGAGCCGGGCCTCGAGGGTCGTCCGATTCCCGTGCGCATGAACTACACCGTTTCCAGCGCCGGCCGCCAGCGCGCCGCCGAGATGTCCGCTGTGCAGACGCGCTATCTGGGACCGTGCCCAATCAACTTCGAGGATTACCTCACCCTCATTCGCTCGCAGGTCACGGGCAAGGCCAACGTCAACGACGCGGCGTTGAAGAAGGCGCTCGGGACGCTCGAGCTCGAGCAGCACGTGATCGACCAGATCGGCGGCGCCATGGTGTCGCGAGCTTCGCTCTTCATCTTCGGGGCACCGGGCAACGGCAAGAGCACTATCACCGAGCGCATGGCGCTGCTGATGGGGGCGCCGGTCGAGATCCCCCACGCCGTCGCCATCGGCGACGAGATCATTCGCGTGATCGACCCCGTTTATCACAAGATCGCCGACGGGCCGCAGCCCATCGACCGCAGGCTGGTCAAGGTCGAGCGGCCCGTAGTGGTCGCGGGTGGCGAGCTGAAGCTCCAACAGCTCGACCTCACGTATGACGCCCAGAACCGCTACTACGAAGCGCCGCTGCAGTGGAAAGCCAACGCCGGCGTTTTCGTGATCGACGACTTCGGACGGCAGGAGGTCCCGCCGATGCGGCTCCTTAACCGGTTCATCGTGCCCATGGAAAAAAAGGTCGACTACCTCGACCTCTCGGCCTCGGGCCGGAAGATCGAGCTGCCCTTCCTCTGCCAGGTGGTCTTCTCGACGAACCTGTCCCCAACCGAGCTGGTCGACGAAGCCTTCCTACGGCGCATGGCCTACAAGATCGGTGTCAGCAATCCATCGCCTGAAGCGTTCGGTCGCATCCTTCGCTACGAGTGCGACCGGCAGGGCGTCGCCTTCGACGAGAAGGCGATCGGATATCTGCTCAACAATCTCTACGGCAAGAAGCCGCTGCGCGGCTCCCACCCGAGGGCGCTGATCGCCCGCTTGGTCGACCTCGCGAACTACCGGCAGGAACCGCCCCGCCTGACGCCGCAAACGTTGAAGGAGGCTTTCGACGCCTGCTTCAACCCCGCCCTCGGCAGCCTCACCGAAGAGGACTGGGCCCGCCCCGCCATCACGTAACGAGCGTGCCGGGAGTCCAAAAGTGCGGAATTCGTTAGTGGTCGGACACGGCCGGGCTGGTCACCCCGCGCAGTCGTTTTCGCCACGCCGCAAGGTCTGTGAACATGCCTCGCTGGTACTCGGGCAACAGCTCGGCGATCTCGAGCATGATCGCGTCGGCGGCCTCCTGACGCGTGACCCTGCTGCCGTCGGTATGCCGAGTAAGGACGTGGAACGGCTCGCCGAAGGTGAGGCTGACCTGGGTGCGGCGCGGCCAGCGCGCGCCTTTGGGAAGGCACTCGCGTGTCCCGGTGAGGGCGACCGGCACGACCGGGCACGCCGCCTTCTGCGCGATGAAGCCCGCACCGGGCTCGGGCTCGGCAAGAACGCCTGACTCGACTCGCGTGCCCTCCGGATACATGATCAGCGCCTGGCCTGATCTCAAGATGTCGAACGCGGTGCGCAGTGCGTTGCGATCGGCCGAGTGCCTCACCACCGGAAAGGCGTGATATCGACGGAAGATCCAGGCGGTCAGGCCGCGTCGGAAGTATTCAGACTTCGCCATGCTCCACGTGTCAGCTCGTGGAAGAAACGCCGGCACCATCGGTGGGTCGAGTGTCGCGGAATGGTTTGGACAGATGATCACCGGCCCGTGTCGTGGCACATTCTCCACGCCTACGACACTGAAGAGGCCGACGAGAAACGTCCGGGTCATCGTGCGCATCAGCCAGCGCATGAATGCGTATGTCAACCGAGCCGCCGTCCCTGTTCCACATGGCTCACGATGCGATCCACCACTTGGTCCAGGTCCAGGTTGTCGGTGTCGACGACGACGGCGTCGGGCGCCGGACGCAAAGGTGCAATGGCCCGCTCCGTGTCGACGCGATCCCTTGCCTCCACCTCGCGCCGCATCGCCTCAGCATCGACGCGCTCTCCGCGCCGCTCGAACTGAGCCGCACGCCGCCTCACCTTCTCGTCGAGGCTCGCGATCAGGAAGAACTTGTAGGCCGCATTTGGAAACACGACCGTCCCGATGTCGCGCCCCGCCATCACGACACCATCGCGCGCGGCGAGCCGCTGCTGCTCCACCAGGGCTTCACGCACGCCGGGGATGGCGGAGATGCGCGGCAGGGCTTCCGCGAAGTCGGCGTCGTAGATGCCGTCTGTCAGCTCCACCCCATCCGCCCACACGCGATCGCCTTCCACCGTCAGCCGCACTGACCACGCAAGCTGCGTGACCGCATCTTCGTCGCCGGGGTCGATACCGCGCTCGGCGGCGAGCCTGGCGATGGCCCGGTACATGAGGCCGCTGTCGATGAATGGCAGGCCGAGCCGTTCCGCCACACGCTTGCCTACCGCTGATTTGCCCGATGCGACTCCGCCGTCGATAGCGACGATCATCTGGGCTCGATGCGGACGGCGCGGTGCAGCGCTTCGATCTCGCCTTCGCCGAGGACTCGCCATCCGCCCACCTTGAGCCTCCCGAGCTTGAGCGGGCCGAAGCCGGTGCGTCTCAGCGACTGCGTCCGGTGACCTACGGCCTGCAGCATCCGGCGAACCTGTCGTTGGCGACCCTCGCGGATGACCACGCGCACCTCCGTGCGACCAGCGCCGGGAGCCCCATCGAAGCCGACGACCTCCACCTCGGCAGGCGCGGTCTTGCCGTCGTCCAGGTCGACGCCGCTGCGCAAGGCTTCGATGTCCTTCTGACTGGGGCTTCCGGCCACTACCGCCACATATTCCTTGGCGACCTTGTAGCGCGGATGCGTGAGCCGGAACGCGAGGTCGCCGTCATCAGTCAGGACGAGCAGACCCGTCGTGTCCGCGTCCAGGCGGCCGACCGGAAAGAGACGATGGCCGGCAAGCCCCTCGTCGCCGACGGCGTCGAGCACGGTCGTTCGCGAGCCCTCGTCCTTCGCGGTCGTGATCACTCCCAGAGGCTTGTTGAGCATCAGGTAGCGGTGCCTGGTCAAACGTTTGACGGCGCGCCCGTCGACGGTGACCTCGTCTTTCTCCGGGTCGACGAGAATGCCCGACGGCGGCGCCACCTCACCGTTGACGCGGACAGACCCTGACGCGATCAGCTCGTCAGCGGCTCGCCTGCTCGCGACACCGGATCGCGCCAGAAAGCGGTTCAGCCTTTCCAATCACGCCGCTTCCGCGTCGCCATCAGCCTCCGACGGCAGGCTTGGGCAGATGGTCGAGCGATTCGAGGCCCATCACCTGTAAGAAGCGCATGGTCGTGCCGTACAGCTTCGGCTGCCCGGGACCGGACCCGCGTCCGACCTCGGCGATGAGGTCACGCAGCTCGAGGTTGGTGAGCACGCTCTCGCAATTGACGCCGCGCACATCTTCGATTTTCGAGCGCGGAACCGGCTGCTGGTACGCGACGATCGCCAGCGTCTCGTATGCGGCAGCCGAGAGCTTGCCCGAGACCTCGGGGCGAAGGGCCCGCCGCACCGCTGCCGCAAACGCAGGGCGCGTGGCGAGGTGAAGCTCGTCGTGATGGCGCATCAGCATGACGCCCCGTCCGTCGAGGGCCTGGCGCAGCTCGCCCAACGCGTTCTCGATCGCGGTGCGATCGCTGTCAGTCGCATGCTGCAGCTCACGCAGGGTGAGGGGTCGGTTGGAGCTGAAGAGAATCGCCTCGATCGCCGCCGGGAGCGTGGTCAAGCGCTGAGCCTCGTTTCAATCCGGATAGGGCCGAACCGTTCTTTCTGCCGGACGCTGATCAGCGAGCGGCGCAGCAGCTCCAGCACGGCGACGAACGTGACCACCGCCTCCAGCCGATCCTCGGATTCGAGGATCAGCTCGAGCAGCTCGATGGGCCCCTCGCCGAGCCTGCGGGTGATGAGATCGAGCTTCTCGTCGAGGGTCCAAGTGCGGCCGGTGACGACGACCGGGCGAGGCGGGATGCGCGCCAAGACGCTGTTGAACGCGACCACCAGGAGGCCGATCTCCAGGGGTTCCTCCTGGCCCGTTGCCTCAACGGGACGTGCCGGCGGCGGAAACGAGAACGAGTCCTGGTCCGCGCGCTCCATCAGGCCCTCCGCCATCTGCTTGTACGCGCGGTATTCCTCGAGCCGCTTGCGAACCTCTTCCTCCCATCCGAGCAGGTCGGTCTCCTCCTCGGTGGGCGGCTCGCCGGGCAGCAGCCGGATCGACTTGAGGAGCAGCAGCCGCGCCGCCATCCAGAGAAACTCCGCCATTTCCTGCGGGTCGGCAACGTCACGCGTCGCGATCTCGGCGAGATATGCGTCGGTGACCCGCGCGAGCGAGACCTGGAAGATGTCGACCTCTTCGCGTTCCGCGAGCGCAAGCAGCAGCTCGAGCGGACCTTCGAACACCGGCGTCTTGACGTCAAGACGCGGGCCGGCGACCCGGGGTTCCACGGGGCCTAACTCTATCGGACGTCCACTTGGTGGAACCTCTCGACCCGAGCGCTGTACCGCCAGCGGCGGCGCAAGGCCGCGGGGCTTGCGGTCTGACTCGCGTGCGCCAGTCTCGCCTCGATCTTGGCCTCGAGCACGTCGCTCACGTCGACCTCAAGCGTGGGATGCTCTCTGGCAAAGCACCACACCTCCCTGGTCTCGTGAGCGGCTCCGGCCTTCGGATATGTGAGCGGGTCTCGGGCGCACGGCCAGGCGGCGTCCAGCGCGACCCTCCCGACGACGCGATGGTCGGGGTGGTAGCGATAGGCCACATTGGGGTCGAATGTGAGCAGCACGTCAGGTTTTGACTCACGGATCTCACGCACGAATTCTTCGCGGAGCTCCAGGTCCTCGACCAGCTCGGCGTCGGGATGGCGAAGGAAGGCGACACGCTTCACCCCCAGCACATACGCGGCTGCCTCCTGCTCCCGCTCGCGGATACGCGCCACCTTCGCGCGCGACTTCGAGACGTCACGCGCCCCTTTGTCACCCGAGGTGGCGAGGACGAAATCGACCAGGACACCGCGCGATGTCATCTTCAACACCGTGCCGCCGCAATAGAACTCGATGTCGTCGGGGTGCGCCACGATGCACAGCGCGCGTTTGATGCGGCGGTCGTCGGGTCCGGCAAACAGCTTGCGCGCCGCCACTTACTTCGTGGCTCGAGCTTCGTCGAGCAGCTCACGCGCTCGGGCGAGGGCCTTGGCGGTGACTCCGCCGCTCATCATGCGGGCGAGCTCCGCGGCACGCTCGTCGTCGGAGCGCAGCTCGCGCACGGAAACCACGTTGCGGCCGTCGGTGCCGGGGGCTTTCTCCACGACGAGGTGATGGTCCGCGAACGATGCGATCTGCGCGAGGTGCGTCACCACGAGCACCTGGCGCTTGGCGCCCAGTGCTTTGAGGCGAACGCCGACCTGGATCGCGGCCTCTCCGCCGATGCCGGCGTCGACCTCGTCGAACACCAGAGTGGGCAGGCGGTCAACATCGGCGCTCACCGTTTTGATGGCGAGCATCAGTCGGGCCAGCTCGCCACCGGAGGCGACCCTTGCCAGTGGCGCCAGAGGCTCGCCAGGGTTGGCCGAGAACATCATCTCTACGTGCTCGGCGCCATCCGGTCCGATCTCCGGGCGAGGCCGCAGCGCCACCTCGAAGCGGGCGCCTTCCAGCCGGAGGCCCTGCAGCTCGGACGCGACGGCTTTCTGCATTCGCCGCGCGCCGTCGGCACGCGCCTTGGTCAGCTTGCCCGCCGCCGCTTCCAGGCCGGCACGCGCTTGGTCTCTCTCCCTCTCGGCAACAGCGATCGCGCCGACGAGGTCTTCGGTGGCGCCGAGCTGCCGCCCGAGC
>Ga0209802_1003771_pt1 | contig 10066 bp, 9 predicted proteins | sample GraSoiAngelo_129_FD_185886 | JGI IMG/M metagenome (GOLD analysis project Ga0209802, IMG submission 185886) | Grasslands soil microbial communities from the Angelo Coastal Reserve, California, USA - 14_0927_12_40cm (SPAdes) (version 2) | ecosystem: Environmental > Terrestrial > Soil > Grasslands ... | reverse complement strand
CTCGGCGTATTCCTCCCGGAGATCGCGGTGGACTTCGTCGTCGGCCGCATCCCCGGCGCGATCGAATCGTTCTTCATCCGGACCCTCGGCGAGGGGGCCAAGCTCCTCGCGCTGCTCACGGCCCTCGCCGTCTTCTTGGTCCTCCCCGGAATCTACGCCACCCTGTATCGTCGCGTCCAACGGTGGCTCAAGAACCGCTGGCTCGTCATGGCCTTTTACACGTTCAGCTCCGCGGGAATCGTCCTGCTTGCGATCCTCCCGATCCTGGATGCGGGCTTCCTTGGGTCGAACGCGTCGGTGGGCGTCGGCTTCGCGGTGTTCACCCAGCTCATCGGCTACTGGCTGTACGCGGCGCTCCTCGACTATCTGCTCGTCGACGTCGCGGCCGAGTATCCGGAAGGATTCAGCTTGAGTCGGCGGCAATTCATCGCCGGGACCATTGGCGCTATCGCGGTCGCCGCCCTGACGGTCTACGGATTGGGGAGCCTCATCTCGAAGAAAGGGCGGCTCGTGTTCGCATCGATTGCGGAGATGTTCTCGAAGGAGCAGACTCCGACTTCGGAGTTCTACGTAGTCACGAAGAACGTGATCGACCCGACGGTCGATGTCGGCACATGGCTCCTCTCCATCGGGGGTTTGGTCTCGAACCCGACGACGTACTCGTACGGTCCTCGCACCGGGAGCGTAGACCTATTGTCGCAGCCCACCGTAGACGAGTTCGTGACGTTGGAGTGCGTCAGCAACGAGGTTGGGGGCAATCTGATCAGCACGGCGGAATGGACCGGCGTGCGACTCGCAACGATCCTGCAATCGGCCGGCATCGATCCGACGGCGGATTGGATCGTTTTCACGTGCGCAGACGGATATACCGCAGGGATCCCGATTACAAAGGCCATGGACCCCAGCGCCCTCGTCGCGATTTACATGAATGGCGGTCGGCTCGTGACTGCCCACGGGTATCCGGCCCGAATCATCGTGCCCGGGTTGTACGGAATGTTCCACGCGAAGTGGGTGACGAAAATCGAGGCCGTTCAGGGGGAGTTCCGCGGATATTGGCAACGGAAAGGCTGGACGAATTCAGACGATGGGAATGGCCGGATTCATACCGTAGCGATTATTGCGACCCCGCCGGACAACGCGGTCGTCGGCGGATCGGTTGAGATCGGAGGCGTCGCATTCGCAGGGGACCGCGGCGTGTCGCGCGTCGAAGTCAGCACGGACGGAGGCTCCACGTGGATAGATGCGACCCTGAAGCCCCCGATGTCAGGATTGACTTGGGTGTTGTGGACGTTTCCGTGGACCCCGCCTCGCAGTGGGTCGTTTCGAATCATTGCGCGAGCATACGATGGGGTAGGCGTTGTCCAGGATGTCGCCCCAGCACCGCCGTTTCCGAACGGCGCATCCGGGTACGACGCAATCGTGCTTCTCGTCTCGCAGTGAACTTGTTAGGCGCGTTTCGCCGTGCGGCCGGACCGGAGACCGATCCCGAGGATGCCAAGGCCGACGAGCGCCGTCACTGCGCCGATCCATATCCACGTCGGGTCGTTCGACATGAACGAGCCGAGGATGAAGCCCGCACCTTGGAAGGCCCACACCGCGCCCGCGAGGGAGACAAGGACTCCGAGCACGACCAGGATGACGCGCATGGTGATTGCAGCCGTGTGGCGCGTATAAGGCTTGGCTCTCTGGAGCGGTCAACCGCCGGTCGTCACGAGGGTTTCGTGCGCCTGCCAACTCCGATAGAGGTCTTCGATCTCGTACGGAGGCGCGTGGCAGGACAGATACCGGAGACGAGCCTTGCCGACATTCCGGATTCCGTGCGTCGAGCCGGCCGGGAAGTAGACCGCCGTGTCGGGCCCCAGGACCTTGTGTTCCCGCCCCGAAGTCACCTGGCCGCGACCTTCGAGGATGTAATACATCGACTCGACGGTGCGGTGCTCGTGGACCGGCGTGCTCCCTCCGGGTCGGATGTCGACCACGGTGACGAGGAACTTCCGCGATCCGACGTTGTCCGGGCTGATGACCTGATACGAGAGGCTCCTGTCGCCCTTCAACGCCTTCGCGTCTTTGCGGTGCACGACCTTCATGCGTCCACCGTCGTCCGCAAGGATTGTGGGCCATTTGGAGTTTCCGCATCGGCGGCCGCGCACAAGGGTTTAATGGGCTCTGCGAGGTTCGCGGCGCAATGGTCCGCGTCCAGGTCATCGCCTACACGCCGACCGATTTCCTCGAGGAGCCAGACACCACGATCGGCCGGTGTCGGGAACTCGTCGAGAAATACGCCGTCACATGGGTGAACGTCGTCGATCCGGACGAGCGGACGCTCGACGAACTCGAGACGCTCTTCGGGTTCCACCCGCTCGCCTTGGAGGACGCTCAGAATCAGGACCTCCACCCGAAGGTGGAGGTGTACGACGACACCGTGTTCGTCGTCGTTCGAACGATTGTCTGGACGGAGGAGATCGAGACGGATCAGCTATCGATCTTCCTCGGGAGGAAGTTCGTCGTCACGATCCACGACAAAGTCTTTCCGCAGCTCGAGGACATCCGCATCCGTCTTCGAAAGAAGACCCCGCGCCTCCTGAAGGCAGGGGCGGATTTCCTCGCGTATACGATCCTCGATGTGCTCGTGGATTCGTATTTCCCTCACCTGGACCGGTTCCAGTCCCTGCTGGACCAGCTGGAGGAGCTGATCGTCGCGCGACCGAGCGGGACGGGGATCGCACACCTCCACGACGTGCGGACCGACGTGGTCCGCCTGCGGAATGACCTACGGCCACAGCGGGACATCTTCGGGGTCCTGAGCCGCCTCGAGGTTCCCCTCTTCCGCAAAGAGATGCGGAACTACCTGCGGGACGTCCAGGACCACATGATCAGCGTCTTGGATACGCTCGATGCGTATCGAGAAATCGTGGGGAGCCTGATGGAGGTCCAAGCGACCCTCGTGTCGAACCAGTCCAACGACGTGATCAAAGTCCTCACGGTCATCTTCACGATCACCCTGCCCATCGCCATCGTCTCGAGCGCGTTTGGGATGAACGTGGCGTTCTTCGGATTCAACACGTCGGAAGGGCTGTATCTTGCACTGCTGCTGATGGGAGTCCCGACCGGAATCCTCGCATGGTGGATGCATCGAAAAGGGTGGCTGTGACCGGATCCCTCCCGATATGATCAAGATGCCAAGCACACGGTGCGATCGAGGGATGGGCTTCCGATGACGCCGTCACAATCCTCCGACGAATCCGACAGAGAATACACCCGGACCGCGTGGAACGCAACGGCGGAGAAGTACCGCAGGCTCCTCCGGCTCTTCGAGCCGTATGGCTTCGACCTGCTCGCCCGATTGAATCCGAAAATCCGGGAATCGGCACTCGACCTGGCGACGGGTCCCGGCGAGCCGGCGATGAGCATCGCCCGCATGGTCGGTCCGGATGGCCGGGTCGTGGGCATCGACCTCTCCGAGCGGATGGTCCAGCTCGCCACGCGAATCGCGAAGGAGAGGCGGATCCCCGGCGTCACCTTCCTCGCGATGGATGCGGAGACGCTGGACTTCCCGGACGAGTCGTTCGATCTCGTGACGAGCCGATTCGGGTTCCAGGTCTTCGCGAATCCGGAGACCGTTGCGAGGGAAGTGCATCGCGTGCTCCGACCGAAAGGGCGGATCGGGGTCGCGGTCTGGAGCACCGCCGACAAGGCAACCGCCATCGAAGCGGTCGTCGGACCGATGCTCGAGTTCGCGGAGCCGGATGAGACGGGATACCGGCCGACCCCGTTCGAACTCGGAGGCCAGGGAGAGCTGGCGAAGCTGCTCGCCGACGCCGGATTTGGCGAAACGCAAGAGGAGCGACGGACCCACACGATGGCCTTCAAGGACGAAGACGAATACATCGAGATCCTCGTCGAAGGGACGCCGCTCGGTCGCGCGATCCAGGAAGAAGACCCGCTGGTGCAGAAGAAAATCCTCGCGAAGACGCGGGCCAATTTGCGGAAATGGAAATCACGCAAGGGAATCCTGATCCCGTGCGAGGGCGTGATCGTGACGGGGACGAAGTAGGGCCTAGGTCCTGTCCGTGCCGGGAAGAATCTTACTCTCGGACGTCGGGTGCAGGAAAAACCGGCGGTACATCCCGTCGCGGCGTGCAACGATCAAACCTTCGCGCTCGAGGACCTGGAGATGATAGTAGAGATTACCGCTGCCGAGGGGTAGCGATCGCAGCAACTCGCGGAAGTGAACGCCGGGATGCGTGCCGAGGTAGTCGAGCACCTGGCGGCGACTTTGGAGATCGAGGATTCCTCGAACGCGGAGGCGGCTGTACAAAGGGGCCAGGAAGGCGGGTAGCGATTGGGTCAAGAACGCGCCGACTCCAATGACTGCGAGGACGAGCACCGACGCAATCCAGGGCGCGATGCCGAATCCGAATTGGATGCGGATCCCGTACGCTGCGAGGTCGCCTGTCGGGACGAAATGAACGATTGACAAGAGAGCGACGACCGCGAGGAATTCTGCGAACGAGAGCCCAATGGTGACGCCTGCAACGGCGAGGAGCGCGAGGACCGCTCGATGGAAGGTCGCGCCGGAAGTTGCTGAGACGACCCTCGCCGCGAGCAAGACGCCGACTCCGCCGAACAGGGCGATCACAGCCGCTCCGAATGCCGGACTGTCTTCGACGCCGAGTGCGAGGGTGATTGACAGAACCAGGCACCCCAGCGCGAGGCACCACACGACCGGGAGAAGCGCCAAGCCTTGGACTCTCGCTGCAATCCTGAGCGTTGCACCCGATTCGCGGGGAGTCTTCCAGGCCGCGGCGCGGAACACGCGGACCGACGCCGCAACGGGGATGACCGCCAGGGCGGACGAAAGGATGGCCGTCACGGCAAACCAGCTCGGGGGAGGAATCACATAACCTCCAAAGGCCCGGCCAAGAAACTCGAGCGCCGTCTGCTGAAAGACCGCGACAACGAACGCGAAACCGAGCAGGACGGCGCCGATGGGCAGGAGGCGCGATCGTTTCGTTTCACTCGCGAGGCACTCCCTAGGTCGGACCAGAATCGTCAGGAAGTCGTCACCCAAAGCGAGCGGTATTCCGGCCACCGTTGCGATCTCGAACGCCGCAATCCAAGAGGCGACGCTTCCATGGGGAAGGCCCCACACCCGGAACGAAGGGTGGGACATGGTGCCGACCGACGCAATCGCCTGCCCCGCGGGCGACCATGCGGCGGCTAGGTCCCGCGAGTTCCCCTGGCCATAACTCCCGGTGACGGTCGAAGGCGCGTACCGATCGACCGGAAACGCAAGGGTCCTGAGAAGCACGCCGACTCCTGCATCGAAGATTCGAATCCCCGCGGGAGTTGGCACGGCGAGCATCTGATCGGTCGGATCCCACGCGGGATATCCCGCGAAGCTGTTGCACCCGTTCGCTCCGCCCGTCGTCTCATTGTAGCTCCACAAGGTCCGCCCGTCGCGCGAGACAACGGTAATGCAGCCCGCCAGATTCGCAGCCGCGATTCGGTTTCCGGAGTGAGACCAGACCACGCCGCGCTCGTCGAATGCTACGCTGGGCGGCCGGTAGAGCAAGTTGTGGCCACGCGCGTCGTAAATCGAGGGACCCGCATTCGAACCGAAGACCAGCAGCGCACCATCCGGAGACCAGTCCACGCTATCGCCCCATGTGGACGCATTCGTATCCAACCAAAGACGGTTATGGGTGGCGACGTCCCAAATCGCATACCGCGCGTTCGAGGTCGTGACAATCTCCGTCCCGTTGGGGGACCATGCGAGGCCCCCGACGAACCAGGTGTGGGCCTGCCAAGAATCCTCCAGGAAGCCGTCGGGCGTGTAAATGTACACCCATCCGGGGCTCTGCACGAATCCGAGCTCGTTGCCCACTGCAAGTCGATGGCCGTCGGGCGACCATCGAAGGACGTAGATGTCGCCGGGGACCAACCAAGTCCGAACCGTCCGTCCCGACAAGGCGTCGAGGATCATGACGCCGGCCGTGAAGCCTCCTCCAACTGCCACGAATCGGCCGTCGGGTGACCACGAGACGGCGGCGTTGGGGGTCCAGACGTCGCCATACAGTGGCTCAACCTTCGAGATATCGGAAACCGTCATTGGTGGAGCGGTGGCCATTCCAAAAGGGTCCACCGACGCCATCTCCAGAGCAAATCCAAGGACGACCGCAAGGAGGACGAGCAAGACGACGATCGCAATCAGGGGGCGAATCGGGTACCGCGTACCGCCCCCTCGGGTTTCATCGGTGTGCCATGAGGGTGGGACAATAAGGGATTTTTGGAACACTTCGTTGCGACGAGACGTTGGGACGGCTGGCCGTTTATCGCCCGACGATCCCGCTCGGTACGCCCTCGGGCGACCACCCGCGGTAGCGGTAATATTCATCGCGGAGCCGATCCCACGTTTCCCTGCCGAGCTTGACCCGCTTCCCGTTGACATCGACCTCGGCCTCGATTAGCCGCCGCGGGAGCGTGTCCATCGCCTTCGTGTGCCCCCGCTCGATGTCGAGATATCGCTCGAGATCGCTGATGCCTCGGCCGATCCGCCGCATGTCTTCCTCCGTGGTTTCCTTCCCGAGGACCGTCTGGTAGGCCTCCGGCGTCTCCGTGAAGACGATTGGGGTGACGAGCGTGCAGATGCCGATCGAATCGATCACGGCGGTCTCGTCGAGGAGGTCCGACACGAGTTTCGGCTTGCCCTCCGGACCCGTGCGGCCGTCGAGGCTCATCCCGAGTTCCATGTAGACGGTCCAGGCCTTGTTGTGGCAGCCGTGGCGCGGGCCGAAGACGTAGCAGAGGAACATCCCGAACGAGCCTCGCGGATCGTATGCGGGCAGGTCCATCCCGCACTGTTGGATCGCGAAGTCCTGTGATTCGCCGTCGAACACGTGGCTCGCCCTCAAGGTGCCTTCCGCGAGGACATCTCCGATCCCCCGACGATGTGCGATTGCGTCGATGAGATGAAACATCGTCTCGCTCGTCGGCCATGTATCGTCGACGAGGCCGCGCTCGATGCACTCGCGGTAGAAGCCCAGAATACCACCCGTCGAAATCGTGTCGAGGCCATACTGGTCGCATAGTTTGTTCGCGTGGACGACGATGTGCGGGTCGTCGTTCATCACCTGCGGCCCGAACGCCCACGTGGTCTCGTACTCCGGACCGCGGCCCGAGTCACCGTATCGGGATGCGTTCGTCCGCGTGCAGCGAATCGAGCAGTCGAAGCAGGTCGTGTAACCGGTGAGGATGTTCAGGAACTTCGGGAAATAGAGGTTCTCGCCCGCTTCCCATTTCACGTCCTGCCAGTTGTGCGTCGGCCAAAGGTTCCCTTCGTTCACCTTCGGAGGGATCTCCATCGTGCCTTGTTCGTGGAAATAGGCGCTGCGCTCCTTGTTCTGCGCGAGCGTCTTCTTGTGGAACACTTTGATCGGCTCGCCGACGAGGCCCGGGAAGTCCATCGTGCCGAAGACGGTAATCGCTTTCAGCCGCTTTGCACCGAGGACGGCACCGAGGCCGCCGCGAGCCGCCATCCGCTCCTCGAGCGCGATGCCCGCGAACCGCACGAGGTTCTCACCCGCCTGTCCGATGCAGAGCGCTCGGCCTGCGGCTTTCAACTTCTCGCGCGTCTCCTCCGTGTTCAGGCCCCACAGATCGGTCGCGTCCTTGAGTTCCGCCTTTCCATTTCGGATTTCGATTTGAACCGACGTATCGGATTTGCCAATGACGCGGACGACATCGAAACCCGCCTTCCGCAACGTCGGTCCCCAGAAGCCTCCCGCTGCGGAGCACGAGTAGTATCCCGTCAGGGGAGAAACGGTCACGACCCACGTGCGGTTGCAGGACGCAATCGTCCCTTCGTACGGCGAGGTGCAGAAGAACACCGGCATCCGCGGGTGGTACGGATCGAGCCGGAAGTCCTCCTCGCTCAGGAGCTTCGCGCCGACCCCGCGACCGCCCATGTACCGCTCCCAGTACTCAGGTCCGCGTTCCTCCGTCTCGATTTGACCGCTATCGAGGTCCACGTGCAGCATGCGGAGGTTCGGTTCGATGGTCCCACCTTCGTAGACGACAAGGGAGCTTCATTACAAAACGATTTTCTCCATGAGGGCGCCACCCTTTTATGTAATCCCGTGTTCGGACCGACGATGATCGTCACCGTCCGACTCATGGGCCCGTACAAGCGTGCCGCCGGAGTCACGGACGACATCACGCTCACACTTCAGGAACCGAACTTGGGGGGTGTCCTACGGGCGATTGCCGCACGGTTCCCCGAAGCGGGAAAGAAGTTGCAACCGGCTCCGGGGAAAATCGAACCCGCGGTCCGCGTCGTCGTGAACGACGTGGTTCAACAAGGAGTCACCGCGGCGCTCCCGCTGAACGATGGGGATCGGGTGGCCTTCGTGCCCATCGTGGGCGGCGGAACCGCGAGCCGCTGATGCGTTTGTCAATGCGAGCTCGACGCGTTGACAACGGCCTTTTCCCAGGCCCGCGACCTCTTCACTCGACGCCCACCCGGTGAGCGGCAGCAGGATTCTGTCCGCCATGACGCGTAAACAAGAGCCTCGTTCTCCTGGCAAGCCGATGTTCCTCGTTATCTGGTGGATGTCGAAGAATCCGTATGCGGCGGTGTTCGAGAACCGCATCGCAGCGGAGGCCGCGGCGAACGTGCGGAACGCGATCCTCGTGACGTTCAAAGGGAATGGCACGGACGTGGAAGCCGTTGTGGACTGGTTCCGCCGTGACGAGGAGGGCCGTCCAATGCCTGCGGAATGGCGAGAACTGATGGGCCAAATCCGCGCACCGTGGTCCCACAAAGCCCGCCCCGACGCGTCGGAGATCGAGGGTGCCTCCTCTTCTAAGGCGACGCAAGCGGAGGCTTAGGTCCGCTTCGCGGTCGTCGTTGTCAATCGCGAGAATGCGGTGAGCAACTTGGACTTCCGAGGGTGCCACGATCCGACGGTTTGGGCGAATCGGCGAAGGGAACACCGAGATACATAGAATCGCCAGTAGTCTGGGTCGACGAGCACGCTTGGGTTATGGATCTGGCCGCAAGAAATCCCTAGCCGCGTAAGGAAAACTCGGAGCTCATGCAAGTCGTTTCGATTCTTCTGCGCGAAGTACACGTACGGTGCGACTCCCGATGAGGCGGCGATTCCGCCTTCGGCGTCGAAGTATCCACGAACATAGTGAATAACGTCTTGTTTGGTTCGGATCTGATGCCCATCCAGGAAGGTCCGCGAGAACTCGACGATGTACACATTCCGTTCCCTGCCTTCCCTGTAAGTCCAGGCGCGGCCACCCGATGCCATGATGCGTTGCCTAAGCGAGAGCACGTAATCCCGTTCTCGCTGAGAAATCCGAAAGGTACGAGGGCGAACCGTCCCATCATGCATCGCTCCGAGGAGGTACGATCGAAGGGCCGACCTGGATTGAGCTAGGCTGGGAGGAATAGAGCTTTCTTTCTCTTGCGTTGCTTGAAGATTTCGGAAGGGCGGGAGAAAGCCCAGGCTCTTGGCACAAAAAAAATAAGTGGATTAGACGTTCGCGATCAGGAAGCAGAGGCCCTTTCTACCTTGCCAAGGCCTCCTTTGATTGATGGCTCTTTAGGAGGTGATCCATCTGCAGGTTCCCCTACAGATACCTTGTTCACGTGCTCCCCATGTCGCCATGGGGCGTGGACTGTATCATCATCCGACGCGCTTTGCGTCGGAGCCCGGCGTGCAGTCTCTGAGGGTTCCGATGTTTTCAATCGGCCTTCCCTGCGGATTGTCCGCACCTCGAGATTGTTACCGCGACTCGGTACTCGAGGATCCTCGGAGTTCCCCGCATATAGCCAGGTTTGTTCCGGTTCCTTGCGGATCCGGAGTCGCAACACAGTTTACGACTTAGCCCTCCTTGCTGAACCTAGGTTCTAGCGCCGCAAGAACGGCGCCATCACCCAGGCTCAACTCGGGTGGCTTGACGGGCGGTGTGTGCAAGGAGCAGGGGCATATTCACCGCGTGATGTTGACACGCGATTACTACGGAATCCATCTTCGTGAGGGCGGGTTACAGCCCT
>Ga0209802_1003763_pt1 | contig 10073 bp, 9 predicted proteins | sample GraSoiAngelo_129_FD_185886 | JGI IMG/M metagenome (GOLD analysis project Ga0209802, IMG submission 185886) | Grasslands soil microbial communities from the Angelo Coastal Reserve, California, USA - 14_0927_12_40cm (SPAdes) (version 2) | ecosystem: Environmental > Terrestrial > Soil > Grasslands ... | reverse complement strand
CGATCCGTGCCTTGCGCGACAACGGCATCGCCATCACGGCCCTCCACAGCCACATGCTGACCGACAGCCCGCATCTCTTCTTCATGCACTACTGGGCGAATGACGACGCACTCAAGTTGGCGCACGGGCTGCGCGCCGCGCTGGACAAGATGAACGTCAAGAAGGTGGGCTAGACTCGATCGGAGGGTTCAAATGAAGAGGATGACGTGGCTCATCGCCGGGGTTGCCTTGTCGGCCGTGTGCTGGGGGAGCGCGCTCGCCGCGCAGAACAAAGAAGAGGAGGAAGGCAACCCGGGGGCGGTGGCAAAAGCCGTGATGGGCGCTCGGGTGTCCCTCGAGCGTGGTTTGGCAGCGAGCGCTAGTCAGGGGCAGCCGATTTCCGCGAAGTTCGAGCTCGAGGAAGGCAAGCTGCAGCTCTCCGTGTATACGGCGAAGGACGGCAAGTTCTTCGAAGTGATTGTCGATCACACCAGCGGTAAGGTGGTGAAGGCGGAGCCGATCACGGAAGGCGAAGACCTCGCCGCTGCGCAGAGCCAGAGCGCGGCGCTGGAGCAGGCGCTGCGAGCCAACCCCGGCTTCCGCGCGGTCAGTGTTGTCCCGTCGCTCAAGGACGATCGCCCCGTCGCGGAGGTCACGCTTGCGAAGGGCGAGGAGGTTAAGACCATCTCGGCGCCTCTGCAGTAGCAGCCGCCGCGCTCACAGCCGGTAGCCGACCAGCGTCCCCGCTGCGGTCTTGAGGAACAGCATGCCCGCCACGTCGTCCACCGCGTACACCGGCTCGCGCTCCTTGCCCAGGTCCACGCGCGACCGCGGCTGCCCGTTGTCCTTGTCGATCTGCAGCAGGACATTGCCGTTCCCCTCGGGCGCGCGGGTCAACATGAACACCGACCCGGGCACCGCGAGCGAGGCCTTGAAGCGCTTCGACGCGAGGCTCGCCGCCTGGTGCGAATAGCCCGCCAGCTGCGCGCCGCCCTGCGTGTAGGCCGTCGCCATCTGCCCGGTGAGGCGGCGCGCGGTCGTGTCCGTGGCATTGCGCGACGCCTGGGCGAAGGCGTCGCCGTATGCCGACGCGGCCGCGCCGTACAAGCCGGCGCGCACGGCATTGATGCGATACAGCGCGCGCAACAGGCCCGGCAGCTGGGGCGCCGGATAGTAGACCTGCTGCTTCACCTGTCCATCCCGCGCCACCACCACCAGGTTCTGCGGCGCGATCAGGACGATGCCCGCAGGCCGGATCTCCATGTCGACCGGATCCTCGTCCCCCTGGAGCTTGATCTCGCCCCCCAGCGCCTTGAACGTCCCGGCGGTGCGATCCACCGCGTACAGCTTGTGGTCGTGGCTCGCAAACACGTAGAGCGTCGTTCCCTCGACCGCGTGATGCAGCGAGTAGCGCTCGGCGTTGTAGTCGCTTGAGCTGAGGGGCTTGCCGCTCTCGATCGCGTCCTTGAACTTCGGCTCCCCCGACGCGAGATCGATCACATTCACTTCGGCGTTGGTGGCCGCGTCGGGGCGCGAGATGTAGAGCAGCCCCGCAGGCGTCAGCTCGGCATAATCGAGCTGGCCCTTGATCTTCACGTCCTTCTTCAAGCGCACGCTGGCCGTGGCCACATCCAGCACGTTCACGAAGGTGCGCGACTCGGCGTCCACCGCGAGCACGGCGGAGCCACCGGTGATCAGCGCGTCCGTTACCGTCCCCTTCATGCGCAGCGGCTTGTCGGCGATGGTTGTGCCATCGTCGTACCGGGCTACGTTCAGCCCTGTCTGCACGACCCCGTTCACGATGCGCACGTTGCCCGTCGCCTGATTGGCGGGCGGCGACTCGGGCAGGATGATGATCCCGTTGGGATGCTGCACGATGCCGTGCACCCAGCCGTCGATCGTCGCGGGCTTGGACCAGAGCGCCTGACCGTCGGCGAGGCGGTAGGCCATGAGGCGGTCGTCGAAGCCCACGTAGATGCGGTCGGTCTTGTCGAGCGACGGAAAGAGCCGCACGTGGCGCGCGGGGTTGCCGGCGCGGGCGGTGGGCAGCGTAGCCGACCAGCGCACCGCGCCCGACCGGGCGTCCAGCGCCCGCAGACCCATCAGCGTGTGGACGACGATCATGTCGGGCCCCGCCTGCAGCACCTCCAACGCGGTGGCCTCGGAGGCGGCGGTCACCAGGCGCTGCATCAGGCCGCCCAGCCCCTTTTTCTGGGGCTCGGTCTGCTGGAACAGCGCTTCGTTCGCCCAGCGCTGCTCGCCCGTCACGAGGTCGTACAGCGCGACCACGGGAGGCCCGGCCGCGCGCCGCCCGTGGACGAGCAGCGTGCCGCTCTGCGGCAGCACGCGGCGCGTCACGACTTGCGCCAGGCTCAGGCGGCGGGAATCGAACACGACCGCCCCGGTCACGGGATCGAATACGATCAGCAGGCCGGGACGCGCCGCTTCCATGAGCAGGGAGCCCTCGACCATACGGACGCTGTCGGGCGGCAACCCGCCGAGCTCGGGCTTTTCCCACGTGACCTGACCGCGCTCGATGTCGACCCCGGCGAGCTCGGCGTCGGTGGAGATGAGGAGCGCGCCGGCCGGCGTGACCTGCTGCCAGCGGACGTCCCCTTTCGTCTTGATCGTCCATGCGGCCGCCGCGCCGGCCGAGGCGGGCGCGGCGGTTTGTGCGTGCGAGGTCGCGGACAGCGCGACCACCAGGGGGAGCGAGAGGAGCGTGCGAGGCGACAGAGCGACCATGGCCATCCTCCGGTGGCCCCCTATATCCCCCCAGGGGGGTCTTCAGCGCAAGAGCCGGAGAGCGCCGTGCGGGAGAGTTGACGGTATCCTCAACCCACCGTAGGGTCTAACGACAAAATGATCGATCCTCTCACCGCCTTTATCGAGGCCGCCAGCGTCCCGCTCGACTCCGGGCACGCAACGGGAGCGCTCGACCGCGCCGAGGCCATTCTCGCCGCTCACCCCGAACTCGCACGCGGCGACATCCACGCGGCGGCGATCCTGGGCGACGACGCGGCCGTGCGCCGTTTGCTCGAGCTTGACCGCCGAAACGCCACGGTCAAGGGAAGGTCCCGCGGATGGGACGCGCTCACCCACCTCTGTTTCTCGCGCTACCTGCGGCTCGATCGCGCCCGCTCGGCCGGCTTCGTCCGGGCCGCCACAGCGCTGCTCGACGCCGGTGCGAGCGCCAATACCGGATGGTACGAGATGAATCATCGGCCGGACCCCGAGTGGGAGAGCGCGCTGTACGGCGCCGCCGGCGTCGCGCACCACGCGGAGCTGACGCGCCTGCTGCTCGAGCGCGGCGCCGATCCCAACGACGAGGAAACGCCCTACCACGCGCCCGAGACGTACGACAACGGCGCCCTGCAGGCGCTGGTCGACAGCGGGAAGCTCAGCGACGACAGCCTCGCCACCATGCTGCTCCGCAAAGCCGACTGGCACGATTACGACGGCAGCAAGTTCCTGCTCGAGCACGGCGCCGACCCCAACCGCATGACCCGGTGGCATCATACGGCCCTTCAGCACGCGCTGCGGCGCGACAACGCCCTCGAGAACATCGAGCTGCTGCTGGACCACGGGGCCGACGCGACGCTCGCGAACCGGACCGACGGCAAATCGGCGGTGGCGATGGCCGCGCGTCGCGGACGGGGGGACGTGCTCGCGTTGCTCGAGCGACGGGGAGTCGCCGTCGAGCTGCGCGGCGTCGATGGGCTGATCGGCGCCTGCGCCCGGAACGACGCCGCACGCGTCCAGTCTACCGCCCGGCAGGAACCGTCCCTCGCCCGCCAGCTCGTCGGGGAGGGAGGCCGACTGCTCGCGGAGTTCGCGGGAACCGGCAGCACCGATGGCCTCCGCCTGCTGCTCGAGCTGGGCGTAGACGTCGGGGCGCTATATAAGGAAGGCGACGGCTACTGGGACATCGCACCGGACAGCACGGCGCTGCACGTCGCCGCCTGGCGCGCGCAGCACGCGACCGTGAAGCTGCTGCTAGAGCGCGGCGCGGCGGTCAACGCGCCGGACGGCCGGGGACGTACCCCGCTCGCGCTTGCGGTGCGCGCCTGCGTGGACTCGTACTGGACGGGGAGGCGCTCGCCCGAGTCGGTCGCGGCGCTACTCGACGCCGGAGCGTCGGTGGGCGGCGTCGCTGTTCCATCGGGGTACGCGGAGGTCGACGACCTGCTGCGCCGTCACCCCGCCTTGTGAGGTCGGACCGGGCCGGCCGGCGGCAACGCCGCTCCCCCGCCGCGCGTCTCCAAGAATCCGCGGTAGCCGCAGGCGCAGGACTCGACGGTGCGGCCCTGGCGATCGGTGCCGAACTGGAGCGGCTCGTGGCATCCCGGGCAGCGTGGCGCACCGCCGTCCGTCACCATCCCGGCGCGCCCCAACTCCCGCCGCGAGCGGTTCACTTGTGCCGGAACGTGATGCGGCCGCGCGTGAGGTCGTAGGGCGACACCGCCAGCGTGACACGGTCTCCCGCGAGCACGCGAATGCGGAACCGCCGCATCTTGCCCGCAATCGTGGCGAGCACGTAGTGGCCGTTCGTCAACAGCACGCGAAACGTCGTGTTGGGCAGCACGTTCTCCACGACGCCGTCGATCTCGATCGCTTCTTCCTTAGGCATGCGTACGCCTCCAGTTCGCCAAAGCAAAGGCGGGACCGGCGCATGGGCCAAGTCCCGCCTTGACTCTCGCTGTGCCAACGCTAGTCGGCGGTACCGGCAAAGTCAAACCGGAGTACGCGACGGGTCGTTGGGAGATCGCTCTTGCGCCTCGAGCTCGTTGAGCGCCGTACCGACCGCGTCCGCCCGGAGCCGCTCGGCGCTGCGGTACACGTCCTGAACGCTCGTCCCCCGCACCACGCGGTATTCCCGTGCGCCCGCTCCGCCGCGGGCCACGTACTGCCGCACGTCCCACGGCCCCTTCCCCCCGCAGCGCGGGTAGGAGTCGGCCATCTGGGACAGCTCGTCGTCCGTGAGCACCGCGCCCCGCAGGCCCAGCAGGGCGCGCAGGCGACTCTGAAAGTCCTCGGGCGCGAGCGTCGTGTCGTTCCTCACCAGGGATATGTACCGGGTTTGAACCACCGAAGATAGCCCCGCGGGCGTGACGGGACGGGATGTTGCCCGAGTCCGGGCCCTCGTGCAGCTTAATTCGGATGAAGGCTCCGCGAGCGCTGCTCACACCGCCCGTCGGCCCCCGCGACCATGTCCTGGGACCCGCCGACGCGCGCGTGACTCTCGTGGAGTACGGCGATTTCGAATGCCCGTTCTGCGGCGCCGCCTACCCCCAGCTGAAGCGTGTGCTGAAGGCGCTCGCGCCCAAGGTCCGTTTCGTGTTCCGGCACTTTCCGTTGGGCGAGCAGCACCCCCACGCGCCTCTCGCCGCGGAAGTGGCGGAGGCGGCGGCCGCACAGGGCAAGTTCTGGGAGATGCACGATCTCCTGTACGAGCACCAGGCCGCGCTCGGCGAGGACGACCTCGTGAGGTACGCGCGTCAGCTCGGGCTCGACGCGGACCGGGTGCGGCGCGAGCTCGCCGAACACACGCACGCCGCGCGGGTGCGCGAGGACTTCCTGAGCGGCGTGCGGAGCGGCGTGAGCGGCACGCCCCGGTTCTTCATCAACGGCCGCCCGCACGACGAGCCCGGGGACGCGAGCACGCTCGCCGTCGCGCTGCGGCGGGCCCTGTAGTCTTATCATCATCTCAGGTTCAGCCGCGCGAGCAGTGCCTGGAATCTCGGGTGCGTCCGCAGGGGCCCGAACAGGAACGAGCCCTTGATCCCGTAGACCGCGCCGGCACGCGCCTCGAAGGCGCGCTCCAGCAGGTCCATGGCCCGCTCCTGCTCGCCGAGCCCCGTGTAGACGTAGGCGAAGTGGTAGGGTGAGACGTAGTGCTCGCGGGCGCGCTGCTCCAGTTGCCGTAGCACATCCCGCGCCCGGTCGACTTTGCCCGCCAGCGCGTACGCCTGGCCCAGCTGCGCCAACCATTGCGTGTTCCCCGGTGTGAGTGCGACCGCGCGCTCCAGGTCGGCCACCCCCTCGTCCGTCATTCCCTGCTTGAAGAGCGCCCACCCCAGCGTGGCCAGGGCCCGTTCGTGGTCGGGATCGAACTCCAACGTCCGCGCGGCCCCGCGGGCCGCCTCGGCGTACCGCCCGGCACGGAGCTGCGTAGTGGCCACATCGAGCCGGTGCGCCAACGGGTCCAGCTCCTGCGCCCGCTGTTGGAGGGTGATGGCCTCGTCGTAGCGCTCGACGGCCGAGCACATCCGGCCGTACAGGTCGTACGTGTCGGCGCTGTTGGGGCTCAACTCCAACGCCCGCTTGAACTCCGCCTCGGCGCCTGCCCAATCGAAGTCCCATATGGCCTTGAGGTACGCCACCGTACAATGGGCCTCGCCCAGGTCGGGATCGATGCGGACCGCGTTCGCCGCGGCTTCTTTGGCCTCCCGCGCCGCCGTGTCCGGCGCCATCGCCCCGCCCTCCGCCAGTTCCGCATAGGCCATGGCCACGGACGCGTACGCCAGGGCGTACGCCGGGTCTCTGGCGATGGCGCCCCGAAAATGCTCGATGGCCCGCCGCAACGCCGCCGGCGTATAGCGCACCAGCCAATGCCGGCCCAGGAGATAGAGTTGATAGGCCCGGAGGTCGCTCGTCGGCTCCTTGCGGATGCGCGTCCGCTCGTCGACGGACAGCTCGGCCTTGAGCGCCTCCGCGATGTGCAGCGCCACGTCGGTCTGGATCCCGAAGATGTCGGTCAGCTGCCGGTCGTACGTCTCGGCCCAGAGGTGCCGGTCGGTCTCGGCATCGACGAGCTGCGCGACGATGCGCACGCGATCGCCCGCCCGCCGCACGCTTCCGTCCAGCAGGGTCGCGGCCTCGAGCCGCGCCGCGATCTCCTTGAGGCTCTGCTCGCGCCGCTTGAACGGCATCACCGACGTGCGGGAGATCACCTTGAGTGCGCGGATCTTCGACAAGTGCGCGATGACGTCCTCGGTGATCCCGTCGGCGAAGTACTCGGTCTCCGGGTCGGCGCTCAGGTTCCGGAACGGCAGGACGGCCACGGACGGCGGGCGGGGCGGCGCCGGCGCGGCGAGGGCATCGGTGAACGCCGCCATCGAGGCGAAGCGGTCGGCGGGGGCCTTGGCGAGACCTTTGCTCAGCGCCTGGTCGACGCCCGGCGGCACGGTGGGGCGCAGCCGACGGATGGACGGCACTGGATCGACCATCACTTTGGCGATCAGCGCCTGGGCGGTGGGCCCCGTGTAGGGCGGCTCGCCGGCGAGCATCTCGTAGAGCACGCACGCGAGGCTGTACACGTCGGTCCGGGCATCGAGCGTCCGTTCCCCCGCTCCCTGCTCCGGGCTCATGTACTCGGGGGTCCCCACGGCGAATCCCGTGTGGGTGACGCGCTCGTCCGCCGCCGCGTTGACCGCGAGGGCGATCCCGAAGTCGGCCAGCATCGCCTCCCCCTCGTGCAGCAGGATGTTCTCCGGCTTGATGTCGCGGTGGACCACGTGGTGGGCGTGCGCGTGGCTCAGGGCGGACGCGACCTGGCGGACGATGGCGAGGGCCTCATCCACCGGCAGCTGCTTCTCGCGCTCGAGCTTGACGCGCAGTGACTCACCCTTGATGTGGGGCATGACGTAAAACAGGAAGCCGTCGGCCTCACCCGAGTCGTACAGCGCGAGGATGTGCGGGTGGTTGAGCCGCGCCGCGATCTCCACCTCGCGCAGGAAGCGCGCGGGACCGAGCGACGCGGCCAATTCGGGCCGCAGCACCTTGACCGCCACGGCGCGATGATGCCTGACGTCGTCGGCGAGGTAGACCGTGGCCATGCCGCCGCGCCCCAGCTCGCGCTCGATCGCATAGCGACCCGCGAGCGCTGCCTTGAGGCGCGCCTCGGCATCGGCCACCACACGCTCCTGAACTCGCCCGTTCAGCTGGGCCAGATTTCTTTGAACAGCTTCAGCATCGCCGCCCACGACTCCCGGTCGGCCGCGGCATCGTAGGCGAGCTGAGGCATGCCGTACTGAGCCGCGTCGGGGTTGGTGAACCCGTGCTTGGCGCCCGGGTAGGTGGTCACCTCGAACCGCGCGCCGGCCGCCTGCATCTCCCGCTTGAACGCCTCCAGCTGCTCGGGCGGAACGAACGGATCGGCGCCGCCCGCGAGCACGAGGACGCGCGCTTTGACTTTCCCGGGCTGCGCGGGAGAGGTGGTGGCGAGCGCGCCGTGGAACGTCACGACCGCCGCGAGGTCCGCACCGGCGCGCGCCATGCCGAGCACCACCGCCCCGCCGAAGCAGTACCCGATCGCGGCGATGCGCGTCGTGTCCACGTGCGGGTCGCGCTTCAGCTGCTCCAGCGCGGCGTTGAACCGCGCCGCCAGCACCGCCGGATCCTTGGTCACCTCGCTCACGAACGCCTGCGCATCCTGCGGGTGCGTGGTGACTTTGCCCTTGCCGTACATGTCGAGCGCGAACCCGACGTAGCCCGCCTCGGCCAGGCGCCGCGCCTGGTTGCGCGCGTGCTCGTTGAGACCCCACCACTCGTGCACGACCAGCACGCCGGGCCGGCGGCCGCGCGCGGCGTCGTCCCAGGCCACGAATCCCTGCAGCGCGGTCTCGCCCTGTCGGTACTCGATCTCCCGAGTCTTGACGGTGGCGCTGTTGGGCGAGAGGGAAAGCAGCACGACGGCCGTGGCCAGTCCGTACCAGGTGCGCATGTGGCGATCTCCTGAGACCCGAGTCGGTGGTGTCGACAACGTCCCGCAACCGCTAGAACGCTAGATCGACGGGAAACACGCCGCCAGGGCCGCGACCCGGACACCCGGGAACTTCCGGCGCAAGGGCGTGGTTTGGGCTATGTTCTTCTCACGTTCGGGAGGCGTTGTGTCCATCAGGCCGATCAAGCGGGTCGTGCAGTCCCAGCCCACCCTCGAAGGCGCGGGCGTCAAGCTGCGCCGGGCGTTCGGGTTCGGGAATACGGGCGACTTCGATCCTTTCCTATTACTAGACGACTTCCGCAACGAGCACCCGCAGGATTATCTCGCGGGCTTCCCCTGGCATCCGCACCGTGGCATTGAGACTATCACGTATGTCCTCGCGGGGAGCGTCAACCACGGCGACAGTCTGGGCAACCGGGGCACGCTGGGCTCGGGCGACGTGCAGTGGATGACGGCCGGGAGCGGCATCCTGCACCAGGAGATGCCGCAGGGAGACCCCCGCGGACGGATGCACGGGTTCCAGCTGTGGGCCAATCTACCGTCCTCCCTGAAGATGACCCGGCCCCGTTACCAGGACATCGCGGCGGCCGACATCCCGGAAGTGGTGGACGACGACGGCACGCGAGTGCGCGTGGTGTGCGGCGACTTCTGGGGCAAGGCCGGTCCGGTGGACGGCGTTGCCGCCAATCCCCGTTACCTCGACGTATCGGTGCCACCGCGGGTACGCAAGACGCTGCCGGTCGAGGCGTCGGCTCACGCCTTCGCCTACGTGTTCGAGGGCAGCGGCACCTTCCGTGACGCGTCCGCACCGCGCGCGGTCCGGACCGAATGGGTCGGGGAGGCGGAGGGGACGCCGGAGCTCACCGGCAATCGCTCCCTCGTGCTATTCGATTCAGGGGACGAAATCACGGTACAGGCGGGTGAGGACGGCATCCGTTTTCTGCTCGTTTCCGGCCGGCCGATCGCCGAGCCCGTGGCGTGGCAGGGGCCCATCGTCATGAACACTGAAGCGGAGCTGCGGCGCGCGTACGCCGAGCTGCGCGACGGCACCTTCATCAAGCAGCGCTGATCACACTCTTAGACTGGAGCTCCCCATGGCAGGCGCCACGCACGCAACCCTCAACGATCTCCCCGAATCCACCCGCAACCAGGTGATCGACCTCTTGAACCAGCGCCTGGCCGACGCCATCGACCTCGAGTTGCAGACCAAGCAGGCCCACTGGAACGTGAAGGGCCCGCAGTTCATCGCCCTGCACAAGTTGTTCGACGAGATACACGCCGCCGCCGACGAGTACGGCGACCTGCTCGCGGAGCGCATCGTCCAGCTCGGCGGTATCGCCGAGGGCATCACCGCGATCGTGGCCGAACG
>Ga0209802_1003760_pt1 | contig 10079 bp, 6 predicted proteins | sample GraSoiAngelo_129_FD_185886 | JGI IMG/M metagenome (GOLD analysis project Ga0209802, IMG submission 185886) | Grasslands soil microbial communities from the Angelo Coastal Reserve, California, USA - 14_0927_12_40cm (SPAdes) (version 2) | ecosystem: Environmental > Terrestrial > Soil > Grasslands ... | reverse complement strand
GCGCGACCGCAGAACGGGCACTCGAAATCCGCGTACTGGACGAGCGTAATGCGCGCGTCGCGAGACCCCAGCACGTGGTCCCCCGGGCCCACGTCGGCGGCGAGTAGGACGGGGCGTCGCGCGGGCACGTCGTCGGCCCTAGCGTGGCTTGATGAACGTGCCGTCCTGCAGCTCGGCGTACGCCCGCCGTAGCTCGTCCGGCGTGTTCATCACGATGGGGCCGTACCACGCCACCGGCTCCTCGATCGGCTTCCCCGACACGAGGAGGAACCGGATACCGGCGTCGCCCGCCTGCACCGTCACCGTGTCCCCGCTGTCGAACAGCACAAGCGAGCGGTTCTGCACCTCCCCATTGCCTCCGCTCCCCTTGGCTGCAATCGGTCCCACCTGCTCGGTGCGGACAGCGCCGGGCTCGGAGGCGTCGCGGAACGTGCCGCCGCCCTCGAACACGTAGGCGAACGCGTGCCCCGACGTCTCGACCGGGAGCGACTTGCGCTTGCCGGGTGGCACCCACACGTCGAGATAGCGCGGGTCCGCCGCCACCCCTTCGACCGGACCGGCCTTCCCCCAAAAGCTGCCGCAGATTACGCGAACACGTGTGCCGTCGTCGTCGGTCACTTCGGGGATGTCGCCGCCCGAGATGTCCTGGTAGCGCGGCCGGGTCATCTTCAGGGAAGACGGCAGGTTCGCCCAGAGCTGGAAGCCGTGCATGCGTCCCTGCGGGTCGCCCTGCGGCATCTCCTGATGGAGGATCCCGCTGCCGGCGGTCATCCATTGCACATCACCGGCTCCGAGAGCGCCCTTGTTGCCGAGGCTGTCACCGTGGTTCACCGTCCCCGCAAGGACATAGGTGATGGTTTCGATCCCGCGATGGGGGTGCCAGGGGAACCCGGCGAGGTAATCCTCGGGGTTCTCGTTACGAAAGTCGTCGAACAGCAGAAAGGGATCGAATTCTTTGGTGTCCCCAAAGCCGAAGGCGCGGCGCAACCGCACACCGGCGCCCTCGATGGTCGGCTGTGATTGCACGATTCGCTTGATTGGTCGAATGGACATGATTGCTCCTCGGACTCTCAGGTTGCCGCACTACGATGAAGAACTCCAGCGGCGGCCCTGGGGTTCCGGTCACGCCTTCCCGTTCACGTTGAACCGCTGAATCGTCTCCGAGAGCTTGGCCGCGGCGACCGAGAGGTGCTGCGAGGTCATGGTGAGCTCGCCCAGGGAGGCGATCTGCTGCTCCGTCGCGGCCGAGGTCTGTTCGGCGCCCTGGGCCGCCGTCTCGGCGATCCCCGCGACTTCTTCCATGCGTTTCACCACCTCGCGGATCCGCTGCGTCTGACCCTCGGTCTCGCCCGCAAAGGCGCTGGCGAACTTCACGGTGGCGTTCAGGTCGCCGAAGATGGCGTCCAACGCCTGCCGGGCCGCCGCCGACACGGCACCCACGCCCTGGGCCGTGCGGCGCCCCTCATCCATCGCCGCGATCACTTTTCCGATCTGGTCCTGCGTCTGGCGCACGCGGGCCCGCACCTCCTCGGCCGACCGCCCGCTCTGCTCGGCGAGCTTGCGGACCTCGTCGGCCACCACCCGGAATCCCAGGCCGTGCTGGCCCGCGCGCGCCGCTTCGATCGCCGCGTTCAGCGCCAGGAGGTCGGTCTGGCTGGCGATACGGGTGATCGCATCCACGAGCTTTCCGATCTCGCGCGAGCCCAGCTCCAGCGTCCCGGCGGCGCGGGACACCTGGTCCAAGTGGTCGACGAGGGTCACGAGCAGCTCGCTGGCCCGCGCGATCTCCTGACCATGGCGCTGCGCCTGCTGCGCCACGCCGGCGATCTGACGCTCGGCTTCCTGCGCGCGTGCGTGCAGTTGCGCCGCGACGTCCGCCGCGGCCTCCGAGTCGTCGCGCCCGTGGCCGATGAGCTGCCGCTGGCGCGAGGTGCCCTCGGTCAGCCGCTCCGCGGCGGCGGAGATCTCCTGAGACGCGGCCTGAAGCTCCTGGGCGGATGCGGCGAGCTGCTGGGCCATGGCGGCGAGGTCCTGAGACTGGTGCTGCACCTGGCGCACCACCCCGGCGATTGCGCCGGTGGTGCGGTTCACGCTGGCGCCGAGGTAGCCCAGCTCGTCCAGCTCCTCGTCCTGCAGTTGCACCGTGAGGTCGCCGCGCTCAACCTGTGCCAGTGTGCTGCGCGCGGCCTGCAGCCGGGTGACGAACCGCGCCAGCGTCGGCACCAGGGCCGCGCTCACGAGCACGAGCACGAGCGTCTCCCCTGCGAACGCGCTCCACGCCCAGCCCGGCGTGCCCTGGCTGACCCGGACGGCGGTGGCGAGCCCGAAGCCCGTGAGGTTGACGAGCAGTGCCTGCCACGCCTCCGTCTGACCGAGATACAGCGCCGCCTGGAGCGGCGCGATCAGATACACGACGTACAGCAGGTGTCCCGTCGGACCCACCGCGTAGAGGACCGCGGAGATCATCGCGGCACTCACCGCCATGTCAGCGAGCGGGTGCCAGCCGCGGAACTCGCCGCCTCGTGCCATGCGGAGCATCGCGTAGCTGACGGCGGCGAACACACCGGCGAAGCCCAGGATGAAGGGCCACGAGACGGGCGCCACCTTCGCAACGCGGAGGATCGCGAGCAGGACTGCCCCGAGCGCGACGAACCGCCAGCGTGCGCGCGTGTTCGCGAGCACGTAGCGGCGCTGTTTGGCGCGGTCTTCGTCGGCGAGCTGGTCGGTCAGGTCGGCCGCGTCGGGCATGGATGAGAAAATGGCCCGGCGCGGAGGTGAGGGGTAGAGGGGCGCGGCGCTCTTATCGTGCCGACGCGATCCAACGGTCGATCTTCTCGCCCAGCAACGGGAGCGGCACGGTCCCGTCCTCGAGGATGCGCTGGTGGAATTCTCGCACATCGAAGCGCGATCCCAGCTGCGTGGCGGCGAGCTGCCGCAGCCGCTCGATCTCGAGCCGGCCGATCATATACGCGGTGGCCTGGCCGGGCGTAATGATATAGCGGTCGATCTCCGACGTGGCCTGGGTCTCGGACTGCGCGGTGTGCGCCAGCATATAGTCGATCGCCTGCTGGCGAGACCAACCGAGCACGTGGAGGCCCGGATCGACCACGAGACGGGCCGCACGCAGCGCGTCCTCCGACAGGCGGCCCAGCTCGTCGAGGTCGGATGAGTACAGCCCCATCTCGTGGGCCAGCTGCTCCGCATAGAGTGCCCAGCCCTCGGCGAAGCCGCTGTTCGAGTAGAAGCGCTCCAGCGGCGGTACACCCTCCCGCTCCAACGAGAGCGCGATCTGGAAGTGATGACCGGGGACCATCTCATGGAAAGCGGTCGCTTCGGCGCCGGCCCGGGGGGTACGGCGGGGCGCGTGCAGGTTGATGCGATAGCGCCCCGGATGGCTCCCATCGATCGCCGGCGGCACGTACGACCCTGGGCACCCCGACTCCTCCTCGAACGCCTGACACGGGTCGACGATCACGTCGGCTTTCGGGGTCCGGGTGAACATGCGCGGCGCGGCCGCCTTGGCGCGCGCCAGCGCCGCCTCCGCCACCGCGCGCATCTCGTCCCGACTCCGGAATGTGTACTGGGAGTCGGTGCGGAGCCGCACCAGGAGGGCGCGCACGTCCGAGGTCCCGAAGCTCCGTTCCGCGATGGTGCGCATGTCGCGCTCGACTCGCTCCATCTCCCGCAGCCCGAGCTGGTGCACGGCGGTAGGATCGCGGTCGAGGGTCGTGTAGGCACGTACCAGCGCGCGGTAGCACTCGGCGCCGTGCGGCAGCGCGCTGAGGGCCGTGGTCGTGCGGGCATGCGGCAGATACTCGGTGGCGAGGTAGTCGCGGTACGCTCGGACCGCCGGCATGATCTCGCGCTCCATGAGCTCGTGCCACGCCGCGCGGAACGCGGTCGTCGAGTCGCGCCGCCCCGGGTCGGCAAACGGCGAGCTGTCCGGCCCGAGGGCGAGTATGGCGTCGAGCTGCGTGAGGACCACCCGCACGTTGCCGGCGGGCACCACATACCCCTGCCGGACTCCTTCACGCAGCGCCGCGAGCTCGCGCTCGAGGTAGGCAGGCAGCTGGCGCCAGCGCGCCAGCGCTTGCGACCGAGCCTCGGGAGCACCGACGGGCTGGATCTGGGCGAGGTAGGCAAACCTTCCCTGCCACCCGAAGAGCTGGCTCACGGGCATGAGCTCCCCGCGGCAGATGCGCCGCTGCCGACCGGTCGCAAGGGTCTCCCGCACTATGGCCAGCAGCACGGCATCGTTGGTGCCCTTGAAGGTCTCAGTCGGTAGCGCCTGGAGGCGGGCCCACCACGCGTCGCGCAGGTCCTGGAGGCGACGTACGGTCTCGAGCGAGTTGTCGTCCATCCGGTCGTGTCGTGCGCCGGGCAGGCCCAGGAAGGTCCCGATGGTCGGCGACACCGCGAGCGTGGTGTCCCACATCTCGTCGGCGAGCGCGTGGAGTCGAGCCGACGGGGTGCCGGCACGTGCGGTCGCGGGTATTGCTTGCGACTGCGGGCGACCGGTGGCGCAGGCGGTCGCGAGCGCCAACGCGGCCAAGAGAGCGGTGTGGCGATCCATCACGTCGCATCCCTCCTGTACGGCGAGAGTCTACATCCGGAACAAATAGCTCAGCTTCAGAAAGAACCCGTCCGACGCGCGGCTCAGATTGCGGAACCGGAACGCCTCCGCCTCGGTGAGCGACGAGCCGTAGCCCAGGAATACGACGGTGCCCGGCGTCGGCTTGTAGGAGAACAACAGATCGTTCCGGAAGTCGTTTGTGACGATCGCGCGCGCGGTGTCGCCGTTCACGAGCAGCGGCTGCCCGGTACGCGGGTCGAGCAGCGCGGCCTGGTCCTCCGCGAAATACTGCCCGATGTAGCGCACGAAGATCGCGCGTGTCAACTGATACTCGAGCTTGAGCCGGGGGATGTTCGCGGTCGAGAAGCGGCTGCCGTCGCGCGCGCGGGTGAGGCGCTGGTGCACCCAGCGCGCCTCGACACGGAGCGCGGGCGTGGGGCGCAGGGCGGCGACGGTCGTCAGGGCGACCTGCCGTCCCTCGGAAGCTTCGGGGAAGATGGACTGGGCCGAGTAGCCTACCACCATACTCCCCGACACCGCCCGGTTCGGTGTGTTGAGGATGAACGCCGCGCCGGGGAGGTGATACAGGTCGTGGGGCAGGGAGAAGGGCGTGCCTCCGACGGTGTAGCCCGCGTAATCCGCGGACTCGAAGCCGAAGTGATTCAAGTTGAGCGTGACCTGCGCCTGCCAGCCACCCCGCAGGTTGGCGATCCAGAAGGTCTCGAGCGTGTCCTCGATGGTCCGGTTCAGGCGGCCGAAGTCGCGGTAGCGCCAGATCGGTGCGAATCCGACGATCACACTGAACTGCTCGACCAGCGCGCCCGGACGGCCGTACCAGCTGAACCGGTTGAAGGTGCGGCCCGCGACAAAGTCGGTGCGATTCACGAACCCGCTCGTGTCCTGGAAAGTCTTCTCGACGCCCAGCAGCTCGAAGTGGTTGCCGTACGCGCGACCGGTGCGGTCGCCGAAGGTGACGGTCCACAGCTTGCCCGCGCGCACGCCGCCCAGGTCCCGCGTCCAGGCCCCGGCGATCTGCACTTCCGAGAACCAGATCTTGCGCCACACGACATGCGCGTCGACGCCCAGCACGCGGTTGTAGTCGTCGCCGTCGATCCGGTCGGTGTAGGCGATCCCCAGCGTGGAGGTGGGCCCGAGGTCGCGCCGCAGGCGCAGCATGTTGTAGACGGGGTGTGCGCCGGTGGCCGACTGGTCGCTGTTGTCCACCGCGCCAAGGTACGCGATGCCCATGCTGCCGACTTTGCCCGCGAGCTTGGCGCCGAACACCGGCTGGGCGATGCGCCGGGTGTAGATGAGACTGTTGGGCGTGTCGAACTGCTCGAGCCCCTCGAGAAAGAACGGTCGCTTCTCCGGGTAGAACAGGGCGAACCGCTGGTTGAGCGTCACCTGACCGATGTCGGCCTCGACCTGCGAGAAGTCCGGGTTGGCGGTCGCCGTGAGGCCGAGGTTCTGGGTGACGCCCCAGCGCAGATTGCCCGCGACTTCGGGCGTGCCGCGATAGTCGTACCCCGGCGTGGTGGGGGCGCCGTCCACCTTGGTGGTGAACTCGGGTGTGAGGTCGAGCACCAGGCCACGCCGCAGGTCGCCGAGGCCGACCAGGCGACCCGACTGAATGAGAAAGCTCGCGTTGGCGCGGACCGCGGGCGTCCAGGTCTCCTCGTACCCCGAGTGCTGCACGGAGCGCAGGATCTGAACCCCCCAATCCTGGGGGTTGGCGCTCTGATAGCGGAGACTCTTGAAGGGAATCCGCACCTCCACCTCGTAGCCCCAATCGGTCACGTGGCCGCGCGACTCGTACACGTAGTCGGGATTCAAGTCGATCGTCGCGTCGAACCTGCCACCCGCACTCGGCCCCCCGGCGGCGCCGGCGGCGACGCCATCGCTCCAGACGCCGTCCTCCTGCACGCCGAGCGGATTCACGGCGAACATCGTGGCGCGGCGATGGTCGAGGTAGGTGTCGAGCAGGATGGCGACGTGGTCGTCCGCGTCGATGTTGTCGCGGTCGGCGAGCGTGGCGCGCACCACGTGACCGTGCGGCTCGAACGCGCGGATCCCGACGTAGATCGCGTCGGGCGCGTACCACACGAGCACGTCGGTCGAGTCTTCGGCGGGGCGACCGTCCACCGGCCGGTACTGCGAGAAGCCCGTCAGCAAGGCGGCGCGACTCCACGCCGGCTCGTCGAGCACGCCGTCGATCTTCACCGTGGTCTCGATGCGGGGAATGCGGACGTCGAGCTGCTTCGCGATGCCGGAGTAGGTGGAGCCGGGGTCGGTGGCGCCCTGAAGCGCTAAGAGGAGCGCGAGCATGGTCACAAAATACAGCCGGGAGGCGGGATGCGGGATGCGGGATGCGGGATGCGTGGCAGCGTCGTCACCACCCATCTCGCATCCCGCATCTCGCATCCCGTTGCACCGACGTTTCGTCGGCGAATGGTCTACTCGTATCGCAGCGCCACGATCGGATCGAGACTCGCCGCCCGGCGGGCCGGCCAGATGCCGAAGAACAGCCCGACCGCGGCGCTGAAGACGAACGCCAGTAGAATCGCGAGCGGCGAAATGAGAGTGTTCCAATGGGCCAGCCTGGACAGGACCAGGGCGCCGAACGACCCGATCACCACGCCGATCAGACCCCCGACGAGGCACAACACCAGGGCCTCCACGAGGAACTGAAACAGGATGTTGAAGCGCGTGGCGCCGAGCGCCTTGCGCACGCCGATCTCGCGGGTCCGCTCGGTCACGGACACGAGCATGATGTTCATGATGCCGATGCCGCCGACGAGGAGGCTGACCGCCGCGATGCCGGCGAGTAGGTACTTGAACGTATCCGTGGTCTGCTGCAAGGTGGCGAGGATGTCCGTCTGGTTACGGATCTGAAAGTCGTTGTCCTGGCCGGGCCGGATCTTGTGCTGGCGCCGCATCACGCGCTCGATCTCGAGCATCGCGAGGTTCATCGAATTCAGGTCGCGCGCCTGCACGGTGATGTCGCGCAGCCGGTCGGTGCCCATCACGCGATAACGTGCCGTCTGCAGCGGGATGAGGATCTGCTCGTCGGGGTTGAAGAACGAGCCCTGGGAGCCTTTCTCCGACAGCACACCGATGATCTCGAACGAGATGCTGCGAATCAGCACGTCCTGCCCGATCATCGCGTCGCGGTTGGAGTTGAGCATCTGCGGGACGGCCGATCCCAGCACCGCCACGCGCCGCCGCGCGGCGTCGTCGCCCGCCGTGAACATGCGGCCCGCCGTGACGGTGTAATTGTGCACTGTCGCGTAGTTCGGGGTCGTGCCCATCACGGTCACGTTGATATTCTGGTCGGCCTTCTGCACCTGGAGGTTGCTCGACAGCTCGGGCACGACCGCGCTCAGGTAGCGGGCGTTGTTGGCGAGGGCCGTGTCGTCGTCCATCGTGAGGCTCACGCGGTTGCCGCTGGCGACGCCCCGCATGAAGCTCTGCCCGGGGTAGATGCTCAAGAGGGTGGGCCCGAGTGCCTGGATGCGGTCCTGCACGGCCTTCTGTGCGCCCGAGCCGAGCGCGATCATGGTGATCACGGCCCCGACGCCGATGATGATGCCGAGCATGGTCAGCAACGAGCGCAGCTTGTTGGCCCGCAGCGCCTCCAACGCGACCCGGACGATCTCGCCGAGCAGCATGGCTACTGCGCCGCCGTGCTCGACAGCACGATCACGGTGTCCTTCTCTGTGAGCCCTCTCGTCACCTCCATGTAGTCCTGATCGGTGAGCCCCGTTCGGATCAGCACGGCCATGATCTTTCCCCCGCGCTGCGCGAACACGATGTAGCGCGCCCCGCTCGCGTCCCCCCCTCCCCCTCCCCCTCCCACTCCCCCGCTCCCCGTGCCCCCCCCACCCGGCGACGCCTGGAACTGAGTACGGATCTGGGCGAGCAGTGCCTGCTCGGCGGGGGTCAGCTCCTGCCCGGTCATCCGCTTGGCGAAGGCGGCCTTCACCTGCTCCGCCGAGACTCCCGGGGGCAGGGTGATCACTCGCCCGCCGGGCGTCGTGAACGTCGCGCGGCCCGGCTTTGGCTCGGCCGCGTGCAGCTTGCTGCCGTCGGTCGTGTCGGCGCCCGCCAGCGGAGTCGCATTTCCGCCGTCGCCATCGGGCGACGCCAGTTGCCGCTCGACGGCCTGCACATCGAGGCCGAGCACCCTCGCCGCCGATGCGACGTCACGCGGCGTCCGCAGCGCGGCGTTCGGCACCGCGAGGACGCCCTGGCGCTGTCCGATATGGATCTCGACCTCGGTGTTCATCCCCGGCTTGAGCACGTGCCCCGCGTTCGGGATGTTCACCTGGACCGGAAACATCGTCACGTTCTGGGTGACCTGCGCCTGCGGCTCGATCTTCAGGACGCTACCGTCGAAGGTCCGGTTGGGGAACGCGTCGACGGTAATGGTGACCGGCATGCCGGCCTGGACCTTGCCGACGTCGGTCTCGTCCACGAGCGCCGACACCTGGACCGTATCCAGGTTCGCCATCTTGAGGATGACGGTGCCGCCACCCACATCATTGGTCGGACTCGAGATGACCGTCCCGAGCACGGCATCGAGCTCGAGCACCGTCCCGGTGATCGGCGCCCCGAGGTGCGTGTCCTCCATGGCGTCCTTGGCGGTCTGCAGGCTCGCCTGCGCGTTCACGACCGCAGCCTGGGCCGTCGCGAACGCGAGCTGCGCGGAATCGTGCCCGGCTTGCGTGATCGACTGCGTCTGATACAGGGCCTGGCTGCGTTTGAGCTGCGCGGTGGCATTGTCGAGCTGCGCCTTCGCCACGTCCAGGTTGGCCTGGGCCTGCGTCAGGTTGTTCTGGGGAATGCGCGGATCGACCTTCGCGAGCAATTGGCCCTTCTTCACCTCGTCGCCCGTCTGGACGGGCATGGCGATGATCTCCCCCGACGCCTTGGACTTGACGCTCAGGGTGAGGATCGGCTGGATCACACCGGACGCGGTGGCGGAGACGATGATGTCGCGCCGCGCCACCGGGACCGTCTCGTAGGCCGGGGCGGGCGTGGCTTTGCGGCAGGATGCGATCGCGACGAGCAATGTCGCGACCACCGCGAGCCGATGCGCGGTCCGCGTGGTCATCGCGCCCCCGCCGCGGGCTGCGACTGCTGCTGCCGCAATCCCGGCAGCCCCCCGCCGGTGACGTTCTGGAAGCGCTGGCGGAATTGCTGCTGCGACTGGACCAGCGACGCGCTCGGCAAGACGAGCACGGTGTCCTTCTCTTCCACGCCGGCCGTGACCTCAACGTAGTCCTGATCGGACAGGCCCGTCTTGATCGGCACCGCGGTGACGTTGCCGGCGCGGCGCACGAACACGATATAGCTGTTTCCAGATCCTCCCCGCGAGCCTCTCGCGCCCCCGCCGCCACCGGAACGCTGCGATCGGCCGAACACTTGGGCGAGCAGCGCTCGCTCGGCAGCGGTCGGCTCGGCGCCGCTCCGCATCTTGGCTATCGCCTGCTGTACCTGATCGGCT
>Ga0209802_1003755_pt1 | contig 10087 bp, 7 predicted proteins | sample GraSoiAngelo_129_FD_185886 | JGI IMG/M metagenome (GOLD analysis project Ga0209802, IMG submission 185886) | Grasslands soil microbial communities from the Angelo Coastal Reserve, California, USA - 14_0927_12_40cm (SPAdes) (version 2) | ecosystem: Environmental > Terrestrial > Soil > Grasslands ... | reverse complement strand
GCCCCGTAGGGTATTAGGGGAAAGAAAGTGGCAAAAACGATCGATCTCGAGTTGACCCGAGCTGAGGTGGAGGTGATCGAGCTGGAGGCTCGCCTCCGGGTTGTGCCGATGAACGACACCCAGCTGTCGGACGCCCTCAAAGCCGCCCTTGCGGCCAAGAAGGAGCGCCTGGCGAAGCTGCGGACCCAGCATGCGGCCGCCGGCAAGCCCCGCCGGGGCACCCAGGACGGCGATGGGGCCGACCAACCGCTTCCCCTCCATGCCACCCGCCGGCCGCCTCTCAAGCGGTCGGTCCCTCAGCGCCCGAACGCGAAGTCGGCCAAGTAGCGCTCAGCCGGCGCCCCCGGCTGTTAAGTGTCTATTGCGCTGGCGCAACAGGACCGTGTCCCGAACGTTATCGTTCGACGTGGTGAAAGTGGCCCTCGGCCCGTGTCGGGCCGGCCAGCAGGTACGTGTCGGCTGAGAGGAGTGCGTCTGCGGGAAGGCCCGCCGACAACCCGTTCAGCCTGATTCCCGGCGCCTGGGCCGGCTCGGACCCGCTTCGGTCGTGGCGGCTGGCCACCATCAACGGCATCGGGGCGGCGGCCATCATCGCGGCTGTCGCCTTCCGGCTTTCGAGGGCGCAGATGCCCTCCTATGCGGTGCAACAGGAGCTGATCCTGATCAGCGCCGGCGTGGTGTTCGCGATCATAGCCATTGCCGTCAGGGCCTCGCGATTCGCGACGAACCTGGCGATCCAGGTCCTCCTGATGATCGTCAGCACCGTGCTGACCGTACTCGTCCTTGGGGTCGCCGGCCCCTGGCTTGGCGACGACCTGCCCCCACTGGCTGCGGCTGCTTTCGCAACGATCCTCCTCCACTTCGAGCTCGGGCTCCACGCGCGCCACTTCGCTTACCTCTTCGCAGTCGCGATCGCCGGAGTCGGCGCCCTCTGGATCTATGCCGCGACGCAGCTGATGGTCTCGTTCAGCGCGATCGCCATCTGGTCGTTCGTCCTGCTCGGGCTCGGCCTGCTGGCTTTCCTCACCCGGCGTTCAGTCGACCGCGAAATGAGGGTCCAGGTCGATCGCCAGGCCTCCCTTCTCCTGTCCATCAGCGACCTGGGCGAGGGTCTCCTGATCACCGAGGACGGCCGGTATGTCGCGAGCAACGATGCCTACGTCAAGCTGACCGGCTACACGCAGCAAGAGCTTCGGGCGCTGCCATCACTCATCGACCTGGCGCCGCCCGAAGAGCAGGCAACGCTGCGGACCACCTACTCGAAACGCACCGCCGGCGATGTGGCACCTGTCCGGTACCGGGCGGGCCTCATCGCCAAGGATGGCCGCCGGCTGCAGGTGGAGGTCGCCATCCACCAGATCGACGCGGAAGGCCCTCACCGGCTGCTGGCGCTGGTGAGCGACATCACCGAACGGCACCGCGCCGAGCAGGCGGAGCGGCAGAGCGAGATGCGCTTCCGCACCCTGTTCGAGCAGGCCCAGGCGGGCATGACGTTCGCGGGCCTGGACGGAAAGATCATGTCGGTCAACCCGGCTTACTGCGAGCTGCTGGGTTACACGGCCGACGAGCTGAAGACTATGTCGGTGTACGACGTTACCTTTCCCGACGACATCGACGCGACCAAAGAAGCCCAGCGCCGGATGATCACCGGCGAAGAGGCGAATTTCCGGTTCGAGAAGAGATTCCTTCGCAAGGATGGCGACGTCCTGTGGACCGACGTCGCCGTGCGGCTCGTTCGAGACGTCGACAACAAGCCGCTTTATTTCCAGACCGTGATCATCGACATACGCGATCGCAAGCGGGCCGAGGTCATGCAGTCCGCGCGATTCGCCGTGACCCAGGCGCTGGTGACTTCGCCGGGATGGGACCGGGCCGCGCCGCATGTCCTCGAAGGCCTCTGCGAAGCGCTCGATTGGGAGCTGGCTGAATACTGGGAGGTCGACCTGCAGCGCGAGGCGATGCATTTCATGACCTCGTGGAAGCGCCCGGGCCGTGATACCTCCGCTTACGAGGCGACCGCGCGTGATGCTTCGTTTCGTCGCGGCGAGGGGCTGGCGGGGAAGGTGTGGGAATCGGGTGCGCCGATCGCCATCACCGATGTGTCGGCGGATGGCTCGGCTCGAATGGCGGCCGCGGCCGCGAGCGGGCTCAAAGGCATTGCGGGATTTCCGGTGCGAAGCGGGCGGCGAGTGGTCGGAATGATCTCGCTCCACACATGGGCGCCGCGGCATTTGGACGACGGGCTCACCGCTGTCATGACCGACATCGGCTCGCAGATCGGCGAGTTCGTCGAGCGCAAGCGTGCCGAGGTCGCGCTGCAGGACAGCGAAAAGCGGATGCGCTCGGTCCTCGACAACGTCTCCGATGGCCTGGCGACGCTCGACAGCACAAGCGTCATCGAGTCGGCAAACCCGGCCGTAGTCAAGCTCTTCGGCTACCTCGAAGAAGATCTGGTCGGCCAACCGGTCGACACCCTCATCGCCACCACCCACCGCAGCGGCTTCGTCAACTACCTGCAGCGGCGGCTCAAGCTCGACCTGCCATCGAGCGGCGCCCACGAGACGATGGGCAAGCGGAAGAACGGCAGCCTGTTTCCGCTCGAGTTCGTCGTCAGCTCGATGCACGTCGGTGCGCGTCACCTCTTCATCGCCACCATGCGCGACATCTCCGAGCGCAAGGCACACACCGATGCCCTCGAGTACCAGGCCCTGCACGATGCGCTGACGGGGCTGCCGAACCGCAGCCTTTTCGGCGACCGCTTGCGGCAGGCGCTGCTGTCGGCGCGCCGCAACCAGCGCATGTTCGGCGTGCTGCTGCTCGACCTCGATCGCTTCAAGGACATCAACGATGCGCTTGGCCACGACCGCGGGGACAGCCTCTTGCAAGAGGTGACCGCCCGCCTGCGCGGGGTGCTGCGGGCCACCGACACCATCGCCCGGTTGGGCGGGGATGAGTTCGCTGTGCTCACCACCGACGCCAAGCATCCAGACGATGTCGTCTCCACCGCGCGAAAGATCCTCGCGGCGCTGGAGGGTCCGTTCGCGATTGGCGATCAAATGGTCGAGACGGGCGCCTCGATCGGCATCGCTCTGTATCCCGTGCATGGCGACGATCCGGGCACTCTGCTGCGGCGGGCGGACGTTGCGATGTACGTTGCCAAGCGCGGCGGCGGTGGATGCTCGCTGTACGCGCCGGAGCAGGAGGCGCAAAGCCTGCGCCGATCGGGTCTCGCCGGCGAGCTGCGCCGATCGATCCCGCAGGGGGAGATGACGCTCCACTATCAGCCACAGGTGCTGCTTGGCAGCGGCACCGTTTATTCGGTCGAAGCGCTCGTGCGCTGGAACCATCCGCGCGAAGGCCTGATGCCGCCCGACCGGTTCATCCCCATGACCGAGGAGACCGGCGTCATCCATCCGTTGACGGCGTGGGCTCTTGACTCGGCGCTCAATCAGCTCTGCAAGTGGTTGGCCGCGGGCATCGATGTGTCGGTGGCGCTGAACGTTTCGCCGCGCATCATCGAGGACCACTCGCTGGAGGAGATGGTCGCGCAGGCGTTGGAGGCCACGAAGGTGGAGCCTCGCCGGCTGACGCTGGAGATAACCGAGGGCGTGGCGATGGCCGCCGCGGCGGCGAAAGCCCTGCACACGCTGAACGACATGGGCGTGCGACTTTCTCTCGACGACTTCGGCACCGGTTACTCGTCGCTCCTCTACCTGATGCGCCTGCCCGTACACGAGATCAAGATCGACCGCTCGTTCATCGCGGGCCTCGGCACCGAGCCGGACTCTGGAGCGATCGTGCGGTCGGCTGTCGGCCTCGGCCATAACCTCGGGCTGCGCGTCGTTGCGGAGGGTCTGCAGGACCGGCTTGCCGAGGCAGTGTTGATCGAGGCAGGGTGCGACGCGGCGCAGGGCTTCCTGTTCGGTCGGCCTGTTACCGATGCCGAGATGACAACCCAGCTCATGACCAACCCGGGCTCTAAGACCGCGACGGCCGAACCTTCGACTGAAGAGGGTACTGTCGCCTCTTAGTTCAGGAAGCTCGCGATCCCCAGCTCATATAGATCAGGGTGCGCGCGGAGCGCGTGAAAGAGGACCTCGCCATCGAACGCTCGCACGTCGTACTGGCACAGGGTCACCGTGGGGAAGCGCTTCGCGATCCCGTTGAAAGCCATCTCGTACGAGATCATCTCGTTGTCCGAGACGAAGAGAGTCCGCTCTGAGCGCATCTCGCCGACAACGCGGATCAGGTTCGGACCAGCCGCCAGTGAGTTGGACAAGGCCCGCTCCCAAAACGCAAGGGCAGAATCGACTTTCTCCCCGGGACCGGCGACTGCGACGAACATCCCGCTACGAACGGCTGACTCGATATCGACGCCTTCTTCGTTTCGGAGTGCCTCCATGTACGCGTCGAGCACCTCGGCCCCGGCAGCGAGAAAGCACGGTTGGCCTCGAAGCAGGCCCTCGCGGAAGAACGGAATGGTCAGGCGCAGGCGACCCTCGTCGCTGTTGTAAAAGGTCGCCACGTGGCTGTGGAGTGGAAGGGCGGTGCCTCCCACCAACACCTGTTTCTGGACCCCGTCGTGGGTCGTCTTCGGTATAGGGCTCGCCGGCACAAGAAACCGTTGCAGGTCCGGCTCGGTGAAGCGGCGCTCCCGCCGGCGCCCGACACGCCGCGCTGGGAGCAGGCCGCTGTCGCTCCATCTCCGAACTGACGCCTGGCTCACACGGAGGAACCGCGCCGCCTCCGCTGTGTTCAACAGCTTGTCGGTCATCGCGCCTACTAGTTCAGAAACGTCGCGATTCCGAAGCTGTACAAATCCGGGTGAGCCCTGATGGCCAAAAAGATCGTTTCGCCATCGAACACCCGGACGTCGTATTGGCACAAGGTCACCGCAGGCAGACGTTTGGCGATCGTATTGAAACCGACCTCGAATTCGATCATCAGAGGGTCGGACTCGAAGGCTTTTCGGGCTGAGCTCATCTCGCCGACGACCCGCAGCAAGGTGGGGCCGTTGGCGAGCGCGCGGGTCAGAACCTGCTCCCAGAAGCGAAGCGCCTCTGCCACCGAGCTCCCAGGTCCAGGGGCTGTCGTCAGCTTTCGGTCACGAATCGCCGCGTCGACATCGATGCCGTCGCTGCCATCCAGGGCCTTTAGATACGCTGCGAGCGTATCGCCCTCTGCGACGAGAAAGCAGGGCTGGCCTGATTTCAAGCCTTCACGTAGGAAGGGGATCGTGAGCCGCAGGCGGCCCTCATCGCTGTTGTAAAAGGTCGCCACGTGGCTGTGGAGGGGAACGGCGGTCCCGCCGATGAACACCTCTTTCTGGACACCGTCGTGGGCTGTCTTCGAAGCCGGGCTCGCAGGCGCAAGGAACCGCTTCAGGTCCGCCTCTGTGAAGCGGCGCTCCCGCCGGCGTCCGACACGCCGTGCGGGAAGCAGGCCGCCGTCGCTCCATCGTCGAACTGACGCCTGGCTTACACGGAGGAACCGAGCCGCCTCCGCTGTGTTCAACAGCTTATCGCTCATTGTGACTTTGGTCTCGCGTACTGACAGTATTGCAGAGATTGGGGTATTCTGTGTCCCAGGTTATGGTTCAAGCAGAGCCCCTTATCCGCCGGACCAAGCGCTAGCCAGGCGAACCTGTGGAACTCCGACAACTCAGAGCCTTTCTACATGTCGCCAACTCGCGTCATTTCGGCCGTGCGGCCACGGCGCTCAAGATCACGCAGCCAGCGCTGACTCAGCGCATCCAGGCGCTCGAGCGCGAGCTCCGGGTGCAGCTTTTCGAACGAAGCGCGAGAGAGGTGCATCTGACGGCGGCCGGCAACGTCCTGCTGCCTTACGCCAACACCCTCATCCAGGTCGAGGACAGCGCGCTGCGCGATCTGGCCGACAACGCGGCCGGACGGGCGGGCAGCCTGCGCGTCTCCTACCTGCTCCACGGCGACGTCGCCACGCAAGGGAAGATCGTCGCCGAGTTCAGGCGGAGGTATCAGGACGTCACCGTCCAGACGAGCGCCGCCTCCTCCAAATCAAATCTCGACCACCTCATCAGCGGCGCCGTCGACGCCGCGTTCATCGCGAGCTCGAATGTTGGGCCGGACGTGGCCACAAGACAGATGGGGCGGCGGGCTCTGATGCTGGCGCTGCCGGCGGATCATCCGCTGGCGAAGCTGGAACGGGTTCCAGCCACCTCGCTGCGCGGAGTTCCGATGATCATCTGGCCGCGCGAGTGGAACCCCGAGATCGCCACCTCGTTCCGCCAGTGGCTCTTGCGCAACCTCGGCGAGGAACCAAATATCGTTGCCGAGGAGCCAACCGAGCAGGCCTTCGCGGCTGTAGCCGCTTCGGGTTCGGCGGTCACCGTGGCCAGCAGCTGGCGGGAGTCTGTAGCTCCGATCGCGGGGATCGCCCTGCGCCCGCTGGTCCCGCAGCCTCTTCTCGATCACGAGATCGCTTACATGCGTCACAATCCTTCGCCTGCCCTGCAAAACCTGCTTCGCATCACGGACGAAATCGCGAAGACGAATCATTCCACTGAGGCATTAGAGGGAGACCTGCTCTAATTCCGGGCACGTGAAAGCCATCGTGCTCGGAGCGGCGGGTCTCCTGGGGTCGGAGCTGATGAAGTTGTTGCCCGACGCTGTCGGCCTCACGCGCGAGCAAGTGCCGGTGACAGACCTGGCGGCTCTCAACGGCGCACTCCCCCATTACCAGGCCGGCGTCGTCTTCAACTGCGCGGCGTACAACGCAGTCGACGCCGCCGAGGGCCAGCAGGAGGCCGCATACCAGGTCAACGCCCAGGGCGCTTTCAACGTCGCCCTCGCGTGCGCCGAGCACGACGCCCGCCTCATCCACTTCTCCACCAACTTCGTTTTCAGCGGGTCCCATGAGGGCGCGTACGTCGAGAAAGACGAGGTCGGGCCGCTCGGCGTCTACGCGAAGTCGAAGCTCGAAGGCGAAAAGCTCGTTGCGATGGTCGCGCCCCGCGCCTTGATCATCAGGACGGCGGCGCTCTTCGGAGGCGAGGCGGGTCGCAGCCGGCCGAGCTTTCCTGAACGGGTTCTCGAGCGCGCGGCAGCCGGCGAGCGCTTGCGGGTCGTATCGGACCAGACCGTGAACCCGACCTATGCCGCGGACCTGGCCCGCGCGGCGATCGCGCTCGCGTCCTCTGATATGGATGGTGTGGTGCACGTCGTCGGCGGCGGCTGCAGCGCATGGGACGTTCTGGCGCGCGTGACGCTGGCCGAGTTTGGCGTCGCCGCCACAATCGAGCCGGTGTCGACCTCCGAGCTGGGTGCGCCGGCGGCCAGACCCCGCAACGGCTGCCTGGGATCGTCCCGCACGCAGGCGCTGAGGCCATGGCCCGAGGCGCTACGAGAATGGGCTCTGACGAGGAAGCAAGCCAGGATCAAAAAGCCCTAAAAAAGGCTCGGGCCGGGCGATTTCTCGCACCGGCACCGAGCTTGGCTGCGGGGGGTGAGGTTCTATGTAGTTGAGAGCGGCCCCGGCCTCCATCCTTTCCGAAGGTCCTCCGAACCGGAACGCCTCGACCAGAAATTCTGCCAGGGAACCCAGCGCGCTAATGATCCACTTGTGCACAATTTCAAAGACAAAACGCCTACGCCGCTTTGGAATTACCAAGGGGTCAGCTTGTTCGACCCGATCCCATGGTGCTTATGATGCGTTCGTCTTCTACACGTCTTGCACTCCTTGATCGCGTCACCCCTCACCACCGGGCGTCCTGGCGTCCGCCAGGCGGTAGTTTGTTATGCCCGCATCGCCCCGGGCCCGGTTCGCGAGAATGGCACCGCACATGTCCGACGGTGATGGCGACCCGCTAAAGCCGAGGTCGCGCCACAACGGGCCGCGGCCCGATCGCGGACAGCTTCTCTGGTCGGTCTTCCTCAACGGACTCGTCGTGTTCGCGATCGTCATCGCGATCATCCCGATCGCGGCCCTCGTGCGAGGCATCGTCGATCTGGTCGCACACTCGCAGGCGGTCTCCGGCGAGGACGCGGTGGCCTACGGCCTTGCGTTCGTCGGGCTCTTCTTCGGCGCGATCTTCTTCACGTACGCGATCAAGTACTACCTGGGCACCGCGATCGTGCTCGTGACCACGCTGGTTCTAGGGGCCCGCAGCGGCGGCAACGGCAGCCAACACCCCGATGGCGATCGTCATGCGGCGGGCTTGAGCCGAATCAGCCGCGCCGCCAACGGCAACGGCAACGGGTACCACATCGACCTCGGCTACCACCCGTTCGTGTCGATACACGTCGCGGCTTACAACGAAAAGCGCGTCATCGAGCGGCTCCTCAACTGCCTCGATGAGCTCGATTACCCCGAGTACGAGGTGGTGGTCGTCGATGACTCCACGGACGAGTCGGTTCAGATCCTGCAGCGCTGGGCGGGCCGGCCTCGTTTCAAGATCGGCCACCGGACCAGCCGGTTGGGATTCAAGGGCGGCGCGCTGCGTGAGGCGCTGAAGGTCATGGACCCGCGCACGGAATATGTCGTGATCTTTGATGCGGACTCGATGCCGTTCCCGGACTCGATCGAGCGTTTCCTTCCTTACTTCTATCAGGCGAACGGGGATAAAGAGGTCACGCGCCGCGATGAGGTCGCGGCGGTGCAGAGCTATCAGTGGCACGTCCTGAACAAGTCCGAGAGCTGGCTCACCGAGGCGGTGCGCGCCGAATACGCCGGCAGCTACATGGTCGAGCGTCCATTCCAGGATGCCGTGGGTTCGCTGAAGATGATTGCGGGCACCGCATACATGATCCGCGCGGACATCCTGCGCGAGGTCGGCTGGGGCACAAGCCTCACCGAAGACTGGGAGCTCACCCTCAAGCTCTACGCACGCGGATACAAGGTCGCGTACACGCCGTGGGCTGAAACGCCGGCCGAGTGCGTCAGCACCTTCTCGAGGCTCGCGCGCCAGCGCATGCGTTGGGCGGAAGGACACACCTACAACGTCAGGAAATGGTTCCTGCCGATCATGCTGTCGCCCGCGGTTTCGCCGCTCGAGAAGGTCGAGTTCCTATTCGATGCGGCCTATTACTTGCAGGCGGCGCTCTTCGCCGCCGGCACTTTCTGCTGGCTGCTTTCCGAGGTGGTGCTTCGCGCCCACATCCCCGGGTGGACCGCGGCCCTCGGGTGGTCGCTCATCTTCTCGAATATCTTCGCGCTGCCGCTCATGAACCTCGGCGGCCTGATTCTGGAAGACTCCCCGGTACGTGACCTCCAGGGGGTGCTGGGCGCGCTGGTGCTCTCATTCGCCCTCGTTCCCTTCCAGGGTTGGGCCGCGCTCAAGGGCCTGTTGGAGAAAGAGGAAGGGCCATGGTTCCGAACTCCCAAGACCGGCATCATCACCGACCCGGTCAAGCACCTGCGCCGGCTGCACATGCTCAGGCGATGGCTGTTCGGCCCGCGCGGCGGCTACGCGCGCAAGCCGCCGGCAGCTGCTCCCCCCACCCGGCAAAGCGCTTCGCGCTCGCCCGGCCTCCCCACCCGGCATGTTGGCCAGCGATGGGTCGGTTGGTTCGTCGCCGGCTCGATGCTCGTCGCCTTTGGGGCGCTGGCGTGGGGCGCCACGCGCGTGACGCTCGTGCAGGCGGCCGGCAACCCGTTGTACATGCACGGAGCCGGCATCGCGCCGGGCTGCACCGTTCCAACGATGGACCAGCTGATAGGGTCGCGCGCGACGCCGTGCAGCGTCCAATCGAGCGCCGGCGGGGTGACGACCGTCTTCGAGTTCACCAACCTGCCGCTGCAAACCGTTTCGGCTGGCTTATGGGATTTCACCATGTTCTGGACCGGCGGCACCGGCGCCACCAACGACACGGTGACTGTGAGCGCGGGCGTCTCGGCCACAGCGAGCTGTGTGGGATTCGTCGCCACTGTGCCCAATCCCCCAAGCACGTGGACCACCACATTCGGGTCGTCAGGCGCCAACACCGTCAGCCCCTTGACAGTGAGCACGAGCGCGAGCCAGCTGCCCCTGGTCATTCCGGCCGGAGGGTCACTGTGCCTGCAGGTGGTCCTGACTCACAACACCGGTGGCAAACCGTCCATGACTTATGAC
>Ga0209802_1003754_pt1 | contig 10088 bp, 9 predicted proteins | sample GraSoiAngelo_129_FD_185886 | JGI IMG/M metagenome (GOLD analysis project Ga0209802, IMG submission 185886) | Grasslands soil microbial communities from the Angelo Coastal Reserve, California, USA - 14_0927_12_40cm (SPAdes) (version 2) | ecosystem: Environmental > Terrestrial > Soil > Grasslands ... | reverse complement strand
GGATGTTTTCGCGTCCCGGGTACTTCTGCAATCCGCCGCACGAGGGAATCTGACACATCAGTAAAGGCGAAGGAATCGTGCCGTGGAACAATCCGGCGCCGCCACGAATCACGAAATTGGGGCTGCTGCCTAGTGCATAAGAAAAACCCGCGCGGGGATCGAAATTCTTCAGGGGATTGTTGATGGCGGCACTGGGCCAGGTCTCGCTTTCCCAGCGCAGTCCGTAATTCACCGTCAGATTGCCGGTAGCTCGCCACTTATCCTGGACAAAGAGGCCCTCGTAGGTGTGCCCCATTTCTCCCTTGGCCTGGTTACGAACTGCGGAGGAGACGGCGCTGCCCTGGTAAACCGAGGTGCTAAAAGAAGGTTCGTTAAAGCCTGACGCTCGGTCAAAGCGTTCGAAGAAAATCACGAAGGGATGCGGGGCACCTACAAAATCGTTCCCCAGGAATGCACTCAAGCTCCCAAAATCAGCCTCAAACGGGTAAAACAGCGGGAACGATTCGGTGGTGTTCACATGATTGTAATCGCCACCGAAGGAGAAGGTGTGCCGGCCTATAGTTTTTGTGACCGTATCCACAATCTCTGCCCGGCCCTCTTCATAAAAGTCTGGATTGCCACGGTTCACCCCCATGGTGAAGACGTTCGAAACCTCCAGGTGAGGCTGCGTGCTTACCGTGGGGAAATCGAAAAACCGGTGCGCGTATTGAACACGCAACTCGTTGACTAGCGAAGTCGAGAATACCGAGGTCAAATTGCCGACCAGGGACTGATCGCGGAACGTGTTGTTCTTAAATCCCGAGGGCAAGTCGAAACCGTCATTGAGCGGCGACAGGTTATTCGAACGCTGATCGTTAAAAAAATAACGCACGAACAGCGATTCCTTCTGGCTGAAGTTATGGTCCAGTTTGGCGAGCAAGTTGTCGTTATTGATCGTGCGGTTGACAAACAGGTTCTCGGCCGGAAGCCCGAATGTATTGACTTTGACGTTGTTGATCGCAGAGATGTTTTGGAGCACGGCTAAGTTGTAGTAAGGCGATTCGCTATGCCGCTGGCCCTCGTAATTTCCGAAAAAGAATGTCTTATCTTTCTGGATGGGTCCGCCTAGCGTTCCACCAAACTGGTTCTGGCGCAGCTTATTGAAACCTCCGGCAGCGGCCAGCAGGTTTTTGGCATCCATCTTGTCGTTGCGGAAATATTCATACAAGGAGCCATGCAGGGTGTTGCTGCCGCTTTTGGTGATGATGTTCACGATCCCGCCGACAGCCCTTCCGAACTCCGTGCTGTAACTGCTGTTGACGACGCGAAACTCCTGCACTGCCTCCTGGGAAGGAGTGGTTTTCTGGATGCCAGAGGCGGTGGACATGTTGTCGGCGCCATCGATCGCAACGAAGTTGTAATGAATGTTCTGGCCCGCAAAGGAAAGCTTGGTGACGGGTTCGATAATCACATCGGTGCTGCCGGAAGTGGTGTCGCCGATTGTGACCCCTGGGGCCAGGAGCGCGAAGTCGATGAACTGGCGGCCGTTCACGGGCAGATTTTCGATTTTCTGCTCGTCAATAACCGAGCTCACCATGGTGCGCGTGGGCTCGGCCACTTCGCCGACGTCCTGCACCGTGACTTCTTCTCTGACCTGGCCCAGCGGCAGATTGAAATCCAGGGTTCCAACCTCACCAATATTCAAATGAACTTTTTTGGCCGATTTCTGAAAGCCGGACTTCTCCGCGGTAACCGTGTAATCGCCGGGTGGAAGGGACGTGATCTGGTAATCGCCCATAACACTACTGACAGTCGCGCGAGAGAGTCCGGTGCCAGCATTGGTGGCGGTTACGGCTGCGTTTGGAACGGCGGCGCCACTGGTGTCGTACACCCTCCCCTGGACCGTAACCGACACAACCTGCGCTTGCCCCGGCAAACCCAGGGCGGCGACGATCATAACCACGCTAAGCATGCACGCGAGCAGATGCATCACTTTCATACTTGATCTCCGCGAAGACGGAGTTTTTTGAGAAGTCCTCATCAAACACTCCAGCACTGCCCTTCCCTTCGACTTGAAAGCGCCTTCGCTTTGTAAAAAGCCCGTATCCTAAATGCAATCTGGCTGGTCATCCGGTCGTTATCCCCCGGCTACCGCCGAAGTTCCGCGACCGTCCACCCGTATCGACGTTTTGCGTCTGCGTGCCAGCGTTCCGCGGCTTGGCTTCAGCCCTGGTGGCTGTGCCCTCTGCCCTGCCATGATGCGGCCTAATCGCGATTCGGAATCATCGAGATGTTGCGCGAGAATGGCGGCGCATTGCTTGAGCTTGCCGGCCAGCAGCAGTTGATAAAGCTTCCGGTGCACCGGCACGAGGCCGCCAGGGTTATCGTGGCTGCGATCGACCAGGACCATGCCCATGCGGAGTTCTCCGATCACTTTCTGGTAGAAGCTCTCCAGGCGGCGATTGCCATGGAACCGAATCAAGAGGGTGTGAAACTGCAAATCCCAACTCACCGCTTTGGCCCAGTCGCGGGAGCGGACCGCTTCCTCGTAGCCATCAACTGCCGCGCGCAATTCCTGGAAAACTTCCGAGCGGCTCTGTTTGGCAGCGTGAACTGCAGAGATCTCCAGAATGCGCCGCAAATGGTAAATCTCCTGGACATCCCTGAGGGACAGTTGAGCTACCGCCACGCCGCGGTGAATATTGCGCTTGAGCAGGCCCTCAATCGAGAGAATACGGACCGCCTCCCGCATGGTGTTCCGCGAAACCCCCATGGACTCAGCCAGGGGAACTTCGGGGAGAGGCGTCCCAGGGCGCAACTCACCTTCAAGGATTCTTTGTCGCAGTATCCCGGCGGCCTGGTCGGCGACACTGACGCGATGAATTTGCGAGCGCTCCATGCGCGAAAAGAGGAACCCAACAAAAAAATTGCGGGCCATCTTGCGCTGAAATGTTCACGTTGTCAAGTGTTGAACACTTGAGCAATAAATCGTCTGAATCCGAGCCGCGGCGGGTCAGGGACCCTCCTCCACACACTCGGGTGATGCTGTTTAATGTGTAAAATGAGGGCGGAAATGCGGCTCACGACCGACATACGGCCCAGGATTTTCTCACCTTCAATTGCCGAACTGTGCGCCAACCTGCCACTGACGCCGGAAGCCGGCTACGCCTGCATTCGGTGCGGCGATGCCGAATTGCCGGAGTTGCTTGCCGCTGCCCTCGCCGCCAAAGAACGCTTTAAGCCGGGGGTCATCACCTATTCCCGCAAGGTTTTCATCCCGCTGACCAATCTTTGCCGGGATCATTGCGGGTATTGCATCTTCCGTCGCGATCCAGGACAATCCGGTGCCCACACCATGACCCCGGAAGAAGTGCTGGAGGTCGTCCGCGCAGGCGGGAAACTGGGGTGCACGGAAGCCCTATTCAGCCTGGGAGATAAACCCGAACTCGCCTTTCCTGAAATGCGTGCAACACTGCGCCATTTGGGCTACAACTCGACTCTGCACTATTTGGAAGCGATGTGCGACTTGGTTGTCCGGGAAACGAATCTGCTGCCGCATCCGAACCCGGGATTGCTTAGTGCGGAATGGCTGAAGCGGTTGGCCAGATGGTCGCCAAGCATGGGGCTGATGCTGGAGAGCACCAGCACTGACCTGCTGAAAGCGGGCGCCGCGCACGACAATGCACCTGATAAGCCTCCGTACAAACGCCTGCGAACGATCGAAGAGGCCGGCAAATTGGGTATTCCCTTCACCACGGGCTTGCTGATTGGGATTGGAGAAACGCCCGAAGATCGAGTCGACACCTTGGCCGCGATCCGCGACATGTATCGCCTCTACGGGCACATTCAAGAAGTTATCGTTCAGAACTTCCGAGTCAAGCCCGACATTCCCATGCGGACGTGGCCAGAACCGAGTCGTGGGGATATGCTGCGCGCGGTCGCCGTTGCACGGCTCATGATGCCCGACGTCAACATTCAGGCGCCGCCCAATCTCTCGGCTCCGAATTACGAAGAACTGCTGGATGCCGGGATCAACGACTGGGGCGGCGTATCCCCTTTGACACCTGATTTCATTAATCCGGAAGCACCTTGGCCGCACCTGGAGCAGTTAAAATTGCGCACAGAGGCCAAGGGACAAAGGTTGAAGCAACGGCTCCCTGTTTATCCCGAATTCTTGCCTCAGGTCACGGCAAGGCCCGGTTTACTGGCTGAGAAGATCAAGGCGGCAGTTGATGAGCACGGCTTTGCCCGGAGAGCCGCATGATCACCGTGCTTACGGGAGGCACCGGCGGTGCGAAGTTTGTCGACGGTCTTCGCCAGGTGGTTGCGCCGGAAGAGTTGAGCATCATCGTGAACACCGGAGATGACTTGCTCTGGTGGGGCTTGTATGTTTCGCCCGACCTGGACTCGATCACTTACGCGCTGGCCGGTTTGCTGAGCAAGGAACGCGGTTGGGGGGTTAAGGGTGATACCTTCCAGTGCCTGCAAGCAATGGGACAATTGGGACAGCCGATCTGGTTCCATACCGGCGACCGTGACTTGGCCGTGCACCTGGTCCGCTCCCAACTGTTGGCCCACGGCTTGACTTTGTCGCAGGCCACAGCCGAGATCGCAAGTAAGCTTGGAGTCGCGGCGCGCATCTTGCCGATGAGCAACTCGCGGGTCGAGACTCGGGTCATGACACCGACGGCCGGCGAGCTCAGTTTCGAAGAATATTTTGTGCAGCGCTGGTTTCAGGATCCAGTCGAGTCAGTGCGCTTCGCGGGCGCTGCGGACGCTGAACCTGCTCCAGGCGTGGTTGAAGCGATTAAGCAGGCGAACCTGGTGTTAATAGCCCCCAGCAATCCTGTGACCAGCATCGGGCCAATTCTGGCGATTCCGGGAGTTCGCGAAGCTTTGCTGGAAGCCAAGGCGACGGTGGCTGCGGTAAGCCCGATCATCGCAGGCGCGGCGGTGTCCGGTCCTGCGGGCGTTCTCATGTCAGTACAGGGACTGCCGGTGTCCATTGCCGGTATCGCGCAGGCGTATGCCGATTTCCTTGACGTGCTGATCGTGGACAATCGTGATGCGCACAACGCAGAAGAGTTGCGAAAGAGCGGCCTGCGTGTACACTGCACCAACACGGTGATGCGCTCGTCGCTGGACAAAATGACATTGGCCCAGGCGGTTCTCGAGTGTGTTTCCGGCCAAGGCAGCAGCGCTCATACTGCTACCGAATAGCTATGATCCTGGTTCCAGTAAAAAATCTGCAAAACGCGAAGCAGCGTTTGTCTTCCGTGCTGGACCAACCTTCGCGTCTGGGGCTGGCGCAGGCGATGCTTCATGACGTACTTGAGAGGCTCGGTACGTGGAGGGAGCGGCCCGATGAAGTGGCGTTGGTCACCAACGACCCATTCGCCATGGAACTAGCCAGCGGTTTCGATTTTCGAATTATTGCCGAGACCGCCAACCGCAGCGAGACGGATGCCATTGCAATGGCAACCGCAATCTGCCAGTCGCAAGGCGCGGAAAACACGTTGGTCCTTCCCGGCGATATTCCTCTTTTGCAGAGCTGGGAATTGGAACGAATCTTTGCCGCCGCTCCGGAGCGAGGCTCCGTGCTGGTGCCGTCTGGTGATCGGCGCGGGACAAATGCCGCATGGCGAAAACCGGCGGGACTGTTTCCGCTGCGTTTCGGAAACGACAGCTTTAAGTCACATCTGAATGCTGCGCGCGCCACCGGATGTCCTTGTGTGGTCCTTTCTCTTCCGGGCATCGCGCTTGATGTGGACAACCCAGCGGATCTGCAGCAGCTTGCTGCCGCGCCCGGAGAAACCCGCGCCCAGCGCCTCGCGCGGCAATGGGATTTGACAGACTACCCGCTAGCCGCCAATGAATAAGGCAAGTCCCGTGGGCGAGGTGCGTGTCATCCCTGTTCCCTTCCCGGACGAAATCAAGCCCGGCGATGCCCTCGTAGGCAAGCTGGCTCATGCTCTCAAACGAGCGAAGCTTTCACTGCAGAAGGGTGACATCCTCATTGTCAAACACAAGATCGTCTCCAAGGCCGAGGGACAACTGGCAGAACTGGGGTCGATTCGCCCGTCTGCCAGGGCTCGGCGTTGGGGACGGCGTTTCGGAACTGATGCCCGCGTCACGGAACTCGCTCTTTCCCAAGCCAAGCGCGTTGTGCGTCGCAGAAAAGGTGTGCTGATCACGGAAACGCGCCACGGATTGGTTTGCGCAAACAGCGGAATAGATGTCTCTAACATGGATGGCGGGCGACACGCTCTGCTCTTGCCCGCGGACCCAGACCGTTCGGCCGAGAAGCTGCACCGTGAGCTGAGGAGGAGAATCCGCCTGGCGATTCCAGTCATCATAAGCGACAGTTTCGGACGACCCTGGCGCGAGGGCTTGACCGAAGTGGCTATCGGTGTGGCGGGCATGAAAGCGATGCACGATTATCGCGGACGCCGTGATCCCTACGGATATCAGTTGCGGGTCAGCGTGGATGCGGTCGCCGACGAACTAGCTTGCGCCGCCGGCCTGGTCTGCGGCAAGCTGGCGCGCACGCCAGCGTGTATCATTCGAGGGTTCCGGTACCAGCCCGGGCGAGGCCAGGCACGCGACCTGATTCGCCCTACCGCTAATGACTTGTTTCGCTAGGAGGGAGTTGTGGCCAGAGAGCTGTCGAGTTCGGAATTGAGAGACTTTCCGGCGCTGGAGTGGTCGAGCATCGCGCCACAGATGAATCCAACGTGCCGCTCGGGACTGGAACGAGTCCTGGAGACGCAGGATGGAGGGGTTCTCACGCGAGAGCAGTGTCTGTGTTTAGCCAACGCGGACGGGGATGACCTGCTGGGGCTGCTGGTTGCGGCCGATTCTCTGCGGCGCGAACTGGTGGGAAACATCGTAACCTATGTCGTCAATCGCAACATTAATTTCACCAATGTCTGCTTTGTCGGCTGCAAGTTTTGCGCTTTCAGCCGCGGCCCGCGTGAGCCCGATACTTATTTCCTTGCACTGGATCAGGTAGCTCAAAAAGCGGTGGAGGCTTGGCAGCTCGGCGCCACGGAAGTCTGTATTCAAGGCGGGTTGCCGCACGGGCTTCCTCCTTTTTATTATCGCGACCTCCTGCGCGCCGTGAAGACTGCAGTTCCTCGCATGCACATCCATGCGTTTTCGCCAATGGAAATCGTATATGGAGTCGAGCTGACCGGTCTGCCTTTGGACAATTATCTGAGCATGCTCCGAGACAACGGCCTGGACACGCTACCGGGCACCGCCGCCGAGATTCTGGACGACGATGTGCGCTTCGTACTTTCCCGCAACAAACTTTCCGCGGCACAGTGGCACCAAGTCATCCGCACGGCCCACCGCTGTGGGATTCGCTCGACTTCGACTCTGATGTACGGCCACGTAGAAACGCCCGAGCATTGGGTGAATCAGCTACTGCTCTTTCGCGAGATTCAGCAGGAAACGGGCGGCTTCACCGAATTCGTGCCGCTAGGCTTTGTCCACTTCAATACTCTGCTCTTCCAGCAGGGACTCTCGCGTCCCGGTCCGACGCTCGCTGAGCATCTGAAAATCCACGCCCTGTCGCGGATTTTGCTCGCGGGCTCTATCAACAACATCCAGGTCTCGTGGGTGAAGTTGAACCGCGATCTATCGCAACTGTGCCTGCAAACCGGGGCCAACGATTACGGGGGGACTCTAATGGAAGAAAATATTTCGCGTGAAGCGGGCGCAACGGCGGGGCAGTACACGAGTCCGGAAGAGTTTCAGCGGTTGATCTTCGACGCCGGGCGGATCCCGGCGGAGCGCAACACAACCTATAGCCGCATTCACATCAAGCTGCCACTGGAACAAGTCACTACGGAACACGCGCTCGAGGCGGAATTCGCGTGAGCCGCCCGATCGCCATTCTGGGCGGCACCGGACCGGCAGGCCGTGGTTTGGCACTGCGCTGGGTGAAAACGGGCGAAACCGTGATTATCGGCTCGCGCGACGCGAAGCGTGCGCAAGAGGCCGCAGCCAAGATCGCGGCTAAGGTGGGTCCGCAGGCGAAAATCACGGGGAAAGAAAATCCCGCAGCGTGTGCAGCCGCCGAGCTCTGCGTTTTGACCGTTCCGTTCGACGGGCAGGCAGAACTTCTCAAGCAACTCAAGACCGCGTTCAAGCCGGGCACAGTTCTGATTGATGCAACCGTGCCTCTCGCTGCGACCGTAGGCGGACGCCCCAGCCGCGTTCTCGGTGTCTGGCAAGGCTCGGCGGCCCAGCAGAGCGCCGAACTGGCGCCTAAGGGAGTGGCCGTGGCGGCAGCATTTCACAACATCTCAGCCGATCTCCTGAATGGGGATGATCCGATTGATTGCGATGTGATCGTCTGCAGCGACGACGACAATGCCCGCACAGTCGCCAGTGAACTCGCCCGGAAACTTCCCGGTGTTCGTGCGGTGGACGGCGGCAAACTCGAAAACGCCCGGATCGTGGAGCAGATCACGGCGTTGCTGATCGGTCTGAACCTGCGTTACAAGACACATGGAACCGGAATCCGCATCACTGGCTTGCCGGAACGGCAGTGAGGGCTCGGTTCTGCACGCCAGATCCTTCGGCGGCTGAACGCCGCCTCGGGATGACGACATAAGAACGCGCCCATGGCTGCCCAAATCCGATGCCGCATGAATTCGCAATTGAATTTCGTAACGTCGCATACCGGGCCGACGGCTCCCGCGAGCTCCTGCACGGCCTGAGCTTTAGCGTTCAGCGCGGCGAGACGCTTGTCCTTCTCGGCAAGAGCGGCTCCGGCAAGACCACTACCCTGAAACTTATCAACAGCTTGGCGTCGCCGAGCCAGGGAGACGTCCTCGTTGACGGCCGCTCCACCCGCGAATGGGATGTGATCCGGCTGCGGCGCATGATTGGCTACGTCATCCAAGAGGTCGGATTATTTCCGCACTTCACCGTCGAACGCAATATCGCGCTGGTACCTAAAATCGAAAACTGGCCTAGCGAACGCATTCAGGAGCGCGTACGCGAACTTCTTTCGCTGGTTGGTCTGGAGCCGCAACTCGCCGTGCGTCATCCCCGGGAACTCTCGGGCGGCCAGAAGCAACGTGTTGGTGTGGCTCGCGCCTTGGCTGCCGACCCTCCAATTCTCCTGATGGACGAACCTTTTGGAGCGCTCGATCCGATCACGCGTGCAGAGATGCAGAAAGAATTTGCCGCTCTTCAGAAGCGCCTGAACAAGACGGTTGTGTTCGTCACTCACGATCTCCGGGAAGCGCTGCTCTTGGCAACGCGAATCGCATTAATGGAAGATGGCCGGCTGGTAGCGATTCAAACTCCGCAGGAATTCTTGAAATCCAAAGAGCCTTTCACCCGTGCCTATGTGGAAGCTTTCGGGACCGACCTGCTTTCGCGAGGTGAATCATGAACCTGTGGCAATTCATGATGCAAAACCGTCTGGAAGTAGTGGAGTTGACGCTCGAGCATCTGTGGCTTGTCGGAATCTCCACTTTGATCGCAGTAGTGATCGGCGTCCCGCTGGGAATCATGATTACGCGTTGGCCCGCGCTCAACCGGCCCATCCTCGGTGGCGCCAATGTGATTCAAACCATCCCGAGCCTGGCATTATTCGGTTTTCTGCTGCCGGCACCGTGGTTCGGCGAGCGCGCTGATCGCATGGCGATTTTTGCTCTCACGCTGTATGCCCTGCTGCCGCTGATTCGCAACACTTATGCGGGCATCAAGGGAGTCGATCCCGCAGTGGTGGAGGCGGGACGCGGCATGGGCATGACCGATAGCCAGCTTCTGTTTCAGGTCCAGCTTCCGCTCGCACTCGGCGTCATCATTGCTGGAATACGCGTAGCGACTGTGATCTCGGTGGGCCTGGCGACAATCGCTGCCGCCATCGGCGCCGGCGGTTTGGGTGAGTACATTTTTCGCGGCCTAGCCATGGTTAGCAATCAGGTGATTCTTGCCGGAGCCATTCCGGCAGCGATCCTCGCCCTACTGGCCGATTTTGGATTTGGGCTGCTCGAAAAAAGCCTGACACCGAAATCATGATAACCAGACTTCTTGCGATTGTCGCGGCGCTTGGCCTGATGCTAAGTTGCCTGCCCTCACGCGAG
>Ga0209802_1003750_pt1 | contig 10092 bp, 8 predicted proteins | sample GraSoiAngelo_129_FD_185886 | JGI IMG/M metagenome (GOLD analysis project Ga0209802, IMG submission 185886) | Grasslands soil microbial communities from the Angelo Coastal Reserve, California, USA - 14_0927_12_40cm (SPAdes) (version 2) | ecosystem: Environmental > Terrestrial > Soil > Grasslands ... | reverse complement strand
AAAGGATTGACAACCTCCAAGGCATTGCATCCACCGCGACCAGCGAGACAAGCTAGATTTGAAATGACCCTCGACTAAAGACTCCTTGAGAAACTTCTTCCCTATCCTGAAAGTCTCATTCTTGCTAGAATGACTGTCTAAGACTGCAGATTCGCGGTCCATGAGGACTTGCGGCTGTGATAAGTTCGATACCGTTTGGGAGTTGAAGCATCGTCTGGGATTTTATGTAGAAGAACAGCCCTTGTACGACATCAGATTCTTCATCCTCGAACTGGAGAGCTCGTGTCATACTGGGATAAGAGAACCTTGCAGTAGTATTTGCTATAATTTTGTTTATCCGGATTTTGCTTCTGCCTTCAAAGCCATTTCTTGCTTGTGTTCGATCTGTTTCTGTTTGATCTCCTCGTAGAGGTTGCACCAGTCGCGGCCGGAGACGACGAGCTGGTAGATTTTGAGCTTCGGATGAATGCATTTTGCCCGGTCAAGCAGATCGGCGTTAAGTGGATCCGTTGCGGCAAACCAGATGCAGGACAGACAGTTTCCGTTTTGCCACTGTATGCCCTTCAAGCGCTTCTGTAATTCAGACTCAGGTAGAGACATGATGTTTCAGGGCAAATATGCGTCCGATTGAGAATATCAAGATTCACACACAGTTTAGTAGGAGGAGATTTTTCGACAATAACTGCCTTCAAAGGAAGAGAAGAGGCTGATTGCAACGCAAGGAATGAACTCGTAAAAAGTAATTAAGCTCTGAGAACGAGTAGAATTCCGTGACACCTGCACAGAAATAATCTGCGCATTATGCCCGAGCCTTTACATCGTAAACTATGCCCTGACAGGACTCGTACTTTTCTCGGTCCTAAGGGAACCGGCCCGCTAACTCTTTCTTCACTATAGGAAAGTTGGCTTAGAATTTGATCTATGATGATCGAAAAGGCAAAACGTGCTCGTCTGCTTGTAGCCCTCTAACCAGACCCGCAGCGAAAAGCCACCTGTACAATTCAACAACTTATCGTCTACTCATGTATCAAACGAGATTGTAACTGACAGACGAGACAGGATGGAGACCTTTCACGATCTCAGAACGGGTCACCAGTCCAATCGCTCAAACAAGCGTGGATCTTCCCTTGACCGCGCCGAGTCTAGAGTGCCTAGCCTTGTTATGCTAGTTCCACATAGTATCCTTCGATTGTTATGATGAAGTCTCTATTGCCCACAGGGGATGTTGTTGGAGTGGCGAATGTTAGACTGATTCCCTGGCCTGGAAGAAGTTCCACTTGTTGGTCGTCACTGGCTTGTAACGTAGGGGTCACGTCAAGCCCGTAACTATTCACCGCCTTGACAAGCCCTGCCTGCTGGACAGCCATGGTTGCCTGAGGCGTCACGTCAAGCCCGACGTAGTCGATTCTCTGATATGAAGCCAGTAGGATCCTCACTCTAGATTTGCCCTGAGCGTCGGGCAGGAATGTCTTGAGATCCACAATTCCGGTTGACCAGAACGTTCTCGGCGTGAGGAGGGTCACATTGCTCCACTGCTCAATCGAGGTCATGACTTGCACGGCCGTGGGAGCCCTGTCTATCGACGAATACCGAACGACCAGTTTTGCGCCTAGAGATAGGTCCAGTCTCTCTGCAAAGTCGACATTAACCCAATCTCCTGGATATCCCTGATAATAGATACCGTCCAAGCCTCGGACTGTTGCACTAACATCTAGGCCTTGGCTGCTTGCTGCGGAGACGGGGGAGTAGGGGTTCCCATAAGTTAACAATTGTCCGTCTGGAGACACGCCTAGGTTCACGCTCGAATCATGGTCTACCGTGACGAGGCTAACCCGGTCAAGGTAGGCCTGGTCCAGCCCAAGCTCGTCGACCCGCAGACTGTACGTCCCGCTCGTCGAGGCAATTGGTTGTTGTATCTTGTAACTGTCGATAACACCTGTCCCACTCGGATGGTTGGGATACAGGGATTGAGGAATGAGATTGTTATCTAAATGCCATAAGTTACCATCATAAGTGCTGATGTAGGGACTGTTTCTTGTGATAAGCCCGCCCGAACCCTGGCCTCCACTGGCAATGCTGACGGTCTGGGAATGCGTGGACACGGCCGCGGAAGAGTCGGTCACTGTTAGAGTGACAATGTAACTGCCAGGAGAGGCATAAGAGTGTCCAACGTTGGAAGTGTTGCCCCCGTGACAGGTGCTTGAGTCAATGGTGGGGTTGATGTCTCCGAAGCTCCAACTGTAACTGTAAGGAGTCGTACCACCGGTTGTGGTTGAGGCGAATGTCACACAGTAATATTGGACGGGATTGGACGGAGTGTAGGAAAACCCAGCGGAGAGAGTCGAACTCGGGCAGGTGCCGGAGGTCTCCCGATAGTATGCTGTCAACACTGAGTCACCCGTCAATGAACCTGTGATCGAGTTGGAGTTTACAACGACGTTGGCAAAGCTAGAATCATACGCCCAATGGTCGAACACTCTCATGGTGTTAGACGGGTTCTGAGAGCATGAAACGGCTCTTATGATGTGAGACGACGGGGTCGGTGTTAATGAGAAAGTCACTTCGGTCGGAAGGTAGCCGTCTGCAGAGTTATCGACTGACACTGCAGGTCCCGGACTCGCGATCTGAGCACCGCTGGTCAAGGAACTCCTAACGTCAAGATCTTGGAACGCCTGCTTGTCAGTCAGGATGTCCGAGTCAGCAGCGGAAACAGTTCTCTGGCCTGTCCAAACAGGTCTGGCATCCTTCGGTCTAGAAGTCATTCCAATGTAGTCCAAGTAGTCTGTGGTGGATGACGGAATATCGCTTACTCTTATGTTGGCCTGGAACGTTTCGCCACGGTCTGCCGAGGTAGCCAGGTACACGTCATAGGCCGAGTTGAAAGTTGGGTCGTTCCGTTTGTCGTAGAAGACTAAGTCCACTCTCCCTATTCCGTTACTGGAACTTCCCTTTGTGGTCGTTATCCAAGGAAGATACTGGTCTGTGGGAGTGCTATCGTCCCAGTTCGCCTTTCTTGGAGTTGACCAACTCCCCCCTCGGTCTGTGGACTTGGTTAGCCATATGTCGAGCTTAGTCGCGGAATTAGGAGCGTCCTCATATGCGACATAAACGGTCTCGGGCTGGGTCTTATCAACTGCTACCGAGTGGATTTGACCAGCCATAAGCGAACCCGTCGTCAGATGCTGAACGTTGAACGGACCCGCTATCGAACCACTTGTTGGGTCGTATCTTGAGAGATATAGAGTCTTGCTGGTAAACGTAACCCACGTTATGTATACCAACCCGTCGGGTCCAACATCGAGCCCCGAGAACCGGCTCATATGGTCATTGCTTAGTTGTATGGGCGTTGCCCAATAAACGGATCCAATGGGCGTGTTTGGTCTGTGGCTCGTCAGAAAAATATCGAACAAACAACTACTTCCGTCGCAGTTCGAAGCTTTTGACCAAGCAACGTACGCGGTTCCATCGTACGACCCTCCTGTATTGTCAATTGCCAAGTAGGGTTTGTCTTGGCATCCGTCGGTCTCAGAGTTATGTGATTCGAAAATCTGAGGAGCAGCCCAGCCTGCAAGGCTTGAGTCTTCCATCGTTACGAAGAGACTCAAAGTGCAACTAGATGATGGCGGGCCACCCGGAGTATTGGACGCGTATCCCACGTACCAAGCATTTCCCGCCCGGTCAAACGCCACTGAAGGATCGGCCTGGATAGAATTGCCGGCTGGCAAAGGCATTAGGTCCCCGGTCGGAAAGGTTGAGCCTCCATCGGAAGAGAAAGAGTACCTGACTCTTGAATGGGTCACGTCTATACTTCCCACCAAGACTAGGTTTGGATTGATTGGACTTACTGCTACGCTTGGCTCAGAGTCGTTAACGTTTGCATCGTTAGGCTGACTCGTCACTACGACATCCGTCGCGACAGCAGACGCTAGCCTCAGAAGCCCTAGGGATAGTGGGGCAAGTATCAGAAATATAACAAAGAGTCGTCCTGTCTTCATCCTAGTTCGAACCGCCCAAACGGAAGAAGATAAAAGACTTGTTGCAGTGCACTAGACCGGCAAGTATAAGCCCGTAGGAGTTGGAATGACCAGATATGAAAAGTCTGATTCTCGTTCTATTGATCACGACGTTAGGGATAGTGTCATCAAACACTCCATCCGTCAAGGCAGGTGTGTACGTTTCTCACATCCCTATCTGGATCCTCGGCAACTCAGGCTTCACAGTCGACAATGGAGTAGTTTCAGGGACGGGCACTAGGTCTGATCCCTTCATTATCGAGGACTGGGACATCACTGTCGGTTATAGTGTGTTCTTCATTCAAGGAGCTAGTGCCGGAATCCTCGTTGAGAACACTACAGCCTCCTTCATTATTCGAAGCGTATACGTCCACGATGGCCCGGACAGCAGTGCCAATATTGTTCTCAAGAACGTTACCAACGGGTCTGTTGACAGTGTTAGTGTGTCCAACGGGAATATTGGAGTACTACTATGGATGACCAGAGACAGTTCAGTTGCAAGAAGTGAGGTCTCAGGGTTTCACTTCCGAGGGATAGGATTAGACATCTCCTCTGAAAACGCAGTTGAGGGCAACACTATTCATGATCTCGGCTACCCAATTCTTGCTCGAGCCTCCTCTCACAATCGATTCATCAACAATACAATACAGAGAGCCATAGGAGGAGTGACAATTAGCAGGAATAGCTCATACAACACCTTCCAGGACAATATTATTCGTGATTCTAATTTCGGGATTGATGTATCCATCGATTCTAACTTCAATCTGGTTAGCGAGAACACAATGAGCGTGGACCGTGAGGGAATATTGGTCGGGCTTGGTTCCACAGGTAACATTATTCGAGATAACAACATACCCAACTCTGGCTTGGGCGTACTATTGAACCGGGCCGTGGATACTCAAGTGACCTCGAACAATATTGTCGCATACACAAGGACCTCTCCTCCCGGGGCGGAGCTGTTTACTGGCAAAGGTGTGTGGGTCTTAGGATCAAATAGTACACGGGTGACTACCAATGTTATCACGGCACCTGTTGGTATAAGCATCTGTAACAGTTTGAAGACGTTCATTGCTCCGCCCCATAATGACCTTAGCGGAAGCAGTCAAAAAATCCTACAGGGTCCAAAGGCGTGCCCGTGAGTCCCTAACGGAATTGTGCTGCCGCGTTGAGGCTTCGCCGACGCTAAACTGTTCTTGACTCGCTTCGAAGCCATAAGCAGAACTGTCTTCGGTAACATCCCAGTCGGAAAATTCCATGTGCGATAGCTCGATGAGCAGACTGTTTCCTCCCGGGCTTTTTATGATCGAAGAGGCAGTACGTGTTCATCCTGTTTCTCGGCCTCGATCAACCCGGCAGCAACGAGCGACATGTACAACTCGACTACCTGCGGTCTAACCTCGATCGGAGAAAGCTGCAACTCCATCGCGACAAGGCTCGTAAGTTCGTCTACAGTTCTGGTACCTTCGCTCCTTTCCCACAGACTGGCAATATCGTCGTTGACGCGGAATCTCACGTTCGCCAAGTTGATGAGCAGCATTTTCCCATCCGGATTCTTTACTAGATGTCCCTTCTTCTTCGGCTTGAAGGTTGATGGGTCGAAGGCTTGCTCGACTGTCGAATTTTCTTCTTGGATCGCCTGAAGGCGCTGTTTTCCTTGGTCCGTCATCTTGTCTGGCGTCCAGGGTGGTTCCCAGGCTACTTCCACTTCCACACTGGTCACGCCGGGAACTCGCTGGACCGCGGCCTTCATCTGTTGGCTGAGAAGCTCGTGAGCTGGACAACCCTTAGCCGTCAGAGTATATTTGACGTGAACCATGCCTTTGTCGACTGAAACGTTGTAGATCAGTCCGAGGTCAACAATGTTCACAGGAATCTCTGGATCGTAGCATTCGCGTAATGCCTCCATTATACGGTCGACAGTGACGGCTTGATCCATGACAGGATAGTGATCACTTCCATGGGATTAATGTGCTTGCTTTCACTGATGACCGTCCCATGGTGACAATGAGGCTAGATCTGAGAATCCGTTCGGTTAGGAGTAGTCCACTGGAACATCAACCAGCGCCACCCTTCGGGAAGTGAGTGCTTCCCGTAGGATTGGTTGCAATTCGTTCACGTTTTCTGGGCGGTATCCTTTCGCTCCGAAAGATTCTGCCAACCTCACAAGGTCCGGATTCTCAAATGAAACCCCAGTGGCCCTGCCAAACTTTGCAAGCTGCTTCTTCCTTATCGAACCGAAGGCATTGTCTCTAAAGACAACCACCGCGATACCGGTCCCAAGCCTCTGAGCAGTTTCAAGCTCGTTGCATGTCATCATGAACCCACCATCTCCACAAGCAGCCATCACATTCCTCTCTGGATGAACAAGTTTGGCCGCGATTGCACCCGGGACGCCAATACCCATTGAAGAGTATCCGTTGCTGATCAGCACAGTACGTGGCTCGTACGTCGTGAACAGACGCGAGATCCAGTTCTTGTGTTCACCTACGTCCGAGACTAAGATATCGTCTCGCCCTAACGCAGTACGAATCTCACGTAAGATTCTCTTAGGCTTCATCGGATAAGACACATCGTCACTGCCATCTTCAACTTCTCGCAGAATCTCCTTCCTAACTGACTCGTCATAATCTCCGTGTCTTGTTTCCAGGTGGCCTGTCAGGAGTTGGACCGTCTCGCTAATCTGGCCAATGAGTTGGATACGAGGCTGATAGCTCGCGTCTATTTCCGCAGGCGTACTGTCAATATGTAGAATCTCTCTATCTGTTCTCGTGTTCCATCCACCTGGAGGATACTCGACAAAATCATACCCTATCGTCATCACAAGATCTGCCTTGTCCAGTGCAATCGCCGCAGGACCCTTCCGGTCGAGTCCGATAGCGTAGAGAGATAGAGAATCATCATCAGGGATCGAACCCTTGCCCATGTACGTATGGACAACAGGAATTCGGGACTTAGCCACCAACTTTCTCAGACCGTCGCTTGCCTGTGCCCTTGCAACTCCAGCGCCGGCAATGATGACTGGAAACTTGGCCTTGTTGATTAGTTGGGCGGCCGCCTTCAAGTGGCTGGTCGAGGGTCTTGTAAACTCGATCGTCAACCGTATCAGAGGCTTACCGTCTGCTTTTGCCTCCGCAATATCATCCGAGACTTCGAGGTGGCAGGATCCGGGCTTTTCTGTTTCGGCGATGTTGAAGGCTTTGCGGACGGATTCGGGAATTGTTTCCGGCTTCTGTATCCTAGAATTCCACTTGGTTATCGGATGAAGAACGTTGACGATGTCAACATACTGATGGTACTCCTTGTGCGCATACGCGAGAGCCGCCTGGCCAGTAATAGCGATGAGCGGAGCACGGTCCATGTTAGCATCTGCGATTCCTGTCGCAAGGTTGGTCGCTCCCGGTCCCAACGTCGCCACACAGACTCCAGCCTGCCCTGTCAACCTGCCATAAACACCGGCCATGAACGCGGCCCCCTGCTCATGCCGGACCGTAACTAGTTTGATCGATTTGGACTGACCAAGCGAATCTGTAATCGCGAGGGTCTCCTCGCCCGGTAAATGGAAGACGTAGCGGACCTGTTCGTTCTCCAAGCATTCTACAAGGAGGTCCGAGCCTCTAGTTGAGACCATCAAAAACGCGGTCGTTGGCTCGACGGTTAAGCCTTAGCCCTGGAACTCTCTACTCGACTCATTACGCCATGATTCTCTTTTTATCCCGATTAGAACGAGACCAGAACCATGACTTCGAAGGATGGCAAGGTCAAATTATCTGACTCAGAGATACAGTACCTTGAAAAATCGGAAATATGCAGATTCGCCACAGCATCCAAAGATGGACAGCCACACGTCGTCCCCGTCTCACATCTCTACAATGATGGCTACATTTACGTCGCTGTCGATTACAAGACAAAGAAACTGAAGAATCTCAGAGAAAATCCCAAAGCCGCAATGATCGTCGATAGTTACAGTCCTATGAGGGCAGTGATGATCCAAGGAACTGTGAAGCTCCTAGAGAAAGGGGAGGAGTACCGTGAGATCTACAAACTGTTCCATTCTAGGTTTGCATGGGTCCGCCGAGATCCATGGAAAGAGGGTGAGGCCCCGTTCGTGAAGATGACACCAACTCACAAGGTATCTTGGGGTTTCAAAAAACAGTAGCGGGTCTCACGAGGGTGAACGGGCATGCTGATCTTGAACTTTGTCTTTCATTAAGAAGAGGATGGCTTCTTTAACGCAGCGTAAGAGGAGCTAATTAGAATATACAATGCCAACCCCGTGGATATCCAGACTGAGATGCCAGAAATCAAGTCATACGTTCTTGCGAGAAGGATCAGTCCGAGCAGTATTAGTGACCCTCCAACGCCAACCGCTATCCCATGCTTCTGATTTTGTTTGATGAGAATGAAGATAGCCACTATTCCTCCGACAATACTGGCTAACGATATTATGAGATTTATCGAATCCAATGGTATATCTGACATCACGCTAGCCCACTTTCGGTAGGCCCCGGCACATAGAGGTAGACCAATCGGTCCACCCTCAAAAGGATAATTGAGCTAGGAGTCAGAGGTTTTGCACATGAAACCTATTGCCATCTCAGCGACAAAACCCTGGTTCCGTCGCACGCCTCCGGGTTTCAGAAAAATATAACGATCAGCCTCTCTGAGTGTTCGTGATTGGCTCTTCAACCACCGTCTTAACTCGGTTCTTGAATGCCATTTCACGCGACCTGTATGTTGTGATGACTACTACTGCGGCAATAATTATTCCAGCGGCGACGATCGTTCCAAGAGTCACGGCTTCTCCTGCCAGTGCCCAGCCTAGAAAGACGGCTACGACAGGATTGACGTATGCGTAGGTCGAGACTTTTGCGGCAGTTGTCACACGTAACAACCAGATGTATGCTGTGAATGCGACTAGTGAGCCGAAGAATACCAAGTATGCAACCGAAAGACTTGAGACAAGAGACACACTTGCGGGTTTGAAGCCAGTCCACTCATTCGAAATGACGCTGGCAACGAAGAATATTGCACTACCCATGAGCATCTGCATAGCCGTAGAGAGCTGCGAAGACTTGGGCAGAGGAGCACTCCTAGAGTAGAGAGAACCTATCGCCCAAGACAGGGTCGCACCCACAACTATCAACGCTCCAACCAACGGCACAGGATTACCGCCGGCGGACAACCCGCCTTGCCCGACCAGTAGAATTACTCCGAAGAAGCCTATTGCTATCCCAACCACGACTCCTTTCGTCGGTCTTACTCCCTTTGGTCTAAGTGCCTCTATGAGGACCATCCAAAGAGGAACCGTCCCAACCAGAACTGCTGCGATTCCCGAGGGAACTGTTTGCTCCGCCCACACTACCCCACCGTTTCCACCAAAACAGAGAAGCCCTCCCACTGCCAAGGCAGCTTTCCAGTTAAGGAACGATGGACGCTCAGCACCACGAGATCTTGCCCAGACGTAGAGTATGAGTCCAGCGACGAGAAATCTCGTTCCTGCCATAAGGAATGGTGGGATCGTTTCGATCGCGAAGCGTATTGCGAGATATGTTGACCCCCAGATTATGTACACGGACGTTAGCGCCAGCGCGATCCGCCAACGCAGACTGGGCTGTGGAAATTGCAGAGTCAGATCACTCCCGGCATCATCAAGAATTTTGTTTTGATACTGAATCCGTGTAGAATAAGGTTGGTGCCGTCCCAAGTTGGCAGAGGAAAATCCGAAATCCTCTTAGACTCCGTCTCTTGCTTCCCTTGGAAAGGAGCCTCGCATCTCAGATGTCACAAGATCAGCAGCCTCAGAAACTAAGGTTCCGGATTCGCCGCCGGGACTATGAGGTAGAATTAGAAGGAAATTTCGATTATGTTAAAGAGAAATTTGAGAGTCTATCCGAGACCTTTCAGCATCATCTGAAACAGGAATCGTCGTCAGCTCCGTCGCACGACACTCTAGAGCCGGTCTTCTCATCCTTGCCGTCGCAGCCTCCAGAATCATTGACAGGGATCATCCAGTTCTCCGGCGAAGGCAAGCCCCACTTGACAGTCCAAGCTGACCGTCTCACCGCGAAGGAGGCTCTTG
>Ga0209802_1003747_pt1 | contig 10095 bp, 2 predicted proteins | sample GraSoiAngelo_129_FD_185886 | JGI IMG/M metagenome (GOLD analysis project Ga0209802, IMG submission 185886) | Grasslands soil microbial communities from the Angelo Coastal Reserve, California, USA - 14_0927_12_40cm (SPAdes) (version 2) | ecosystem: Environmental > Terrestrial > Soil > Grasslands ... | reverse complement strand
GAGGATCGACCAGAGCCGCGCCGCCGCATCGTCCGTGTCGAACGATTTCACGCAAAAGAGCACGGCGTCCGCCCGATCGACGCCCTCGAGGCGCTCGACGGCCGCGGGGCGCACCACCCTATCGCCCTCGACGGCCGACCGGATGGCGAGGCCCGACCGTTTGAGCGCCTCCAGATGCGGCCCGCGCGCGACCATCGTCACCCGCTCCCCGGCACGCTGGAGCTTCGCGCCGAAGTAGCCACCGACACCGCCCGACCCCATCACCACGATATGCACGACACGTATGATACATGGCGCGGCAGAGCATCGCTCGAACGACGCGTGGGGATCGACGCCGCCGGGGGGCGGGTCAGAGCGAAGCCATCGGCTAGACGCCGATGCCGTAGTACGTAAAGCCCAGCGCCTCCACGAGCCGGCGGTTCCAGATGTTGCGGCCGTCGAAGAGCGCGGGCTTTCGAAGGAGGCCACGGATCCTTTCGAAGTCTGGAAAGCGATATTCGTTCCATTCAGTCACGAGAAGCAGGCCGTCGGCGCCCTCGAGAATTCGGTAGGAATCGCGATTGAGCACGACCCGGTTTCCGAACAGCTCCCGTGCGCGTTCGAGCGCCACCGGGTCGGTGGCCCGAACCTCGGCGCCACGAGCGAGGAGCCCCTCAACGATATCGAGCACGGGGGACTCACGCATATCATCGGTTCCGGGCTTGAACGCGAGACCCCACACCGCAAAGACTCTCCCGTCGAGATATTCACCGAATTCACTCTGCACTCGGCGGATGAGGACCCGCTTCTGGGTCCGATTGACCTCGAAGGCCGCGCGAATCGTGCGGAGATCGACCTCGCAGCGTTCGCCGAGATGGAGAAGCGCGGCAAGGTCCTTTGGGAAGCAGGATCCACCAAAACCGGTGCCGGGAAACAGGAACGAGCTGCCGATCCGCGAATCCGCCCCGACGCCGTGGCGCACGTGCTCCGCGTTCGCGCCGACCCTCTCGCAGAGGGCGGCGATCTCGTTCATGAACGAAATGCGCGTTGCGAGCATGGCGTTCGACGCATACTTCGTGAGCTCCGCGCTGGCCGCGTCCATGATCAGGATGCGATCCTCACGCCTCATGAACGGGGCGTACAGTGTCCGCAGCAGGGAGATGGCCTCGGGGTCGTCACCCCCGAGGATCACGCGGTCCGGGCTCATGAAGTCGTGAACAGCGGCACCTTCCTTGAGGAATTCGGGGTTCGCGATCACGGCGAAGCGATGGGAGGTCCTGTCCCCGATCAACGTCTTGACCCGGCTGGCTGTGCCCACCGGGACCGTCGATTTCGTGACGATCACCTTCGAGCCGTCCATGCTGGCGCCGATGGAGCGCGCTGCATCCTCCACGGCGGACAGGTCGGCCTCGCCGTTGGGACGGGATGGTGTGCCGACCGCCAGAAAGATGACGGGGGCGTGCCGGACCGCCGCCGACAGATCGTTGGTGAAGATGAGACGGCCATCGCCGAGATTCTTCTCCACGAGCGGCGCCAGACCGGGCTCATGGAAGGGGATCTTGCCCGACTCGAGCAGGCGGATCTTGTCGAGGTCTTTGTCGACACACATGACGACGTTGCCTGTTTCGGCCAGACAGGCCCCCGTCACCAGCCCCACATAGCCCGAGCCAACAATAGTCACACGCATCGGGTGGCCTCCTCAATTGAGTCGTGACGGTCAGAGCCGGCGCGCCACCTGCGGAAGCCGGACGTCCCGTGGGAGGGCGATACGGCCGTCAATCACGATTCCGCAATAGTGAAGCGAGCGAGTCGAGATCGCCCATCACCACGATGTACTCGACACGTATGATACATTGCGCGGCAGCATGGCATCGTTCGAACGACGCGTGGCCATCGCGCGCGGGCCGCCGGGCAGCTCCTGAAGAGCGAGCTCTCCGAATCGCGCCGCATCGCCTACAAGGGCAGCCCCACGAACCTCGTGACCGAGATGGACGCGCACGTCGAGCAGCTGATCGTCGGGCGCCTGGCGGCGGCGTTTCCCGACGACGCCGTTCTCGCCGAGGAGCGCGGCGCCAGTGCGGGACGGTCCAGACGGCGCTGGATCATCGACCCGCTGGACGGCACCACGAACTATGCCCACGGGTTCCCGGCGTTCGCCAGCGAGGTCAACTATCCCCGGAAATTCGGAGCCCCGAGGCTTGTGCCAACAGAGTTGCCAGAATTCGTCAGGATGTATCCAGTTTGCCCGCTATCTGAGTCGTAACCTCTTGTCGCCACGACCGGCGACGCCAGGCACGCAATATGCTACTGTGCGGAATGTCAGTACCGTCGTGCACAAAATCGGACCCTGGGGGCGACTCGCGATAAAGACGGGGCGCAAGCTGACTAGCTGGGCATTGGCCACCTAGCACTCCTCCAGCCGTGACCGGACTGACGGAGCGGCGTATCGGACTGCTCGGAGTTCACAAAAGAGGAGTGGCGTGAATCTACGTTCTCCCGACGAGCTCAATCAAATGGCGAGCCTCGTCGATCTCTCCTGTTGGCGTGCAGTCCATCAACCCGATCGCTCGGCCTATCACTTCCTTAAGGACGGCGTCACGCCCGATGCGTCTCTGACTTATGCGGCGCTGGATCGGCATGCTCGTGCGATAGCAGGATTTCTTCAAAGTCGTGCAAGATTCGGAGACCGAGTCCTGCTTCTGTATCCGCCAGGCCTTCATTTCGTACGCGCCTTTCTGGGATGTCTGTATGCCGGCGTTCTAGCTGTTCCCGCTCCGCCCCTCGACCCCTTGCGAATGACGCAGAGCCTGCCACGTCTCCAGGGCATCGCGAAAGACGCCCAGATTACCGGTGTTCTGACGACGCCCGAGATCGTGAATTCCGCCGAACGAGCTCGCCTGTCGCTTTCAGGCGAAGACCCGACCCACTGGATCGTATCTGACGACGTCAGTGACGACTGGGCACGGCAGTGGAGGCCGCCAGATTTGGCGCCGGATCGTGTGGCCTATTTGCAGTACACCTCCGGTTCCACCTCAACACCCAAAGGGGTGATGGTGACCCATGGCAATCTTCTCCATCACTGTGGGTACATCACGAAATTTGCTGGCTACGACGCGCAGGCAGTGACCCTTTCCTGGATGCCGCACTTCCACGACTACGGGCTGGTCAAAGGAATCCTGCACCCTCTCTTTGCGGGGATCCCAACTTATCTCATGCCGGCCCTGGCATTTCTCAAGCGGCCGATTCGATGGCTCGCAGCAATTGAGCGGTATGGGATCACGCATAGCGGTGGACCCAACTTCGCCTATGGCCACTGCGTTCGTCTGACGACTCCGGCTGAGAGAATGAATCTCAACCTGACTTCCTGGCGAGTCGCAAGCTGTGGAGCAGAGCCGGTCTCAAAAGACACCATGGACCGGTTCATCGAAGCCTTTCGCGCCTCAGGTTTCCGTCGAGAGGCGTTTCATCCCGCCTATGGGATGGCCGAGTTCACCTTGCTCATTTCGGTGAAGCGTCTACATGACGCACCAAGCTTCCGTAATCTGGATGCGCGCGCTCTCGAGAAAGGGCTTGTGAGCGAGGTTAGCGAGGACCAAAAGGATGCGCGTCCGGTCGTCAGCTGCGGCCGCCCAGTTGGAGAGGCCGAGGTAGTCATCGTTGACCCAGAAGTGTTCAAGCGGTGTGAACCTGACGTCGTGGGGGAAATTTGGCTTGCCGACCCGAGTATCGCGAAGGGCTATTGGCACCAACCAGAAGAGACGAACCAGACATTCGGCGCGCACCTAGCTCTGACGGGTGAAGGGCCTTACCTCCGCACGGGTGACTTGGGGTTCGTCAAAGACGGCGAGCTTTTCGTCACGGGTCGGCTGAAGGAACTTATCATTATCCGGGGACGTAACCACTATCCTCAGGATATCGAGCGATCGGTGGCGCAAAGCCATCCGGCGTTGCGACAGGGGTCCGGGGCTGCCTTTGCGATCGAGAAAGGTGGCGAAGAGCGCCTCGTTGTCGTGCAGGAAATTGAACGGCGAGAACACGTCACTGCCATCGAAGATGTGGTCGGCGCAATTCGGGAGGCAGTCGCAGAACATCACGAGATCCAGGTCTATACGGTCGCCCTCGTTCGAGCAGGAAGCATCCCGAAGACGTCCAGTGGAAAGATCCAACGTCGTGCATGTCGGGACGCATTCCTGTCGACCCAGCTCGGAATTGTCGCAATAAGCACTCTTGGCAACGACGAACCGACACCTGATCACGATCTGACCCGCGATGATCTGCTCGCGTTAACTGTCGATCAACAGCGGGCAACCCTGCTCACCTGCCTGGAAGCACTCGTTGGCAGGTTGCTGAGCGTTCCATCGAACCGATTGAGTAGGGAACAACCGCTCACCACGGCAGGGCTCGACTCGTTGATCGCAACGGAACTGGCGCACGCGGTGGAAACGCGGTTCGGCGTTTCGCTGTCGCTGCCAGCCCTGCTTGACGGAGCGTCGATCAGCCAGCTTACAGAACGGGTACTTGATCAGCTTTCCGGTTCGTCAGCCTCATTCCCCTTACGACGAGAGACCCTCCAGGACACGAGCGGACCCGTTGAATATCCGTTGTCTCGAAATCAATCGGCTCTCTGGTTCCTCCATCAATTGAGCCCCCACAGTAAGGCTGCCAATGCGACTCTCCTGCTCTGGATCCGGGGTCCGCTCGATCCAAGGGCCCTGCAGCGGGCACTGGAGAAGTTGGCGGCACGGCATCCCTGTCTGCGAACGACGTATGTAACCCGACAGGGCGTTCCATTTCAGCAGATCCATCCAACTCTCCCAATGCAATTCGTGGAGACCGATGCTTCGGGGTGGAACTGGGATGAAGTGAAGACACACACGGAGAGGGCCGCGGAGCTGCCGTTCGACCTCGAACGTGGACCGCTCTGGCGTGCGCAACTGTTCCCGTGTTCGCCGACCGAGGCATACCTCCTTCTCGCAGCACATCATATTGCGGTGGACGGCTGGTCGATGAAGGTTCTTATCGAGCATCTCAAACGTCTGTATGAAGGAGAGCGGACGGGAGAGACGCGTCCTCTTCCTGAACCCACCGCGCAATATACGGACTTCGTGCGTTGGCAGAACGATCTGTTGGCAGGGCCGCAAGGACAAAGACTATGGAGCTACTGGCGAGAGACGTTGTCCGGCGAGTTGCCAGTGCTGGATTTGGCCCATAGTCGGCCACGGCCGACTGTACAGCGCGACAACACTGCATGGCGCGAGTTCGTGCTCAGTAAGAACCTGACGCGGCGACTGAAGGCACTTGCCGAGGCCGAAGGGACAACTCTGTACGTGACACTCCTGGCAGCCTTGCAAGTCCTGTTGTACCGCTATACACGCCAGGAAGATATTTTGATCGGGTCGCCCATGCTCGGCCGGAGCCGAGGAGTGTTTAGCGAAACGGTTGGGGATTTTGTCAATGTCGTAGTCTTACGCGACCAAGTGTCCGGTGCCGCAACATTCAAAGCTCTCTTGTCACAAGCCAGGCGGACCGTTCTGGAGGCGATCGCCCATCAAGATTATCCCTTTTCGCTTCTCGTGGAACAGCTCCAGCCGATCAGGGATCCGAGTCGTGCGCCTCTAGTTCAAGTTCTGTTCGTATTGCAAAAGTTCAAATTGATGACCCAACTCGACGGCGGTGACCGTTCAGACAAGAACGGCACCCCGCGAACGAGCGAACCGGTCCAGTTTGAACCGTATCTGGTACCGCAATCCCCAGGACAATTCGACCTGACGATCGAGATCTCTGACACGAATGGTCCATTGACAGGCTGTTTCGAATACAACGCCGATCTGTTTGACGCCACGACTATCGCGCGAATGCAGGAACACTTCCAAATGCTTCTCGAAGGCATCGTAGACCAGCCCAACCAGTTGGTTGGCGATCTCCCGCTCATGACGCCCGAAGAACGGCGTCAGGTCTTGGTGGCGTGGAATGACACTCGCATCAGCCACACCGAAGCCCGGTGCCTCCATCGGTTGTTCGACGAGCAGGTCGTGCGCACCCCCGATGCCCTGGCCGTTATGTTCGAGGATCAGCGACTCACTTATCGGGAACTCCACGCGCGCGCCAACCAGCTCGGTCATTACCTCAGCAATCTTGGGGTAGGCCCGGATGTCTTAGTAGGAGTGTGCGTCGAGCGATCGCTCGAGCTCATTGTGGGCCTCTTGGGCATCCTCAAAGCGGGTGGCGCGTACTTGCCGCTCGATCCCGAGTATCCCACGAAGCGCATGGCGTCGATGCTGGAGGAGGCTCGAGTATCGATCCTGGTAACCCAGCAGCATCTCCTGGGTCGGCTTCCGGATCATCAGCTCCGCGCCGTCTGCCTGGATACGGAATGGAGCATCATTGCTCGAGAATCCGGTGAGCCCCCGGTGAATGGAACGACGGGTGGAGACCTGGCCTACGTCATCTACACCTCAGGGTCGACCGGTAAGCCCAAAGGGGTGATGGTGGAGCACCGGTCGGTCGTGAACTACGTGGCGGCATTCGGTACCCAGTCGCGTCTCGGACCGGGTGATCGGATACTCCAGCTGGCATCTGTCAGCGTCGATACGGCCGCGGAGGAGATTTTCACCTGTCTCTTGACAGGCGCCACACTGGTCCTTCGAACAGGATCCATGTTGGACTCAGTATCGGGGTTTCTCCAGAAGTGCCGGGAGTGGCACGTAACCTTGCTGGACCTTCCAACCGCCTACTGGCATGAGCTCATTGCGGGGCTCCGGGGTGAGTCCTTGGAGTTCCCTCCGGAAATCCGCACGGTGGTGATTGGCGGGGAACGTGCGCGGCGGCAACCATTGATGGCCTGGCAGCGGTATGTCGGTTCTCGCGTGCGGTTGCTGAATACATACGGCCCTACCGAAGTGACAATCGCGGCGACCATCTGCGACCTGACGTCCACCGAACTGAGTCGCGGACCTCTCCGAGAGGTGCCTATCGGTCGTGCGATTCAAAACGTTCAGGTGTACGTGCTCGATCGGAATTTGCAGCCCGTGCCGATTGAAACTCCTGGAGAGCTCTATATCGGTGGCGTTGGTCTTGCGCGTGGTTACTTGGAGCGTGCTGATCTGACTGCTGAGCGGTTCATTCCTCACCCATTCGGCCCGGAGCCGGGTGCACGTCTCTACAGGACTGGCGATCTGGCCCGGTGGTTGCCGAACGGTGAGCTTGAGTATTTGGGGCGCGCCGATCGACAGGTCAAAATCAGGGGGCACCGGATCGAGCTTGAAGAGATTGAATCGGTCCTGGAGACTCATCCCGCGATTCGCGGAGTGGCCGTCGAGGTCCGAGAGGATTTGCCCGGGGATAAGCGGCTCGTGGCTTTCCTCGTCACCGCGTCGGGCAGCGCGCCGAACGTCAATCATCTGCGGGCTTTCCTCAAGGAACAACTTCCAGACTCGATGATTCCCTCTACATTTGTGGAATTGGATGCCCTGCCCCTCACACCGAATGGCAAGATTGATCGAAAGGCCTTACAGGCGCCGGTCAACAGTCGAGCCGGGATTCTCCACCTCAAGACTGAGTATGTCGCTCCCCGCAATCCTACAGAACAACTCCTCGCCCATGTCTGGGGCGAGATCTTGGATATCAAAGATGTTGGCGTCCACGACAATTTCTTTGAGCTGGGCGGGCACTCCTTACTAGCGACCCAGATGTTCTCACGCCTGCGTTCGCTCTTTCACGTTGACCCTCCCCTCCGAACGGTATTTGAAACTCCGACAATCGCAGGCCTCGCCCAGTGGTTGGCTGAGCAACAGCCCCGTGAACCAAGTCGTCTCGCGGTCCCTCTCATCACCCCTGTCTCGCGTGAAGGCTCGTTGCCTCTCTCGTTTGCGCAAGAGCGTATGTGGTTCCTGTACCAGCTGGCACCGGAGAGTTCGGCCTATAACATTCCGGTCAGCGTCCGTCTCGTCGGTCCTCTCAACAAAGAGGCCTTCGCGCACAGTCTCCACGAGTTGGTGCGAAGGCATGAGTCCCTACGGACGACATTCCATCACGCCGAGAGCCGCCCCGTTCAAGTGATTCACCCTTTTCAGCCCGCGACGATCACGGAGGTCGACCTGCGGAAGCGACCGAAAGAGAGGCGGTTGGATGAAGCCATCGCGCTAGCAACCGCTGAAGCCCGTCGCCCCTTCGATCTGACCAACGGCCCGTTGATCAGGGTGCTAGTGATCCAGGTGGGCGACGAAGAGCACGTCGTGGTGCTTACGACGCATCACATCATTTCTGATCACTGGTCGTACGGCGTGATCGGGCGGGAGCTGGTCCAATGCTATAACGCCTTCTGCGATGGCCAACCTTCCCAGATCGAGCCGCCGCTCGAGATCCAGTATGTAGATTTTGCTTGTTGGCAGCGTGACTGGCTCCGTGGGCCCGTGCTGGGCGACCAACTGTCCTATTGGAAGGCCCAGCTGGCAGGTGTCCCCGCGCTGGCACTGCCGACCGATCGTCCGCGCCCGGCTGCGCATTCTTTCCGTGGCGCCCATATTTCTCTGGACCTGCCACGGTCGTTGATCAACGGCCTGAAACATTTGAGCATGCAGGAAGGCGTCACCCTCTACATGGTCTTCCTGGCTGGATTCGTGGCTCTGCTCAATCGGCTGACGGGTCAAGAGGATATTGCGGTTGGTACCCCGATCGCGAATAGAAATCACTTGGCGATCGAGGGGCTTGTTGGAACGTTTGTCAACACGCTAGTCCTCAGGACGGATGTGTCGGGCGAGCCAACTTTTCGCGATCTACTGGCTCGCATTCGCGATGTTGCATTGGGCGCCTACGCACACCAGGATTTGCCGTTTGAGAAGCTGGTCGAGGAGTTAAGGCCTGATCGAAGCCATGGGGGTTCACCACTCGCCCAGGTGCTGTTTAACTTTGCCAATACGCCGTTTGGCCGAGTGGACTTCAAGCACCTTTCGTGGGCACCGTTTGAGATCGATCGTGGCGCTTCCCAATTAGATGTGAGCCTCTCGATCGATCCAACCGTCTCGCGCCGGGTCTATCTCGAGTTCGACACGGATCTATTTGACCCTTCGTCCATGGAGCGATGGCTGACGCACTATCGGACGCTACTCGAAGCGGTCGTCGAACAGCCAGGGACTGCCGTCTCTCGCTTGCGGCTGCTCTCTGAAAGTGAACGACGAAAGATCTTGGTCGAATGGAATGCCACAAGAGCCGACGAGCTTACGGATCGGTGCCTCCCACAGCTCTTTGAAGAACAGGTCGCCAGAACACCGGAGGCGCTTGCAGCCGAGTCACAGGGGTTTAAGTTGACCTATGCCGAGTTGAATCTGCGCGCCAACCAAATCGCGCACCGGCTGCGCAGCTTTGGGGTGGGACCGGATGTTGTCGTGGCCGTTCTGATGGAACGGTCACTGGACCTTCTGACGTGCTTGCTGGGAATCATGAAGGCCGGTGGGGCATATCTTCCCTTGGACACCGGGCTGCCGACGAGACGCGTGTCCTTTATGCTGGAAAATAGCGGCGCTGTGCTACTGCTCACCAAGCGAGAGTTCGCCAAGGCCATTCCCCACCGTCATGTGCGAGTGATGGACCTCGATGCCGAACGAAAATCCATCACGCGTCAAAGGCAAGACAACCCTTCACTACGCAGCGGATCTCGGAACCTCGCCTATGTGATCTATACGTCTGGATCGACTGGGCAACCCAAGGGCGTGGAAATAGAACATGGCGCACTCGTGAATTGCTTGCAATCGATGCGACGAAGGCCGGGGCTGACCGCGCGGGATGTGTTGCTCTCCGTCACGAGCCTGTCCTTTGATATCGCAGGGTTGGAATTGTTCCTCCCGCTCCTAGTCGGAGCGACAACTATCATGGCGACTCGCGATGAGGCGGCGGACGGCGCGTGGTTGAAGGAGCAATTGGAGGCAGCCCGGGTCAGCGTGATGCAGGCAACACCGGCAACGTGGCGCATGGTCCTTGAGGCTGGGTGGGCGGGAAATCCGAGACTGAAGATTTTATGCGGCGGCGAAGCACTGCCCCGAGATCTTGCGGAGGAGCTTCACGCACGTGCCGGCTCAGTGTGGAATATGTACGGACCGACGGAGACCACCATCTGGTCCA
>Ga0209802_1003744_pt1 | contig 10110 bp, 12 predicted proteins | sample GraSoiAngelo_129_FD_185886 | JGI IMG/M metagenome (GOLD analysis project Ga0209802, IMG submission 185886) | Grasslands soil microbial communities from the Angelo Coastal Reserve, California, USA - 14_0927_12_40cm (SPAdes) (version 2) | ecosystem: Environmental > Terrestrial > Soil > Grasslands ... | reverse complement strand
GGCACGCTTCTGGGCAACGATCAACTCTTTGATGCCCTTGTTCGCGAGAGCCAGCATGGCGTCGAGCTCGGACCGCTGGTAGGGAGCGCCTTCCGCAGTCGCCTGCAGCTCGACCAGGCGGCCATCCTCTACCATGACGCAGTTCAGGTCGGTGGAGGCCTGGAAGTCCTCTGTGTAGTCGAGGTCCAGCATCGGCATGCCCTCGACGATGCCGCAGCTCACGGCGGCCAGGTACTGCCGGACCGGCAGCTCACTCACCATGCGCGCGTCCTTCATGCGCTTGACGGCCATGTACAGCGCGCAGAACGCCCCGGTGATCGACGCGGTGCGCGTGCCGCCGTCGGCCTGCAGCACGTCGCAGTCGAGGGTGATCGTTCGCTCGCCGATCTTGCCCATGTCGACCGCCGCGCGCAGGGAGCGACCTATCAACCGCTGGATCTCGTGTGTCCTGCCGCCGATGCGGCCCTGGATCGCCTCGCGCGTGCCGCGGTCGTGGGTCGAGCGGGGCAGCATCGAGTATTCGGCCGTGATCCAGCCCTGGCCGCTGCCGCGGCGATGAGCGGGCACACGATCCTCGACGCTGGCGGTGATCCACACTCGAGTCCTCCCCATCTCGATCAGGCACGAGCCCTCCGCGTGAACGTTCACGCCCAGCTCGATCTTCAGCGGGCGAAGCTGGTCGGGCTGGCGCCCGTCCGGGCGTGATTTCACGGTGGTGGTCGCGCTCAACGGCCGCTCAGTTTGAGGATCAGTGCACTCATTTCGAAAAAGATATACAGCGGCACGAACATGAGCAGCGGCGTCAGCGGATCGACGCCCGGGGTCAGGAAGTTGGCGACCAGGGCGAGGCCCACGAACCACCAGATGCGGTTCTTGTACAGCCAGCGCGACCTGACGATGCCCAAGAGTCCGAGCACGACGAGCACGACGGGCAGCTCGAACACGACCCCGAAGCCGATGACCATGAGAAGGATGAACCCGACGAGCTGCGCAACGTCCGCGAGGTACGTGACGTTGGTTGGGGCAAAGGAGTTGAGAACGCGGATGTAGAGAGGCAGCGCATACAGTGCCGCGGCCACGCCAAGACCGAAGAAAAAGATGGTGGCGACGATCAGCGGCAATGTCAGCTTCCGCTCGTTCCGGTGCAGGCCCGGGCTCACGAACCACCAGATCTGCTGGATCACCACCGGCGCCGCAATGATGAAACCGATGTAGATGGCGACCTGGAGGCGCGTGAGTACGAAGCTGCCGGGACCCAGATAAACCGCATGCCCGAGCCCGGCTCTGCTCACGAGCCACTCGACCACCTGACCCGATACGACGAACCCGGCGATCGTCGTTATTCCCCACGCGACGATGATCACGATGAGCATCCGCCGAAGCGCCTCGAGGTGCTCGATCACAGACATGCGCTGTTCTTCGACCGGTACGTCAGGTCGGGGCGCGCGCCTAAGGACTCTGTCTAGGATCGCCACGGGACGAGCCTCAGCGGTTGGACGGAGAGGCTGACTCCGAGCCCTGCGAGGGGGTGCTCTCGGTTGGCGCCGGCGCTGCAGGCGGTGCGGCGGCGGACGGGGGCGGCGTCACGGGCTGCGTCGAGTGGGTTACCTCGCTCGTCAGCTCTGAGGTCGCCTTGCGGAACTCGCGCATGGCCTTGCCGATCGCGCCCCCGAGCTCGGGCAAGCGCCCAGGCCCGAAAACGATGAGCACGACGACCACTATCGCGATGATCCAGAAGGGGTGTATGGGCATCAGCCGGATTATAGTCCGCCGCCTGTAAAGGGACGATCAGCCTTGTCTCAGGTCACCGCAATCGTGATCGAGTTGATCTTGTCTGTCGAGGTGATCGCCTGCAGCTTGTCGTTTCCCGCTATCACCGTCCCAAACCGGTTGTAGGTGGCCGTCGGCCCGCTCCCGGGCCAGGTGCCCTTGACGATGAAGAACTGGCTGCCGTTGATCGGGCCGCCGGGGATTCGCGCCATGCCGACCGATCCCGGGTTCCATTTGAGGAAGGCCGCGGGCTCCTCGGGCAGGTTGTAGCCTGGGCCGCCGGTCCCGTTGCCGTTCGGGTCACCGGCCTGAACGACCCAATCCTCGCTGTCCCAGAACGAGCTCCCGTTGTAGTACCCGTTCAGCGCCAGGACGATGAAGTTGTTCACGGTCACCGGCGCTGTGTCGGGCAGCAGCTCGATCACGATCTTGCCCTGCGTTGTGTTGAGGGTGGCTGTGTACTTGTGGTTGGGAATGATGCAGATGGGTTGCGCGGAGATGAACGCGTGCACCCCCACCGCGGTAGAGGTCTTGCAGCCGGCGAGCGCCGTGGCACGCGGTTGGGTAACCGCCTGCTGCAGCGCCAGGCCCGACCCCACAACGGCGGCGATGACGATAGCCATGATCGAGTAGGGCACCCACGGCCGCTTCTTCCAGGCTTCCGGGAGCTCGACCGCTTCGGCGTCGGGCGTTGAAACCGGGTCGACGGCCGCACGGCGGATTTCTGCGCGCCGTTTCGATTTGCTCATCGTCTCGCCGCCGCCTCGACGATGGCCTGCACCAGGCCATGCGTCGTGTACTCACGGGCCACGATGTCGACCCGCAGTCCAAGCTTTCGGGCCGTGTCCGCGGTCACCGGTCCCATGCAAGCCACCTCGGCGTCACCGAGCACCGCGGGCAACCGGTCGTCCGGAAAGGCTCGTACGAAGTTGGCGACGGTGGACGAGCTCGTGAAGCTGATCACATCCACGCCTTCGGCTCCGAACAGGCGCATCAGGGCCGGCCCGGCCGCGGCAGGACACACCGCCTGGTAAACCGGAAGGATCTCGACTTCGGCGCCGCGCATTGCGAGCAGCGATGGTAAAGCGTCACGCGCGACCTCTGCTCGAGGCACGAGCACCCGCATGCCTTCCATCTCCCAGCCCTCCAGCGCCTTGGCCAGCCCCTCGGCGGTGTACTCCGAGGTGACGAGCTCGGGGCGAAGGCCGTGGCTCTCGAGCATCTCGGAGGTCTCCTGGCCGATCGCGCACAACTTCGACGCGTGAAGGGCGCGCGCGTCGACGCCGGTCTCGACCAGCATCTTGAAAAAGATGACGACGGCGTTGGCCGAGGCGAAAATAACGAGCGCAGTCCGTCCCAGGTTGGCGATCGCCTTGCGGACGCGATCGCTGGTGGGCATGGCCCGGACCTCGATCGTGGGGATCTCGACGACCGCGGCGCCCACGTCGACAAGCTCACGTCGCAACGGATCGACCTGATGCTGGGCGCGGGTGATCAGGATTCGGCGGCCATGCAGCGGGCGCTTCGCCATCGTGTCGAACTGCTCCGACATCTCTACCCCCGGTCCCAGCACGAGCAGCGCGTCTCCGCGTAGCCCGTAGGTTGCTGCCTTGCGCGCGAGCTCGCCGAGTGGCGCGCTCACGCGGTGCTGCCCCGGCTGGCCAGGATTGAGGATCAGGGCCGCCGGCGTCTGTGGGGTTCTGCCGTCGGCCAGGAGCGCGGTGATGCCCGACTCCCACCAACCCGACGCGAGCCTCAGCACCACCGTTTCCGCGCCCTTGACCAGACCGAAACCTATCGATGCCGACCGGCCCTCGATGGTGAGTGGGATGCCGCTCATCACCGGCGCGGCGAGCTCGAGAATGAGGCCCGGCACCGCTTCGAAGTCGACACCAGCGCGATGCAGGCGCTCGGCCATCTCGGTGCCGTTTGAAAACGCATAAGGATTTCCCGGGAACAGGACGGTTACATTGCGGCCGGTTCGCGCCAGGCGCACGACCTCGTCGGCGGAGTCGAGAGGACCGACGTCGGCGCCGGGACGCGCGTGATGCAGCAACCCCACACCACAGCCGTCGCTGTGGCGGACGACATCGGCTTCCTTGATTGCTTCGACAGCTTGAACCGTTGCCAGGCCCGGGTGTCCGGGACCGACACCCACGAGCCTGACCCTGCTGAGGGGACCCACGACGAAGAGGTTAGAGCTTTCGGGTTACCACGTAGTTGGTGAGCGCCGACAGCGTTTTTACGACCTCGCCGCCATCAATCGAGTCGAGTTCGCGCCGTGAGTCGGTCGCCAATGAACGCGCGCGTTCGAGGGCGCGCTGAGGGCCTCGCGACTCACGCACGAGGGCTACGACGACGGCTGCGTCATCCGCGTTCACTGCATGTCCTGCGGTAAGAACATGTGACAGGCGGCCGGCTACCGATGGCTCCTCCATCGCGAGCATGAGCGGGAGCGTCGCGAATCCTTCAGCGATGTCGTGACCGATCGGCTTGCCGACCTCGTCTTCGCTGCCCGTGTAGTCGAGCACGTCATCGGCGATTTGAAACGCGAGGCCGAGCAGGCGGCCATAAGCGCGAAGGTGCTCGCGTGCACCCACATCGGTGCCGCCCAGCAGGGCGCCGATGTCGCAGCAGGCCGCGAGCAACGTCGCGGTCTTGGCTTCGATGCGCGACATGTACTCGTCGAGCGTCGCTGCGTACTGATGCCGGATGCCTTGCTGCCGTACCTCGCCCGCGCAAATCTTCATCACGGCGTCAGCGAGGATGGTGACGACCTCAGGCGAGTCGGTGTTCGCTGCCTGCTCGTAAGCCTTGGCGAAGTAGAAGTCACCGACGACGATGGCCGGCTCGTCGCCGAGGCGGGCGGCGACGGTCGGACGCCCGCGCCTCACCATCGCGCGATCGATCACGTCGTCGTGCACGAGCGTGGCCGCATGCGTTAGCTCAACCGCCATCGCAGCGGGAGTCAGGCGTTCGAGGTCGTAGGTGCCGACCCTGGCCGCAAGCAGGACGAGTGCCGGGCGAATGCGTTTGCCACCGGCGGCAAAGAGATCGGCCATCGGAGCCGAGACCACATCGGGGTCCGCCGCGATCAGCGTCCGCAGGCCGGACTCGATGGCGGCGAGGTCGGCGGCGACCGGTCCAAAGAGATTGGACGCGTCCTCTATGTGGTCTGCTTCTCCCAGAGCTGAACCTCCTGCGCGCGGACGCCCTCACCGAAGATGTTTGCCGCGACCTCGTCGAACTGCTGCGGCATCGCCGTCACCAATATCTCGTGAGGCGGCGCGGATCCCTTTGCGCGCAGACGCGAGTGGTCGAGGTGCCGCTCCACCTTGGCGGCCGTGGTCGTAGACGAGTCGACGAGGGCAAAGCGGCCTGGGTAGACGCGCCCGATGGCCGGCTTGAGCAGTGGGTAGTGCGTGCAGCCCAGCACGAGCGTGTCGGCGCCAAGGCGCACGATGTCCTCGAGGTCGCGCCGCAGCACCTCCTCCGCTCGTGGTGAATCTGCTTCGCCGGCTTCGACGATGTCGACCAGCTCGGGGCATGCCTTCTGATACACGCCGACCATCGGGTCGATCTCCTTGATTGCGTGCAGGTATTCCTGGCTGCGCATCGTGCCCTCGGTCGAGATCACCCCGACCCGGTTGTTCTTGGTGGTCTCGACCGCGGCCTGCGCGCCGGGGCTGATCACGCCGACGATCGGGACTTCGAAAAGCTCACGCGCGTGATTGAGCGCGGCGGCGGTGGCCGTGTTGCACGCGATGACCACGAGCTTGACGTCACGGCTTTCGAGGTAGCGGATGATGTCGACCGCGAAGCCCCGGACCTCGTCCTGAAAGCGTGGGCCGTACGGGAAATGGAGGAGATCGGCGACGTAGATGGTGGGCTCCATGGGCAGACGCTCGCGGATCGCACGCAGGACCGTGAGCCCGCCCACACCGGAATCGAAGATTCCGATCGGCCGCGGGTCGCCTTCCGCTCTTCTCAGATCCACCTAGTCTGAAACGGGCCGGACCGACAGTCGGTAACCCAGGCCCGGCACGGCCTCGAGGGTGACCCCGGAGTTGGTGTAATCCGAGAGCTTGCGGCGCAGGCGCTGCACGTGCGGGTCCACCGAGTGGTCGTCGAGGTCGTGGGGGTAGCCCCAGACCTTGTCTCGCAATTGGGCCCGCGTCAGCACCCGCTCTGGATTGGCGGCCAGCACCGCGAGCAGGTTGAACTCGGTCATCGTGAGAGGGATCTCGTCTTCGCCGAGCTTGAGCCTGCGGGCGGCGTTGTCGATCTGCAGCGCGCCGACGGTCAGCAGCCCCTCACGCCCACCACCTGACTCGGCTAGCGCGGCGCGGCGGAGGTGGGCGTTGATTCGGGCGGCCAGGATTCGCGAGTCGAAGGGCTTGGTGATGTAGTCGTCGGCGCCGACCTCGAGCCCGACGACCTCGTCCATCTTGGCTGAGCGCGCGGTGAGCATCACCACTGGGCCCGTGAGCCCTTGCCTGCGCAGCTCGAGGATCACCTCGGTGCCGCTGATGTCGGGCAGCACCCAGTCGACCAACACGAGGTCGGGCTGGCCGCTCGCCGCCAGCTCGATCGCCTGCGCGCCGTTGGCCGCTTCGAGCACCTCGTGGCCCTGCAGACGCACGACCTCGGCGATGAGCGTGCGTATCGGCGCATCGTCCTCGACGACCAGCACGCGCCGCTTACGCCGCGGCGCCGGCCCGGTCAGTTGTGCGTGGGAGGTGCGAATCCGACGCGTCTCGCCTCTTGTGACGAGCGCTTCGGTCTCCTCATCAGGAGCACTCGCTTCTCCCCCCCGTCGACCACGTCAGCCAGCTCCCAGCCATCCGCTCCAGCTTCTTTGAGAGCCTTTACCAGGCTCGTTCCGTCGACGACCTGCGCCACAGTCAGAACGCGGGTCGCGTACTCCCATTCGCGACTGGGCAAGCCCACAGATGGAATGTGGCTTGTCGAGACCTGCCCGTCGCCCGGCGTTCCCGGCTGGTCGGGCTCGTCAGGCTCGTCCGGATCCTCTTCGAGGTGGAGCGGCACTCAACAGATTTTAGGGGCGTGCACCGAGGGGTGTACCCCCGGCGGGGGTCGAACCCGCGCTGGACCGGGTTTAAGCCGGCTGCCTCTGCCATTGGGCTACGGGGGCGATCCTATTTTGCCCCCGTGCTCACTTCCCGTATTCGAAGAAGCCCTTGCCCGTCTTGCGGCCGAGATCGCCCGCCTCGACCAGCTTGCGCAGCACGTCGGGCGCGTCGCCGCCCTCGCCCTGCCGGTGGCGGTCCTTCATCGCCCCGTAGAAGATGTCGAGGCCGCTGAAGTCGAGCAGGTGGAATGGACCCATCGGCCAGTTGAGGCCCTTTTGCACGGCGATGTCGATGTCCTCGGCGCTGGCATAGCCGCCTTCCAGGAGGTGCATGGCTTCTTCGGAGGCGGCGAACAGGATGCGGTTGACGATGAAGCCCCAGATCTCTTTGTTCAACACGACCGGGGTGCGATCGATGCTGCGCACGAACTCGGTCGCCGCCTTGACGGTGGCGTCAGATGTCTTCGGTCCTTTGACCACCTCGCACAGCTGCATGACGGTCACCGGGTGGAAGAAGTGCATGTTGCAGCAGCGAGCTGGGTTTCCGGTGAGGTCGGCGAGGCGGCTGATGGCGATGGTGCTCGAGTTGCTGGCCAGGATCGCTTCGCGACCGGCCGCCCTGCCCAGCGCGGTGAATACGTCCTTCTTGGTCTCGAAGTCTTCAATGACCGCTTCGATGACGAGGTCAGCCTTGGCGGCAGCGCCTTCGAGGTCGCCGCTCTCGTTAATACAGTCGAGCGCGTCGCCCGCGCGCTCCTTCGTCAGCCTGCCCTTCTCGACCGCGCGGTCGACGAGCTTTCTGTTCTGTGCCCGTGCGCGCTCGAGCTGGCCGGCGACCGCGTCCACGAGCGTGACCTGGTAGCGGCCGGAAAGCGCGGTCTGCAGCGCGATCTGCGAGCCCATCGTCCCGGCGCCCACCACGGTCACGTTCCTGATCTCATTCATTTGCCGCATCTCCGATCATCTATATGTGCACGTGAGCATGGCGCAGTTCGAGGCGGCCGCGCAGGCCGCGGTCGATTCGATCCCGGACGAGTTCAAGCCGTACCTCGAGAACACCATCTTCATCATCGAGGAGCGCTCGCCGGAAGGCCTCCTCGGCCTGTACGAGGGAGCGACCGCCTTCGGCGCCGGTGAAGGGATGCCTGAGCGGGTCACGCTGTACAAGCGCTCCCACGAGCTGGCGGTCGATTCGATGGAGGCGCTGGTGGAGGAGGTTCGGCGAACGATCCGTCACGAGGTCGGCCATCACTTCGGCATGGAAGAGGACGACCTGCCGTACTAACTAACGAAGGGTCCAGAACGCACGGTCCCAGAGGATGAGCGGCTCGCCGGAGCCCTTGACCGCGCTCTCCACCTCGCCTACGCAGATGTCGTGATCGCCCGCCTCGTGAACCTGGGCCAGCCGGCACTCTAACCAGGCGGCGCAGCCGTCGATGAGCGGGATGCCGTTGGCGCCGAGGTGGTGCGGTATGTCGCTCCAGGCGACCGCCGGCGCCCGGCCCGCGAAACGCTCAGCGATGAACTCCTGCGAGCGGGTTAGCGCGCTGACGTTGAAGGCCTTCCCCTCGACCACCGCGTCGCGGGTCGCGGCCAGCCGCTCGAGGCCGACCAGGACCATGGGCGGCTCGGCCGAGATCGAGACGAGGCTGGTCGCGGTCAGGCCGCGGAACCCAGCGCCATCGCGGGCGCTGATCACCACCACGATGGCTGCGAGGCGGGCCATGACATCGCGGAAGTCCTCTGCTCCCAATTCGATCGCCAAGCCTAACGGCCGGTTCGGAGCCAGACGGCGCCGACGGTAGAATCGGTTCACGAAGGGGGCGGCGACGTAGCCAAGTGGCAAGGCAGAGGTCTGCAAAACCTCGATCCCCAGTTCGATTCTGGGCGTCGCCTCCAATGTTTTCGACTACGAATCCCGCCGCACATGCATGTGCAAATGGAGCGGTACCCCAAATTTGGGGCCGGACGCCCCCTCCCCAATCCCGTGGCCGTCGCACGCGACTCGGCCCCGACGCCCGGCCCCTACGGCGAGCATAAGTCGACTATGTCGTCAAGTGAACGAAATAGAACCGAAATGTGACTTAACGATTCGGATGAAACAGATCTCACGAAAGTTGGCCTAGTCAGGCTCAGCTTGCGGGGCTACCTCACCCGCCGCTCACCGCGACGGCAGCTCCGCCACCGGCCTGCTGTAACCCGCGCCGTATGGGCGGCTGCAGATTTGAATCATCGGACGAGTGGCTGGGGTTGCCGGTGTCGGCGGTACCGGCGGTGCCCTGGTTCGAACCGTTCTGGCCAGGGATTGTCAGCGCCGCGATCAGCGTGAACACGCCCAGCAATGCCGTCGCCCCAATCGCTACCGCCGCCGTGAGGTCGCGCAGAAGCGACAGTGCGTTGTCTCGTGTCGCGCTCGTGGCGATGGGCATTTGGGCCACGCCTCGAAGCTATCACTCCAAGCTTGGAATCGTCTGGGGACGGCGAACAGCAGCCTGGGCAGGTCAGAGTTCGTATTCAGACTCCCTCGCTACACTTTGGTTCAGGGTGTTCGGAATTTGATCTTTACCCGTGGAGAAAGGAGCTAGCCAGTTATGGCCCTTTCGCCAATCAAGATGCCGCAGCTCGGTGAGTCGGTCACCGAGGGCACCGTCGACAGGTGGCTGAAAAACGAGGGCGACTTCGTCAAGCGCGACGAGCCCCTGGTCGAGGTGATTACCGACAAAGTCAACGCCGAGATCCCCTCGCCGTTCGAGGGCAAGCTGGTCAAGATCACCGCCGCCCAGGGAGAGACGGTCCAGGTCGGGGCGGTGATCGCACAGATCGAGACCGCCGCCGCGGCCTCCGACAAGGCCGAGCCTTCGGCGAAGCAGCCCCAGGCGGCGGTGAGCGAAGCGGCGGCCGAGGCTCCCGGGCCGGCGGTCCAGGCCCCTGCACCGGGCGGAGGCGACGGCAATGCCCGCCTCTCCCCCGCCGTCCGCAAGCTCGCGGCCGAGCACAACCTCGACCCGACCACGCTGCGCGGCAGCGGCCTGGGCGGCAGGGTGACGCGCGACGACGTGCTGGCGGCCGTCGGCGGCAAGACCGCCGCCGCACCTGCCGCAGCCCGTCCCGCGACGCCGGCCCCCGCTCCCCAGCGCGCCCCACAGGCGCCTCGGGACGGCTCTCGTGAGGAGCTCGTGAAGCTCAGCGTCATGCGGCGCTCGATCGCCGAGCACATGGTGCGCAGCCTGGCCACGTCCCCGCACGCA